>Lana_p2__coassemble_265_pt1 | contig 38717 bp, 32 predicted proteins | sample Lana_p2__metabat2_low_PE_029 | metagenome-assembled genome bin Lana_p2
AAGGGCTTTTGAAATTTATCAAAAAAAATGTCACTATAAGTGCAATATTTGGGATGCCCTGATACGGTGCATATGGCTTTTTTATTTGCCATCTACAACATGGCTTTTTGTTAATTATTTTCAAGTTTTTTGTTTACATAAATGGCTTAAATACGGAGTTTTCATTTATTTTTGCGTGCAAAAATTCTAATTTTGAATGTCTTAAATAAGAGCCTAACTTGCAAGCATTTTTCAATTAAAAAGCCTCTGGTGTGCCTTTTGAGCTAAAGCACACTACGCCCCAGATTCCTGTCTTTTGCCATCTAAGTGCCATGCTTGCAATGTGCTTACAAACGTTTGTTTTATCGCATTTATGCAAATTTAAACCTCCTCAATTAATTGTATCTAAATGCACAGAATACTTCTTACCTAGGCATATTTGTGAAGTGCTTCACAATTCATAAAAGATTTGGGGTGAAAACGTTAACTAAAATTTTATGAAAATATGTAACATTGGCTTATTTTCAGGCATAGCAAGCAACATAGGTCAAATGTTATATTGATAACCTTATTTACACACTATAATTTTTAATACCTTAAATTTAGAGTGTGATCTCATTTTTTCTAAAGCTAAATCACTATTATGTATGTGACTTAAGGATCACTGTGCTTAAGGCAAAACATTGCCCTTAGCTGCACTTTGCAATTAGGCCTAAGGCCACTCCAGCTAAGGAAATGTTGGGCACAGATATTAAGGTCACAGAAAGATCATATTTGTTGTCCGTGCCTGCTTTAGGTACAGCTCACAAGAATTGACGTTTTTTGCTGACGAAAGTGCCTTAAGACCATTTAGTTTTTTTGGAGGATCAAAGATCTATGAAGAAGTCTCTTACTGCTATTGCCGCTGCTGCCCTTTTTGCAACTGCCGCTGTAGGCACCGCTCAAGCTGAGGACGTACTTATCGGCTCATGCATTTACAAGTTCGACGATACTTTCATGACTGGCGTACGTAACAACATGCAAAAGGCCGCTGAAAGCTTAGGCGCAGAGATCGAGTTAGTAGACTCCCAAAACCGTCAGCCAATGCAAAACGACCAGGTTGATACCTTCATCACCAAGGGCGTTAATGCTTTAGTTATCAACCCAGTAGATCGTAGCGCCGCTGGTCCTTTAGCTGATAAGGCCAAGTCCGCTGATTTACCTATCGTTTATATCAACCGTGAGCCAGAAAAGTCCGTTTTAGATGGCTGGGAGAAGGCTTACTACGTAGGCGCTAAGGCTGAAGAGTCTGGCACCATCGGCGGTCAGTTAATCGCTGAGTACTTCAAGGCCCACCCAGAGGCAGATAAGAACGGTGACGGCAAGTTACAGTACATCTTAATTAAGGGTGAGCAAGGCCACCAAGACGCTACCTTACGTTCTGAGTACTGTGTAAAGGCTATGAAGGAAGCTGGTCTTGATATCGTTGAGATTGGTTCTGATAACGCCAACTGGGATAAGGTACAAGGCCACGATAAGATGAAGAACTTCATTACCTCTTTAGGTATTGAGTCCATCGAAGCTGTTTTAGCTAACAACGACGACATGGCTTTAGGTGCAGTTGAGGCCTTAAAGTCTGAGGGTTACAACTTAGGTACTGATGGTAAGGATCCATCCAAGTTCATCCCTGTTGTAGGCGTTGATGCTACCGCTCCAGCACTTCTGGCTATTTCTAAGGGCCAGATGTTAGGTACTTCCTTAAACGACGCTGTTAACCAGGGTACCGCAGCTGTTCGCATCGCTAACGAAGCTGCTCAAGGCAAGCCAGTTACCGATGAGTCCATTGGCTACAAGATCACTGATGGCAAGTATGTATGGATTCCATACGTACGTGTTACCCAAGAGAACTACAAGGACTTCATGTAATTCCTAGTCTCTTAAGTTAATTAAAGGGCAGCTAATGTAATGTTAGCTGCTCTTAAATTCCTAGGAGAGCAAAAATACCAATAATAGAGCCTTAAAGGGCTATTGGTGTCTTTACTTGACTAGAAATTTTGAGAAGTAGACGGCGCTCTCAGACCATTAGTGGTGGTCTTAAAGCTTAATAAAGCTAAGAGTCATTAAAAGTGGTGAACTGTTAAAAAAATAGGCTTGGCCTTCTTTTTAGCAGGTCGTCAGTGAAGAGGCCTTGTGTCGCTTTACTTACAAAACTTACCTTGGCCTTGTATGAGGTTTGAGGTATACAAAAGCGCTTAGCAAACTAAGGCATATGCCTTAATTTACTAAAAGCTCAGGTCTTAAGATTAAGAGCTAACTTGCTCGTCTATGCATTAGCTGTGTTTGAGGCAAACTAAAGAATATTTTTGGTTCCCAAAGGTAGTTTGACCAAAACTTCCTTAGCGCTAGCTAAAAATGTACTACGCACATCTTGCGTAGCGGTCACTAAAAGATAAGGTTATCTAATTTTTGGTGAAGCTTACTTTGCGTAAGCCCCCTTCTTTCAGTCCTAATATCATCCATTGACTCAATCCATGTACTTACCTTTTTGCCCGATAATATATGGATTACTCAATCAATGATAGTAAGAGCAATCATACAACATATAGCTTAAAGAAAGAGCGATAGTATTTATCGCGTTTACCGTTTGAACTGCCCCAGCCTTGGCGGCTGTCATTTTAGTACAACGCCTTAACTAACTACCCCTACCTCCTGAGTGCTTTGAGTTACTTTTTTTTAAGTAGCATGCATACAAAGCCACAAGGTTCTTCAAGCTTAGGTACTTGAAAGATACTTTGGATCTTAAATATCTATAGCGACATACTTGTGCACAGACATGGATAATAGCCTCCTTAATCTTATAAGCAGATAAGAGGATCAATTTTTCATGAGTCAGTACGTCCTTGAGATGAACGACATTGTGAAGCGATTCCCTGGTGTATTGGCACTTGATCATGCCAATCTAAAGGTAAGACCTGGTACCGTTCACGCCCTGATGGGTGAAAATGGTGCTGGTAAGTCTACGCTCATGAAATGTCTGTTTGGTCTGTACCACCCTGATGAGGGTACTATCCTTTATAATGGCAAGTCCATTAACGACATTCCAAACACCAAAGCAGCTCTAGCCATGGGTATCTCCATGATTCACCAGGAGCTCCACCCAATCCGTTTCCGCTCTGTTATGGAGAACGTATGGATTGGTCGTTTCCCTACTAAATTTGGTTTTGTTGATCACCAAGCCATGTTTGATAAGACTATTGCCTTATTCAAATCCATTGGTTTGGACGTCGATCCAAAAGAGCGCGCAGGTAAGGTTTCTGCATCTAAATTACAGTTAGTAGAAATTGCCCGTGCTATCTCTTATGATGCCAAAATCATCATCATGGACGAGCCAACTTCTTCTTTAACTGAAAACGAAGTTGAGTACCTCTTCAAGATCATTAACAAGCTCAGAGACGAAGGTCGTTCAATCATCTACATCTCTCACAAGATGGAAGAGATTTTACGCATCTCTGACGATGTAACCATCATGCGTGATGGTAAGTACATCGGCACCTACGAGGCCAAGGATATTGACCAAGACTTCATCATCCGCAAGATGGTAGGTCGTGACATGTCCAACCGCTTCCCAATCCGTGAGGACAAGCCAACTGATGAGGTTGTACTTGAAGTCAAGGACTTTACCGCAGCTGCTCCTCGTTCTTTCGTGGATGTCAACTTCCAATTACACCGTGGCGAGATCTTAGGTATCGGCGGTCTGGTTGGCGCCCAAAGAACTGAGTTAGTTGAGACCATCTTCGGTTTAAGAGCGTTAGACCACGGCACTATCATTAAAAATGGCAAGGTCATTGATATTAAGTCAGTACGTGACGCTAAGCGCAATGGTATCGCTCTGTTAACTGAAGAACGTCGTCAAAACGGTATTTTCGGCATCTTATCTATTTTAGATAACACCGTAATTGCCGCACAAAAGAGCTTTGCTAAGATGGGTATCTTGGACAACGAAAAGCGTGTTCCAGCAGCCGAAAGTTCTTGTAAGGAACTTAAGGTTAAGACCCCAGACTTACAGACCCCAATTAAGAACCTCTCTGGTGGTAACCAGCAGAAGGTATTAATTGCTCGCTGGCTCTTAACTAACTCCGACATTATTATTTTCGACGAGCCAACTCGTGGTATTGACGTTGGTGCAAAATACGAAATCTATAGCTTAATGCTTGATCAAATTAAGCAAGGCAAGTCAATTATTATGATCTCCTCAGAAATGCCTGAATTAATGGGTATGTCTGATCGCATTATGGTTATGTGCGAAGGTCATGTTACTGGCTTTGTTGATAAAGAACATTTCGACCAAGTAGAAATTATGCGCTTGGCTTCAAGCTTTAAGAAGTAGAGAGGACTCTATGGCAAACACTATTACTCAAAACTCCTACTACAAAGCCCTCACTGGCATTGGCGTAGGTGTGATCTTATTAGGCATCGCTCTTTACTTTGCCTCTATTAAGACCTTATACGATCTTCCAATCATCATGATGTTAATCGGTGTATGGATGACCATTCAAAATGGCTATCGTTACACCCACCCAAGAGCTCATGCTCCAGACATCGTTTTCAATGCCAAAACCCTAAATAATGTGCTGACCAACTATGCAATTATTATTGCGATGGTGGTCTTGGTCTTGATCATTTGTTTCTTACAGCCTCGCTTCATGCAAGTGCGTGTAGTATTGGACATTATGACTCAGTCCTCCACTAAGCTCATTATTGCTCTTGGTATCTGCTTTACCTTAATTATTGCAGGCTGTGACCTTTCTGCTGGTCGTATTGTGGGCTTAGCTGCTGTTATTTCCACTTCCATGTTACAAACTGCCGATTATGGTAACCGCTTCTTCCCAGAGTTATCTCAATTACCATTATTCGTACCAATCTTAGTTGCAGTATGTATTTGTATGATGTTCGGTGCTTTAAATGGCTTCTTAGTTGCTCAATATGAGATGCACCCATTCATTGCAACCTTGGCAACTTCTGTTATCGTTTATGGTAGCTGCTCATTATACTTCGACTTACCACCTAACAACTCTCAGCCAATCGGTGGTGTACGTCCAGACTTTGCTGCTTTAGGTCAGACCAAGTTCTTCCAAGGCGGTGGCTTCCCTGGCGTTTCCATCTTAATTCCAATTGCTGCTTTCATCACTGTAGTAATTTGGTTTGTACTTAACAAGACTGTATTCGGTAAGAACGTATACGCTTTAGGCGGTAACCGTGAAGCTGCTGTGGTAGCAGGTGTTAACGTTTATGCAACCAACCTCTTCATCTTCGTATTAGCTGCTGGCTTATATGGTATTGCTGGTGTGCTCGAAGCTGCACGTACCGCTGGTGCAACCAACCAATATGGTATGGGCTATGAGCTTGACGCTATCGCAGCTTGCGTAGTAGGCGGCGTATCCTTGATGGGTGGTATTGCAACCGTATCTGGCATTATCGCTGGTGTGTTCGTATTCACCATTATTACTTACGGCTTACAGTTCATCTCCGTATCCCCAATGTGGCAACAAGTTATTAAGGGCATCATTATTGCTACCGCTGTTGCTATTGATATGGGTAAGTATCGTAAGAAGAACTAATCAGTTCTTATACTGATCTCGCTAGGTGCCTTCTAAAGAACCTCCATATAGAAGGCATCTTCAAGCGCAACTTATATGCTGCGCTTCTTTACGCCTAGCGAACTTGACAGATTAAACCTTGTCTCAATTAAGTACCTCTGCATGCAGGAGGTACGCCCATGGGTGTGTCTGGCAACAGACGTGCCCTTTTTAGCGTATACATAGTCTACCAAAACCTCTCTTTCACCCCCTACCCTAAAAGCAACAACAGCATAGCCGTATAATCTTTTACTGGGCTAAACAAGCTCCCTGCCTACCATAGCCATCCAAGACGGTTCCTTTTTCTAGGTCACATACCAAGCTAGGCCGTAAACTATAATCCTTATATTCATTCCTAAAGCATCATGCCCCTACTCTCCTGTAGCCTAAGAGAATAAGCCAGAGGCCTAGTTATAGCTTAGGCGTAGATGGTAAGGCTAGACAGACAGGCTCGTTCTTGAGTGCTATGGAAAAAGCGCATTAAAAAAGCCAAGCTCTGGAGGAATGATTAGCTTGGCTTCAAAGAGAATTAAGGAACTATTCTGGGCTTATTGGGCAGCGGCAGCAGCTGGGGCTGGCTCTGGGGCAGAGGTAGCGTCAGATGCTGTAGCGGCGGCAGCTTGCTCCGCTTCTTGCGCTGGAGAGATGCCAAACCACTTTAGGTGCAACGCATTTAATTGGCCAGACTCTTCTAAAGTCTTTAAGCCTTTATTGAGCTTTTCTGCCAATTGGAAATTGCCCTTGCGCACTGCAATACCAAAGGAGTCTACCTGCTCTTTAAACTGAGGATCGACCACATCTACCACATTATCTAACTTGGACTTCTTTAAGTAATAGAGATTTACAGGACGATCATTAATTACTGCCTCACAGCCGCCATTGGTGAGCTCTAAGATGGCATCAGGCTCGTTGTTTAAGGCCTTAACCATGCCAGGACTTACAGTATCAGCAAAAGCATGACCAGTAGTACCAATTTGTACGCATAAGGTCTTGCCCTTTAAGGCTTGAGCTGAGGTATAGACAGCCTCTTTGTCTTTTTTAACTAAGAAAGAGAGATTGGAATCATAATAACCATTAGTAAAGAGCACGCGCTTTTTACGGGCATCAGTAATGGTCATGCCTGAGATAATAATATCAATATTGCCAGTTAATAAAGAAGGAATTAAACCGTCAAAAGGCATAGACTCAATTTGCACTTCATCGCCATTGGCCTTGGCAATAGCCTTGATTACATCGAGATCAAAACCAATAATATTGCCTTCTTTATCGGAAAACTCAAAAGGAGCGAAAGTTGGGTGAGTGCCAACTTTATAGGTTTCAGCAAGAGCTTGGGTAGATAGAGCTGCAGCAGAGAGACCAAGAGTTAAAGCTAGCAAAGTTTTCTTAAACATCAGCTTGTCCTTTTTAAACCAAAATATCACCATACAGAGTACAGCTAACAAATTAACTCTCAATGAGAGATCTCTCCTAAGTTGCTTGATGCTCTGCTAGTACAAAATTAGATTGTACCATTCATGAGCGGGGCCTCTGGTTTTGCCCCTTTTTAAAGCGCACTATCCTAAGCGCGCACCATTTATGCACAGTTTTGTTCCAAAAAAAAACGCAGAATAACTTTCTGCGTTTTTAGGTTCCAAGCTTAGCCATAGAGGCTAAACTAGGCTAAGCTTAAGAGTAAGTATGATGGAAAACTTTGAATTAGATAATGACTAAGCGGCCTTCAATCGCACCTGCCCTATCTAAAGCCTCCAAGACGGACATTAAGTCACCTGGGGCTAAACCAACTTCATTGACAGCACGTACTAAGTCATCCAAGGTAGTGCCAGTATCAAGCTTGAACATACGTCCTTGCTTTTCTTCGACAGCAATATTGCTATTTGGAACTACAGTGGTACGGCCTTGACTAAAAGGAGCAGGCTGAGAGACTTGAGGATCTTCATTGACGGTCACAGTTAAGCCACCGTGAGTTACTGCTACTGGGCGGAGGCGGACATTAGAACCTACGACAATAGTACCAGTACGGGAGTTAACCACAATACGAGCATCCTCGATACCTTCGACAATATCTAAATTCTCTAAAGCACTTAAGAACTCAACGCGCTTACTTGGATCTCGTGGAGCACTGACGCGAATAGAGACAGCGTCTTGAGCTAAAGCCGACCCCGTACCATAAATATTATTGATGGTATCGGCTACATTTTTAGCAGTAGTGAAGTCGGCACGATCTAAGTTAAAAGTGATGCTATCAGTGAGATTGAAATCATTAGGGATCTCACGCTCTACGGTAGCGCCATTGACAATACGACCTACAGTTGGAGTATTGACAGTCACACGAGAACCATCAGCACCCTCTACGCCCAGACCACCTACTACTAAGGAGCCTTGAGCAATAGCATAGACATTGCCATCAATACCACGCAACATGGTTTGTAATAAGGAACCGCCACGCAAAGAGTCAGCCTCACCAATGGCAGATACGGTCACATCAATGGTTTGACCAGGCTTGGAGAAAGGAGGCATTTCAGCATGGACCACTACTGGAGCCACGTCGGAAATCTTAATGCTGATATTCTCTGGAATCTTAATACCAAAGTTATTCAACATAGAGCGGAACGATTGCTCGGTAAACTTAGAGTTACTCTCACCAGTTCCTGCTAAACCTGCTACCAAGCCGTAACCTACTAATTGATTAGAGCGCACGCCTTGCACCGTAGCCAAATCCTTTAAACGTGCACCCTGCGCGCTAGAGAGAGCTACACAAGCCATGCAGGCTAGAGTAATAAAAACTTTTAAGATACGCATATCCAATCCTTGGATACTATCCTGTCAAATGGTTGTCACCAAGAGCTTTAAGAGGCTTAGAAGAAGATATTAAAAGCACTATTAAAGAAGCGGCTAATTAAGCCACGCTCTTGAGTATTGGCAAAGTCACCAGTGCCGCCGTATTGGATACGGGCATTAGCAATTCTTTGGGAGGAAACAGTATTGTCTGAGCTTACGTCCTCAGAACGCACAATACCAGTTACACGGATATACTCATTGCCATTATTGAGCATGAGCCACTTCTCACCGCGTACTACCAAGTTGCCATTAGCTAATACCTTCACTACGCTTACGGAAATATTACCGCTCAAGCGATTGGACTGGCTAGCATCAGAGGCACCTGCAAAATCAGTACTATTAGTCAGACCTACAGAAGTATCGTAGCCATGAGCAGTAACAGGACGACCACCAATATTTAAAATACCCATATTGATGCTATTTTCCTTACCCAAAGTTGTACCTGCATTTTTAGAGGCAGTAGTACGCTCATCTAAGGTAACAGAAATTAAATCGCCTACCTTGTGAGCACGGGTATCGGTATATAAGCCATTATTGGAAGAATATGGATTAAATAAGCTACCACTTGGTACGGCTGTGGTGTAGTCCTCTTCTGGAAGAGCTGGAGCAAAGTCTGGATCATCAGGCTGAGGGCCCATAGCATCCAAAGCGCAGCCTGTTAACATAAAAGGGAAAACAGCAGCGAGCAAACAAATTTTAATATTCGTCATAAGAATATTAGCGCGGAAAACCCTGTCTTTAGACGGGGGAGGAAGCGCCCTCCTTTTTGATTTCAGTTAAAAATGTTTTTCTCTTTTCGATAAGCTTAAGTTTTTTAGTAGTGATATTTGCGAACATTCAACTTTATCGAAGAGTCTGAAGCCTTAACTTAATGCGCTGGTGCTTAGTGATATAGCCGTAAGTTTCTTCTATTATCAGTTCTGGATGTGCTTTACTTTAAGCTTAAATTCTCCATTGTGATAATTCTTATGGCACGTTTCACAAAGTGTAATTAGATTGTTAGGTGCATCACCACCACTCTTACGAATTTCAATAGCTTACAACTATGAAGTGAGCTTCTTGGCAGTCAAGCAAACCTTACCAAATCTCATACAGTCAAAACTTGACTGTATCAGCTGGTATACGCAGCTGCTCTTAGCAGTACCCATCAAGTGAGCATTTCTGAAGGCTTTTTATAGCTTACACATACTAGACTTATAGCTCATCTAAAGCTCTATGAGGGCATTAGGCCTAATAGTTCAATAGCAATCCTATCTGTAATCTTACAGCCCTTAGGGCTTTTAAGCCCTAAGAGATGGCGTTATTAAGCTTATAAGACTAAAGATAGCTATGCATGCTTAGACAGACTGAATCAATGAACCCATCATGGTATCTACAGTAGTGAGCACCTTAGAGTTCATTTCATACACACGCTGAGCCTGAATTAAGTTAACTAACTCCTCGGTTACTTTCACGTTGGAGGTCTCTAACTGGCCCTGACGAATAGTACCAATGCCGTTTTCACCAGCTACACCTTGAATTGGGTTACCAGAGGCAGAGGTCTCTAAATAGAGGTTATTACCAATTGGCTCTAAGCCAGCTGGATTGATGAAGTTAGTGACAGTAATCTGACCGATATCTTGAGATTGGGTCTGACCTGCTGTTTGCACGGAAACCTGACCATCAGTAGAGATAGAAATACCAGTGGCATCCTCTGGGATGGTGATTTGAGGTAATAAGGTGTAACCATCAGCAGTAACTAAGGTACCCTCCTCATTACGGGTAAACTGACCATTACGGGTATAGGCAGTGGTGCCATCTGGCATCTCAATTTCAAAGAAGCCATCGCCCTTAATTAACAGGTCTAAGGTGTTGTCAGTAGTTTCAACATCACCTTGAGCAAAGTTCTTTTGGGTAGCTACTACGCGAGAACCAGCACCGACCATTAAACCCTCTGGTAAGAAGGAGTCAGCTGTGGAACGGCCACCTGGTTGGTTAACCTTTTGATATAAAAGATCTTCAAAGATTGCACGGCTCTTCTTAAAGCCCACAGTTGAAGCGTTAGCTAAGTTATTGGAAGTAACAGAGATATTAGTCTGTTGGCTGTCCAAACCAGTCTTACAAATCCATAAAGCTGGAATCATGATTAATAGCCTCGTTAATCAAAACTTAATAAACGGTTCTGCGCGTCGTCCATCTCGCCGGCAGATTGCATCATTTTTACTTGAGCATCATATTGACGCTGAATGCGAATCAAACTAGTCAATTCTTCGACAGGGTTAACATTAGATGCCTCTAACATGCCGCTTTGCAATGCTACAGCCTCATCCATATCTAACACTGCGCCATTGCGGGAACGGAATAAACCGTCATAGCCCTTTTCAATGGTTCTGACATCAGGGTTTACTAATTTGATGCGCTGATAGGTCTCTACCACATTGGCATCTGCGCCCATAGGCTTACCAGTGATATAGCCATCAGAATTAATATCAATTTGATCTAGTGGAGCAGGGAGTACGATTTGATTGCCATTTTCATCGAGCACATCAAGGCCATTAGAGGTGCGCAATACACCATCTGAGCCTACTGATAAATTACCGTAGCGGGTATAGGCCTCACCACCTTGGTTGTCGCGCACTGCAATAAAGCCATCGCCTTGCAAAGCCACATCCAAAGTACGACCAGTAGTTTGCATGGCACCACCATCAAAGTTGTAGCCAGGCATCTCAGTCATAGCAAAAGCACGAGTAGGAAACGCATTACCAAAGACGCTCATAGCGCGAGTGTTTTCAAACTCTGCCTTAAAGCCTGTAGTATTGGCATTAGCTAAGTTGTTTGAACGCACCGACAAGGAATGGAAGTTTTCCTTGGCTCCTGCCATTGCGACCCATAATAAATTGTCCATAACCCCTCCAGAAAATCATTAGATCATCTCTCTTACAGCAAGGGATATGCCATAGCCGCACAATCCTTTATTTATGCGCCTTTTACGCTCCTAACAGTCAAATAATTGAACTTTTTTAATCTATAGATGCGCCTTATAGTCATAAGGCAAACGCCCCTCTAAGATCCCCATAATGCAAAAGGCCAGCTTAGTAAAAAACCAAGCTGGCCTTATGCGAGGAGAGATAAGAGCTAAACCTTATAAGGTTACGCGGTTAGCCTTATCAAATGGTAATTCACCTAAACCATTTAAATTGAGCTTAGTATCAGATAAAGTCTTACCTAAAGATACAGAGGAGACAAAGCCCAAGCCCTTAACAGGGATATTAACACTTTGACCTGCGCTATTAGTACCAGTAACTTCGATAATATAGCGACCTGGATTGCAATAGGTGTACTTATCTTTATCGCCCTCGGCATCTGGCTTGCCTTCTGGCTTAGCCTCTGGAGTAGTAGTGCCATTGCCACCAGCACCCGAGTCTGTACCACCTGCACCGCCCTCGCCTTCAGCTGCAGCTAGCTTAGTGTCACCTGGAGTGCCAGTTGCGCCATCAGTAGAACCATTAGTGCTGCCACCATCAGGCTTAGTGCCGCCTTCAGGCTTAACACCTCCCTCTGGCTTGACTGGGCCATCTGGAGAGAAAATGCCAGGCCAACCATACTTGATTTCACCAGTGATGGAATTGGCAGTATCGGTATATACGACCTCACCAGTAGAGGCATCTTTAATGGTAAGCTTAACGTTAGAATAAACCTGATCACCTGCATCTACAGACCATAAAGCAGGGGAGGATGGGCTGCCACCAAAATAGCCATTTTTCTGATCAGTATAGACATAAGTACCAATCAAGTTAGTGGCGTTCATGGCTGCGGTAGTACCCACTTGAGAGAGCACATCATCCATATTGGTATTAATCGAGTTTAAGCTCTCTACCATGGATAATTGAGACATTTGGGTAACTAATTGATTGTTATCAGCTGGCTTAGTTGGATCTTGAGCTTGCAGCTGAGTAGTTAATAGCTTTAAGAAGTCCTCTTGGCTTAAGACCTGATCTTTTACTTTACGAGAGGCCTCTTTGACTGCATTTTCTTGAGTTTGAACACCAGCTTGGCTGTAATCAAACTTGCCCTCATTTGTAGATGCAGACGCTGCACGGGCATTAGGTGCCATCTTAGCTAAACCATTAGAGCCATCATTAATGGTAGCTGGGGCATACGCATCTAAAGAGCGGTAATTGGCATCTGCCAAACTATTGATAATGGAGCTAGCCATAAAAATCCTCGCATTGGGCTTGCTATGTGCCTGAAGTGGCACCAATTATTAAGCTGTTGTGGCACAAAAAGCCAGCGAACAGACATCATCTGGTATAGTATTCACAAAACATGCCAAATACAAAAAGACAAGATTTTTTCCAAGCTCGACTGCAAGCTTAATTTTTTGCCCTTAAGATATTAAGATTAGCAAATCTTAGTTTTTTTACAGAGAGTGTTTGGTATGAGCAATTTCTTACAAGCACAAGATGTGCTTAAGTCCTACCGTCTCTTAGGTATTGGTGCTACTACTTTAGTTGGAGCTTGCCATGAAGGTGATCTTGACTATATGGCAGCAGCTTGGGCTGGCGTTTGTGACTATGACAAGGGCTATGCCGTAATTGCAGGCGATCACTATACCCGCAAGTTAATTGCCAAGTCAGGTCGCTTTATCCTATGCTATCCAACTGTCTCCATCGTAGAGCAGGTCATGAAATTAGGTTCTATCTCTAAAAATGATGACCCTAATAAGCTTGAAAATAGCAAGGTTGAGTTAATTGAAGAGCCAGGCTTTAGCATGCCTTTAGTCAAGGGCTGTGCTGCCTATTTAGAGTATGAGGTCATCCCTGATGATAATCAATATGAGATGGTCTTTGGCAAGTGTGTAAAAGTCGTTAGTGATAAACGAGTATATCGTGACAATCACTGGATTTTTGACGAGGCTCCAGAGGAGCTGCGCACCTTGCACTATGTAGCAGGAGGCCACTTCTTTGCCATTGGCAAGGAAATCGTTCTTCCAGAATACGGCGACTAATGCCTAAGGAATTGGCAAGGCGCTATCAATAGACCAAAAAAAGATCGCTTCAGTATCGAGTCTGAGCGATCTTTTTTGTTTAGAAGGAAATTAGGGAGCTTAAGGCCTCTAGGGCCTGCTAAAGCTTATGAGCTTAGTTTAGCTTTGACCTAAACGTAAAGTTTGGAGCAACATGCTCTTAGCGCTGTCGGCTACTTGTACAGCAGTTTGATAAGAGCGCTGGGCACTCATCATATCTGCCATTTCCTCGACAGGGTTGATATTGGGACGATAGATATAACCGTCAGCATCAGCTAAAGGATGGTTAGGATTGAACTCACGAATAGCGGCGGCATCTGATTCAACTACGCCCTTTAAGGACACACCAATACCATATGGCTCGCCAGTGACAGGATCACAAGGCTCACCTTGCTGCTGATTACGGGCTAAAGCCTCTTCCCAAGCAGCAGAGAATAAAGGACGACGAGCCTTGTAAGTTTGCTCGACAGAAGAAGATACGGACTCAGCATTAGCTAAGTTAGAAGCAGTAGCGTTCAAACGCACGGACTGTGCGTTCATGGAAGTGCCAGCAATATCTAAAATTCTAAAAACGCTCATAATATCCCTCAGAGTACACATCCCCACTTAGCTTACATGCTCCCTAAATTGCAGGTAAGCTTTTGGGGTAACTTCAATCTTACAATAAAATTACTGACCGCCCTTTAAGGCACTCTTAAGCTTGGAAATACGACCATTGAGGAAGGATAAGGTAGCCTGATACTCAATGTTATTACTCATATAGTTCATGCGCTCAGTGCTGACCTCAACGGTATTGCCATTACCAGTATCAGGCTGGAATGGATTGCGGTACTTCATGGTAATCTTAGGATCCTTTAAGGCCTCAAGGTCATTAATATCCATGTGACCTTGTGAGGTTTTAGCCATAGCAGGATTGTTATTTACCATTTGTAAATGTGCAGCTTGAGATAAAGCCTCAGCAAAATCTAAATCACGAGCTTTAAAGCCTGGAGTATCAGCATTAGCTAAGTTGCCTGCTAATACCTCAGCACGATTATTACGAACGCGCATAGTGTGTTGGTGGATACCAAACACTTGATCAAAACTTACTGCCATTAAAAAAAAATCTCCCCTGCGTGCCTGTCAAAATGCAAACACGATCTAATTTCCTACCCCCTTTCTATCAAAAGCTATGCCAAATTTGTAAAAAGCCGATATTTAAGCTCTTAAGGCATAAAAAAACCTGCCAAAGGGCAGGTTTCTTATTTTCAATTACAATTCAAAGTTAATTTAACTTTAGCTCTTGAGACGGTAGGCAATACCTGGATTGCAGCGAATCATCTCATACTTATCTGATAAGCCTTGGATAGACTCGGATGAGCCTAAGATTAAGTAGCCACCAGGGTTTAAGCATAAAGCGAACTTGTTTAAGATCTGGCTCTTTACTTCATTGGAGAAGTAAATTAAGACGTTACGGCAGAAGATAATATCAAAGCGACCTAAGAGGCTATAAGAGCCTAATAAGTTCATCTGCTTAAAGGCCACCATGTTCTTGATCTTGTCGTCAACACGCATCACATTAGGATCTTTAGTTGGCTTGAAGAAACGGGCTTTACGCTCAGCACTTAAGCCACGAGCTAAAGCGTGGTTATCGTAGTGAGCAAAACGACAACGATCTAACATCTCAGGGGAGATATCAGTGCCAATGATCTGACATTGGTCTGGGTTGATGTGATTTAATGCAGTTGCCTGCTCTTGAACGATCATGGCAATAGAGTATGGCTCTTGGCCAGAGGAGCAAGCTGCCGACCAAATACGTACTGGCATTTTGCCGCCACGAGCTAACTCAGGCAAAATTAAATTCTTTAAAGCTAAGTATGGATAGGTATCACGGAACCATAAGGTTTCATTGGTAGTCATAGCATCGATGACAGCAGAGCTAATGTCCTTATAAACAGTAGGCTGCATAGCACGATTAATGAGCTCATCAATGGTGGACACCTTAAAACGTAATAACAAAGCTGATAAACGGCTGTTAACCAAATAGTGCTTGTTATCACCTAAAACGATACCACTTTGATCTTCGATATATTGAGCAAAACGACGATATTGAGCGTCAGATACAGTACGAGACTGCACTGCTAAGCGATCTTGGGTGCTTGGCACAATATCAGGGTTACGAGCTGCTACAGAATCATAACCTGCTCTTTGAGAAGCAATAGCTAACTTAGTAATGCCAGGATAGTTAGATGGAGTAAACTGGGCACGGGCTGGGGTGGCAGTCTTACGCATAACAGAGGCAATAGCATTACCATTGCGCTTGTGGTGCTCGCTATTGTGAGAAGGTCTTTCGCCTAAATCACGTTGTACGCTAGTGGTAGCCGTAGCTGGCGCTGAAGTAGCGCGGCCAAAAAAAGAACGTGTAGCAGTAGATGCAGGAGCACTAGTATTGGTATTTGCAGTGGTACGAGCTGGAACAGTCTGGTTCTGGTTCTCAGCTGATCTTCTTCCAAACAATGAAGTTCCAGTGGTACGTGATTGCAACGTACTAGATGAGCTATTCTCAGCACCAAAACGATTCTGTTGATTGTCGGACATACGAACCTCAGTGAAGTTTACACCATGAGCTCTAATAACAAGAGCTCTTGATAGCAGTGGGGGCTTTTACTGAAAATTACTTTTTGACGAGAGCTAAAACTCTCAATCAAATATGTGCTTGTTTTACTACCCTACCTACAAGGAAAACTTAAGTAAGCTACATTATTCTTAGAAAACTAAACTAGCCTTTTAAGAATAGTGCAGATGCTATTCGCTTAAAGATAGCTCATCAAGCGCTTATCTTGTTTACTCTCTTGCCTACTGCGCGTACTTAACTTGGGCCATCTAAACAAAATTAGTTACCATCAAGTAAAAATAAGCAGTGTTGTCTTTGAAAAGCAAGGTCTAGTCAGAAAAGATGACAAATACAAATATAAGTGCTAAATGTTATTTGTTAGTGGGAGAGCACAAAATTTAGAACATCAAAACATCTATATGCCTACCAAACCTGATAGGACAGATACTCCTTACTTAAAGAAAATCAAGGCTGTGATTCTCAAGGAGCAGACTCAGGTCAATAGGAGCATATTCTATCACTACATAGCATATTATTTGAGCCTGAAAATATGAAAATTACAGGGCTTATTTTCATGCTACTAAACGATCATTGCAATAAGGCTTAACTGATGTACATGGGCTCAAAAAAGCACTTTTGATGTCTAATTGCTATTTATTTTGCCACTTCATAAAGTAGATTAAATAGTGCGCTCACTTTTCTGTAAGACGTAAGTCTGTGGGATCCTAGTGTATCAACACAGTGAAATTCTCAAATTTACTTAGCAATATAGCCTAAAAAGCGCAATTTTTCCATATCTAGAACAAATAAATAATGCTTATCTAGGACAAAAAAAGCCCAACTGAAAATACCAGCTGGGCCTTGGCATATCTGCACGCTAACTAATGAAAATTAGCGCTGCACAATACGCATCACACAATCAGCACCAGAGGTACCATCAGCTACTTTGGCTAAGCCCTTTTCTACAGCAGTAGCAAGTTCTTCTGGATTGAACTTAGGAATAAAGTCGTTAGCACCTGCCTTGGATACCATGCTTTGGTTAAATACGCCTGACAATGAGGTGTGCAAGATAACATAAAGGTCACGTAACTGCGGAGAGTTTCTAATGTTGGCACATAAGGTATAGCCATCCATCTCAGGCATCTCAACGTCGGAAATGACTAAGTTTAAGGTGTCCTTAATATTATGACCATTGCGAACCATGTCATTTAACATGCCCAAAGCTTCCTTACCGTCGCGAGCTTCAATAACTTCAACACCAATTTCAGTAAGGGCGCGCTTAACTTGCTTGAGCGCAATCTTGGAATCATCAGCTACTAAAACGCGAGTACCCTCAGGAACAGCTAAACGCTTGATGGCCTCAGACTCTAGGTCAGCATTAACTGGAGTAATCTCGTCTAAGATCTTCTCTACGTCCAAGATCTCGATTAATTCACCATCTACCTCAGTTACCGCAGTCATGTAATTGGAGTGACCAGCACCCTTTGGAGGAGGCATAATCTTATTCCAGTTCATATTAATAATGCGTTCGACATTGGAAACCAAGAAGGCGTGAGTAGAACGGTTGTACTCAGCAATGATGATATAGCACTTATCGTAATTGCGAGTTGGACGACCGCCAATAGCATAAGCTAAATCGATGACGGATAAGGTATTACCACGAATATGAGCTACACCGATTACGAACTGGTGCAAGCGAGGCATAACGGTCAGACGAGGGCAAGGGAGCACCTCACGTACCTTGAACACGTTAATGCCATAACGCTGTGATAAACCAGAGAGTCTAAAGAGTAATAACTCCATTCTGTTTTGACCAACCAGCTCAGTTAGCTGATTGACTTTATCCATTACGCCAGCCATGTACTTCCCCTTATTTTGCAAAAAGTCCCAGCAAAAATATTATTGCGCGACAGGACTAGCCCTCAGGTTCTATGCACCATCGCACCACAAAAAAAATCTCTCTTGCTCGGATGCTCAATAGATACTAGAGCCCATCGAGTCTTAGATCTTAGTAATTTAATATTATAGCTATAAAATAGTGATTCTATGTGCTTTTATGGCATAAAAGCCTTGGCTGTGAGTTTAATCACACCAAAGGAACTGAAATTTTCTTTTTTTCAGGAACAAAAAAACCGCTTTGCTAGCAGCATTGCGGTTCTTCTGAGGGAAACAAGGAACATAGACCTGCCCTTGTGACCAGTTTTATTGTTAGAAAATGCTATTAAGAGCCTGTTCAGAGGCCATTAACTTATCAGCAATACGCTCATAGTTAAATTCTAAGGTACCATTTTCATACTGTTGCTTTAAAGCAGCGACTTTATCGTAATCAATACCGTCTGAATTCTTGGCAATATTGGCTGCCTTGGAAAGGGTTTTGGCCTTTTCGGTAAAAACTACGTCATCAATGCTAGGAGCTGAACTAAAAGCTGCGCTCTTTTCAACACTCTTAGCTTGTTGGGTAGTAGCTCTACGGGCTTGAGCCACATTCTCGGGCATGGCCTTAATCGCATTATCGTGAAAGATGTCGATTGCCATGTTGTTATCCCTCTTTAACAAACAGAAAAACTAATTTGATCTGCTATATATCTAAAAATTTTAGATCTCTCTCTTTTAATATTTGAGGCGGAAATTGTCTTTTTTACAATTTCAGATCCTTTGCTCTATCTAACGGAGCCTTATGCTTTTTCTAAAGGCTTTCTGTAAAAAATTTGTTATTAAATTAACAAAGCTTGATTTTGAGCCAAAATAAGCACCTGTTCCAGGCGAGATAAAAGCCCTTGATGATACAAAAAGTACCTATAAAGTGCAACTTATCCACTAAACACTACCATTTTAGTTTAGTTAAATAGATACAGCATTTAGAAAATAACTTGGACCTCGGATGGAGCAGAGACTACAGCTGAAATCACTTTTTGTGATTTTAAGTTACGCACCCGAATGGACTGATTAATTCCGCCATCATCTAAAGCTATGCCCATGGTCTTTAAGGCCAGACCATGACTTTTAGCGACAATGCTAACTTTATCGTTCTTGCACACTACACAAAAAGAATTAGAGCGAATTTGATCGCCCTCTTTGACATCACGCTTTAAACGTGAGCCTACCAAAATATTAGGGTCAGAGACAGCGGTAGTTAAGTTGGTATCGTCATTTAGATAGATAGTACGCAAGTCCGAGCTACCAATAATGCTGCCACGGGTTAAATTACGAGCCGCAACTAAAGCAGGAGAGAGCAAGGCCACTTTAACAGGCACGTAAATAGTGTAAGGATTTTTAGGATCTGAGCAGGTAATCTTTACTTGAGAGGTACTCTTAATTTCATTGCCACGCAGCTCAGCTGTCAAATAATTGGTACAACGTCCCCCGTAATTACGGCGCTCATCTAGCTTGCCAGCCTTAACTTCAAGCTTTTTATCGCCATAATCTTGGTTTTGAAATTGCGCCAAAATATATTGCTCAGCTACGGTACGTAAAAATTCCGCCTCTTGCGGGGTAGCACGCGCCACACTACTGACGCTCATAGACACACCTAAAGCACAACAAGTAAGGCCAATTAAGGAGCCCCAACTACCCAATAAGCGTCTCATACTCATAACCTCTCGTGGCAATGCCTCCAACTTGAGTACTCCAAGCTCTATGAGCCTGAGCCTCCCATCACAACCATTTTAGCTAAGAAGCCCTACCATGACTACCTGCGCTCAAGGCGCTGGAACCTGCAAGGCTTGCTAAAAAAACTCATCTGACCTCACCTAAGAGTGAACAGGGCGCCTGCAAGATTGCCCCCTATGCCCTTAAGCGAATTACTTCAAGCCCTACTCAAGATAGCAGCTCAAACATAGGCCATGATTAGCAATAGTATGCAGTATGCATGAGAGGCTCAAGAAACTCAACTAACAAGCTATATTTATACCCTGCCTAATCCTCATGAGCGCTTATCTCCTCTCTCTTGCTATTGCTCTTAGAGCAGCAGCGCTGCGCCCGCTTAGACTTAGCAGCCACATCAGTAGCCACCAATCTCTCATCCTTTGGATATGCCTCAGTTGCTTGCTCTTGAGCAGGAGAAAGACTCTCGCTACTCTCGAGCTCTTGCAATAGCTCAGAGCCTTGCTGATTTTTCTCTTGGATAAGATTATCCATGGACTGGCCAGTCTTAAGCGCGGTACATTGCGTGCCTACAGAGAGCCCTACTAAAGCGCGTACCTGCGGCTCACTTAAGAGCACGCGAGATAGTACTTGCTCATTTACTAAGTGGCGGCGCTCTTTTAAGTAGGCCTCCACATCCTTAACCTGACGGGGCAGCTTATTGAAATCAGAGTGATAACCAAAGATCTCAAAGCACATGCGCATCACAAAGGCAAACTCACGACAATCAAGGCGCGAGGCAAAAGCATGCCTTACAGCCTCAGAGACGGGCAAACGGTCATGGGCGACAAAATAACGACAAATACGTAATAAGGAACGATTAGATAAAGGCACACTAATTGGCGCATTCATCATGCTCAGACTCTCTTGGAGATCGTCAATTTCTCCGATCTCTAAATTATCCATATTCATCTCGCCATCCTTTCCCTCACCTGCTGGTAGCAGCGCATCGTTAATCACGTCTTTAATCGAAGGCACGGCATTGGAGGCTACCGCCTCTTCAAGGCATCCCTTATAGTCCTGGTATTGCAAGCTAATCCTGTCTTCCATAGTCTTTAAGATCTCATGATTGCTTTTGACATGGCCCGAACGTGCCCCATAGCGCACCTCGTGAGCAAAAGTAATGAAATACTTAACTAAATCAGGATTAAAGTTATCAATGGACTTTAAGATTAAGCTTTGTTCTTGCTCATAGTTAGGGTAATCAAATTCGACAAAGACATAGCGATCTAAAAAGGCCTTATTTTGCTTGCGCACACCCATATAATGACCACTGTTATCGCCCGCACCTTTACTATTGGCAGTAACTACTACTCTAAAGAAAGGATGAGGGTAAATAATCTCGCCATTATTTTCATACACGCATAAAGCCCGCCCCTCGAGCACATCATTTAAGGCTGCCAGCTCGCCAGCGCTCATTAAGTCCACTTCGTTTAATAAGAGAATCTCGCCATAGATCATGGCACGAGCTAAAGGACCATACTCAAAATATAATTGCCCCTTGCGCAACACTGTATGACCTACCAGATCGGCAATCTCTGAGTTTTGTGAGAGGGTAATACTCTCCACTGGCCAGCCTAAGCGCGCGGCTATTTGCAAGATAAAGGAAGTTTTACCACAGCCTGTAGGACCTGAGATAAATAAGGAGTCTCCATAAGGCTGTTGGAGGTGACTTAAGATTAAGTTAAGATGAGCCTCATCAAATACATAGCTAGGCTCAACTTGAGGGACCAAAGGTAAGAGCGATTGGTCAAAAGCAGGCAGACTAAAGCGCTCCAGATGCAAATTAGCCCCTGCAAAGACCTCAGATAATAAGAGCTCTTGGCGCTTAAAGTCACAGCTTGCATTAATCACCTGCGCCTCATGATACTTCCCTACCCTATCAGAGCCACCACCACTACTGCCACACTCTACAGAGCTCTCAACTAGCGGACCTCTATCCTCATCATCACTACTCCTACTCCTAGCACGCTTACTGCCAGCTTGAAGAGCCCTGCCCTTATCTGCAGCCCTCTTGCTCTCAGTCCCCTTAGGGCCAAGCAAGTCTCCTAAATTAGCCTGAATGGCCTGATAGGCAAGCTGTGGCTCCTCCACAGGCACTTCATACTCTATTAGCTTATCCTCCCGTGGTTCAACCACATGTGAGGCAGCCTCCCTAGAGGGCAAGACCTCGTCATTACTAGCTAACTGCTCCCTACAACTAGTAGCTGCAACATCAGATAGCTCCTGAGTATTAGCCTTGTGAGCTGATGAGTCCGCCATGCTCTTATCCTCTTGAGCCTGGAGCACGCCCGCGCCACGCGAGATATTATCTAAAGCGCCAGAGGCTGCGCCTACGGCCTCCACTGTATCTACTGCATCATTTCCTCTTTCTCTTGGCGCGTACGACCCACTTAGCTTATTAGTGCTATTACCTGACTGCGCATTGTAACTTGAGGCAGTATCCAGACTTTTTTCTAACTCATCTAACTTGTTGAGACTCTCATTTTCAGTACAGCAAGGCTCAAGCTCTAAAGAAGAAGCACCTACACCTACAGATTGAACCAGCCTACTTTCTACCTGAGCATAAGCACTTGAACCTGACACAGACTCACAAGTGCGACTTGGGAGGTGAGCCTTGGTCTCAGGAGCACGCGCCCCTACTACTACAGGAATATCCTCCCTACCCTCTAGAGCTAAGGAAGAGGCTCCACCTACTGGAAAAGCCTTTATCCCCATATTGCTAGGAGTATCTTTAATTCTAGTACTGTAGGCTTTAGCACCAGATTCTGTATGGCTAGGGAAGCCACTAAGATTTGAGCTGGTACTTAAAGGACTAGAACTACGAGGAGTACTCATCGCAGTAACACTTGGCGCATTAGAAAGCGGTGAGGCAGGAAAGGGAACCGAGGCTGGGTATGGAGCTGGAGCTGAGAGGGCAGAGGTGATGCAAGGCTTAGGATTAGATGCGGCTATGGCATTGTTATACGACCTATAGCCTTGATAATTACTATGGAGAGGCTTTACTGTTTGACCATACTGCCTAGGGTCATGCACCGTGGTCTGATAAGGAACTCCATACTGTAAGTTAGGCTGGGCCCTTGCTTGTGTCTGGGGCTGCATGGTTTGATGCGGCGGCATATGATTTGGCTGTACCCACGCCTGCCTTAGAGGCTGGTGCTGATTATAGCCTAGGGGCGTACCATAAGCAGACGCGCTAGAGTAAGGCGCTCTAGGAGAGCCCTGGCGCTCTCCTAGAGCACGAGAAGCTGGCATCGCTGGGGCTTTAGTAGCCTGGGGATAGCCATAGTAAGAATTAAACTGCTGTTCTTGCATAGACAATTATGTGCTAAGCCTTGAGCATTAGGCCCAAGGAGAGCATCACTCCTTGCGAGATAAAAAATTAAAGAAAGAACCTGGGATCACTAAGCCCTTAAGAGTACTTATACAGCTGTGCCATATAGCTCAAAACACGATAGAACGAGCCTATCTCATCTTCCTCATCTGAGCTCTCGTCTAAAGAGGACTGCGTTTTGTTATGACCATACAAAGCAGACAGACGCTCTAAGAGCCTATCTGAGCGCTCATGCTCGGAGCTGCGTAAGCACTGCTTACTCTTAGCGTTCCTTTTGTGCAGTGACTGCCCCTCTAATCTAAAGGGATAGTCATTGTGCAATTGACTGGCACTAACAAAATTAAGCCAGTGCTGAGCTCGAGCTTTTTTCGCCCCCCACAAAGCTGCCATATACAAACCCTTATGATAGGCACGCACCTGCATGGATTGCACATCACACTCACTATTGGCAAAGCGAGCAGCAGCTAAACTCTCACCACTACAGCCCCCAATAGCGCTCTTACCTCGCTTGGAGCCCAGAGCTGCTCTGGATGCACTAGAGCCCTCCTTACTTAAAGTACTACTTCCTCTATAGCTCTCAGCTGAGCCCATCAAAATCGAAGTCGTAAAATAAAAAGGCTTGCTAGCATGGTTTTCCATAAGCCTTTACCTCCATCAACAAAAAACACTTAAAACATCAATGAACCTACCTAAACTAAAAAGCAACTAACTAAGCTTAGCTAGAGCTTAAAAACACAACTTTTAAAGAGCAGGCGCAGCTGGGGCACCGCACCTGCTACTACTGAGCTATAAAACTTGCACCTATCTAACAAGCCAAACTGAAGCACTCATAGACACTCCCTAGGTCAGATATGACGCCTGCATGGTCTCCTAGTAAGTACGACCATTACAATTGCTCATGCCGAACACACTTAAAGAGCAGGCGCAGCTGGGGTTGTGCGCCTGCTACAATGCAAACTAAAAGGAAACTTAAGTTCTGGGAAAACAACATAACTGCTATCCCCCTTAATTAAGGAAGCTAAAGTAAGGCATGATGACTATAAGGGACGACCTTGCAGCTTAGTAGATTGGTGATGGAAGATGCGGCGTTAAGGGCAGGAGAGGAAATGGCAAGCAAAGTGAGGCTTTAAGCGCTTTGGGCGGGTACTTCAAGTGCAGAGCTTATTGGAGTACTGAGTCCTACAGCCACCATGCGGCCATAGCAAGTGCGGGACTTAGTAAAGCGCAAATAGCGCTCTTTGCTACTAAGCTCCTCTAAAGCTAAGTTCTGCTCCTCCCTATGAAGGGATGGGCAAGATGCATGAGATAGAAAAGCCCTCTCCTGCTCTGGAGCAAGAGCAACTCCTGTAGGCTCAGGCGCAATTGCACTTAGATTGACTGCCCTAATGTGAGACTTTGGATCTATACCATCACCATTAAGACTTGTAGGCAGAGGCTTTAAGCCTAAAGCTACCATACGTCCATAAAGGAGCGAGCACTTAGCAAAGCGCAGATAGCGCTCCTTGCTAGTAAGCTGACTCTCTAGGAGGCTCAAGCTAGCATCACTTAGAGATAGCGCAGGATCCAGCTCAAGCTCGGGATCTACTCTGTATACCTGCACCGTCTTTTTAAAAGGGGCAATTTTAGCTGCCTCTAAGTCCCTACCCTCAATCTTAGGTGGAGCGGTACTTAAGTTGGTATTAGCATGTGGGATCGCATCTAACTGCACTTTAGGCAGGGCATCGCCAGTAGCTATTGCTTGGAGCATACACGACCTCCATATTCAAACAATGCAACAACAATACATAAGGACATGAGAACAAGGCCTGAGGATTTAGGCAGATAGAGCTGCGTCTCAAGCGCGCTCGCTCTTGTATAGCATGTAAGGCCTAGAGCTCAGAAAGAGAGCTTATGGGGATATGGGGAGACAGATGATAGGAAAATTAGCAAAGATGAAGCGAATAAGAACAAAGCTAGGGCGCAGCTTAGCAGGCAGACAAGACAAGAGAAGACTATTTAGCTTGTCTGTCCTTAATTATAGGCAAGTGCCTCGAGTTCTGAGCGCTTGCGTATGCTCGCAATAAAAAGGGGCTTGCATTATACAAATTAGCACTTATTCCAAGGCGTTCTTACAGCGTCAAGCTCGATGGAATCTAGCTTGAGCGCCATTGTGCAAACTAGATCACAAGAGCACTTTTGGCAGCTTTTAGGGCCAGATTTGCATGCTCTGATAGGTTCTTTTTTTGTTTAAAAGTGTGAACATCTTAAATGTTTAGACAAATATTGGGCTACGTTTTTTTTAAGAGCACCCCAAGCTGCGCCTCGGGGCATGGAGGAGGGCAGGCGCACCATGAGATACGCAAGATTGTAAGGCTATGCATGCCTTGATTGGGAAATGCTTGTAATGGCTTGGCGCTAGTGTGAGGTTAAGACCTTGGGAGCGTTCTTAGATGCAATATGGGAGATAGGAGGCGGCGTTAGGGTCTGCTTTGGCAGGTAGAGATAAAAAAGGCATGCCGTGGCATGCCCTTTGAAAACTGTAGAATAACGCGCTTTAGGCGTTGATATTGACGCGCAGTGGTCCTGTAGCTACGGTGTTGCCCTTATCGTTGTAGGTCATATTACGGGACATACGGTCACGGGCAGACATGAGCACTGAGGTTAAACGACGGTTAGCTGCAATGGATAATGAAATAAGCTTACCGTTGGTCTCATTCATCATCTTGCACTGAGCGAGCTTTTCTTTGATTAAGTTAACTCGTTCAATATAAACAGTCTTTAACATCGCGCTATCTGGATGAAGTTTTAAACGCTGATCATTGGACTGGAGCTTTAACATAAAAGAGGACTTCTCCTCTGCAATAGTCTCTAGCTCATCTAAACGACGCTCCTTAATCACTTGATACTCGCGATTTAAGATCTTAATTACGGCGTCTAAGATAGCATCTTGCTCATCTAAATAGTCGTCTAAGGTCTTCATGGCCTGTACAGCCTTGGTCTTATTAATGGAGCGACGAGTGATCATGTTGTTACTTCCTCTTAAAGAGCGCCTCTAATTTGATAGAGGTCATAAATGCGCTTGGTATCGAGCTCAAGTTCAGTGACATAGGTATCGCCAATTGGATATTGACGCACAACGCGAGCACCATAGACCAAGCCTTCAACCTCAGTAGAGAGCTTATCAGACTTCTCGACATTGTTCACATTGGCATTCTTGGCTTTTACATAAACGCCAGACACCTGCTCGGTGAGCTCACGATAGGCCTCCATCTTGGAAGCGCGCATAGCATTAACCTGCCTTTCAGCTTGGGTAGCGCCCTTTTGACGTGAGGTAACAGCATAGCCATTGGCTCGCAGCACTGGATACTTATCTAACTCATTGACGCCTGTGTCAGTGTAATGAACTGCTAAAGAAGTGTTACGAATTACACTAGAGCAGCCTGTAACGCTTAAGGCTAAAGCCGATGAGAGCAAGGCTACATAAATGAACTTCTTCATAAGATAAAAAACCTTGGTTAACCTTATCTAAAATTAATTGCTAACACGCGAATAGCTGCTCTCATCGGCAGTATCACGAATCAACATGGTATTGTGCATATAAGTATTGGCTGGGTAAACCACAGGATCATCACAAGAGCCTACTAAGCACTTATTAATAATATTGTCGCCATCACGCTCTTCTAAATAGCGATCATAATTGCCGCGTGAAGTTGCACCTACTACCACATTATTGGTAAAGCGCGGGTCTTTTGCAGCAGCTACTTGCTTACCATCGGCACTTTCAGACACATCAGATGAGGTGCTTGAACCATTACCGCTATAGCCAGTGTTATATGGGGTGTTATAGACGGTCTTGCTCTTAGTTACAGCACCATTGCTAGTTACGCTAGTAGTGGTCACAGTAGATACACCCTGGCTCTGTGCAGAGCCATCACCTACCAAAAAAACGCCTCCTAAAGGACGACCTTGGGCAGAGACTACCTGAGCTTTAGTCATAGCGCTTTTAGCACGAGCGCGCTCTAAGGCAGCAGCATCGTTAGGAGCCTTAAGGGCAGCAATTTGCTTTTCGGCAGCTAAATACTTGGTTTTATAGTAATTGGCATCACGAATTTGGCCAGGAGCCAAATAGCCAGCAATACCATTAAAAGAGCAATTCTTAGTTGCGCTGCGGTAGCAAGAAGGCAATAAATTGTAAGGGATAATATCAGTAGAGGTAGAGATTACTTGGCGGGTCTGCATATTGATAATGCGCGAGACTACCACTACACCACGCTCATTGCGGGTCAAAGTACCACCTAATAAGTACTTAACATTGGTATCTTTGGCAATCTTCTTCCAATTACGGGATAAGATAAAGTCACCATCATTAGTCACAGCCAACTTGCCTGTGAGCTTATACTCGGTTACTTCAAAAGCACGAGTAGACATCTCATGAGTAAAGAACTCAGCTAAGGCGCGACCTAAATAGCCCGAGTTTTCATAAGTGTCAGTATCTACAAAAGAAGTAATCGCAATGCGTGGCATGGTCACAATTTTGACATCACCATTTACAGAGCTGCGATCTACAGGGGCATTTGGCAGGAGATAGTAGAACATATTCTGCTGCATTTGATCAGCCATACGTGCAGTAATCGAGCTGATTTCCATGCCTTTTTGCTGATAGACACTACTATCAGTAGGATGATTTACACCCTCAATGCGCGCAGTGGAACCATGATTGGCCTGCTCATTGATGCTGGTGCATGCTGGAAGTAACAAGCTCGCACAAAATGCTACGAGCAATGATGTCTTAAGTTGCATCTCCACAAACCTCTATCTCGTTGACGTAGCATATAGCGCGATACCAAAGCTATCGCTACAGAACATTCTCTATCTCTAATCGGTTAGCAATAAAAGTGCCATCCTAATATTAAACGGCGAAAAAGCTGTAAGCCTTAATAGTTTGCATGCTTTTTGCAAAACCATTCCTAGCCCTGATAATATTAAGGCAGGCTATCTTAGTACTAGTACTACCAAAGCGCCTTGAGCTTTTTATTGTATCTGAGTACCAAGATGTTTTGTTCACAAATCAAGTATAGAGCGCCTCTTGCCACTAGCAAGCATAGTTGGCTATCCGCGCTTAGGATTATAAAATGAAAGCTTATCTGAAAGCTTTAGGAGTTGCTCTGGCTCTTGGTTTAACCAGTCAAGCAGCCCTAGCTGGCTGGTACACAGCACGTGGCTCAGCACCAATTATTGACAGTGACGTAGCATCTGCTCGTCGCAATGCTATTGATGATGCCCTGCGCAATGCTGCGCTCCAAGCAGGCGCTGATGTAAGCATCGAACAAGTAATTGAAAACGGCACTTTATTAGACGACAAGCTCCGTATTTCCGCCCGCTCCCCAATTCGTCGTATGACCGTCATTGAAGAGCAAGAAAACGGCAAGGTCGTATCCGTATTGGTTAAGGCTTTAATCAATGATGATGCTAGCGCTGACTGCTATGCAGGCAATATTAAGAAGACTATTTTACCTTTTGTCTTCCGCTATCAAGATCCAGAAGCATCTTTAAGTGCAGCTGGTATTGAAGAATTTGATAAGTACTTAACTGATTTAGTTTACTCAGGCGTAGCCCAAAGCCCAGCTTTGACCGTGCTGCCTGCTGATAACTCACGTTTATTAATCCATCAGAGCTCCTCAGGCCCTGACTATAACTTACAACGTACCTTAGATTCGATTTCTCGTCGTACTCAGGCTCAATTTATTATTGTAGGCAATATCAACTCCTTATCGAAGTCGGATGTGGGTTCTAACAAATTTACCCAAATGTTCTACAATCCAACGCGTACCATTAGATTTAATGTGCAAGTCTATGATGTCTATTCAGGCAAGCTCTTAGTTGCCAAAGACTATCAAGGCGACGCCGAGTGGACTTTAGCTAATCAAAACTTTACTTTGCGCTCGGACAAATTTGCCACCTCTGATTATGGTCAGCGCGTTCAACAATTGTCCAAGTATGCCATTGCCGATATTGTCTCCAAATTACGCTGCCAATTTCCAACTGCACGCGTCGTCCAAGTTAATGACACCACCATTCGCATTAACTTAGGAGCCAATGCTAATATCAAGCCTGGCATGAAGTTCCACTTAATCCACCGTAGCGACTACCAAGACCGCCACAATATGACCTATTTCCAAAATAATGAAACTGATGGAATTTACAAAGTTGTGGATGTCTCCCCTACTGCTGCTACTTTAAAGGCTGTGGACATCAATCACCAGCTCATTAATGTCATGCTCGACGATATCGTGACCTTAAAGCAATAAGACTCAAGCTGCCCAAGGCAGCAGCCCTCTCAGGCTCAAACTAGACTAGACCTTGAGCCTGAGGCGCGCTTTAAGGGTACTTTTGCGTGCTCCTTATTTGTAAGCTAGGGCCTTTTGTGTATAATAGGCACCGTCAAATTCACGTCCTTATAGTTAAATGGATATAACAAGCCCCTCCTAAGGGCTAGTTGTAGGTTCGATTCCTACTAAGGACGCCATCTTATTTAAGCATCTCTGTCTTAGTTATCCTCCTGCGCTCACACTCTTTCTCTTAGATCTTGTTTCTTATTTTGTTAGAATCATGGCTTAGCTTTTGAGCTTGTCTTTATTCCTTAGCAAACAAAGAAAGAGAAATCTATGTTGAGCTTTTCAGAGGGCATACGTCGTGCCCTGTCTCATAATGTATCGCTCTCAGGCCGCGCTTGTCGCTCTGAGTTTTGGTGGCTCTACCTTGCCTCTGTGCCCAGCTTTTTCTTAGCTACCTTTATTGCCCGTATGGGCGGCTTATTATCTTTAGCAGGCCTAGCTTTATCGCTCACGACCTTTGCTCTGGTAATTGCCTGCATGGTGCGCCGTCTGCACGATCGCAATTTAAGTGGCCTCTTGGTGCTAATTATCTTTATCCCGACCATTGGTATTTTGCTGCTACTCGTCTTATGTGCCTTTAAAGGCACCAAAGGCTATAACAAATATGGACCTGATCCTTGGCAGTTTGAACATGGATTTAGCTCTCATACAAACTTTAGTTCCAGTCAGTACGAGCAACAAGATGCTGATTTTACCCCTGACAATGAGTTTGAACGCAAGCTTACAGGAGGGGCAGATAAAGACAAAGATTCGGGCTCACCTTTTAGGCCTTAAGCACCAAACAGGAGCACATGTGTGAATATCAAAGAATCATTAATCATTGGCTTTAAAACCAAAGGCCTGCGCTTTTATGGGCGTAGTTCCCGTGCCGAATTTTGGTACTTTTATCTAACTACCTGCTTTTTCATCGGCATTTCATTTAAGCTCAATGTTATTCCTGTAGTAGGATCTCTAATTCAAGCCTTGGCCATCATTGCCATTATTGCCTGCCAATACACTGCGACCATTCGCCGTCTGCATGATCTCAATAAATCAGGCAAAATTGTGGCGCTGCCTTATGTGCTAACTTTGGTCTACTTAGTGGCCATGGGCCCTTTAAATGCCCTGCACCCTGAGTATGCACCTCAAGTGTTAGATGGCATTGTCACTTTGGCCTCTTTAAGCTATGTGTACATTTTGTTCTTATGCACTCGCATTGGTACCAAGGGCAATAATAATTACGGCACTGATCCTCTAGATAAAAGTCAACAATCCCAAGACTTTATTAATCCCGATCATATGACCTCCCCTGAGTACTTAGGCGATCCTTGGCGTAAGTTTAAAGCCAAGGTAGCCCGTGAAAAGGCCAGAGAAAAGCAAGGCGTAGAACATATTAGCGTTCCTACCCCCAGCGCCAGTGAAGTAAAAATAGAGCCAGAGGCTATTACCCCTACTAAAACTGTCTATCGCTCCCACAAAGAGCGTCGTAAGAAGTCATAAGTTTTTTTAAGAAAATCAGTATTTACCCTGGAGAAAAGCAGTTAAATGAATATGTTCTTTCAAGCCATCAAAACCTGCGTCAAAGATAAGCTCTTTATTACTGGCGGTCGCGCCTCCCGTGCTGAGTTTTGGTACTTTATGCTCTTTGCTACTTGCTTGCGCTTGGTATCCCATCCTTTAACTTGGAATCACTACACCACAGTGCTCTATTCCATCATTAACTTCATTGTCTTCTTAGGCATCTACACTGTCACCTTACGTCGCTTACATGACACTGACCGCAGCGGCTTACACGTAGCCCCTGTGCTCATCGGCCTCTTAATCATTGGCGTAGGCTTCTTTATGATGATCCCAATGTCCTTACAAGTAGGCGCAAGCGTCTCGGGCGCAGGCATTTTATATCTCTTAGCCTTATGCACCTTAAAGGGCACCCCAGGTGCTAACCGCTACGGCGAACCAATGCCACTGCCACAAAAATCTGCCAAATAAGCACCCTAGCTCATAACCAAAACCACCAAGCCCCTCTTACTAATCTATTAAGTAAGGGCCTGCCCCAGAGGCTCTTAAGCTCTATCACAGGGCCTAAGAGCCTTTTTGTACCTATCAGGCCCTATACCCTCAAGGCCCTCCTAATATCAATAAGCAAGTACGCCTCTTAAGCTACTGCCCCCTTAGCTCGCCTCTAGTTTACCTATCCTATTAAGGGCTCCTATGTCAGAATTTGCCTTTGCCAGTACGGGCTAGCAGTCACTTTAAAATAGCAATAGGGAAAAGGAGGAGCTAACAATGCTGTAAGATGCAGATTAATTAAGCAAAAAAGGCATGGCCTCAATTTGAGGTCATGCCTTTGATACTATGTGTGTGTATATATGGATTTTGTTTTAGATCTTGGCAGTGATGTCGAACTCACCACGGTTAATCTTCTCAACTAACTCAGCGTGCTGCTCTTCGTTGAAGGTATACATCTTGAGTAAGACAATGCGCACGATAGTGCCTACTACAGGCAATAAGGCAATACAGAAGAAAATGCCATCTAAAGTCTCAACTGCTTGAGTTGCATTTGGCACATAGCCTAACATGGTAAGCAACACACCAGAGAAGCCACCAGCAATAGCCACCGAGAGCTTACCTGTGAAGGTCTGGCCTGCAAAGGTGATGGCAGCACAGCGCTTGCCAGTGTGGTAATAAGAGTACTCTACAGTGTCAGCAATCATGGCAGAGACTAATGGGTTGGTCATCATGAAGATAATATTGACAATAGAGAGCCAAATGATGACTGAAGCTACAGAGTCATAACCACTAAAGTAGAAGCCGATACGAGCTACAATCTCTAAGATACAAAGTACGATGAAAATATCGCGCTTGCGGAAACGGGCAGTAAGCACTGGAGTTACTAAGCAGGCGATAGAGCAGCAAATAGTAATGGTACCTACAGCGGCTACTAAACCGCCATTGCCCATATTGTAAGTGAAGAAGTAGACGTATAAATTATTTGCAATATTGCCAAATACGTTCATAGCAAAGATGCCTAAGATAATGAACAATGGCTTATTGGTCTTAACTACCTTGAAGGTCTGCAATAAGGTGACCTTGGCAGCATCGCCTTGAGGACGTACTTTTTCACGGGTATTGATATAGCCGTTGAGCATGAAGACTAAGCCCAAGCCCATAAGAACCATAACTGCTGGCAAATAGCCTTGGTCATCACGGCCCTCGGCAAAGAACTCAGCTAAATATGGGAAGACTAACATAGCTAAACCAATACCAGCATTTACGCCTAACATAGCGCAGGTAGCGGCCTTGGCACGCTCTTGAGGGTCATCTGAGAGCACGGTGGTCATAGACCAGAAAGGCAAATCACTAATGGTGTATAAGGTGCCCCATAAAATATAGGTAGCGCCTGCATATAATGTCTTGTATCAAATATCACCATCGACATTGACGAAGGTTAAGACAGTGATAATGCAGATTACAAAAGGCATGAAGCCTAAGAAAGGACGATACTTGCCGCGCTTTAAGTTCAAGCTATCAATTAAGCCTGCAAAGATAGGATCGTTAAACGCATCCCATACACGAGCAATTAAGAAAATAGTAGAAGCAGCAACAGGGCTAATACCTAAGATATCGGTATAGAAGAACAAAATGAAAGTACCAACTAAACCGAAGCTAAAGCATTGGCCCATACCAAAGCCAAAGTAAGAGGCTAAAGCCTTTAAAGGAATCTTATTAGATGACATAGCTCACTCCTATTTAGCATTGCGCTTGGCAATTAAGCTCTTAAACAGATCAAGCTCGGCTTGATTGTAAGGGCTGCCATCAGCTCTAAAGAGATCATGGAACCAGGTATTAATATAATCTGGGCTAGCTTGCATAATGACAGGCCATGGCAAGTGAGTTTGAGTCTTGCCATTGACTAAGCCCCAATTGTAAGCGCCGACCTTATGCTGCTCGAAGATAGGTAAAATATCCTCCACAGTAGATTGGGCGTGGCGAGCTAACCATTCGGTGCACATAATTGGACGATTGAGCTTCTCTAAGATCTCTAAAGTCTCTTCAATTACGTCCTTTGGAGAGTAGGCATGGAAGGTAATAATATCAGAGAGCTCTAAGGCCATTTGATCAATTGCATGCTCAAAGATCTTTGGAGTACGGTCAATGAAGATCTTCATATTGCGCCAAGCTCCTACAGTGATTGGCTGGGATGGATCTTCATCACGCACCCAAGCGACAGCCTCGCGGCATAACTCTAAAGAGTGCTCAGTTAATGGGCCTTGGTAGTGCAACATCTCGCCATGATCGCCAAAGATGCCATCATTGCTTGGCTCATTGTACACGTCCCAAATTAAGATACGCTCGTCATCTTTAAAGCGGCGGACGATAGTACGAATGTACTCTTCTACTAATGGCCAGTAATTTTTATTAGTAACGACATTACGGCCAGGGCTGGCTGCACCACGGGAGTTGTGCACGCCCTCACGAGGCTCACCTTGGAAACCAATATAAGGATGCTCGCCTGAGAAGCCGCAATCATCCATTAAGGTCAAAATGGTGTGAATACCTAAAGAAGAGGCGACCTCTAAGAATTGATCAATGCGCTCTAATAAGCCCTCTCTATCATATAAGTACACGATGAAAGGTAAGTTGGTGCGCAAGGTATTCATGCCAATGCTTTGAGCGTAAGTAAGCTCCTTTTTGATAGTTGGGAGATCAAAAGTCTCCTTGGCCCACATTTCATTCCAGTTGACGGCAGTAGATGGCAAGAAATTCATGCCTACAAACCATGGACGCTCTTGAGCCCATGCATTGATCTCGTCTTCAGTCCAACGACGTTTCATAGAACAAACCTCACAAAATCCTCTAAAGGGTAGCAACTGCTAATAACTTGCACTTAAAATTACTAATATTATTAGTTTTAAGACGCGGCCGTCGCTTAAAAGGGCGGCCACAACAAGTTATCTATTACAAGAAAACATTACGAACAAAATCGAAATATAAGGGATATAGATACGAAAATACCCCTTAATTAATCCTCGCATTGTATTTTAATAAAGCTTGCTATTTTATTACTAATAATATTAGTAAATTTTGACACCCAGCTCACACTTTTCTATAATTTTCTTAACTTAACTACTAACTAAAAATCAAATAGCCCAAAATACAAGGAAAACATTGTATATATCAGGCTAGAGGTCCTTGTAAATGGCAGCCAAAGTTACTATGAGCATGATTGCTCAACGCGCCAAAGTATCCCAGCCCACCGTTTCCGTTGTACTTAATAATTCCGATACGGTCTCAATTTCCGAGGAGACCAAAAAACGTGTACTAGAGGCAGCCAAAGAGCTTGGCTATAGCAAACGGCTTGGACGCAAGCGCTCTTCACGCAAACAAGTTGCGTTTATTATTGACGGTTCCTTATATTGTAACGATCACTTTGTGGTGACGATTAATGCCGCTTTTGAGCGCGCTCAAGAGCTTAATATTAGTCTTAAGCTCATTGCCACTTTGTGTACTAAAGATGGCGAAAGTTTGCTCCAAGAAGATATTGCCGATGGTGATTATGACGCGGCTATTGTAGCGAGCAATATGACCTCTAATCGCTCCACCTTTAGTTCGCTTAAAATCCCTACTGTCTATTTAAATTGTCTGCCTCAAGATAATTTAAATGTAATTGCCGTGCTTCCTGACGATTATGGCAATGCCAAGAAATTAGCTCAGGCTATGGTATCTTTTTATCATCATCCTCTCATTATTGCAGGTGACACGTGGATGAAAGCTACCTTAGATAGAGTCCAGGCTATTCAAGATGTCTATAATCAAGCAGGGCACATTATTGCCCTAGAGGATGTGCAATATAGCTCGTGGTCTTTTAGAGAGGCTTGTAATTTAGTCATTGACAAGCTCAAAGAAGAACCAAGCTATGACATTATTTATTGTGCCTCTGATTATGTGGCCATGGGTGTTTACCATGCCCTCTCACATATGAATATGCGCGCAGGTAAGGACATTGCCGTCGTCGGTTATGATAATCAGTCCATTAGCCGTGAGCTCAGTCCGCAGCTTACATCAGTGGAGTTGCCTTACGAGGCCATGAGCCGTCTGGCAGTCGAGTATGCCTATGCACTAGCTAGTGGTAAGCAGGTGAAAAAAGATAAGATTCGCACCTTACAAGGCGAGCTCTTTATCCGCGCCTCCTCACCTAAAGCCCGCCTCAGCTAAATAAGCCCGCCTAAAAACTTAACCCCTTAGCAGGGGGCAAATAAGCTCAGCTACATGAGCTCCCCTGCCAAGGCAAGCCAACCTGCCTGCACCAAGTTTTTTTTAGCATACAAAAGAGCAGCAGCATCTAAGCCTTTCCTTATTTTTCACCAACCTACCCTAGTTCTTTCCTACCTAAACTTTTCCTCTATTTTTCTTATCTTTAGGAGCGGTTTTCCATGTATACCTTGACCCGAACTCTTTACAACTATTTGGCTAATAAAGCCCTCAATTTTGACGATCGTGCAGGGCCTGCTGAGTTTTGGCTATTTACGCTCGCCTGCTTACTTATAGCCACCATATGTAGCCCTGTCTTGCTTTTAGTGCCGCAAGGCCTAGTGATATTTACCCTAATTAGTTTAGTCTTGCTCTTTTTTTGGACTTTTGCAGCCATTCGTCGCTTACATGATCTCAACCAATCAGGACTGCTCTTGAGCTTGCCTCCTCTTTGTTATGGTGCGTTCACTTTATTAGCTGTCTACACCCGCGCAGGCGATATAAATACCCATAGGCTTATCTTATTTTGCGGCTATGTAATCATGGCGTGTGTGGTCATCTTTATTTTTACTTTATTAAGCCTACCAGGAAGCACTATGGCCAATTGCTTTGGCCCGCCTTTGCGTAAAGTCAAAACACCCTACACGGACAGACAAGCTCACAGCGAGGGCTATCCTTACTATAAAATTAAAATGGTCGAGCCTTGCGCTACAAAGTCAGTAGCGCCATCACCTCTACAGTCTCAAGTCACTCCAAATTCTGCTCCCTCCATGCCTAGCAGCCAAGCCTATCTACCTCCATATCCATATGTAGCTACTCAGCCTTACTACCAAAACCTGTATCCTGCCAATAATGGCTATAGCCCACGACATTACAGGCCATACTCCAAGCCCCCTTATAGCGCCTATAAGCAATATCACCCCTCTCAAAGCCACCCTTATAGACCTAATCCGTACTATATTCCATCCCCTGAGCACGACTATTACAATCATCTGTAAATATGATTAATAGTAATAAGTGCCAAGCATGTAAGTGCAAGCTAACTAATAAGATTCTTTTAACTAGCTTGCTATTAGGGCACCAAGCGCTTGTCGGCAATTTTTGTGAACTAGATCAAAATTATTCTTAATAATGTTCCTAACTATTAAGGCTAGGTAATGTTATTATTTAAGTAGTATGGCTAAAGCTATTTTTGTCAGTAACTAGACATAATTTTTAGCTGTATTTTCTAGAGTCCTGGCTCTAGCTAACACCCTTTCAAGCAGAGCTGACATCAAGCATAAGATTTTCCTTCCTAATAGACATTTGTTCTTGCCTAGCATTAAGAACAAGTGTGCTTCGTATCAAACAAGCATTCTTAGAAGAGATCACCGCTATTGGTTAGCTCATTGGCAGTTTAGTTAGGATAAAAGACTCGATTCGAGCAAACACGTATTTGTTCCAAGCCCTTGGGGCCAGATTTTTTAAAAATTGGGTGAGCACCAGATTGCCCACTCCAATTGCTTTGACGCTTAATTAGATTAGGATGGGTCTGATGTTAAAGAATATTGTCTCCTCTCCAAAAGCTCAATTTGCTACCGCTTTTGGTATTTGTATTGTGCTCACTGGCATTGCCACCATTGTTTCTAACAACTCTCAACCAGATTATGCTGTAACTTTAAGACTCTCCCATGCACGCACTGCTGGCTCTATTGCTGACTTAACTGCATATAAGTTCAAGGAGTTAGTTGAGAGCAAGTCTGACTATCAAGTTGGCATCCAAATTTTCCCTAACAACGGCATGAGTGGCGGCGATCAGTCTGGCGCTGTTCAAATGCTCAAGGATGGCACCATTGATATTCAAATCTGCTCTGCTACCGATCTTTATAATCTCGATGAGCGTTTTGGCACTTTCTGGTTACCATTCATTTTTGAAAACGACGATCAAATCAACTACTTCGTTAAAGACCAAGATGTACATGAGGTCTTAGGCTCTTGGTTAAAGCCTCATGGTGTTGATTTATTAACCATGTACTCCGCTGGCGCTCGTCAGCTTTCTAATAATGTACGTGAGATTACCTCTCCTGCTGATCTTGAGGGTATCAAGTTCCGCGTACCTCCATTTGAAGGAGCCCTAACTACTTTTGAAGCCTTAGGTGCTCAAGCAGTTAAGATGGACTTTAGTGGCGTAGGTCGTGCTCTTGAGAGCAATGAGATCCAAGGCCAAGAGAGCAATGTAGCAGCCTTTATTTCTGCCAAGCTTTACAAGGACCAACCATTCTTAACCTTATGGAACGGCATTTACGACACCCAATTATGGATCGCCAATGACGAGAGCTATCAGAAGTTAAGCGACAGCCAAAAGCAAGCTTTCCAAGAAAGCTTAGAAGAGACCATGGCTTGGCGCTTAAACTTAACTAGCGAGTTCCAGAAGCTCTACTTAAAGACCTTAGAGCAAAAGGGCGTTAAGATCACCACCTTAACCCCAGAGCAAAAGGCTCTCTTCCGTGAGAAGGCCTTACCTATTTATGAGCGCTATATTGAGGCTTTAGGTTTAGAGACCTTAAACTTCTTCTTAAACAACCAAGGTTTAGAACCAGACCAAGTCAAGACCTTATTACCAATCGAATATCATGCTCAAAGCGCAGCTCAAGATACTGTTGAAGCCATGCCAGAGATGGTAGAAGGCACCCCAGCTGAAGCTGCCCCTGCCGAGCCAGCAGCTGAAGAGGCCGCTGCCCCAGTTGAGGCCGCCCCTGCCGAGCCAGTTGCCGAAGAGGCCGCTGCCCCAGTTGAAGCTGCCCCTGCCGAGCCAGTAGCTGAAGAGGCCGCTGCTCCAGTTGAGGCTGCCCCTGCCGAGCCAGTTGCCGAAGAGGCCGCCGCCCCAGTTGAAGCCGCCCCTGCCGAGCCAGTTGCCGAAGAGGCCGCTGCTCCAGTTGAGGCCGCCCCTGCCGAGCCAGTAGCTGAAGAGGCCGCTGCTCCAGTTGAGGCCGCTCCTGCTGCCGAGCCAGTAGCTGAAGAGGCCGCCGCCCCAGTTGAGGCCGCTCCTGCCAAGCCAGTTGCCGAAGAGGCTGCTGCCCCAGTTGAGGCCGCCACTGCCGAGCCAGTTGCCGAAGAGGCCGCTGCC
>Lana_p2__coassemble_317_pt1 | contig 34353 bp, 25 predicted proteins | sample Lana_p2__metabat2_low_PE_029 | metagenome-assembled genome bin Lana_p2
GCTTCCATATATCATAATTTTACAAAAAATTCAAAGTGGCTATAGGTATCTTACGCAGTAGCTGCGCCTATCAAGCAACAGCCCTCCTAGCTTGTAATAAGTGAGGAGGGCTGTTTGTATGGGCTTGGTTAAATTATTTTGGTAGTATTTAACTATAATAATTTTTGAACCACTTGTAGAATGCAGCCAAACCAGTTTCGAGTTTGGTGTTAGGTCTAAAGTTAAAATACTGCTTGAGTTTGGAGACGTCAGCATAGGTCTGATCGACATCGCCTTGCTGCTTAGGCTCTAAAATCAACTTAGCCTCAATGCCTGTGACCTTTTCAATGGCTTTGACAAAGTCAAAGAGCTCTACAGGATCGCCATTGCCAATATTAAAGACATCAAAAGGCACACTCTTATCCGTATTAATCGACTGAGAGCTTAAGATGGCCACTATGCCTGCAATAATGTCATCGACATAGGTGTAATCACGGCGCTGCTTGCCCTCATTAAAGATATGGAGCTCTTGGCCTGCTAAGATACGCTTAGTAAAGATAAACGGTGCCATATCAGGACGACCATAAGGACCATAGACAGTAAAGAAGCGCAGACCAATAGTATCAATCTTAAAGAGTGAGGCATAAGCATAAGCCAAGGTCTCATCCATTTTCTTGGTAGCAGCATATACCGAGACCTGATTTACATTAGTATTGTCCTCTCTAAACGGGGCTTGATCACACTCACCATAGACAGACGAGGAGCTAGCAAATACCAGGCGCGGATGCTTGACCTGCTCTTGGCTATAGAGCTCTTTGAGGGCATCTAAAATATTGAAAAAGCCATTTACATTGCTCTGGAGATATTGCTCAGGAATGGCCGTAGACAGACGCACGCCCGCTAAAGCAGCTAAGTTGACGACAAAATCAAAGTTCCCTGAGACAATGAGTTCACGAATTTGGGCTCTATCGCATAAGTCCATACGATAGAAAGTCAATTTACCTGCCTGGATAGGGCCCTTGATAAAATGCTCGTCGATCTCAAGACCTAAATGACGCAAACGGTTAAGCTTTAAGGATTGGTCATAGGTAATGCTCGATAGATTATCAATACCTACTACCTCATGATTAAGCTCCAGCAAGGCTTTGCATAAATGCATGCCAATAAAGCCCGCAGCTCCCGTAACAAGGATTTTCATAAAATATAGACTCCATCAAACAGGCAAACAGGCACTAAGCGCACCTAAGGCCCATGGACTGTCATGGTTAGTTGTTAGTTGTTGCCATGATAATACTAAGTCTAAAACCTTTCACATAGCATCCCCTTAGGGATGTGCACTTACTGCACGGCGCACGCCGTAGTGCCAGCAAAGCTGGCAGGGCCTTTTAGGTCGATGGCTGCTCTAAATCGTCTTTGAAGTTAATCTTGAGCTGGCTAGGCGCATTGAGGGTGGAGAGATTTAATCTATCAGGTACATTTAAACCCTCTTGCTTGATGACATTGACAGGCAAGGTAGGTTCAGGGCGTTTGGCAGGCAAGACTAAGCTCTCACCTAACATAAAGGCACCTTGCTCTTTCATTTTGGTACTAAGCTTAGGCAATTCCTTGATGCCCTTGCGATTGAGCACAATAGTGGCGTGATTGGTCAAGCACTTATCTAAGTCCTGAGGATCTTGAGTTAAGACAATACGCGGATCATAAAAGCTCATATCTAAGCCATTGCGCATGCGATAGACACATACTTGCGAGGAGGCACCAGCATCAATGGCCTGCGAGGCGATATTAGCAAAAACACCTACACCTAAGAAAGGATTTAAGTGCGGCATAGCAAAGCCTAGGCAGAAAATAAAGCTGAGCGTACCTACACCTAAAGCTGCCAAAGAGAAGATAAAGAGACGGCTTAATAAGAAGAATAAAGCTACCAAGCTAATGCAAGATAACAGGCTAAAGCTAATGCCTACTACCATATTTTGCAAGGCAGGTACCTTGTCATAAAAGACAAAGTAAGCAGCAAATAAAGCAATATATATAAGCAGTGGCAGCGCCAGCGACAAGGTTAAAAGCTTGGGCAGCTTAGCTCTATCCCCTACAGTATTAATGCCCGATAGGAAATAACCTGTACCTACAATCTCAATGCCCTCATGCTTAAAGTGAGGCTGCTCCTCAAGCTCCAAAGAGGACTTGATAGGACTTGGCTGTTGATTATCCAAAGCTAAAGACTCACTCTTGGATGAGACAGTTTGGTATTCCTTGCTCTCGCCTAAAGGCTCTAAGGTGAGCTCATCTGCCTGTAAATCGGCTTTGAGAGCCTCTTCATTGATGGCAGGCAATTCATTGGCCGCTACCATGTCCCAGGCCTTGCCACTGTGAGCACTTTTGACCTTGATAGTAGGCGCACTTGAGTCACTATCTTTTACCTTATCTTCTAAGCTTTCAGCAAGCTTTGAAGCAGCTCCATCTGTATCCTGGTTTTTAGCACTACTCTTAGCCTCAGGCTCTGCCTCATCTAAAGTGGCAGCTGGGGCGTCCTGCTCCCCTGAGGTGATAACGACCTCTTTAGCATCTGGGGAGGTCTGCTCAGCAGACAGCGCAGACGGCGCTGCCCAAGCTGCCAAGGCAGCTTGGGGGGCAGCAGCGGCGCGGCGCTTTAACATCATGTCACGATAGGACAAGATGACGTAGAAATAGGCCATAGGAATGGCAGGTAATAAATAGATCTCAAGCTTGCTCTTAGGTATAGATAAAATGAGCACAGCTACCAAGACAAAGCTTAAACAGGCGCTAATTTTAAGCTCGAGGCGCTCACGTAAGTACAGCTGGCGCAGGGCAAAATAAACAAAGCACAGACCAATTGGCAAAGTCATTACCAAGAAAATCTTAAAGAAGAAATAGAAAGGCTCTTGATGAACAATGCGCACGCCCTCAAGGGCACCTAAGCGCTTGGCGCTTTGCTCAAAGAACAGTTCCTCTAAGTAAGCCGCACCGCCGTCAATATAAACACATACGGCCCAGAGCAAGACTAAAAGCAGCACCAAAATAAAATAGTGCGGACGAATGAGGGCAAAGAAGCTCTTGAGATCGCGATTGAACGCGAGCATGAGCACAGTGCTTGCTAAAGGGAATAATAAGCCGTACGGGCCTTTGACAAAGATGGCGACAAAGAGCAAAAAAGGAATACTTAAATTGCCAAATTTAGTACGCTTCTCATCTACGCCTTGGCCTTGAATGAGGCTATAGCGCTTAACTATCTTGACGTAGGAGAGCAGCATGAACATTGAAAAGAGCATGTCCATACGCCCAAGCATGGCACACACATCCATGACAAGCACAGAGCACATACCGAGCATAATCAACAGACGCTCTTGATGTCTAAACTCGTAAGCCAAATAGCGATCTAAAAGGGCAATTAAATAGATAAAAGGAAGGAGCGAGCCTAATAAGACCACAGGCATAGCGTATTTTCCTGCAATCAATACGGCAGCCATGCAGATCCATAAATACAAAGGCGGCTTATCTGAATAAGGAACTCCGTCTTGGTAAAAGGCAAATAAAGTACCGCGCTCTAAGGACTCTTGAGCAATACCTAAATAATTAAGCTCATTGAGCGGATTAAAGTCGCGCAATACTAGAGCAGGAAGAAAGGCTGCACAAATCGTAAGCAACAGCAGGATATAAATACGATTGGATTTCATAATAAGCTCGAAAGCTAGCCTTGGATACTTAAGACTAGCTTAGTATTCTTTTTTAAGACAAAAGCATCTTTAATCTTTAGCTTTGCTATGCAGGAGCATAATATTACGCACATAAGTTACCATACCACCTACTTGACCAATAATGAGCACTATATCTAAGCGATAAATGCCATAGACCTGCACCATAAGAGCGGCCAATAAACTTATATACCAAAAAGCAGGCGGTAGTAGCGATTGTCCCTGACGGTGCGAGATCACTACTTGATAGACAAAGCGAAAAGAAAACAAAAACTGCCCAATTAAGCCTAAAGCCATCCAGCCATAAGGAATTTCATGGCCATCAAGGAAATTGTCGAAAAAGGCAGAAAAGTCCTTTATCTCTAAAAACAGCATGACTAAAGGCGCAATCATCAAGCTCAAAGCAAATAGCTTACCAAAACGATGTAGTTCGCCTTTTAAGTGTAAATTGTAGATATAGATATAAAAAGAAAAGAGCTGGGCACACAAAATAGCAAAGTCAGAACGCAAGTAGCCATACAAGCTCATGGCCAAGGCGCCCACGAGCGACAGCCACCAAAAGAGCGCAGGATTGACTACCCGTTTTGCCTTTTCACTCATAATCCATTGAACTAGCATGCGGGCGGCAAATGCTGCCTGAGCTAGCAGACCAATAATGGTATACCAACTAATAATGGCCATGTCAGAACCTCCAACACTCAGCCTAGCATTAAGAAATTGTGGCTCCATCATAGCCCAAAAATGCGATAAAAATCACACTTTATCGGCATAAAGCATAAAAAAACCAAGGCCCTACCTTACTTAAAAGATAGAGCCTTGGCTTTTAACAAAAAGGGGATCTTAGCTAGCTAAGATCAGGGCCTGTTAGGGGCAATTACATCATGCCGCCCATGCCGCCCATACCACCCATGCCGCCCATGCCAGGAGCTGCTGGAGCGTCATCCTTACGTGGAGCGTCAGCAATCATGCACTCGGTGGTGATCATTAAGCCAGCGATAGAAGCAGCGTACTGTAAAGCAGAACGAGTTACCTTAGCTGGATCTAAAATACCCATCTCGATCATATCGCCGTAGGTGTCGGTAGCAGCATTGTAACCGTAGTTACCAGTGCCAGTACGTACGTTATTGGCTACAACAGATGGCTCCTCGCCAGCGTTGGCAACGATCTGACGTAATGGGGCTTCCATAGCGCGTAAGGCAACCTTGATACCAACCTTCTGGTCTTCGTTGTCAGCGCTAATCTTGTCAGCTAAAGCAGCAGCTACGCGAACTAAAGCAACACCACCGCCTGGAACTACGCCCTCTTCTACAGCGGCGCGGGTAGCGTGCATAGCGTCTTCAACGCGAGCCTTCTTTTCCTTCATCTCAACTTCGGTAGCAGCGCCAACCTTGATAACAGCTACACCGCCAGCGAGCTTAGCTACGCGCTCTTGTAACTTCTCACGATCGTACTCAGAGGTGCTCTCGGAGATTTGCTTGCGGATCTGCTCTACACGATCAGCGATGTCCTCAGCCTTGCCAGAACCATCGATAATGGTGGTGTTGTCCTTGGAGATAACTACACGCTTAGCTACACCTAAGTCATTTAAGGTAGCCTTCTCTAACTCCATGCCTAAGTCGGCAGAAATTACGGTACCGCCAGTTAAGATAGCAATATCTTGTAACATGGCCTTACGACGATCACCAAAGCCTGGGGCCTTAACTGCGGCTACCTTAACGATACCACGCATGTTATTAACTACTAAAGTAGCTAAAGCCTCAGACTCTACGTCCTCAGCGATAATGAATAAGGACTTACCAGCCTTGGCAACACCCTCTAAGATTGGGAGGATATCACGGATGTTAGCAATCTTCTTGTCGCAAAGAAGGATGTATGGGGTCTCGAGCTCAACAGTGGCAGTATCAGCCTTGTTGATGAAGTATGGAGAGAGGTAGCCACGGTCAAATTGCATGCCTTCTACGAGGTCTAATTGATCCTCTAAGCCCTGGCCGTCTTCTACAGTGATAACACCGTCACGACCAACCTTGTCCATAGCCTCAGAGATTAACTTACCTACAGTCTCGTCGGAGTTGGCAGAAATAGTACCTACCTGAGCGATAGAATTGCTGTCCTTGCACTCGGTAGATAAGGTCTTTAACTCTTCAACAGCAGCGGCAACAGCCTTGTCGATACCGCGCTTTAAATCCATTGGATTCATGCCAGCGGCAACGGCCTTTAAGCCCTCAGTTACGATAGCCTGAGCTAAAACGGTAGCAGTGGTAGTACCATCACCTGCAGCGTCATTGGCCTTGGAAGCAACTTCCTTAACCATCTGAGCACCCATGTTCTGGAACTTACCCTCAAGCTCGATTTCCTTTGCTACAGTAACACCATCCTTGGTAATTAATGGAGCACCATAGGCCTTGTCTAAAACGACATTACGGCCCTTAGGACCTAAGGTTACCTTAACTGCATTAGCTAAGGTGTTTACACCCTCTAACATTTGGGTACGAGCATCATTGCCAAAAAATACGTCTTTAGCAGCCATTTTTATTTAATCCTACTTGCAATCAATCTTATTCGTTAACAATAGCTAAAATATCGCTCTCGGAGAGGATGAAAACATCTTCACCGTCTAAGCGCTCTTTCTTGGTGCCGTAGCCTTCGTTATAAACTACAACGTCACCAACCTTGACGCTTAATGGAGCGGTCTGGCCATTGTCTAAAATACGGCCATTACCAACAGCAAGTACCTTACCGCGAGTTGACTTTTGAGCAGCGGAACCTAATAAAATACCGCCCTCAGACTTGGTCTCAACCTCAAATGGCTTTACGATTACGCGATCGTATAAAGGAACTAAATTCATTTTCTAACCCAAATTAACGTAAGAAAACATTGTAATGACAATGCTTTGCTTAAAAATCTGAAGAAACAAGACAAGTTCAAGACTGACTTGTGAGGATCAATTCGTCATCCTCGTCTTTAAGCTTGCACGAGCCTCAGACAAAATCTTAAGAGGATCAAACAGCCCCTCAAGCAAATCAATCTTTTAGTACCTATCTTGGTAACACTTATCTAAATGGGGCCATGACTTTTCTATTTCAAGTGCAAATTAAAGATTTTTTTAAATTTAATCTAAAAAGCCCTTATTTATCAGTCTGCCAAGGCAAAAAAAAGAGGCCTCAAAGCTAAAATTGAGACCTCTTTTTTTAAATTATTTACTAAGGCATATGCCTAGACACTCTACTTAGTGCCGCTAACGCTCTCAGTTGATTTTGCCTCTTGGCCACTGACCGCACTACCCACCGCGCTAATGGCGGCGCTAGTGCCGCCCTCACAGACCCCATCGCCCACCGAGGCGAGAGGCTCGGGGGCAAAGGTATTTTGCTCAGGTGTGATGACACCCTTTTGGACGAGCTTTTCATTGTGCTGATGGGCAAGCTCTGGGAAGCGCTTTAATAAGTTAACTTCACTTTCACGCTCGAGCTCTTCTGGAGTCTTGCTTTGCTGGCGCATTACCACCTTGGACTTAATGGTGATAACTACACCGCCAATAATGAATAAGGCACCGATAATTTGCGCAGGTAAAATTTCCTCGCCCAACAAGGTCACGCCCACAAAGCCACCTGTGAGAGGGACTAAGTAAATAAAGACACCTGCCTTGGAGGCGCCGACTTTTTGCACAGCAAAGTTCCAAGCCACGAAAGCAAAGATACCTGAGAAGACGACCAAATAAGAGAAGCTCCATAAGGCCTTGGAGGTAACTTCGTAAACGTGGAGGCTATTAGTAGCAAAGCCAACTAAATAGCACAATAAGGAGCCAAACAGACCTGACCAAGCAGTAATGGCAATCGTGGAGCACTTGCCATTGATATTACGGGAAATTACTGAGTAACCTGACCAAGCAATCTCACAGATAATGATATAAATATCACCAATATTAAAGGACAAGTTTAAGAGGACGTCGATAGATCCCTTGGAGATAATGCACAGCGCACCACAGCAGGAAATGGCAATACCCAGCCAGCCATAGCGATTTAAGCGCTCGCCTAAAAAGAAAAAGGCCAAGATAGTAGTAGCTGTTGGGCCAATGCTTTCGATTAAAGCCGTATTGGTTGCGGTAGTCAACTCCAGACCATAAAAGAGCAAACCATTGTGCACTAACACGCCCATAAAGCCCAAAGCAAAGGCTATTTTAAGCACGTCTTTAGAAGGCTTGAGACCTTTATAATCTTTTAAGATCACCATGCATAAGAATAAAACAGCCGCAATACAGGCAAAGCGACTGCCCGTGATCATTAAAGGCGAAAAAGCTTCAACCGTGAATTTTCCGCTTGCAGGAGTAGCACCCCAAATCAAGCATACGAGTAATAGCAAAAGGTAATACTTAGCTTGGGACATAAAAAACCTCAAAGAATGGCAGATCCCCCTTGAAGGATCTTGTACTTAGCGTTTTCTTGCAAAGCAGCATTCGCAAGGCAAAATTAATAGTCCAAAGGCAGGTACTTGTTCTTTTTATTTGCAGCAACCAAGCCTTGACCAACCACAACACAACCCTCCCCTGCCAAATCTCTACGAGAGGCTCAAGAGTTTGTTTTCCCTATAAGAACAATCCTAACCGCCAAAGCCCGATCTTAAAACCGCATCGGCGCAGCTACGCTTTGGCCTGCGCTCTTATATAAGAGCGTAGCTAGGAGTGTGCAAGTCCAGAAGAGCAGTTTGTCCTGGCTCGCTTTAACATATAGGGCTTGAAACTAGTTACAAACCTCCTTAATTGAAAAAGACGCTCCTCACAAAGAAGAGCGCCTTTTATCTATTGTAATCGTAGCGCCGCGCATCAAAGTAAGTACGCGTGCTAGCCTCTAACTCAGTAAGACCAGCTTATTTTGGCTGTTCGTCCTCTGGGTCATTAATTGTTTCAAACTTGGCTTCCTTGACTTCTTTTTCAGCCTGGAAGCGGGCTTTCATCTGCGCAATTGTGGCCTTGCCAGCATTAGGGTCTTCTTGTGGCACGGAACCTTGATTTTCCTTTGCGCGAGCTTGCGCTTCCTTTTCTAAATCGCGAGTACTCTTGCCATAGGCATGATTCATATACTCTTCGTACTGTGCATTGCGCTTGCCAAAAATATTAGCCTTTTCAAAAATTGGATTGGCAAAAATGCTCTTATCAAAGAGACTGGCCTTGATATTGATGAGCAATAAAATAATGGCAATCGCATCAGTGATAAAGCCAGGAATAATAAAGAGCAACATCATGACTTGATCGAAAACCGTACGCTTTTTCAAAGAGAGCATATAAGCAGCACGCTCTTCGTGTGTCATTTTCTCTAGCTTTTCACGCTCTTGATTGGCCTGCTCATCAGACATGTCAACCATGCCTTCATTCATGGACAGCTCAGCTACTCTTTGTAAGAGTCGCAAATCGCGGGCAAAAAGCTTTTTGGTGACCATTAAACCAAAATAACTGACAAAGAACAGTAAAAAAATGGTTAAAAGGAAACCAATTTGCTGACCGACGACCACAAAAATGTAGATCTCAAGAGCAACCCATAAAAACAGCAACAAAAAGATACGACCCATTAAATCCTCACATCATAGTTAAGAGCAGTGAAACCAAACTTAATGATACTAGAAAAAACTGACCTTAATTAATAATATTAGCGATATGTGAACTCAATAGGACTTAGTGAAGATCTTAAAACAACCTTAGGCTAAATCAAGATCATTGAGTGTACTTAACGCAAATATCCCTATAGTGCACTAAAAACAAGCACACTCTCACACTCTCTTGCCCTATCTGCAAACACTATCACATACCGTAATTTCTTAATTAAAATGGGTGCTACATAGTAACTTTTAAAGCCTAAAATAGAAAATTAATCTCGATAGCAAACAAACAAAAGCATAGCTAATGTATTTTGATCAAATCACATTAATCTATAATAGGCAGTTCAAAATTTTCCTAATTCTTAAATCTTCTTTCTATGTGTGGTGAAAAAGGGAGCTTTTAAGATGCTTAATCTACAAGGGCGCGTATGGCTACCAAGCTTAGTTTTAAGCTGGTTGATGTTGTTAGTCACTACTAGTGTATTAGCTCAAGATGACCATGAGTTCATCAATTCTTTTGGGCAATTTAAAGATGCAGCTCCTGTTGAACATCAAGCTAATGCCCTCGATAGCACTATGCTCGATAACTTCTTTAAAGCCGAAGAGGTTAACCAACTTACGCCTTTAGAGCGTTTTGATAAGCCCCAAAATAAATCCATACCTTTTATCCACGAGGTGAAATTTGATGGCAATGACCTGAAAGTCACCATCTCGATTACAGGACGATCTTATATCTACCGTTCCTCTTTAAATGTAGTGGTAGATCCTAAAGAAATCACCTATCAAAGACCAACTTTACCTCCTGCTACCGAGCATACTGATGCTTTAGGTAAGTCTTGGGTTTACTTCAATGAGCTAAGCTTTACCATCCCTATTGTCCAAGCTCAAGCTGACTCATACATGATTGTCCACTACCAAGGCTGTGATGAGTCTGGCATTTGCTATCCACCTCAAAGCATAGTTATTGCTATCCCTACCATCATGGGTAATGACAAGACTCTCAAGCAGAGCAATGATGGTTTTACTCCTTTAGATGACTCAAGCCCTAAGCTTTTAGGCCTTGCAAGTGAGCACATGGAGGATGGTGCTGCCCCTACTATCAATGGCAATACTGTCGCTCTAGCTGACAGCAAGAATGATGAGGACTATGATTCCTTACTTTCCCAAGAGGGGATAATAAGCTTCTTTACCAATGGTAAGGGCGAGAATAGCGATACTATTAGCCAGCTCTTATCAGAAAACCTCTTAGTTGGTCTTATCATTTGCTTCTTGCTTGGCATTGGACTTGATTTAACCCCTTGTGTACTGCCAATGCTACCGATTTTTTCGGCCATGATTGTAGGCTCAAAGCAGTCTTCCATTAAGGTGGTAGATGTATTAGAGCAAGACCATCATAAAAAAGTTGAGGCCAATTCTAAAGTTAGACGCTTTAACTTTATTTTCATGCAAAACCTAGGATTTGCTTTAGGTCTAGCGCTCACCTACACCCTCTTAGGCCTGCTATTTTCTCTAGCAGGTGCGCAGCTACATGGAATTTTACAAAGCTCAGCTTTAAACTTCATTTTGGCATTTTTAATGATTGTCTGTGCGCTTGCTTGCGCTAATCTTTTTGAAATCAAAATGCCAAGCTTTATTACAAGCAGATTACAAAAAGGCACATCCATGCTCAATACCTCTAAGTTCCAAGGAGCCTTTTTATTGGGCGCAAGCGCTGCCATTATTGCAAGCCCATGTACCTCAGCGCCGCTTGCAGGTGCCTTGCTGTATGTCATGAAAAATGGCGATATGCTCATGGGAGCCTTGGTATTCTTTACCATTGGTATGGGTATGGCTATGCCTCTGTTTGCTATCGGCATGTTTGGCTCTCGCGCACTGCAAAAGTCAGGCATTATTGGCGATATTATCAAGCGTCTCATGGTAGTAGTCTTATTAGCTACTGCCTTTATCATTGTGCGCCATAACTTAGGCCGTGCCGAGCTCTTTGTCGGTTCCTTATTGGTTTATGTCATTAGTGTCTATACCTTAGTAAGCATAGTCTTCTTTATCCGACGCCGTGCTATCCCTATTATGATGGCCTCTGCCATTGCCCTAGCTGGCTTGGTACCTACTTATTTTTCTTTGGGTTACTTTGAAAAGTCCCAAGAGCACCATGCGTATAAAGAGTTTTATATTGCTCAAGATATGGCCACTTTTGAGCATTTGACTGACAAGCGCTTTGCTTTTGTGGTATTTACCGCCGACTGGTGTAGCAATTGTAAAATCATGGAGAAAAATATTTACTCCACCGAACACTTCATTAACTCCAGTATGGGCATCCAGCGCATTGTGGTTAATATCACTAATCCTAAAGACCCAGAGGTGGCCAAGCTCATCGAGCGCTTTGATGTCATTGGAGTGCCTTTCTTTGTCACCTTAAACCAAGAGGGTGAAAAGGTAGACCAAAAACTGGGCTTAGCTAGCTCCCAGCATGTTTTTCAAGCTTTAGATGAATTGCGCAAACAAAAAGGACAATAGCTCAAATTCTAAGAGAGTGCTCTTTGTGCTTTGCCCCTTGCTTTCAGTATACTAACTACAGAACTTAACTCGCCTGATGCTCAAGCTAATGATGCTTGAGCGCGGCTTTGCTGAATATAGGGGTATACACTATGGGCACTACCGATTTTGAGTCACTGCAACAGTCTAATCACGGCCCAATTATCGTAGCTGAAATTTCAGGCAACCACCAAGGTAGCTTGGAGCAGGCTATGGAAATGATTGAAATGGCCCATCACTGCGGCGCAGATATGGTTAAGATTCAAACCTATACTGAGGATTCTTTGACCATTCCGTCTACTCGTGATGAGTTCTTGCTCAAAGATGGTTTATGGAAGGGCTATACCTACTACGATTTATATAAAGAAGCTAAGACTCCACGTGAGTGGATGAAGCCTCTATTTGACCATGCCCGTGAACATGGCATCTTACTATTTAGCTCCCCATTTTGCTTAGATGATGTTGATGTCCTTCAAGAGGCAGGCTGCCCTGTCTATAAGATCGCTTCTTTTGAACTCAACTACCCACAATTAATTGCTCACTGTGCCCAAACAGGCAAGCCTATGGTTATGTCCACAGGTTTAGCCACCTTAGAGGAAATTGACTTTGCAGTAGACGTAGCCCGTTCTAATGGCTGTAAGAACCTGACTATCTTGCACTGCGAGAGCCATTATCCTGCTGACCCTACCACCTTTAATCTCAACTCTATTCCTTTCTTTAAAGAGCGCTATAACTGCTATGCAGGCTTATCTAATCATGCTGTGGGCGACACTTTAGATATTGCTGCTACTGCTTTGGGCGCAGATATGATTGAAAAGCACTTTGCCAAGGATAGAGACAGTGGCATTGATGCTGCCTTCTCCATGACCCCACAAGAGTTACAAGAGCTTAAAGAGCATACCTCCATTGCCGCTCAATCTTTAGGCATTAAAGATGTCAGATTGCAAGATATTGACTTGGTTAAGCGCGCAGGACGCAGATCGGTCTATTTAGTCAAAGATCTCAAGCACGGTGAGACCTTAACTAAAGATCACGTCAAGATCATTCGCCCTGCTTTGGGTCTTGCCCCTGCCAAGCTCGATAGCGTCTTAAACAAGAAGGCCAAGCGCGATCTCATTGCCCCTCTCCCACTCAACGCCGACGACCTCATCTAGCTTCTCAAGCTCAAGATACAACTAAGGCCCTGAGAGCATTGCTCTCAGGGCCTTAGTCTTATAGAGCCTTGTAAAAGGTTAAGAGAGATTACTTCTTCTCTTCTTTGGCAGGGGAGACCACTTGGACTAACTCGATCTCGAAGATTAAAGCGGAGTTTGGCTTAATCTTATCACCTGCGCCCATCTCTGCATAAGCTAAGTCAGATGGGATATATAACATGGCCTTGGTGCCTTCCTTCATTAATTGTAAGCCCTCGGTCCAGCCTGGAATAATGTTAGCTAAAGGCAGAGAGATTGGATCCTTTTGCTCATCAAAGACCTCACCATCAATGGTAGTGCCCTTATAGCGTACTAAAACAGTATCGCTCACAGTTGGAGTCTTACCCTTGCCTTCGGCTAAAATCTTGTACTGTAAGCCAGACTCAGTGGTCTTAATACCCTCTTGCTTAGCATTCTTTGCTAAGAACTCTTGACCTGCCTTTAAGTTAGCCTCAGCCATTTCTTGCTGTTGCTTAGCTACGCCCTCACGTAACTTATTGTCTAAAGCTAATAAAGTATCAGACATGTCCTTGTCATCAAGTGCAATCTTCTGAGCTAAAGCATCCATGAAGCCCTTGACTACTAAATCATGATCAAACTTGCCTAATACAGCAGCCTGATCGTTTTCAATAGTAGAGATATAGGTACCAACAGAAGCGCCTACAGCATAAGAGGCCTTATCTTCAAAAGAGCTATCTTTAGAAATTACAGCAGCAGAGGCAGGGGCAGTAGCTGCGGCAGCTGGGGCAGCAGCCTTTTTATCATCACCACCACAGGCAGTTACCATTAAAGTAGCAGCGGCTAATAGGGAAAGGGCTAAATAATTCTTTTTCATAAAACTCACCATGAACTTAAGCTTCCTATTCCTAGCTACCTTGCACCAAGCCAGGAAGAGCTAGGAATAGAAGCTCAAGTATAAAGGTCTTAACTACTAGCAAAGGGTAGCTACAATCTCTACCCGCTTGCCTCTTAAAAAATGTAAGTCTATCTTAGCATGCAGTGCTTAGATTTAGCTTAGGCTCACATTGTGCTCATGAAAGAGCCTTTAGTGCTTAGCAAGAAAGTGATTGTACGAGCCTGTTCCGAGCTTTAAATTCACCTCTTGGCACTTATGATTGACAATAGTAACCAAGCCGCCATCGGTAGCTAAATCATTGTCAAAACTATAATCATCACGCGCCTCTGCAATCTCACCAATGGCCGTGACTCTAAAGCCCTGAAGCTTAGGATCTTTATCTAGCTTAGCTTTCAGAGACTCAAAATTGTCCTTACTTAAAGTAAAGATCAAGTTATAGTCACCACCTGCACTCAAAGCTAGTTTCAACAAGCCCTTATCGCTAAGACGCAACTCGCTTAAGAGCGCTTGGCTAACAGGGTCTAAAGGCAAGCTCTCATAATTTAATAAAGCTCTAACCTTAGATTGCATCAAGATATGGCTCAAATCCCCTAAAAGGCCATCAGAGACATCAATAGCGCACTGAGAGTAATTTAACAAAAGCTCTACAAAGTAGCCCATACGCATATCGTAATTAAAAGCATGCTCCTCAAAGCGATGCTTGGCCTCAGAATCGAGATTTCTAATGGCATGGTTGTACATAGATTTTACGTACAAGCCATTGGCACCTAAAGTACCTGTAACTGCAATGATGTCGCCTACTTTTGCTTGATTGCGCTGCAAGCTCTTACCCTCGACATAGGCTTTGCCAAAAGCAGTCACGCTAATGGTCAAAGGAGCAGACTTTTGTGATACGCGGGTGACATTGCCGCCGATGAGAGCACAATTGTGCTTGAGCAAGCAAGACTCTAAACCTCTAGAGAAAGGCTCCCAGAACTCATCAAAATCTACATAGCGCTCAGGAATGTCTAAAGATAAGGTTACAAATTGAGGCGCAGCACCCATGGCATAGAGGTCAGAGAAATTGACATCTAAAGTACGGGCACCTAATAAGAAAGGATTGAAATTGGTAAAGAAGTGCACATTTTCAATTAAGGTATCAGTAGTAATAGCGTAAGTGCCATCCATCTTAATTAAAGCAGCATCATCGCCAATGCCTAGCAATAAGCCATTGTGCTTGGCTTTGGTATTTAAGAGAGGATTGAGTTTAGCAAAGTATTGATTAATAAAGGAAAACTCATCTGCTGGCATGTCGCTAACCCCATGAACCTTAATAAATTGTGCTAAAAACTATAAAACCAAGTACAACTAACATTATGCTCTGTAAGGCTAATTGCACTTGGTTTTAAAGCTAAACAAAGCGACCATAAGCGCAAGGCCCTGATCGCTTCGAGAAAATTAAAGTCTGCTCTTAATTAGCCTTGGTGAATGGCCTTGACTACCTTATCGAGCACGCCATTGACGAACTTGTGGCTATCTTGCTCGGCAAAGGACTTGGCCAACATAATAGCTTCGTTGATGACGACCTTAAAAGGAACCTCTTGGCGATACTTAAGCTCAAAGGTGCCTAAGCGCAAAATTGCCTTATCAATTTGATCTAAATCCTTTAAAGGACGTGATAAGAAAGGCTCAAACACAGAGTCTAAGTAATCGCAATTGGCGATCACACCTTGAATTAAATCGTGCATGTAATCAAGATCAGCACCTTGGACTGGCTGGTCTTCTAAAAACTGCTGTTCAATGGTGGTGGCCGATAAATTAGTCAATTGCCACTGATAAATGGCCTGAAGCGCAAAGTGACGAGCTTTGTGGCGCATAGCTGGGGTTACTGCACCCTCAGTTTGATCCATATAAACCTCAAAATAAGATTAATGCAAGATAGCAGCAAGACTCTTACCCATCATCTCGTCGCCTCACCGGCGATGAGCATGACTGCTATGCAGGAGATGAGTCGAGCACTCACTGTCATGGTTCTACAAAAAAGTAGCTCTCGTTATCTAAAAATGCCGCAGCACTATTAGCTAACGACAGCTGCCTAAATCTCAAAAAAGGGCCTTACCCAAGGCCCCCTTTTGTTACTACAATGCAGTTAGCTTTTAATAAACTTGGAACGCTTAGTTCTTGAGCTGACGCATGACGTTAATCATCTCTAAAGCAGCAGAGGCAGCTTCGCTACCTTTGTTGCCAGCCTTAGAGCCAGCGCGCTGTACGGCCTCATCTAAGGTATTGGTGGTTAAAACACCATTGGAGACGATGGTCTCGTTAGCTAAGGTAACTTGAGTAATGCCCTTAGCACACTCATTGGCTACTACCTCAAAGTGATAAGTAGCACCGCGAATTACACAGCCTAAAGCGATTAAAGCATCATACTTCTTGCTCTTAGCCATAGCCTCAAGAGCTAAAGGAATCTCGATAGCACCAGGAACACGAACTACAGTAATATTCTCTTCGCTAACTTGGCCTTCTCTTTTTAAAGAATCAAGAGCACCTTCCAATAAACGCTCACAGATAAAGCTATTGAAACGTGAAACCACGATACCAACCTTGGCATCTTGGCAAGGCTTAATGCCTTCAATAAAATTCACAGACATGCAAAGACTCCACACTCTTTCAGTCTAAGCGCGGCGCGCTTAAAAATTCTTAGCTTGAGCAAGTGCTAGCGCGATAAGGCGCATACAACTGCCATTTGGTTAAAAAAACTAGTATAACACGAAAAAAGCTAGCCCTTATAGGCTAATTTGACTAGAAAAAGCCGTTTTGTTGGAGGCTTTGTAAGGTTACGCCCCCAGTTTTAGCATCATTAGACTTGCCCTCATTGAGAAGCAATAAGCGCTCTAAATAGCGAGCTAGCACATCGACCTCTAAATTAACTTTAGAGCCAGGTCTAAAAGAAGTGGCTACTTCTTTGAGCGTATGAGGAATTAAAGTCAAACGAAAATCACAATCACGCACCTCATTGACAGTAAGCGAAATGCCATCTACGGCAATTGATCCCTTCATGGCAATATAGTGCTTGAGATTTTGCGGGGCTTGCACCCAAATATTTAAAGCCTCATCGACACGATAATTTTCTAATACCGTGCCTACGCCATCGACGTGACCTTGCATAATATGGCCACCTAAGCGGGTGTGAGGGGTACAGGCGAGCTCTAAATTAACCTCAGTGCCAGGAGTGTAATGGGCAAAACAAGTTAAATTGACGCTCTCAAAAGATAAGTCAGCCTCATAGGCATTTTCATGCAAGGCCGTAGCGGTTAAGCACACGCCATTAGTGGCAATGGAGTCACCTAAACGCACTCTATCTTTTAAAAAGGCAGGATCGGTTCTCACTACAATATGTGAGCCCTTGCCATTGCGCTCAATACTTTGAATAACGCCTTTGCTCTCAACAATTCCAGTAAACATTCAAGCTCCCAAATAACAATAGTAATTGTTGGCCATATTAACACGCCTAAGAGCTCTTTTTAGCTTTGCTCAGCTGCGGCTTGCTTAAGATCATGCAGATATTATTCTCAAAAGTCTTAACCTTGGTCTTCTTAAACTGCACGGCATTGACAAGCTTCTTAGGCTCATGGATGGCAAAAGCACTCTTAGCCTCGAGACCTAAAATCATCGGGCTCATATAGCAATAGCACTCATCAATTAAACCATTTTCTAAGAAAGCTGAGCCTAAATTAGAACCTGCCTCTACCATGGCCACACGAATGTCCTTGGAGCCTAAGAAATCAAGCACCGCACTTACCGAGGCATGCAGCTTATTATCAGAACCAAGGGCAAAAGGCACGGCCACAATAAAGACGCGCTCTGACCACTTCTCCACCACAAAGTTCTTGCCACGAGCTACCACCTTAGACTCATCAATATGCCAGCTGCTAACCATATCTGGAGCGACACTTACCATGACCTCAGGGGCCTTCTTATTAGCTAGTTGCTTGACAGCAGCACTCTTAGTTACCCGCTTAGGCGCCGCCTTAGCCTTAGTCTCCTTGGCTGGAGCCTTGGCCTTAACGCTGCTGGTGCTCTTAGATACCACCTTGCTCTTATCTTGCCCCTGAGCTTCATTACCTACAAGGGTGGCCTTGGCAGCAGCGAACTTAGTAGTCGCATCTTTAGTAGCTAGGGCCTTGGGAGCGCGGGAGCTCTTGCTCTTAGGGGCAGTCTTGGCGGTGACATTGGCCTCTAAGCATGTACTAGGGGCCAGAGCAGATGCTTGGCAGCTGCCACAAGCACAAGCTGATGCGAGGGCCAAAGATAGAGGGTCGAGGGCGGTGGTGGCTTTTTTAGAGCTCTTCTTTTTGCCTGTAGCTTGGCTCTCTGAGAGCTCATTGCAGCCTACTACAATATAATTTTCGCCCATGGAGAAGAGGCCATAGCGCTCTAAGTCGCTAAGCTGCCTATTGGGCAATAAGGAGGCACGCGAGTCGACAATGACCTTTAGTGGCTGCTTAATTAAAGTGGTATCTACGCCCTCTAAAAGCTTGCTAGGCACATCCTCAAGACGCACATTGAGCTTAGGATTATCGGCCTGGACAGTTTTATAAGAAGTAATAATGGCATCCGACCACAGGCGCAAGCGCTGGACATCACGGCGGGCAGCCTCATTAGTAATCCACTTGGACTCATTGGTAGATAAAGCCACCTTGCCATCTAAACTCATCCCATATTTCAAAATGGTATAAGGACGATTAGTAGTAATGGACTTAAAGAAAGCACGATTGAGCTTTAAGCACTCTTTATTGAGCTTACCTGTAGCCTTGATAACATCAATATGCGCATCTAAGAGCATTTTAATGCCCTTGCCAGCTACTTTAGGATTAGGGTCAGTAGAGCCAATGACTACCTTTTTTACTTTGGCATCAATTAAAGCTTGGGCACAAGGAGGGGTACGGCCATAGTGGGAGCACGGCTCTAAGGTTACATAGCAAGTAGCACCCTCGACCTCATAATTGGCAGCCTGGAGCGCCATGACCTCAGCATGGGGCTGACCTGCACAATGGTGATAGCCCACACCTAAAATCTCATGATTGCGGACAATTACGCAACCTACGGCAGGATTAGGTGAGGTGGTATAGCGTCCTTTTTTGGCCTCAGCTAAAGCCATTTGTAAATAGTAAGCATCACTGTGCTTGGTTTTGCTCATTTCCACTCCTTTTTTCACATGCGCTCTTAAGTCTTACATATTAGCCAAAAAATAATGAGCTACCCCAAATTACCTTAAGCTTTTTGAGATAGCTCATTATTTAGATGTAGCAGCGCTTTAAAACAGGGCACCTTTCCCTACTCAAGCGCGCTTAAATTAGCTCTTAGTCCTGATATACAGGGAACTTTGCGCATAAGGCCTTAACCTTAGCACGAGCAGCCTCAATTACGGCCTCATCTTGATAGTTATCTAAAACGTCACAGATGATGTTAGCAAGCTCGCGAACCTCAGCTTCCTTGAAGCCACGACGGGTGCAAGCTGGGGTGCCTAAACGTAAGCCAGAGGTAATAAATGGGCTACGTGGGTCGCCTGGGATGGAATTCTTGTTAACAGTGATGTTAGCCTTACCTAAAGCAGCCTCAGCATCCTTACCAGTCATCTCTAATCCGATGAAGTCTAATAAGAATAAGTGGTTGTGGGTACCGCCAGATACTACCTTGTAGCCACGGCTCATCACAACTTCGCACATAGCCTTAGCGTTGGCAACAACTTGCTTTTGGTAATCAACGAACCAAGGCTCCATAGCCTCCTTGAAGACAACAGCCTTAGCTGCGATAACGTGCATTAAAGGACCGCCCTGGGAACCTGGGAAGATAGCGGAGTTGAGCTTCTTGTATAAAGCTTCGTCGTGGCAGTTAGATAAGATAAAGCCAGAACGTGGGCCGCCTAAGGACTTGTGGGTGGTGGAGGTAACTACGTGAGCATAGTCAATTGGGCTTGGGTATACACCTGCGGCGATTAAACCTGCAACGTGAGCCATATCAACCATTAAGTAAGCACCAACCTCATCGGCGATCTCACGCATCTTCTTCCAATCAACGATGCCAGAGTAAGCAGAGAAGCCTGCTACTAATACCTTTGGCTTAACCTCTAAAGCCTTGGCACGGATGTCCTCATAATCAAGCTCACCAGCCTCATTTACTTCGTACTGAACAGCATTGTAAACCTTGCCAGAGAAGCTTACAGAAGCACCGTGGGTTAAGTGACCACCAGAGGCTAAAGATAAACCTAAGATGGTGTCACCTGGCTGACATAAGGCCATGTAAGCAGCACAATTAGCCTGAGAACCTGCGTGTGGCTGAACGTTGGCGTAGTCGCACTTAAAGAGCTTGCAAGCACGCTCAATAGCTAAGCGCTCAACTTCATCAACATACTCGCAACCACCGTAGTAGCGCTTGCCAGGATAGCCTTCGGCATACTTGTTGGTTAACTGAGAGCCTTGGGCCTCCATTACACAGCGGCTGGCGTAGTTCTCAGAAGCGATGAGCTCGATATGATCTTCTTGACGGGTGTTCTCAGCAGACATAGCGCTGAAAAGTTCTGGATCATATTGAGCAATAGACTTGGAAGAATTAATCATCATATGAAATATCTCGCCGCAACAAATAGCTATAGCTACTTATCTTGGCTTCTCCTAAAGTAGGCGTGATAACGATGGACAAGCGCTGACGAAGATCGCCAACCGACCGAAGTTAAGTTCTCAAGAACTTGCTTTTAGTACTTATTTAAGTACGTCAGATTAAGTAATAAAGTGCAGGCTATCTACCCTTAGTAATCTGAGCGACAACCCTATATAGAAAGGAAACATAAGATACTAACAAACTAGGGCCATTATTTTAACATACTCAAGGGCCCTTGGACTTACAAAAATCGCACCTTAGCACCAAAAAGATACAGACATTAAAAAAAAAGCAAGTTGCGCTTAATCAATTTGTGATCTTACTGGAAGCTTAAGCATAAACTCCTGTCAAAGCGTGTACTAGTTCACATCTTAACCATACTATCAAGCACTTTTACTAAAAATATTAGTCAAAGGAAAACGCACAACTATGGCCCCTTGCTCTTTAGAGCTAAGTCTTAGTGATAGATTAAGAGCTTGGTTTAAGATTTTTGCCAAAAGCGCTATCTATTTTCGTAAGTTTGCTAGCAAAAATCTTAAAAAAACAAGAAAAAATGAAACAAAAGCGCCTTTTGTTGTAAAATCAAAACAATTTTGGTCAAAGGAGAAAGTCTTTGGCAACCCATAAGATATTGGTAATTAATGGACCTAACCTGAACTTTTTAGGTATTAGAGAGCCTAAGGTTTATGGTAGCGATAATCTTGAGACTTTAATCGCTAAGCTGACTGAGCAAAGCCATGAGCTTGATGTGCACTTAGAGCACTTTCAATCCAATAGTGAAGGTGCCATTGTAGATAGGATTCAACAAGCCTATGGCAAGGTTGATTTTATTTTAATCAATGCTGGTGCCTACACTCACACTAGCGTTGCCATTTTAGATGCACTCAGTTCAGTTGCTATTCCTTTTATTGAGATCCATATCTCTAATGTCCATGCACGCGAAGAGTTTCGCCACCACTCATACCTATCTGCAAAGGCTATGGGGGTAATTGTAGGTTTTGGACTCGACGGATACTATTTTGCTTTGCAAAAGGCAGTGAAATATCTGCGCTTACAGAGCAAATAACCTAAAATGCGCCTTTGGCTCTAAAGGCAAAGGCATCATATAATCAGGGCTAGGCAACAGTCCTTTGAAAGCCAAGCTTTCAAAAAGCTCTTTTAAAAAAAGAGCCGTACCCCAAAACATATATCAACAAGAAAACAGGCTATTTTGTTTTAGCAAGGGTCTGTTTTGCTCTTGTATTTGGGCTAGTAAGTTTTACAATGCTCAACTCACTAAAAAATTGGCCACAGTTATAACTGTTCTTGCTTTATCTTAAAAGCTAAAGATTAAATCTAGTTTAGCTTTGTGCAAGTGTAACTGATCTGATTTTGTAGTGACTATTTTTTCAAAGCAAGCTATACCAACGACTTAACTTGGATCTCATGTAGTCTAAGGCCAGCTTAGGTATATCCTTGCGTGTTTAATTCGGGAATCTAAATGCAAATTGACATTCACAAGATCGCTAAATTGATTGACCTCGTCTCCAATTCCGATGTCGCAGAAATCAATTTAAAGCAAGGTGAGGAAGAACTCCGTATTTCTCGCCAGTCTACTGTGGTTGCACCAGCTGTACAAACCGTAGTTGCCGCACCTGCTGGAGCTCCAGTAGCCGCTGCCGCCGCTCCAGTAGCTCCAGCAGCTGCCCCAGCAGCACCTGCTGCCGCCTCTGCAGCTCCTGCTGTTGATGATTCCAAGATCATGCGTTCTACTATGGTAGGCACCTTCTATCGTGCTACTAGCCCAACTAGCGCTCCATTCGTTGACGTAGGTTCTACTGTCAAGGAAGGCGATACCTTGTGCATAGTTGAAGCTATGAAGATGATGAATCAAATCCCTGCTGACCGCTCCGGCACCATTAAGAAGATCTTAGTTGAAAATGGCAGTACCGTTGAGTTTGACCAGCCAATCTTCGAGTTTGAATAAACACACGAAGTAACTTGACATAGCTTACAAGGAGCCTAGTTTTTTGTTGGGCTAGGTTCCTCACACTTCTCTACCAAGCATCATTTCACCTCTTGCCGCTTACGGTTTATTAATGTAATTAATGCTAGAGTGCCCCTTCTCACACATGGGCCTTGCTAGTTTTTGGTTGGAGCTTGGTGACCATTTTTTTCTGGGAAATAAGTTAGTATGCAAATTGAAAAGGTGCTCATTGCCAATCGTGGCGAAATTGCCTTACGTGTACTTCGTGCCTGCCGTCAATTGGGCTTAAAGACTGTAGCAGTGCACTCCAGTGCCGATCGCGATCTTATGCACGTAAAATTGGCCGATGAGTCTATCTGTATTGGCCCTGCATCAGCCAAGGACTCATACCTAAACATCCCAAGCATTATCGCAGCTGCCGAGGCAACTGGCGCATCTGCCATTCACCCTGGCTACGGCTTCTTATCTGAGAATGCCGACTTTGCTGAGATGGTAGAAAAATCAGGCTTCTTATTCATCGGCCCAAATGCCGACACTATTCGTCTATTAGGTGACAAGGTTTCTGCCAAGAGAGCCATGATCAAAGCCGGCGTACCATGTGTACCAGGCTCTGAGGGTGCTTTAGGCGATAATCTTGAAGAGAATAAGAAGATTGCAAAGAAGATTGGTTATCCAATCATTATTAAAGCAGCAGGTGGCGGCGGTGGTCGTGGCATGCGCGTAGTACGCAGCGAAAAAGAATTAGGTGAGGCTATTAGCTTAACCCGTCGCGAAGCTGACATGTTCTTTAACAACCCTGCTGTATACATGGAGAAATTCTTAGAGAACCCTCGTCACATCGAGTTCCAGGTTATCTCCGACGGTCGTGGTCGTGCTTGCTACTTAGGCGAGCGTGATTGCTCTATGCAACGCCGTAATCAAAAGGTTTTAGAAGAAGCTCCAGCTCCATTTATTACTCAAGAGCAGCGTGAGACTATTGGTATGTCTTGCGTTAAGGCTTGTATCGATATTGGCTATCGCGGTGCAGGTACCTTTGAGTTCTTATATGAAAATGGTCAGTTCTTCTTCATTGAGGTTAATACCCGTATTCAGGTAGAACACCCAATTACTGAAATGATCACTGGCATCGACTTAGTACGTGAAATGATTTCCGTATGCGCAGGCGAGCCATTATCCTTTAGCCAAGAGGATATTAAGTTACGTGGTCACGCTTTTGAGTGCCGTATCAACGCCGAAGATCCAAAGACCTTTATTCCAAGCCCAGGCTTAATTAAACGTCTGCACATCCCAGGCGGCCCTGGTGTACGTTGGGACTCCCACATTTACGAGTCCTATGTCGTACCACCTCACTATGACTCTTTAGTAGGCAAGTTAATTGTTCATGATGACACTCGTGAGTTGGCTATGGCCAGAGCTCGTGAGGCTTTAGATGAGACCATCATCGAGGGCATCAAGACCAATATTCCTCTGCACAAAGAGTTATTAAACGATCCAAATGAGATCAACGGTGGTGTATCCATTCACTACTTAGAAGAGAAGTTAGAGGGCAAAGAGCCTGTCGTAACTCCACCTCCAGCCAAAGCTGCCGAGCAAAAGGAGAGCGCCCCTAAGGCCCCAGCCAAGAAGACTACTCGCAAGAAGGCCTAAACCTAAGCCCCTCTCTTGCCCCAAGTTCTGAGCGCATAAGCCCTCAGAGCCTTTAAAAAAGCGCCCTTGTGGCGCTTTTTTTCTCTCCCCTTGCCCTACTTTCAAACTCAGCTTGTACTTACGACAAAAGCCCTTGACTAAGAACCAGATGCCAAGCGCTGCGCGCTAAAAGTCCATCCTGTAAATAGCAGCGACATACCTCCTTCTTATGTTCTTAAAAAAACAAAAATCCCCAGCCTCTTTAAGAGTCTAGGGACTTTGCTTAATGCTTAAACTACTTCGTTAGATTGCAGTAGTTGGCTTGGACGTGAACGATGTGCTTTATGGTGCTGGGCATGCGGTGCGGACTGACTTTGCATCTTCATATAGGTATTGGCATTTTCCTGAGCATGCATTAAATCAGTTGGGCGTGGCATAGCATTCACCTCAATCTCACCTGCACGTTTTAAAGCTCTGAGATTATCGTTAGGCAAGACTTGCGAGGCTTTGTCTGCCATGGGAGCTACATCTGCGCCTTCTAAAGGAATAGCACTTGGACGGGAGCTTCCTTGCCCCTTTGCAGGCGCAGCTGGAGGCACATAAGCACTTGGCATGCCCTCCATAGTGGTACCTAAACCGATAGGACCTTTAGCGCCCAAAGCTTGCTTGGCATTAGCCTGCTGCGCTCCCTTGCCCTTACGCATGGCCATAGCCTTATTAGGGGTGGCGTTGTGAGCACTTGGTAATTGACTGGCCTTAGTAGCTGCTTGGGCTTTAGGTGCCTGAGCACGCGATAAGGCACGAGCGCGGGCATTGGCCTGGTAGTTGGCAAACTCCATAGTATTAGCCTGACCGCGTTCGAGTGCGCCATCATTATGCAAGGCTGTGTTCATCGCCGCATGAGACTCTTGAGCACTTAACTTCTTGCCCCCCTTGCCTTGTCCTTGATTTAAATTAGCATTGCTCAAGGTAGTGCCACGATTATTGAGCATTTTGCCACCAGCACCACCCACAACACCTTGAGCTGGGGATAATTGACGGTTTTTAGCACTTTGAGGAGGTAAAGTTACCTTCTTTAAAGCAGAAATGTCTAAACCTGCCCCACGCTTTGGCATTTGATATGGCTTGAGCGAGGAGGTATCTAAACCACCCTTAGGGATCTCAATTTGGTCAATAAAATCAATTTCTTGGTTATATTTAACCTTCTTAGGCTCCTCAAGATTAACGCTCTGTACGTTCTTAGCCTGCTCTTGCAAGATCTCCAGCTCCATATGATGTTGATCTTTAACAGGAGTGACTACTTCCACATTATTGACAGCGGCTGCAGCCATAGCTTGAGCTTGCATGCGCTCACGGCTACGTGCTATAGCGGCTTTGTGCTCTTGAGCTTCTTTTTCTTGACGCTCACGGGCAGCAGCGGCAGCACGCTCTTTGGCAGCGGCTAATTCACGCACCTTAGCCATAGCGCGACGTTCTTGCTCGGCTTTTTCCTTGGCTACAGCCTCAGCACGCGCAGCGGCTGCGGCTTTGGCTTGGGCCTTAGCTTGAGCCTCTGCCTTAGCTTGAGCTTCGGCGCGGGCTGCAGCCTCAGCTCGAGCTTGAGCCTCGGCGCGCATTTGAGCCTCGGCACGGGCTTTGGCAGCTGCCTTTTCTTGCTCTTGAGCACGCATTTGAGCTTTGCGATTGCGACGAGCCTCCCCTGCAGCACGCTCTTGTTGCGACAATTCACCTAAGGCATTAATTTGCGCTTCACGACGCTCTTTTTGTAATTCCTTTTCCTTGGCTAAACGGGCACGACTCTCCTCCATAGAAGGAGAGCTCTTTCTTTGCTCTTGGAGATCATGCTCAGTGCGCTGACGCTTGGCTGCATCCATACGTACTTGAGCCTGCTCCATCATTTGAGCATGAGCCTCTTTAACAAAATCATTAGGATCACCTACCACTCCAGTTTTATTACGACCTTGAGTTAGGGTAGAGGCTATGCCGCCTGAAATTAACTCATAATCGCTATCATCGTGGATTTGTTCTTGAGCTTGTTTGGCGGCCTTCATACGAGCGCGGGCTTGAACTTTAGCCTTTTCTTTGTGTTCTTTGAGTTGCTCGTTTCTGACTTTATTTTCGTAAATACGATCAAAAGACTCTTGATTACGCTTCAAAACGTCTTGATTAGAACTGGAAAGCTCGCTGTCGCTTGGAAAATTACGCCCCTTCTTCTTACCCTTGACCTTTTTGCCTACAGTCTTGCTCTTGCCCCCGTCCATAGCTTCAAGCTTACGACGCATACTATTGAGCTGATGGCCCACCTCTGGGGTAAGTTCGGCAACAAAGCGCTTATCGATAGTACGACCCTTATTTACGGCATCAACAATACGCTTTTTGGCAATATACACTGCTGCACTCAAGACCACAGAAAACATTAAGGTATGAGGCATAGCTGCGGCTATAGATGTCATAGAAAATGGCTGAGCTGCAAAGAGCACCTCATTTAGAGCAATAACAATTGCCCACACACTAAGAAATAGCAAGACCATTTATCTATCTACCTTCTGTATATTGCTTGTTAGCAAAAGAAAACAAATCGGATGGCAAAGAGTGGCGCCTCCTGTAAAACTATAACCTTGAGGAGAACACAAAAGCTCCCTATTATAAGGGATAACTAGCGATTTTTAGGATTTTTAGCTACGAAGCTAAAAAGCTCTGGCTCTATCCTCAAGGAGGTAACAACTACACTAACCAAAAATGACTAAACTATGTAAAAAACACACAGCGCTGATTGTTCATTTTACCGCACTGATGTCATTTTTAACTTTAAAAAAATAAAAAAAGAAACTGCCCTACCCAATCTATTGTCAAGATCCAGTACAAAGCAGTTTCTTATTGATGTGCCATTTTCAGGCACTTAGCTTCTACTTATTTAAATGAGTCTCATAGGCCTGAATGGTATTTTCCATTAAGGTAGCTACAGTCATAGGGCCTACACCGCCTGGAACTGGGGTAATGTAAGCGGCATGCTTGACGGCCTCATCGTAGCCTACGTCACCGCATAAAGAACCATCATCTAAGCGATTGATGCCCACATCAATTACAATAGCACCATCTTTTACCCACTCACCTGGAACTAAGTGAGGCTTACCACAAGCTACGATAAGCAAGTCAGCCTGACGCACAAAGTGCTCTAAATTCTTGGTAAAACGGTGGGTGACAGTGACTGTAGCTCCTTCTAATAAGAGCTCTAAGGCCATAGGACGGCCGACTAAATTAGAGGCACCTACGATCACAGCATTAATGCCTAACAAGTCGGCATTGATGCTCTTTAATAAGGTCATAACACCCTTTGGAGTGCAAGCACGCAAGAGAGGAATACGCTGAGCTAAACGGCCTACATTGTATGGATGGAAGCCATCGACGTCCTTGGAAGCTGCAATCTTTTCGATCACACGACGTTCATCTAAGCCCTCTGGTAGAGGGAATTGTACTAAAATGCCGTCGATTTCATCGTTGTTATTGCACTGCTCGATTAAAGCCTCCAGCTCTTGTTGAGAGGTAGTAGCAGGTAAATCATAAGAGAAGCTCTTAATACCAACTTCCTCACAGGCACGACGCTTATTGCGGACATAAACCTCAGAGGCAGGATCGGCACCGACTAAAATGACGGCTAAACCTGGCTGACGCAAACCTAAAGCAACCTTGGCATCTACCTGCTCTTTTAAAGATAAACGTAACTGCTTAGCTACAGCCTTTCCATCAATAATCTGTGCTGCCATTTAACGAACTCTCCTACAAAGGATTAAAACAACATACTACAAATAAAAAACTAGGCTACAGCCTGGTTCTTCAAAGTGCATATTATAAGGCAAATGTGCCTTTGCACTAACACCAATCTGAGCAAAAACACAAAACGCCCCATTTATAGCCAAATGAAAAACAACGTGCAATATTGGGCAAAAAAATAGCGTCCCGTTGATGTCCTTGTAGGTAGCGTAATATGTTCTTACTTGTGCTCTTGGGTGACAGGGCTGATGTGGTGGATATCTTGATAGAGGTGCTGCATATTCTTAGAGTTCTTGCGCCATTGGGAAGGAGTTTGGCCCACATAGCGGATAAAGAAACGTGCAAAGTAAGAGGGGTCGGCAAAGCCCAATTGCAAGGCAATTTGGTTAATGCTTTTATCTGAGTACACTAGCCAGCGCTTAGACTCTAGCAAGATACGTTCAAAGATCATACGCTTAGGGGATAGCGAAGAGAAGCGACGGCAAATGTCCTTGAGTCTCGACTCTGTAATTGAGAGCAATTGCGCATACTCGGGTATAGAGAGCTGCTTAAAATAATTCTCCTCAATGAGATTAATAAATTGCTTAAAGACAGTTAAGTCCCCATTGGATCTTGGATTGAGATCAAGGTTATCTTGAAAATCTTTTTGGCTGAGTAAATAGGCAAATAAAGCCTGAGTAATATGGCCCAAAACCAAGTCTTGGTCGCTTTCTATATTCTCAACTGAGCTTTGGATAATACGAAAGAAGCGCTCTAAATTCTTTTTAATGTTGCTATTTTCAGCAAAAGACCAAAAGACAGCTTTATTTAAGATGATATTAGGATTGGTGTGGTACAGCTTTTCGATAATAGGATTAATTAAGCTATCACGCACCGTCAATACATGACCTGTAGTCTCGTTAGTACTAAAATAGGAGTGTGGGGCGAGCGGTGGAGTTAGGATGATGAGCGGAACCTTAGGGGTCAAGTTGACAGCATCATCTAGGTTTAAATTGATATATCCATAATCGATATAGTGGAGCTGGAAATAGCCCTCATGGCGATGAGGCTCCATAAAGCGACCATAAAAGGCTGCCATATGGGAAAAGGAACGATAACTGACATCGAGCAACTTATCTTTAGCTACATCAACATTTCTTATAACCATTTAAGCACACCTAAAAGTCAAAAAGCCAAGCATATAGGATCTTTGAGCCTACACTGCTATGAATAATATATTTTTCTACATACTGCACTCAAGAGAAATGCTAATTATGGGCTTGTTGGGATGAGTATTAATCAGGCCGATACATAGATTAAGCCTGCGGTAAAATTACTAGGCAAAATCAGAGATGTTCTGATTTGGAGTAGCCCCAAAAGAGCACCATAGCGCTAAACGCCCCCATTGCCCAACCTGACATAGGCATTAATATAAAGCACAAGGCCCATCGGCCTATGCGACAGGTGAGGCGCTCATAAAGGACAAAGGCAAGGCTCGAATAAGGAGTCTTGCCCTTGTGAGCGGCTAAAGCTTAGCTGCTAAAGTCTCTTTTTTTACTTTAGGGAGATTAGCAGAGATTTACACAATCAAAATCGGCCACAGGGCTTACGTCAGCTTGGTAATCAACGCCATCGATCTCAAAGCCAAAGAGCTGTAAGAACTCGTGCTTGTACTCTTCGTAATCGGTGATTTCCTTGAGATTTTCAGTAGTGACCTTGGCCCATAAATCCTTGCACTTTAACTGGACACTATCACGTAATTCCCAGCTATCCATGCGGATACGACCTTCAGCATCAAGCTCTGGAGCCTGCATACCATAAAGGGCGCTGGTGAACATACGAGTAATGTGTTCAATAACGCTCTCATGAATGCCCTGCTCACGCATTACGCGGAACGATAAGGCAATGTATAAAGGCATCACAGGAATAGCAGCAGAAGCCTGAGTTACTACAGACTTTAAGACGGCTACACGAGCATCGCCACCGACCTTCTCTAAAGAAGCGCGGATAGCACAAGCGGCACGATCTAAGTCTTCCTTAGCCTTACCTAAAGCACCGTGCCAGTAGATAGGCCAAGTGATTTCAGTACCGATATAGCTGTAAGCTACAGTCTTGCAGCCCTGAGCTAAGACGCCAGCCTCAGATAAGGCCTTCATCCATAACTCCCAATCTTGACCACCCATTACAGTTACGGTGTTCTTGATTTCTTCTTCGGTAGCAGGCTCAACAGTAGCCTCAATAATGGTGTCCTTATTGGTATCAATAGCAGTAGATACGTATGGCTTGCCAATTGGCTTTAAGCAAGAACGCACTACCTCACCAGTAGATGGAACCTTACGCACAGGGGAGGCTAAAGAATAGACGACTAAGTCGATTTGACCTAAGTCTTCTTTAATGATCTCGATGGCCTTAGCACGGCACTCATCGGAGAAAGCATCGCCATTGATATTGCGAGCATAGAGGCCTTCGGCCTTAGCAAACTTAGTAAAAGCAGCAGTGTTGTACCAACCTGCGCTACCTAGACGCTTTTCTGTACCTGGCTTTTCAAAGAAGACACCTAAGGTAGCAGCGCCAGAGCCGAAAGCGGCATTGATACGGGAGGCTAAGCCATAACCAGTAGAAGCACCGATAACTAAGACTTTCTTAGGGCCATTTTCTACCTTTGGTTGGGCCTTTACATAGTCGATTTGTTGCTTAACATTAGCCTCACAGCCAGTAGGATGGGTTGTTACACAGATAAAACCACGAACTTTTGGCTCAATTACCATAAATACCTCAAAGCTATCTAGCAAGACCAACTTTAGACACTAAGTTAAACCAAAACATGATGCGCTCAGAGCTTAATAAAGAAGGTCAGTATTTGCTAAATCTACAATCTACCTACGCAACTTGAAACGTAAGTAGACCTACGAATATCGCATCATTAACTGTTCAATTATAAGCTATAGGCTAAAAGCATAAAAGGCGTTTTATCGAGCCCTCCTAGCGAGAACTTATATTCAAGCATTCTCATAAAGCTTTATGCTTTATCTAGGCTCTCAAAGGCTGTAGACAAAATGAATTTTTCTTAAAGATCGCATTGTTGTAATATAAGGCCAATTTCGTATTAGCGTTTTATATTGAGATCTTTATGGTACGCAAGTTTTTCATGTCTTGCTTATGTGCTAGTGCGCTCTTGTTAACCTCACTTGAGAGCTGGGCTATCCCTGCTACCTCTACTCCCTTAGAGGGAGCTCAAGTAGGTATTGCCTACAGATTGCCTAATAGCACTAAAGTTTACGGTCAAAACCAGCATATTTACTTCCACCCTGCCTCTACCCAAAAGATGGTAACAGCACTCGCTGCCATGTTGTATTTGGGGGGTGACTTTGAATTAGTTACCCGTCTTGAAGTTCAAGGCAAGGCCATTTTGCCGCAAAATAAGCTTAAAGTAGATAGTTCTGGCACCTTGCACTCTGACGTAGTAGTTAAATTTACTGGCGACCCTACTTTACGCGTCGATCATTATCAAAGCCTGTTAGCCGTCTTGCAAAAGCATGGCGTGCGCCATATTGCAGGTGATGTGATTTTAGATGTCAGCCGTTTTGGAGGCCCGAGCCGTGCTAATGGCTGGTCATGGGATGATCTGCCATCGTGCTTTACTGCCCCGTCAGCTCCGATTATCTTAAATCGCAATTGCACCTTTGCACAGCTCAAATCAGGCGGTCCTGGCACTCATGCCAGTCCTTTAGTACCTGCTGGTGTCCCTATTGAGCTGTACTCAGATGTCGTGGCTGTAGAGGAGAGCGATTATGGTGGTGATTGTATTTTAGAGGCCAATCTCTTTATTGATAACAAGTACCACTTAACAGGCTGCATTCCAGCTAATATCAAGAATAACAAGCCATGGCCTTTATCTTTGGCTATTTCTGATGCCGAGCGCTGGGGTGTAGATTGGACTAAGATTCTTTTAAACCGCCTTAAAATTGGTCTATCAGGCCAGATCAAAATCTCCCATACTCCTGGAGCAGATGTAGTGACTATTGCTCAGCGCACCTCCCCTAAAATGCGCGACTTAGTTGAGTACATGCTCCAAAAGTCCAATAATCTCTATGCCGATGCCATTGCTAAAAATGTAGCTGCCGAGTACTTCAATTTACCTGCTACCTACTACAGAGCAAATCGCGCCATGCGCTCGATTTTAAGCCAATATGCCAAGATTGATTTAGGCAGCTCTTATATTGTAGACGGATCGGGTTTATCGCCACATAACCTCATGAATCCTGACACTATGCTCAAGATTTTAGATTACATCAATGAGCATAATGAGACCTTGGGGATTATTGAACTCTTGCCTGTATCAGGTAAATCAGGCACTTTGCAGTGGCGCGCATCAACCTTTAATGAGCCCCTTAAAGAGCATGTCATTGCCAAAACTGGTACTTTGCAAAATGTCTCTAACTTAGCAGGATTTGTCATCACCAAAAGCGGCAATCGCGTACCTTTTGTCATGTTTACTAACTCCATTACCTACTCTGAGCGTACTCGTGATTTGGTTAAATACCGCCGCAGCCCATCACCACACTACTCTTATGAGCGCTATATCATAGAGAAAATCTATGATGAGCAAGCCATGGGCCGTGATTTCAAATAAGAGCTAAACTCATACCCTTTGCAGACCTTGAGCCTCGCGCTCAAGGTCACATCTCCATCAAATAAATATTTAACTTGGCTCTGTGCGCTATTATGGGGCAGGAGACGAAAAATGGTAGGATTGATGGCCCTGTTTTAGGTCAAAGAGCGCGGATGGGGCAGATGGGGTGTGCCTTTTTGTGCTGGAGCACACCTAGGTATAAGGGGCATAGGCTCTTAATTTATCAACTTGCGTGGGCTGATACCTTCTACCAAGGGGCACACTCTATGGCTCTATTGGCGTGCTAAAATCACTAAGGACTGAAACTATGAACCTGATTTTGCCATGCTGCTATGTCTGCATGGTTGTTAGTAGCGTTGAAAGTGATACCTACGGCATTACAGGAAGCTAGGTGTTTGTAAGCATCAGCATCTGCACAAGATTAGAGGCGTAGTTTTGTGTTTTTACTTGATTAAGGAGGCTTGGGTCTTGAAGGCCCTATAAGGGCAGAGAGCTCAAGTGTTTTGCTTATGAAGCCGATTGAAAAATCACACAAATTAGACCACGTCTGCTATGACATTCGTGGCAGGATCCACCAGGAAGCTTGTCAAATGGAAGAGGAGGGTGTACGCATCCTCAAGCTCAATATTGGCAATTTGGCGACCTTTGGTTTTGAGGCCCCTGAGGAGGTAGTACGTGACGTAGTGAGAAATCTGCCTATGTCCCAGGGTTATTGTGAGTCTAATGGTATTTTCTCGGCCCGTAAGGCCATTGCTCAATACTATCAGCAAAAGGGCTTAAAAAATGCTGATGTCGAGGACGTCTATATTGGCAATGGTGTCTCCGAGCTCATTACCACCTCTATGAATGCCCTGCTCAATAATGGCGATGAGATTTTAGTACCAGCTCCTGATTATCCTTTATGGACAGCTGCCATTACCTTAGCAGGTGGCCATGCCGTGCACTATGTCTGTGACGAAGAATCTGACTGGCTCCCAGATTTAGAGGACATCAAAAAGAAGATTACCTCCCGTACGCGTGGCATTGTCATTATCAATCCAAATAATCCAACAGGTGCTGTGTACTCCACTGAGTTTTTACAGGACCTAATTGAGCTGTGCCGTCAACACGAGCTCATGATCTTTGCCGACGAAATCTACGACAAGATTCTCTACGATGATTATGCTCACCGCAGTATTTGCACCTTATGCGATGACGTACCTATCGTAACTTACAATGGCTTGTCCAAGACCTATCGTGCTTGTGGCTTTAGACAAGGCTGGATGATTTTAACTGGTCCTAAGGCCAAGATGCGCGGCTATATTGAAGGCATTCGCATGATGATGGCCATGCGTCTGTGCGCTAACGTACCATTGCAGCATGCCATTCAAACTGCCCTAGGCGGCTATCAAAGCATTAATGAGCTCATTGTACCAGGAGGGCGTCTCCACCGTCAGCGTCAGGCTATGTATGAGCGCTTAAATGCCATTCCTGGCATTAGTGTGAAAAAGCCTCATGGTGCTTTATACATGTTCCCTAAGATTGACATCAAGCGCTTTAATATCAAGGACGATCAAAAGTTCTGCTTAGACCTCTTGCGTCAAGAAAAGCTCTTAGTCGTCCAAGGCACAGGCTTTAACTGGATTGCCCCTGATCACTTCCGTGTCGTGTTCTTGCCAGATGTCGATATCATCGACGATGCTTGCAACCGCCTCGAGCACTTCTTAAAGACCTATCACCAATAAGGCCCTGCTCCCATGGAGAGTGGGCGTAGTTAAAAAAAGCCTAAGTGGTTTTCACTTAGGCTTTTTTCATGTGCCTTAATGCTATTTGGGCGGGCTATTCTTCGTAGTAGATAACACCTATAAGGCTAGCCAGTATGACCACACTTCTGATAAGTATA
>Lana_p2__coassemble_326_pt1 | contig 33024 bp, 18 predicted proteins | sample Lana_p2__metabat2_low_PE_029 | metagenome-assembled genome bin Lana_p2
TTTGGCTGTTTGCACTAAATACAAGCTAAGGAGTGCTAAAGAGGTGAGATTTAAAAAGTCTAAAGTTTGGCTGATGCATGTCGATAAGTAAAGTAAGAAAGTTCACTCACTATGCGGCATGATGGCTAGCTTTTTCATTACATGCCGTAATAGTCACAAGATTATTATGGAAGGAAAAGATTATGGCTATTTATGTCAATACTAACGTTAGCTCCTTGCACGGTCGCAGAAGCTTAAATAACGTCCAAAACAGCTTAAGCACCACTTACCAAAGATTGAGCTCAGGCATGCGCATCAACTCTGCTAAGGATGATGCTGCTGGCCTTCAGATTGCCGATCGTTTAACTACTCAAATTAATGGTCTTAACCAAGGTAATCGCAATACCAATGACGGTATCGCTTTAGCTCAGACCATCGAATCTGGCATGGACGAGATGTCTGGTATGCTCCAAAAGATTCGTACTTTAGCTGTGCAGGCTGCCAACGGCACCAATACCTCCGATGATCGTGCTGCTATCAACAAAGAAGCCACTGCCTTAAAGACAGAAATTACTCGTATTGCTGAGCAAACCAAGTTTGGTGGTAAGACCGTATTAAATGGTATTCAAGCCAATGGTATTTATGCTACTGCCGCAGGTGCTACTAAGCATGCACAAGGTGCAGTAGCCAAGATGACCTTGCAGGTTGGCGCTAATAATGGTGATGAGATTTCCTTTGACGTAGCTAACTTTGCTTTTGATGCTATCTTTAGCCGTGCTGAAAAGGCCGCTGGTGGTAATAATCCATTTGCTGCAGCTTATGCAGGTGGTAACTTAAAGCTCGATACCCGTTCTGGCGCTGCTGCTGTAATTTCCTTAATGGATGGCATGATTAACCAAGTAGATAGCCAGCGCTCTGGCTTGGGTGCAATCCAGAACAGATTGGAATCTTCTATCCGTAACCAGGCTAACGTAGCTGCCAACCAAGCTGATGCACGTTCTCGTATCCGCGATGCTGATTTTGCTGAGGAGTCTGCAAATTTAAGCCAACAGAGCATTATTCAACAGGCTGCTACTTCTATGCTCATGCAAGCTAACTCCCGTCCTCAATTAGCCCTCTCCATGTTAGGCTAATTTACAGGAGTTATGCTTAGGCAAGTAGCCTAGCAAGTCAAATTTTTCCTCCAAGGCCCCGGCTATTTTTTAGGTAGTTGGGGCTTTGTCGTTAAATGAGCTTAAGTTTTTACTCGATATCTGTCATTGGAGAGTGGCATACATGGTGCACTTATATGAAAAGGCAGGGTCAAGCGCTATGAGCTTATGCTCCAGCCATGAGCCATTGGACATGGCTATATAGTAGGGCGCGTTAGGTGAGGGCTTAAGGAAAGCCTCACACGTGAGGGCGTGAGGCATTCTATTAAGTAAGATGGTTATATGAGCGGCTTTATTTTTTAAGGAGGTCGGAGACCTGCTTGTCATCGAGCTTATCTTGGCTATTACCCAAGGAGATAGCATACTCACTTTGGATTTCAGCTGTGATGTCTTGAGAGGCTTGCTCTTTGGCCATGAGCTCTTCAGTGCTTAGCGGGCCTCCTGCGCTAGATTGAACAGGGGCTATGCCTTTAGCTTGTGCTTGGCTTGCAGGTCCTTTAGGAACAAGGTTTAAGCGTCCCTTGGTAGCGATACCCTCGGTACGTACAGGTGGAGCCGTTAAGACCTTATCGTTTTCCTCATTAGGGCCTGATTTTAAAATCTCTAGCTTAATGCCCTTAGGGAGAGTAAAGCTAGGGACTAGACTTGCAGCTTGGGTCTTGTTTTCTTTATGGGCTGAGGCTTTTTTACCCTCCTTAGGTTCACGCAAGATTTCGTTAATGCGCTTGATTTGATCTGGGCTTAGCTCCTCAGGTAAGAGAGCTAAGTGCGCAATGCTTTGATAGGTCTTACCGCTTTCGGTATCGACCATAGGCAAGATTAAATTCAAGCCTTGAACGGAGCCTTTCTTGGTCTTAATTTCGCTAAAGGCCTTAGGGCTTTCATTATCCTGAGCAATGCTATTTGGATCGTTGATGTCCAGGGATGCCTCTGGGGTTAACTCGGTGCTAGTAGGAGCAGCCCCAGCTGTGGAGGCAGTTAAGTTCATGACTCCCTTGGCCTTGGCTTGCTGAGCTTCTTGTTGCTGTTTTTTAGCTATGAGCTCACGACGTAAGTCGGCACGATAGGTAATATTGTTGCTCATATCTTGAGGGCGAACCTTAGAGCGCAAGGTCATGACGATAAATTCATTAGGCACACCAATACGCATAGGATAGCCTGACCATACAGCCAGACCATTGCTTACGATTAAGTCAGTATTCTTGATGCGATAGTGGCCTGATAAAAAGCCATTGTTGAGCTTAGAGACTAATTGATTAAAGCCTACAATCAGACCACCATGAGTATGTCCTGAGAGCACTAAGTCAACTTTTTTACCGCTGTGAGCTAAATCTACGGCATAAGCAGGACGGTGGGAGAGAATAATTGTAGGAGCACTGTCATCTAAGGCAGCTACTACACCTTGTACATCAGGCATAGGCAGGTTATATAAGGCAGCCTTAGGGTCAGTAAGACCACCTAAGGTCAATAAGGTCTTATTCTTATCATCTTTAAGGGCAATGACGCGATTATCAAGGCTAATTAAACCACCTTTGACAAAGTACTCATGCCATTGTTGATAGCCTGAGTAGTACTCATGATTGCCTGTAGTTAAATAGACGCCAAATTTGGCTTTGAGCTCAAAGAGGAGCTTAGTTAAAGCATCTCTTTTATTAACTTGGCCATCAATTAGATCGCCTGGTAATAAGATTAAATCAGGATTTAGGCCATTTATCTTATTAACAATATCAGCCACATAGCTAGGGTCTGACAGGGCGCTAATATGGAAGTCAGAGATCATAATCACGCGCATGCCATCTAATCGAGGATCAAGACGCTCTAAAGTTACTTGATAGTGATTAATGCGAGGCTTGCTATAGGCACAAGAAGTACCATAGCAGGCAATAGCAAAAGCTATTAAGAGCATGAGCTGCGCATGGAAGAGCGAAAAGGCTGGAATAACAAAAGCCTTGGCTTGGCGCTTAACTAACTTAGCAATTAAATTAAGTATTTGGCGGGCGAGCACTAAGAGGGCTAAGGTAATTAAGGTCGCGCGGGTGAGGTCTAAGACAAAGTAAAGATTGTAAGGAATATTAGGGTCAAAGCTATTACCGCCTACTACTAAGTAAATATAGTTACGGCTCATACCCACGATAGTGACTACAGTTAAGATAGCTTTAGAGCGCCAAGATAATCTCAAAGGCATAATGAGCCCTAAGATTAAGAGCACCAGGACTAAAAGCGTCACTATAGTTAGGGTATTCATAAGCTTCCACCAACATCGCACTTGCAAAGACAAGCGTCTTATAAAACCAAAGAACTGTCTAAATACATTGTGCTAGAGCTGTTGGCAGATAAGAGATATAAGTACTAAATAAAGATAGCTCCCCCTCTCAAGCTTTAGCCAAGCTGTACTTAAGGCGGGCTCTATTATAGCTATCTAAAATTAGCATAGACATGGCAAAGGCAAAAAAGCCTCTCTCTTGACGTGGAAATAAAGCTAACTTATTGAAAGTTCTATGTTGCCCTCTCTCTTAGAGAGTCCCATAGTGATGCCCATCCAAGAGCGGCTTAATAAGGTATATTCATTTGGCGCTGCTCTTGCTTACAGGGGCGGGCGCTTGTAGCTACGAGCTGGGCTTGAGCAGCTTTATACTTAAGGGGTAAGTGCATGGACGGGGACTTTTGCTTTGGCACAGCGAGAGCTGGCGCCTGCTAGTCTCAATTGCTAAATAAGGGCGCTAATGGTAGGGCCACAATAAGAGGGTTTGGTATTCATAGCCCTGTAGTTTGGCTTTTTTAATTAGCAAGTTTCGTTCTTTGGGGCTTTTATGAGAGCTATTTAGCTCAAGCTGCGCTGGTAGGCGCCATGTGGAGCTGGGCAGATACAGCCTAAGATAGAAGGGCGCTTAGCATGGGTGCTGTTATTTAGAGGCAAACACAGGGCATGGACGGTGCAATAGGCAAAGTAAGCAAAAGCTTGGGCCTCTAAAAATTTAGCATCAATACCAAAATCAAGGCAGGAACCAATAGTAAGCTTAAGTCCTCGTTCTTGAGCTAAAGTGTGCATGCGCTCGAGTAAATACTTGTTATAAGCACCACCGCCACAGACTACCAGCTCTAAGCTTGCTCCTAGCTGTGATTGATGGTGGGCATAGACTAAAGCAATAGCATCAATCACGCTGATGGCGGTAAGCTCAGTTAAGGTGGCTAAGATAGAGTAGAGCTCTTGAGTATCGTGTGGGGCTATTGTGCCTAAATAGTGCTCTAAGAAGTCGGCATTAAAGAGCTCACGTCCTGTGGACTTAGGGTAGGCTTTTACAAAGTACTCATGGGAGAGCATCTTATCTAAGATAGTTTGCTTGACAGTGCCTTTACGGGCAAAGTCACCTTGATGGTCATAAGGGCAATTTAAGTAGCTACGGCATACATAGTCAATTAAGGTATTGGCAGGTCCCGTATCAAAAGCGCTAATCAAAGTACCTTTAGGATCAAGTACAGTAATATTGGCAATACCGCCTAAGTTTAAGACTACACGGCTGCTCTGACGATTAGTAAAGACCTTATGATGAAAAGCTTGCGCTAAAGGAGCACCTTGACCGCCATTGGCAATATCCGCAGCACGGAAATTTACAATAGCGTCAATATCAGTCAAATTGGCAAGTAAGGGGCCATTATCAATTTGGAGGCTAAAGCTGACCTCTGGATGATGGCTAATAGTCTGGCCGTGAGCACCAATAGCGCAGATATCTTTAGGCTGTAGCTTAACTTGAGTGAGTAAGTCTTTTACGGCTTGCGCCTCTTTAGTAGCCACTACATTGGCCCCTAGGCCTAAATGGTAGACACTATCAAATTTACTGCCAGCTTTACACAGTCCATTTAAGAGCTCTTGTTCGCTCTTGTCCCAAGGTACAGTAGTAGTAGCCAAGGTTTTAAACTTAAGCTCTCCTGTCACATCAGGGGCTATAGACATTAACACACCATCTAAACCATCAATACTAGTGCCTGACATTAAACCAATAAATAAATCACTGTGCGTGGCCATATATCATCCCTCCAAAGTTTTAGAGCCACTATGATCTTAAACCAAAGCAGCGTAAGCTGTCCTGTATATTCTCATCAAGGCTTCACTAGCTGGGGCATTAAGCTTTGTTAGCAGGATTTTAGATAGCTGTTGTTGGTATTGCTTTGGGGCGGGCGCTGTACAAGATGACACCGAGCAGCCTCGTAAGTGAATTAGGGGCTGCTAGGCTTTAAGGCTAAGGGATTTACCTTGCCTTGCTCTTGCCTGTGGCAAGGCTGAGAGCTTAGAGATGGGGTGATGGGCTTAGTTAGGCTTTGAGGTAGTCAAAACAGATGCGTACGCCATCACCACCTGGGCGCTCATAAATGACATCGCCAATGTGCTTGAAGCCGAGCTTTTCCATAATATGGAGCATAGGTTTATTGGCTTTGTGGGTGTCGACGCGAATGTAGTCGTGATTTTTCATAACTTCATTGAAGATAAACTGACCTGCACCAAAGCCTGAGGCGGTAGCTAAGCGGTGAATCACTACATAAGGGCGATCGGCACTCCACTTGCCATCTAATTGATGATAGACGCTCTCTTCATGAGAGAGGACAAACACACCCACTACTAGATCATTATGCTCATCGTCATAGCACACAAAAGCCTCGCCTTTAGCTAAAGGTTCTTCTAAAGTTGAGCTATTAGGGAAGCCATTGGTCCATTGGGTAGGATTACCGTAGCTTATCATATAGGCACGAGCTTCATCAAAGAGCTCATCAATACGAGCAAAATCCTCTTTACAGGCTGGTCTGATTTTTAACATAGAACTACATCCTTGCAAAACAACTAAACTATGGGGCCGCACGCCAATTAAGAACAGAGCAGGCGCGTCAAGCATAGGCGCTAGCGGGCAACTTAGGAGTGCTCTTTTCCTAGCACCTTAAGATGCGATTAGGGGCGTACGTAATCGTAAGCTACGCGATCGCCATAGCCCTCATAGTGAACAATGCCGCAGAACTTAAAGCCAAATTTCTCTAGCAAGTGCAGCATGGTCTTATTATCTTCGTGAGTGTCGATACGAATATAAGGATATTTTTTTGTTAGCTCTTGGAAAATGAAAGTGCCAGCACCTTTTTCAGGTAAGGCACCCATGCGGTGAATTACTACATAGGGCTCAGAGGAGTTCCACTGACCATTTTGGAGTAAATCATATTGAGGCTCATACTCGCCAAGCGCAAAGCTAGCTAACACTTCATTGGTGTTTTCATCCACGCATACATAGCCATGGCCTGAGACAATATCTTGCTCTACTACTTTGGCAGTTGGGTAATTGCTATCCCATTGGGTAGGATTACCTTGAGCGCACATATAGCTACGGCAGGTATCAAATAAACTATCCAGACAGGCTAAGTCTTGGGCGGTGGTCTTTCTAATGAGCACAATAAACCTCAGCAAAACAAAAAATAGTGATATTTAAGCTCGATGCGGGCATAGGTTTAAAGCGCATCGAGCGTGCTCATTATACTGTAATTTCGGTTTAGCTTGCGTAGTGCTCTAAGGGCTTAAGATTCTAGGGAATAGGATCTTGATGTGCTTTGAGCATGGAGCGTACTTCTTTTGGAGTGAGCTTAAAGCGCGCCTTAAAGGAACGATAGAACTGCTTAGAGTCTGAGTAGCCATGACGGCGCATAATAGTTGAAATGGGGGTCTTATCTTCACTTAAGTCATTGTAGATATGACACAATCTAAGCTCTGAGACATAGGTAAGCAAGCTCATACCCACAGCATCTTTGAAAATGCGGCAAAAATAGCGTGGATGTAAGTGAATAAGCTCAGCCATATCTTGGAGGCGAATTTGCTCATGGTAGTGATTTTTTAAATAGTCGAGCACTGGCTGAATACGACGCAAGTTCATATTCTTATTCAAAGCAATCGCCACTTTTTCCTCAGCTGCTCTTTGCTCTTGATTTTGCTGTGTACGATACTGCTCTTTATCCTCGCTTATATAAGCACTATGCTTCTTAGAATCTGGAGCTTGCTTTTCTTTTTCTAATAAATAGCATTGCCAATCTTGAGCTGCACGTTGGTCAGTAGTGCCTTGTTGGGATAAGAAAACATCAAATTTACTAAAGTGATTTAATGAACCCTCAGAGGAATCGTAATTAGGGTTTAAGCGATAGCTTGCTCCCATATGGTTACCATGAGTAGTGAGCTCTGGATTTTCTCCATCTACATTAATTTTAGTACTCCGCTCATCAGATGGAACCATGGTGTACTGCTCTTTTGGTACTGAGAGATTGTTCAAATGCGGCATCATGACTGTAGTCTGGCCTGGTAGGGCATTGGCAGGCTCTTTTTCTAGGAGCGCATCAGCATGTTTGTGCAATGTTTGCTGTTGCATCTTGCGTTGATCGCGTAAGTGCTCGGTATTAACTACTTTAGCTTGGTTATTTGGCGCTAAGGCACTAAGAGGCACCATAATATCCATTAAGCACGATAAGATACCGTATAAGCCATGATTGAAATGCACCTTAAAGCCAAGCTTTCCTTGGCAATACTCATGAGCTACAGTGAGCTCTAAGAAGTATTGAGCTATTTGCTCTAAGCACTCAGATGAGGCGCGCTTGAGGTCAAAGCGTAGCGGCAGCGGCAGGTCATAATTGAGCTCTTGCTCTAAAAATCTTTCAGGAATTTGTAGAACATAGGCCTCGTTATAGCTAGTGCAAGTAGAATTATGTAGTTCATTGCAGTTAATGAGCACAAAGTTAGCGCTCATCGCATTTAACAGGCATTGATTAGGCAGATCAGCTTCCATAACAGGCATAGGGTCGCTAAAGCTCAAAGTAGTTTGCTTAAGCTCAGCTATGTTAGTTGGCAGCGATTTAGGAAAGCGTGGTAAAACACATTTCATGCAGGCATTGCTAGTAGCCTGATTGGGAGTTTCAATTTTTAGCTTGCCCTTGGTGATGAAAATTAGCTCTAGTGCAGGATGGTAATGATAGGGCACAAAAGAGCCGTAATCTCCAGAGCGAAAGAAACGTACTGGGAGATTCTCATAGGAAATGATGGGCTCTACATGGTTCATATCTTGTAACGCGTACTTTTCTTTGACAAACAGCAATTGCAGTACGCTCTCCTTGCAAAAAAGTAAATTGAAAACAGGAAATCTCTTGCGCGCTGTGCAAGACATTGCAGATTCTAAGGGCTGCTTTTTAAACAATAGGGGGTGATGGGACTTCCCAAAAATACGAAAATTTGGCTTTCTTTTGGGAATATATCACAAAGTGGTAGGGGGCTGTTGTGCGCTTTGATATGAATATTGCCTAAGCTTATATGATTTTTGACTATAGTTATCATTTTCTTCTTGCAAAAGAATGGCTTGTCTTAGGTAAATTACTTGGCAAAAGCTTGATTGATGCGAGTTTTGGTTGATGAAAAATATTCCTATATTTAGTTCACCTATCTTTGCACTAAAACATAGCCACAAGCCGCTGCCTTCCCGCCAAGCTCCAAGTGGGGCTCCACCTACTAGATTTTCTGATGGTCAAAATGAGGAGCACGCCAAAGTGAGCTTATGGGCTAGATAGTGGGGGTGGTGTTTGTGAAAACGTTAACTTGTATTACAAGGCATATATATTAATAGGGCAGAGGCAAGGGCTTTAATGAACTTGTGTTTACATTTGAGTCTTAATTTTCTGTGCTCTACCATAAGGCAAAATCTGCAAACTAGTGTTTTTTACTTGCTTTTGTGACCTTTATCACCGAAAATAACGGACTAGAGTAGTATTTGCAAAATTATCTCAATAATAGCAGTGGCTATGGTTGCGCTAATGTGATATTAGTCATGCCTCTCCACAGTCAAATATTGCTCATATGTTGGCCTAACCTGTAGGTTAAGGCATAGCAGTAGGTTGATGTTTTTATTATTTTTAGTAGTTGCTAGAGATATAAGATAAGCTCATTTCCTCAATAGGTTGCCTCTTAAGGTCTAGTTAGATAGCACTGAGCTTTTAGGCAGGTGCGCTAGAGTCTATAGCTCTTAACAGGATACTTAAGGCGCGAAATGAATAAAATAAGACCGTGCTGCTTTTGGTACTTTGGTGTCTGGCTCTGTGCTAAGACTAATGGTGTTCATTAGGGTAATTTATGTCGACAATTCCTTTTTTAACGTTGGCAATCTCAGTTGCCGCCATATTAGGAATTCTGCTTGGCGAAGTCCGCTATCGCGGTATCGGCTTGGGTATTGGTGGTGTCCTCTTCTCAGGCATTTTCGTCGGCCACTTCTTCCATGAGTGGTTTGGTTTGACCGTTCGTACTGCCGAAGGTTTAACCAGTGCAGGTGAAATTTTAACTTACGTACAGGAGTTCGGTCTTATCCTGTTCGTTTATGCTATCGGCGTACAGGTAGGTCCAAGCTTCTTTGCCTCCTTACGTTCCATGGGCGCCAAGCTCATCGGTTGGGTAGTCATTATCATTGTTTTAGGCTGCTCCGTTGCCTTAAGCTTACACTTCATCGGTATCGTTAAGATTGACGCCATGGTTGGTATGTACTCTGGTGCTATTACCAATACCCCAGCCTTAGGTGCAGCTAACCAGATGATTATCGACATGCAAGGTGTCTTAGGCGAGCAAGGTCTCAATGCCAAGGAAATGGGCTTTAACGAGTTAATCGTTCCATCTGCTTATGCTATGGCTTACCCATTTGGCGTATGTGGCATCTTACTTACCATGATTCTTATCCGCATCATCTTCCGTGTTAATATCGAAGATGAAGGCCGTAAATACATGGAGTCTAAGAACGCAGGTCAGGGTACCATCACTACCTATAACGTAACTGTTTTAGCTAAGGATTACTTTGGCAAGCCTTTAGAGAACATTCCAGGCTTTAAGGAAGAGTCCTTTGTTTGCTCCCGTGTTAAGCGTGGCGATGAGTTATTAGTTCCTCACGGTGATACTATCATCGAAGAGAACGACGTACTCCACTTAGTAGGTACTAAGGAGAGCTTAGATCCTGTAGTTACCGCCGTAGGCAAGATTACTGAGAGCGTCTTTACTACTACTCGTGGTACCAACAAGATTGTACAGCGTATCTTAGTTACCAATAATGCCGTTATTGGTAAGCCTCTTGAAGCTTTACACTTAGAAGAGCGCTTTGATATCGTAACTTCTCGTTTGTTCCGTGCTGGTGTGCAATTTATTCCATCTCACGACATGAAGTTACAATTTGGTGACTCCTTAAACGTAATTGGTACCAAGGAGCACATTGCCTCTGCTGCCAAGGTTTTAGGTAACTCCAGCGCCGCCTTGCACAAGGTTGCCATGTTGCCAATCTTCGTAGGTTTAGTCCTCGGTATCTTATTAGGTAGTATCCCAATTCCAGTATCTGGCGTTCCAGCTCCATTAAAGTTAGGTATCGCAGGTGGTCCATTAGTAATGGCTATTTTATTAGCTCGTTTCGGTGAGACCTTAACCTTCAAGCGCATCCGTTGGTTCATGCCAGCTGCAGGTTTATCTGCTTTGCGTGAAATCGGCATTACCTTGTTCTTATCTATCGTAGGTATTTGCGCAGGTGCCAATGGTTTCTGGGCTACCTTAACTCAAGGTCCTGGCGTAACTTGGATGTTATGCGGTTCTTTAGTAACCTTTATCCCTATTTTCGTAGTAGGTATTTTGGCTTACAAGATCTCCAAGGTTAACTACTTAGTTCTCTGCGGTATGATCGCAGGCTCCATGACTGACCCACCAGCCTTAGCCTTTGCCAACGGCTTGCACTCTAACCCAGAGGCTTCCTCTTTAGGTTATGCTACCGTTTACCCAGTAACTATGTTCTTACGTATTCTCTCTCCACAAGTCATGATCATCATCGCAGTACTCTGCGCAGGCTTGTAATCAAAGCTACGTAAGTTAACTTAGACTAAGAAAAAACCGCCCTAGCTCTACAATATGCTGGTGGCGGTTTTTTTTATGCTATTAGACTAACAAGCCAACATAGAGAAAGTCATGGTGCTGTTGGTATATTGTAAGATACCTATGAGTCAACGGACTCATAGGTATCTTACGCTCACGTGTAGTTATTATGGTCATGAAGATAAGTATCCTACCTACGACAATTGTGCGGGCATTAATGTCAATCGCACCAAGGATATCCCCTATGATTATGCAGGATTAATGGGAGTACCCATTACGTTTTTGCACAAATATAATCCTGAGCAATTTGAGATTGTGCGTTTTCGCAAAGGAGAGGATGGCAAAGATTTGCGCATCAATGGCAAATGTCCTTACTTTAGAATCTTGATAAGAAACAGGGCTGTAATTGAGCCTAGTCGATATGTTTTGTAATAAGAGAATCTATCTCAAAAAAGCTTATTTTTCTTTTGTACAATAGGGCCCCTAAATCATCCCTGCTTTCGTTAGTTGTTAGGTAGCTAGAATGTTTTTAACGGCTTTGTACATCATTGGTATTACCGCAGAAGGAGTCACTGGAGCTTTAGCGGCAGGCAAGCGCAAAATGGATCTCTTTGGAGTGATGTTTATTGCTTGTGCAACTGCCATTGGAGGTGGATCGGTGCGCGATATGCTCTTAGGGCATCATCCGCTCACTTGGGTAGCCCATCCTGAGTACTTATTAATTGTCTGTGTAGCTGCTTTAATTACTACCCGTTGTCCTTATTTCTTTGGCCGTTTAGAGCGCACTTTCTTAGTATTAGACGCTTTAGGCTTGGCTGTCTTTAGTGTCATTGGCGCCAAAATCGGCATGGACTATCACCCAAGCGGAGCGATTGCGCTAGTCGGTGCTGTAATTACAGGTGTCTTTGGCGGTATCTTACGTGATACTTTTTGTGCCCGCGTGCCTTTAGTTTTCCAAAAGGAGCTCTACGCTAGCATTGCCTTATTAATTGGCTTGATGTTTGTACTCATCGATTTTATCGACAAGAACTTTTTTGCCATCAATCAAAACTGCAATATTATTATCTGTCTGGTCGTAGGCTTTGTAACCCGTCTGCTCGCCATTCGCTACCACTTAGGGCTGCCTGTCTTTATCTACCAGCCTAGCCCCGATGCTCAAACTCCTCAGAGCCTTGCAGCCCCAGCAGTCGCTCCAACATCCCCAGATGCTGCTATAGACCCTGCCTTCCAAGTAGAGGGCTTTACTAAAAGCAAGCGCGCAGTGAGCTTAGCGCAGCGCCGTCGTGCTTTACGTGCAGGGGGTTATAAACAGCAAGGCAGGACTGTGAGAGGCAAAAATCATCTCTAAACTGCACCAGAGCTAATTTTTCTTGGGCATAATATGGGCTTTAAACAATTAAGTCTTAGTATCTCTTTAGGGGAGCATCATGATAGAGGTAAAACCCATTAATGTCGGCATTGGCGGCCCATTATCTGCTTTAGGTGCAGGCTTGAGTGGCTTTAGTAAGGCGCTTCCATGGTGGGCTTTATGTCCGCTCTATGGTGTGCTTGCCACGCCTTTAATCTTGCTCTTACCCGTGCTCTTGCCTTTATGGCTCTTAAAGGTTCTCTCTAAGCAAGAGCGTCCTGTAGGTCATTATGAGCAGGAGGTGGCTGCCTTTAAAGAGCGCTTTGGCCCTGAGATTCAAAAGAGCGCTCAGACAGAGAAGACTCAAGCGCGTATTCAGGTCGTAGTCGATGAGTCAGTTGAGGGTATTTCTCCTGAGGATGTAGCCCGCGCCAAAGACAATGCCTCCAAACTCGATAGACAATTAGCGCAAGAGCAAGCACAAGTGCAGCTAAGCTTTAGCCTCGTCTCCCATGCCATGCAAGGCTTTAAGCTCGGTGCCTTTATTACTCGTAATAAGCTCTTATTAGCTTTAACTACCTTAGCTTACTATGCAACTTTGGCTGTAGCTTTTGTGCTCTCCTCTCACTTGATTAATCAGGCTATGGAGCGCTATATCGTACAAGCAAGTAAGAGCCAAGTGCTGCAAATTGCCACTGCCGAGCAATTGGCCTATTCCAATAGCGTGGTCAATATTCTTACTTGGGCAGGTCTTGTAGTAGTGCTATTGCTGTTAGTCAGTTTTGCGCTGGTGTTAAGCAAGGCCGTTCAAGAGCAAGTACAGACCTTAGCACAAGAGGAAATTAGTATTGGCTCGGTGCGCTCCTTGGTCATGAGTGTCATCTTAAAGAACTTACCAGGATTGGGCGTCTTATGTGCCATTTTATATTCAGCTTTCATTACGATCGAGCGCTATTACAGCCATTTTCGCATGCTCGCTATTGAAGCCATGGTATTAGGTCAAGAGTATTTTGACCCGAGCTTAGTCTTTATAGGGCTGCGCTGTTATGCTCTCTATGCTTTTATGGTGAGTTTGGCCATAGTTATTTTAATGTCCTTACACCTCATTCCTCTATCGCACAAGGCCGCTGCCTTTAAATAAGCTACAATAGTATTTAAATAATAATCTATTGAACTGCTTGAGGAGATCGAGGAACACCATATGTACATTAAAGATACCTTGCTGCCTTTATTAAAGTCATACCACATTGACTACCAGCTCTATGCTCATGAGGCCATTGCCCATGGCGATATTGAGATTACGCTGCCTGATATGAAAGGCACTATGCTCAAGAATTTGGTGCTCACCAATAAGCGCAAGGACTTGTACTTATTTACCCTGCCTTTAGATTTTCGTGCCAATTTAAAGGGCTTATCTGATGCCTTGGGCGTACCACGCTTTAGTTTTGCCGCGGTAAGTGATTTAGCTTATATGGGCATTCCGCCAGGCCATGTCAGCCCTTTTTGTTTGTTAAATGACCTCAATATCCAAGTTAAATATGTACAGCCTGTGGAGTTAGATAAATTTGAGCTCGTTAACTGCCATCCTTTAGATAATCATTTCTCGGTGGACATTAAGCGTAGCGATTTAGAGTCCTTGGTGACCCAATCAGGCCATACCATTACCAAAGTTGCAGGCGCCGTATTTACCAACTAGCCTAACCCAAGAGTACTAGCTGCTGTCCCATGCAGCAGCTTGGCTGCCTCTTAGAGGCGGGGGCTGCCTACATAGCAGCCGCCTAAGCAAGGGGGGGCTGATTGATATGGTAGGGGGACGAAGCTGGAGGCACGAGTTGTGTTTGAGGGAATGGTGAACTTAGGGTAGGTTAGGTCTATGGCAGAGCGTATTTTTGGTTTTGAGCCTTTTGTGCCGCCTGAGAGCACAATTTTAATTTTAGGTTCTATGCCTTCGGTTAAAAGTCTAGAGCAGGGCTTTTATTATGCAAATAAGCAAAATCGCATGTTTAAGCTTATTGCTTGGTATTATGCGCGCTTGCAGGGTAAAGAGCTTGAGCTGGATCTTGCAGACTATGGAACCTTGTTGCCAAGTGTAAAAGAGCGCCAGCGCGCTTTAAGTGCTTTGGGCATTGCGCTGTGGGATGTACTCGATAGCTGTGAGCGGCAGGGCTCTTTAGATAGCAATATCAAAAATGCGCACTATAGCGATATTATTGGGCTTTTAGAGGCTTATCCTAAGATTAAAACCATTATTACTAATGGCGGCTTTGCTGCCAAGCATTTTGCGCGTTCGACTTTAAAAGATGAGCGTTATTTAGCTGGCAAGGTGAGCTTTGAGCTGTTTAATTTGCCGTCGACCTCAGCTGCCAATACTATTAAATTGGAGCTCTTAAAAGAACGCTATGATCAAGTGCTTTTGCCTTTGTTGAATTTATCATGAGGACATGGTGATGCCATTGAGATGTTATCGCGCTTTAGGGGCTATCAGCTTGGCTTTAGCTATGGGCCTAATGAGCCTGAGTGTGCAAGCCAAGGAGCTGGTCATTGAGCGCTCCTTTAGTATTTCTTATATCAAAGTACCTGCCCATTGTGAGTTAGATAGTTTCAAAAGTACCTGTACACGTTTAGTCAATTACTATGCACGCCGCTTTGAGCGTGAGATGGTGAGCAATATTAGTGTTGACTATGACGAGGACGACCCTTTTGCCAATGACATCTTTGGCAGTGCTGGCAAAAGACAAAAGTCAGTGCAGCATGTCACCATGAGCATTTACTCCAAGCCAGGTGAGCCTTTATTAACCTTATTTAGTGTGTTTAAGCAAAACATAGTAGGCAATCCTGAGGAGCAATTGTTAGTTGAGACCATGAACTTTGAAGCGCAGACAGGTCGTATTGTGCGCTTTGGCGAGCTCTTTGCTAAGCCTCAATTAGCGGCCATGTTATGTGCACGTGCCATTGAAGCTCGTTATCAAAGTGACAAGTCCCCGCTGTTACCTGTAGTCATTGCCGCTACCGAGTTAGCCCCTTCTAATTTTATTATTACAGCCCGTGGTTTGCGCTTTTTCTTTGCCCCTAGTTTAGTTAAGCCTAATAGCAATAAAACTGACAGTATGCTCATTCCACTGGAAGCTTTAAAGAGCGCACAGCCTGTAGATAAATGGTGGTCGCGCAAAGTTGAGCCTATTACTAAAGAACATCAACAAGCCCTCTCTAACTCCAGCCTCAAAGATGTCATTAATTTAGATGAGGAGATGGCAGCACGCAAAGCGCTTGATCCTATCAAGGCAGGCAAGCTAAGAGCTGCAAGCCATGAGGATGAGCTCTCTAAGGGACACAGCAGCGCAGTAGTGCAGCGCTAAAATTACACAAGGCAGGGATAGCAAATCTCTGCCTTTTTAGTGCTCCCAAGCAAGCTCTCTTATAGCAAAAAGGCAAAAGTATGAATTTTGGGGCTAGCTCTAAGCATGAGTGATAATTTTTTGCTAACATTGAAGTTTGAGCACAAGCTATCTTGTACTTTCATACCAGTCCTGTAAGGACTTATGGCAGCAAGTAGCATGTTTAGTATCTAAATATGAAATAACCATTAGTGTTAAATTGTGCTTGATAAATTAATAGGATTGGGAAGGCACTAGGTTTTTTGTAGTTGCCCTAGTTGGTAAGTACCAGTCTTTTGGTGAAAAACTCATAAGATAGCTGTTGTTAGCATGTGAGCCTTGTGGTGGGGCTAAGTGTGCCGTGAAAAATTATGCTATCACTAGGGGCGCTGTAAGCGCTTTTAGTTCTGTGAGCAAACTCATAGGGCTTCTTTGTTAAAAGGAGCTTTGCTCGTAAATATAGAGCAGTATCTTGAGTGTGTTTGGCTTTTGGTAATTAATTCTTTTTAAGGAGTTTTTAAATGAGTGAGTTTGACCTCAGCATTGTTAAGAATCCAAGAATTTACGAGCAAAATCGTTTAGCACCGCATTCTGACCATGAAGCTTTTAGCAATTATCGTGAGCTAGTAGATGGCTCTGATAATTCCTTACGCAAGAGCTTAAATGGAGCTTGGTTCTTCCATTATGCTAAGAACTTTGGTCAAATGCCGCAGGGCTTTGAGCGTGATGATTTTGATGTCTCTGGCTGGAGCTCCATTAAGGTGCCAGGCCACTTTGAAACTCAAGGTCATGGCAAGCCTCATTACACCAACGTATGCTACCCATGGGATGGCCGTGAGAAAGTCATTCCAGGTGAGATTCCAACTCGCTTTAATGCCGTAGGTTCTTATGTAACCTTCTTTGAGACCTCTTGGGATTGGCAAAATTGCTTTATTTGCTTTGATGGTGTTGACTCTGCTTATGCTGTTTACTTAAATGGCCATTATGTAGGCTACGCCACTGGCTCTTTCACCCCATCTGACTTTGATTTAACCCCATACTTACGCCGTGGTCAAAACCGTTTAGCCGTACGTGTCTTTAAGTACAGCTCTGGTTCTCACTTAGAGGATCAAGACTTCTGGCGCTTATCTGGTATCTTCCGTGGGGTTTATTTATACACCAAGCCAGAGATCCATCTTGAGGATATTGCCACTCATGCTACCTTAGATGATAGCTATCAAAAGCCATTACTCTCAGGTCACATTAAGTTATCTGCCCCTGGTGCAGTCCAGCTGTATTTAATTGATGAAGATGGCAAGTTAGCTACCAAGTACTTTGTAGCTGGTAAGAATAACGAGTTAGATTTTGAACTTGATTTAACTGGTCTTAACTTAAACCCATGGTCAGCAGAGCATCCAAATCTTTATAATCTCTTATGTCAAGTAGTACCTGTTGAGACTGCTCAAAAGGTTAATGCCTCTTGTGAGGGCGCTGAGGCACAAATTGACTTTGAAGAAGTGGTAGGCACTTTAGATGAAGAGGCCAAGGAAGCTTGCTTAGTGAAGGTTGGTTTCCGTCGCTTTGAGATGATTAATGGCATCATGTGCATCAATGGTAAGCGCATTGTCTTTAATGGTGTTAACCGTCACGAGTTTAGTCCTATGGGCGGCCGTACCGTACCAGTAAGCGAGATCTATGATGACTTGCTTACCATGAAGCGCAATAACATCAATGCCGTACGTACCTCTCACTATCCAAACTCTTCTATTTTCTACAAGTTCTGTGATGAGTTAGGTCTATATGTCATTGACGAGAACAATTTAGAGACCCATGGCACTTGGCAGATCTTAGGTACTATTCGTCACGATGAACATACCTTACCTGATGGTCACGAAGAGTGGCGTGATGCCGTATTAGCTCGTGGTCGTGCTATGTTAGAGCGCGATAAGAACCACGCTTGCGTACTTATCTGGTCTTGCGGTAATGAGTCCTTTGGCGGTAAGACTATTTTTGAGCTCTCTGAGTACTTCCGTAAGACCGACCCATCTCGCTTAGTGCACTACGAGAGCATTTTCCACGATCGTCGCTACAATGGCACTTCCGATATGGAAAGCCAGATGTACACCAATGTGGCTAATGTTAAGAAATTCTTAGCTGAGAACCCAGAAAAGCCATTTATCATGTGTGAGTACACTCACGCTATGGGTCAGTCCAATGGTGGTATGAAGCTCTACACTGATTTAGCTAAGAGCGAGCCACGCTACCAGGGCGGCTTCATTTGGGATTACAAGGACCAAGCCTTCTTAGTCCAAAACCAAGATGGCGTTGAGTACTTTGCCTATGGCGGTGATTTTGATGATCACCCAACTGAGTTTAACTTCTCAGGCAATGGCATTACCTTTGCTGACGGTTCTGAAACCTCCAAGATGGCTGAGGTCAAATACAATTACCAAAACTTCGTTTTAGAGCCATGCAAAAATAGCATTAAGATCACCAATTACTCTTTATTTACCAATGCCGATGAGTATGTCTTACGCGTCAGCTTGTTATTAAATGGTACTGAGGTTAGATCTTATGACGATATCGTCTCTGTAGCCCCAGGTGAGAGTGTCGAGGTTAAGACTAACTTAGAACTCTTAGACGAGAATGTTTGCAATAACAATTATGACAAGAGCGCTGAATACGTCCTTCAGGCTAGCTTAGTGCTAAAGGAAAATACTCCATGGGCTTTAAGCGGTCACGTAGTGGCTTTCGGTCAGAGCGTGCTCTATAGCCCAGAGTGCTATGTAAGCTTACCTAACAAGGCTCATAACTTAGAGTTATTAGACACTGGCTTTAATTATGGCGTTGTAGGCGATAACTTCCGTGTGCTCTTCTCTGTTGGTGCTGGTGGCTTAGTAAGTTATCAAGTAGCTGGTATTGAGTACTTAGCTGGTATGCCAAAGGTTAACTTCTGGCGTGCTCCTACTGATAATGACCGTGGCAATAAGATGCCATTTAGAGATGCTATTTGGCGTAGCGCTGGTATGCACTCTAAGTGCGTCGAGCACAGCGCTAAGGTTTTAGAGGACTGTGTACAGGTATGCTTTAAGATGCAATTGGCTACCTTACCTATCGAGGCCTTTGTAACTTTATGCTACAGCATCTACCCAACTGGTCAGATCCGCTTAGATCTCGATTACAAGAAGGCTGAGGGCTTGCCAGAGATGCCAGAGTTTGGTGTCTTAATGCCAATTAAGTCCCAATTTGATCAATTAGAGTTCTATGGTCGTGGTGCCCAGGCTAACTATGTCGATCGTAAGGAAGGCTACCCACTTGGTTATTACACCTCCGATGTGGCAGATGAGTTTGAGCTCTACTTACGTCCTCAAGAGTGCGGCAACCATTGCGATACCCGCTACTTCATCGTAAAGGACAGCAAGAGCGACCATGGCATGATGGTAACTTGCCTTGAAGCTCCATTTAACTTCTCCGCTCTGCCTTGGACTCCAAGCCAGATCGAAGAGGCCTTACACCCATTTGAATTACCAGAAATTAACCACACCATCTTAAAGGTTAATTCCCAGATGATGGGCGTAGGTGGTGATGATAGCTGGGGTGCCCCAATCTTAGAGCAATATGTAGTTGCCAACCAAGATTGCCACTTAAGCTTTGTCTTCCAAGGCTTCTAAGCGCTAAGGTTCATGGCCCCTTAAGTACAGGGGCGTGCACTTGAGATGCTACTTATTTGAAAAAGGCGTAATGTTTTGTGCATTACGCCTTTTTTGATTGTACCTAGAAGGGGCAGATAGCATGATGGTGTGAGGTAGCGCGAGCTTTCGTGCTTTAGGCCTCTTAGCTCAAAGAAATCGCTAAGGTGATAATGCTATAATTTTATAGGCTTTAGTTTCCCTTGGCTTTTTTGTACTGCTCATTAAGGTTATTCTGTGTCATCATCTCACTTTACCGATAAGTCTCGTGGCGCTAAGCTTAAGCGCCCATCTCAGATTTCCTCTAGCGCTGCTGAGCAAGATAGTAATCAGTCTTTGCTCGCAGAGCTCTCTAGCGTGTTAAGCGAGCAAGAGAGCATTGTGCCTAAGCTTGATGATAAGGAGCACTTGCAAGCTTCAGGTGAGAATGCTTTAGATGCAGTAGTCAGTGATGAGAAAGGCACTAAGTATTTAGCCAGCCAAGTCTCAGAGCATAGTGCCAAACGCCATCAGGGCTATAGCGCTCTAGATGACACTAACAGTGATGAAGCCCCTAAGCATAAGGACACACTCTTGCAAGGCGAGCATGCGCATGATGCAAGCGCAGAGCGCGAGGATGCCTTTGCTCATACAGAGGTCGCTGACTCTATTGTGCTCGATGAGTCGGATGTGGCTATGGCTGTAGACATGGGCAGTGAGCTTCAAGAGCATGGAGAAGGTGGAACACCTAGTGCTGTCTTTAATGCGCTGTCTAACTCGGGTATTGGTATGTCTAAGGCCGTCTTGCAAGGTACCCGCTTACAAGCCGTGCGTCAAAAGTCAGGTGAGGAGCATTCAGTAGGCGAACGCAGCGTTAAAAATCAATATCTCAATGCCGATCCGCAAAGTGTACTTATTGATAAGATCACCCATATCTCAGGTAAAACCTTAGATTTAAGTGCGCTCTTGCATGACTTAAAGGAATTAAGCCCTGATCTTATCAAAGCTGCCAATCAAGAAAGCTTAGGTGGCTTTGCCGCTGCGGCCAATGATTTGCTGCTCTATCGCAAGATTGAGGAATTAGGTGGCGAGCAATATCGTCATATTTCTATCGGTCAGTTGCGCGCCTTAATTAAAAGAAGCATTCCCTCTTTAACCGACAATTTAGTTTTAGAGTGCTATCGCTGCTTTAAGTCCTGTATTAAAAACGAGGGCTTGGAGCATCGCATTGAGCATTTAGCCAAGAAGTATAATTTAGAGCTCCCTAAGCAGAGGGTTGAGGCCTTTTTATTTACCGATGAGTCTGATTTTGAAGGTAATGAGGGCTTGCTCTCGATTCGTCGCTTAGTCATTGAGACTTATTGCAATTACGAAGATGAGCTCACCAAGATGATCAATCAATTTGACATCAAGAACTCTGACTTCTCCAAGGCTTATGACGAAGTTACTTTCTATTATTATTTAATTGCACACAAGTCAGGCAAAGAGCGCGATTTTAGGGTCTATGAGGCTATGGTCAAGCTCAAAAATCATATTGAGCTCTTTATCTTGATGCGCGGTGCTTTTATTAGAAATAGCGAGTTTGCAATTTTTTCTGACAGTGAATTAGGTAGTGAGGTCTATGACGATCGTAATTTCTTCGATCAGCACAGCTACCATAGTGCCAAGGAGCTAGCACAATTAGAACCATGCGGCATGCACTTTTGCTATTTGGAGTCAGTACTCAATTTAGTCATTTCCATCAAAAGCAGCCGTAATTTACTCTTCACCTTTATCGAAAAGTTTGGCCAATTGTACATTAGCAAGGCATGTGGCAAGTTCTTTAATCCGACCATGGATTTTGAATTTAACTTCATGCCAAGTCTCTTGTGCTATGTCTATGGTATTTATATTAGCCAAGTAGGCTCTGAGGCCTTTTATAAGGCCTCCAGCGCCGTAGCCGATCCTGAGGCTGTGGCCATGTTTGTCTACGATATGTTCTGCGGTAATAAGGTAGCAGGTGCTAGCCATGAATATGAGCTGATGATGCATAAGTTCAAGGGTGAGATTATGCAAAATATTCAGCAGCAAAAATTTAGTGATGAACTTAAAGAGTGGGTCATTCACGTCTATCACCAAGAAGTCATTTTGGCGACTTTACAAGAGCTAATTGTCCCTATAGTTACCTGTGGCCACCCAATTAGCAAGGATGAAAATTTCTTAAACAATCAGGTAATCTTTGAGCTTTTAGCTTTCTATAGCAAATACCTAATCAATATTGAGCGTAAGCATCTTTACGCCCAAATGAATGACCCAGAGCAAGTCGATAAGGCCCCAGAGGACGCAGGTGCAAGAGAGACTAGCTCTCAGGAGGCTACCCTAGATAGCACTGTAGGGGCAAAGCCGGGGGCAGCTTCGCGCAGTCGTGATTATGACTTTAGCTTTGGTTCATATCAAAATGGTGGTGCAGGCTTCTGGACTGGTATTGATAACAGTGAGGATTATGGGGCCGATGCTGTCTCTGGCGATTTATGGCTTTTAGGTGAGAATGGCTATGTGCCTTTAATTCCAGGCACGCCAGCTTTAAGTGCCTTTTTGATGGGACGAGCCTTTACCTATGGTGAGCTCATTGAAGAGCAAAACAATAGCTGGGGCTTTTGTTCTTTAACCTATGCTGATATTTGCGGCAATTATTTAGCCACCACTTATTTAGCTCATTACTATCAGGCTTTATTTGATAACAAGCTCAATGCGCAAGGTCAGCTCTTCTTCTTGTATCATATGCGCGCCATTTTGGCTTTCCACTTAGGCATGACTAGCATTGATCTGCCTTGGTCAAGCCTCAAGCTCTATCACAATTACGATTACCATGTTTTGCACAATGACATTGAGATTTATTTCAAGGCCTTAAAGGCTCAAGATGAGTCATGGGCGCGTTTATTTAAGAATAATCCAACGCTTGAGCAGGGCTCACGCTTTGAGGGGCGCCAGCCTTTGCTCTCGACTGTCTTTGGCACCATTGTTGGTAATAGCTTAATTTATTTGTGCGATGCCATTGAGCAAGATCCTAAATTGGGCGATTTTTACCACAATAGCTTAATCTTGCTCATTAACTTGCTCGAACGCTGTTTAAAAGCCGAGTACAGTGCGGTGTGTTGTTTTGCTGTTTATCGCTTATTAACTGCCAATTTAAGTGGCAATATTTATGGCGTAGCAGAGCGCTCCTTTAGCAAGTACTTCCCGCATTCGACAGCCAGTACTTTGCTCTTTAATCAGCTCTTTCCTAAGACAGTTAAAGGCACCATTTGCGATGATTTAATTAGTGAGGACTTTAGCGCTGAGGACATTGCTAATATGTTCTTACAGGTGGGCATGCTATCTCCTGCCCATCGTGAGCAAGGCTATAATTTATTAAATCATCACTTAAGCTCCTATAAGGGCAATTTTGCGCCTTTAACTGAGCCTTATTTAGATGAGCTCTATCGTACCAGTGCTGCTTTGGGCAATGGCAATAGCTTGTCGTATTTGAGCGAAAGTGCCCACGCTTTGGGCCATGAAACCCAAAGTGAGCTCTATGCTCTCATGGGCGCACGCTTGCAGACTGGTCACTTATACAAGAAATTAAGCCATTACTTTATTAAAAATGACATGCCAACTGAGCGTCGACGTTTAGCTCAGCACATGTTCTTTATGCACCGCCCTTATGGCTTTTATGATTCTTATTTAGTGCTCAAAGATCAAAAAGAGCGCATCAATGAAGCCCATACTTTCTTATTTTATGCCGCCTACATGAGCGTGCCTGAGGCTATAGCCGAGTTAGAGGCTTTAGAAAAGGCTCATTTATTTAATCCGCTACCTTTTGTGGTTTATTTAAAGTACTTAGAGGAGCTAGCCTATACCAAGGTAGAGGCCTTGCTAACTTTGCGCCTCTTATCGCAAAGCGGCGGTATTTTGCCTGTAAATAGCTTCTATTTCATGAAGTATTTAGAGCGCAATCATGAGTTCTTTAGCAATTCCATGTTAAAGAAAGCGCTACTTGAGTCAGGCCAAATCAATCTCAATTTAGGTGCAGAGCTCTACTCCATGCAAAGCTCATCATGCTCAGAGTTATTTAAGTCTGAGCAAGATTACTTGCGCCTTAATAGTTATGATATAGAGGGCAACTTTGCTACCTACCATCAATTATTAGAACGCAATTTCAATGTTGAGCATTTCAATGCCCATAATAGTGGCGATACTGTAGTTCAAGAGACGGTTACCAAACTCTTTGATAGCTTAGTAGCAGGTAAGACCCAATTAGAGCGTGCCATTTTCTTAAATTGGCGTATGGCCGATAGCTTCCCTAGCTATTTGCAGGCCAAGGCCGATGCCATGAGCATTGAAATTGAGTCAGAGTTTGACTTTGCCACTATCGACTCAGTCATGTCCTCCTATCGTGGTGCTTTGGATACTTATCCACTCTCCATTAGTTTGTGCTTAGGCATGGATAAGCGTGGCGCGCATATCTTAGATAACAATCGCTCATTAGAGCGCATTTTCCATAGCTTAATTAAGTCTGAACTCATTCCTAATTCTTTGGAGGCTATGTATGTTTGCGCCTTGCAATCCTTGCGTGGCCGTGGCCGTCCACATCCGCAGTATTTCTTAAACTTCTGCCGCTATTTAGCTAATTCAGGTGATAGCCAAGCTATTTGCTATAGCCATATGAGTGTCGACCATTTAAATATGGTGCCTTATGGTGATGCCTTTAATGAGACCATGGTGTCTGACTATGAGAAGGAAGTAAGCCAGTGGTCGAAGTATTTTGCCTCTAGGTATTTTGATGGCGATTTATTCGAGCGCTTAATTGAGTCTTTACGAGCCCGTCAAGAACGTGATTTTATCTTAACTTCCTTAGACAAAGATAAGGTCAAAGAGCTAGGCTCCACTTTTGAAGATAGTGAGCTTATTGATGATATCCCTAATGGCTATGGCAATAATTTAAATAGTGTCTTGTACTCCGATAGAGTAGGTGAGCTCTCCTCTATGTATGGGCAGCGTACCTTAGAGGGCTATCAACAGATTATTAGTGTATTTAAGAAGCAAGAAAATCTTATAAATGCGCTGATATATAAAGAAAACCAAGATTTAGCAGATGAATTTGTCGATGGCTATATTGACCGTCTCCAAAAGCTCAGTGATGCCCGTCTTAGCTTACCTGAAGGTGAGATTCATGATGCCTTGCGCTTGAATGACCATAGCAAGGACGATGAGACTCTTGATAGTGAGCATTATCTATTAGAGGTCTTTGGCCCGCTCTCTACTGCCATTTTAAAAGCTCAGCATTTTGATGCTACCAAGCTGTTTAAGGATATTGAGCCTTGGTTAAAGCCAGGGCAGAAGATCTCTATTGTCCCAGAGCACAAGAGCAAGCTCTATATTAAGTCCTTTATTGACTTTGCCTTCTTTATGAAGTGTAGAGGCTGGAATATTGCCCAAAGCTTGGTCTGTAGCCGTAATGGCTGGCAGCTGGGGCTCAAAGAGCATAGTGCCAAGCGTAGTTATGCCTCATTGCTTGCCAAGGATATGCTAACAGGGGCTCCTGGTGGCCGTGAGCGCTTTTTATACTATGTCCAAAGCCATGGCTTTAAATATCATTTAAATGACACTTACTTCAAAGAAGACGAAAGCAAGCAAACGGCGCGTAACTTTGTCAATAATGTCCTGCAAATTGATATTAAGTCTTCTGCCTTTGAGAGTTTTGCCAAGTCGATGGAGCATGAGGACTTTGCTGTCTTTAATAGTTTGCTCTTAGATGAAAATAATGGCTGTATCGCAGGTCGTCCACGTCTTTGTATGGATGGTCTTGAATATGATGTCGAAAGTGGCTATTTAAGCGATCCTGAGGCAATGGTGTGTTTGAGTACAAAGGAGGCCATCAAGGCCCGTGATGAGCTCAAGACCATGGCCTCAACCTTAAATAAGCTCATGGACAAGGAGCAAGAGCTCAAGGTCAATTACTTTACTTGCTCTGATAGACTTATGGACTCTAGCTATGGAGATAATTCCAAGCTCATGCGTGCGCAATTAGAGCGTATTTTAGGCGTCGAGAATATTGAGCGCTTATTGCAAAGTTCCAGCCAATGGCTTAGCTATAGCTTCTATGACAGCCCTGAAATTAGCTTTGATAATATGCTCTCTATGTTGGGCATTAGCTGTGCTATCTTGCCTTATCGCCTCTTAAAGGGAGTAGATTCACTCTCAGCGCGCAAGATCTTGCAAAATTCCCAAAGCCTAGTGCCAACTACCAAGATTCACTCAACTGGCCATAAGGAATTAAGCCGCGCTCTAGCTGAGGATTTAAACGATCTTTCTTTATATGGCGTTAACTACGATGAGCGTGCTCATTGCTGGCACTTGAGCAAGGAGCAATTGCGCTCGTATGCTAATCAATATAAACAAGAACCTAGCGCAGAGCCAAAGACTTCTGTGGCAGGTTCTAAGAGCCAAGAGAGCCTGCGTTCGAGCTATAACTATGCTCTGTACCAAGAAAATCAATTATGCGTGCACCTAGCTAAGCTTTATTTAAAAGAACAGCAAGATAAAAAGGATCTCAAATTCAAGCGCACTAGCGGTGCTAACGCCATTAGCGCCGCCTTAGGCCCTAATTTATCTAAAGCTCCAGTTCCAAGTGTGAACTCTTGCGCGCTATCCTCCCAAGGTTCCACCTTGTTTAAGGGATCTGATGCCTTAGGCTTAGAGCGCAAAGAGCGTGCAGCCATTGCCTTGGAGAGCGTTGATAATGAGCATGTGGAGGCAGTAGATCGCAGTGCCAGTGGGCATTTAAGTATGGAGGAGCGCGAGCTTTTAGGCTGTATGCTCGCGCATCATGAGTACCATGGCTCGCTTTTAAAGCGTCGCTATAAGAGCGAGGCTGATAAGGTATGCACTCCTGATCCAAAGATCGAACCTGCTTTGAGTCTGAGTAAGGCCGAAGTAGGAGGTCATTATGAGCTTAATAGTCCTGAGCGCTTAGATAGTAAGGAGCAAAAACGCTATCAAGAGTTCTCGCAAGCCTTCTTATCTACTAATGGCCAAGGCACTGACGAAATTAGCACTGAGCGTAGTGCTGAAGAGAGTCTGCTCTTTGGTCGTCTCAATAGCTTCTTAGGCTCTAAGTTTAACTTTTTAAATACTTCCGAGACCTCAAGCACCAGTGATTCCTCTGATATTAGCAGCATGGGCGGCATGAACGCCTTGATTGATTCGATGAGTCCTAGTGAGAGTGTGTCCTCAGGGGGCATGCTCCAAGAATATTTAAGTGATCCTAATTCGCTTTTGGGCATGATCTATAGCAAAGTCTGGGACTTTGATGAAAGCAAGGAAGAGCAATTTACCCGTCCACATTTATTCCATGAGGACGAAAATCCGCTGCATGTATATATCCATACCTTGCTAAGCTTGCGTACTACCCATGAGGGCTACCAAGATAGATTAAAGCAAGAAGAGCTCTTTTTAGATGCCCTTTATAGCCAAGGATATTTCTTTGGCTGTAGTGATTTAGTTGATAGTGCCTTTAAGAACACTCTCAACGAGGCCTATCGCTATCGCTTTGACCGTCATGCAGTAGCAGCGGAGGTAAGCAATAGTATTTCTAATTTGGCAGGTTCGATCTTGCAGCGTCTTTTATCGCCTGAGGATGTCAATATCTTCTATCAAAGCGCTTTAGATGAGAGCAATGAGCAAGTAAAGCGCGTCGCTCAGAGCTTTAATTTGCCTGTAGATACACCTAAGCGTTATGTGCTCACCGCTTTGATTAATTACTCTGACGATCAAGTGACCCGTCATAGTCGTTATTACAAGGCCTTGATTAGTGCGACCCAAGCGCAATTGCAGCCTCATAATTATGAGGTCTTGCTTGACGACAGCTTGCCGCATCAGGCTTTTTACGATCTCTTTAATTGCCGCTCCATGATTGCACGTGCGCCTAATGTGATGCATTGGCTGTATTTGCATAATTTCAAGGGTATGGACATTGGCAGGATTGAACCAAGTCGCGATCGTTGGGATATGCGCAAGCTCTATACTCAAACTTTAGCTAAGAGTATTCAAGGCGATAGTTTGGTGCATACCCATGATGAGCAATTTAAGGTTGCCAGCAGCTTGCTAGTGGACTCTCCAGAGCTAGGCTACCAAAACGTCAAATTGGCTAAGTTCCATGCGCTCTTATCTAAAGACGAGGATTGCCGTCGTTTGAGCTATATTGAGCAGCTCTATGGCGCGGGCACCTTGTATGATGATTTAGATGGAGCTCAGTGTAATAGCTTGGATGCTATGACTTTGAAGTTCATCAAGATGCAAGATGTCTTGCATGAGGCAGGTTCTAAACCAAATGGCCTCCTTTCGCCTTTTGTCTGTGAATATATCTTCTCAGGTCTGGCTTTAGGCAACCATGAATTTTGGTCAGCACAGCTCGAAGAGCAAGGTTGTGAGTTTGCAAGGCGCATTGCTAGTGATTATGGATATAGTCCAATTTTATCTTCAGCTTTGGGCGCTTATCGCAATAGCGTGGTGTTTGATGAGGAAGATAGAGCTAAGTATGAGCTCTACTTTGACGAACATCCACTTGCTCTGCGCTTTACCGATAAGGACTGGGTCGATCGTTTAGTATTTTGTGGTCGCCATAAGGAGGCTTTGGCTATTCATAATGCCTTGCTCGATCAACTAGAAAATGCCTTGCAAGAGGAGAGCTTAAGTGCCGAGCGTGATGAGCGTTTAGCTTGTTATGAATATGCCCAAAGCATGGGCATGCGCTATTTCGTCTATGATGAGGACAATTTCTCAGATGTGCTGACCAATATCATCATTGCGCATGTCTGTAGCCGTAAAGAGGACGATGAGTGCTTATTAGATAGTAATTGCTTGCGCCTTAGCACCTCCGCAGGCCTCTATGTACCTGTCGACTCCGAGCTCCAAGAAGATGATGACGAGCACAATCCAGGAAAGCTTGTCATAGCTCCAGGCAGCGAGAATCTACTCTCCGAGCATGAGCTCATTGCCTCAGATCTAGCCTACGCTTTAGGTCTAGAGCCGCATGATTCCAAGGTCGAGGAGCACTCTTTCCTAGAGCCTCAAGAAGCTGCTAGCACCACGGGCGCCATGGAGCTGGATCGGGCAGATGGTGAGATTAGTGAGGGTTTGTTAGATGAAAGTCAGATGCTCTCTAATCATGATGTTAGTGCCTTGAGTGTGCCGCAAGATCAGCATTTGTCAGTGGAGAATAATAATTTACTTACAGAAAGTGCAGGTTCTGTTTGCCATGAGATCTCTGAGTACGATAAGCTCAAACACAAAGAACAGGGCTTGTTAGATGATAATCTCTACTACTCAGGTTATGACGAGTACGATTACTCAGGCTATGACAATTATGGTGACTGCTATAGCGATGCTTGTGCTTTTGAGAAAAAAACTCTTGATCCTTCCAAGAGCAAAGCTAAAAAAGCCAGCGCCAAAAAGAAAAATTCAGGTGGGTTAGAGCCTTATGAGCATATGTCATTAACCGAGCTTTTAGATGGGCCTGAGGAATATCCTCCATTGGAGGCAGATGAGCCTGACGATGAGGAGCCTATGATCATGAGCTATGATCAAATGGAAGCCTTCTCTCAATTTTTAGCTCAGCACAATATTAATCCCATGGACATTGATAGCATTGCCGATGCACTGGTCAAGAATCATTTTGAGATTTTGGATCAAAAAGGCCTCAGTCCTGATGATATTGCCCGCACAATGCGCGAAAATGGTTTTGAGTTTGATGAGCAAGCTGCTCTCAATGAAATTGACCAGCTCAACGCCCAAAACCAGACCTCCAGCCGAGCAAGGCAGGCCCCTGAGGCTAGCTTAGAGACTAAAAGCAGCAAGGTCTCTAAAGCCAAGCAAGGCTTAAGCCCTGCCACAGGCAAGGATCTAGTTAAGATGCGCAAGGTAGTTAGCGCTCAGATTTTAGAAGATGAGCTAGACCTGCCAAGCCCTAGCAGCGGTGCTTGTAGCACTTGTAGCTCTGATGGCTCTAAGGCCACTAAGAGTACAAAGGGCACCAAGAGCAAAGCTAAAGGCAGCCCATAGAGGCCTTAGTTTTTGCGTCTAAGGACTTAGGGGTAAGTTTTAAGGTGCTAGGGTCTTAGAGCTGTTAGTAGAGCACTTAGAAATAAGGATTTATTGGTTATGCAATACGTATTGAAGGTCACCACCTTAGGTGTTAAGCATCATGTCTTTAGAGTAGTCTCAGTTGACGGTATGGCTGATGTGGAGCATGTATTGAATTTATGTGATCTGTCTTTTGATTACGCAGGCTACTCCACTAAGGAGCTCTATTTTGCTTACAATGCTCCAGCCTATAAGGCCATTGCTGTCGATTGCCCAGAGGAAGATGATAATCATTACGGTCCTACAGGCAAAGAGTTTGCGCCTTTTTGGGAACAGGCTCTAGACCTAAAGGCCCTTGAGCTGACAAGCTTTAAGCTCTTAGAGCAAAAAAATGAATTTTTACAGCGCTTTGATGCCTTAATTGAAGAGCAGCAAAAGGTACTAGCTCTCTCTATGGATCAACAAGTAGCCGACTCGTGTGATTTGCACCCAGGAGAGCAAAGTGCACTGCGCTTTAAATTTATTTATGTATTAAATGGTGTGCAGCACTTAGTTGAGGTGATGACCAGCGCCCAAAAGCTCAAGTGCTTCTTACCTGCTACCTTGATGGGTGAGGGTTTAATTGTCGATGACAATGAAGATAAGCCTTTATCTCTTGCTATGCTCCAAGAGTGTCTGCTCTCTCATGAGCAAGATGAATCTTTAGATGAGGGCTTAAATCTTAAAGACTGCACTTCGCGTATGCGTGCCTTAGGCGCCCAGCGCAATAGCGATAATATTAATAACGCCATGTTAAAAGCTGGAGCTACGCCTCTAAACTTTGTAGTTGACTAGCCTTATAATAAGAAAGCTTGACTACAAGGACTTGCCTTTGCAACTAAGCGACTTTGGTTAAAGGCAAGGCCTGCTATAGGTGTTAACTGCCAGAATGGCTTAAATTAGAGAATAGTGGTTATTTTTTTACTTGGCAGTCAGGCCTTAAATAGCAAATTAGAAGATAGCTAGCGCAAGTTAGCTAGGTCATCTCCTTACAAAGGAGCATAGATGTTTGCTGTGCCTTTGTAAGGCCATATCTTTAATGGCCTGGAGCCATTAATCCCCAATATTAGGAGTTAGGATCATTATGTCTTTAATTACGCTCAAAGATATCGCCATGCCTCAGGAGTTTGATATTCCTGGTAAGTTGTCTGCCCAAGAGCTCGAAAAAGACAGTAGTTTATTTGAGCAAGCCAAGGAAGCTATTAAAAAGCACCAGGCCTTATTAATTGCTCACTATTACACCACCCCTATTATTCAGCGCTTAGCTGAGGAAACTGGCGGCTTTATTGGCGACTCCTTAGAGATGGCTCGTGTCGGTAAGGAAAGCCCTCTTAATACTGTATTAGTCGCTGGCGTACGTTTCATGGGTGAGACTGCCAAGATCTTATCTCCTGAAAAGACCATCTTAATGCCTGATTTAGGCGCAGAGTGCTCTTTAGATTTATGCTGCAAGCGCTCTGAACTTGAGCGTATTAAGGCCGAGCATCCTAATGCTACTGTGGTCGCTTATGCCAATACCTCTGCTGATGTGAAGGCCTTATCTGACTGGATTGTAACTTCCTCTTTAGCTGTAGAGTTAGCTGATTACTTAAAGGGGCGTGGTGAGGAAATCTTATGGGTTCCAGATCGTCACTTAGGTGGTTACATTGCCAATAATGCTCAGACCCAAGTTTATACTTGGCCAGGCCGCTGCATTGTGCACGATTCTTTTGAGGCTCAAGAAATTGCTAAACTCAAGGCTGCTCACCCTGGCGCTAAGCTCTTAGTACACCCAGAGTCCCCAGCTGAGGTTGTAGCTTTAGCCGATAAGGTAGGCTCTACCTCCCAGCTTTTGGCCTTTAGCAAGACTGATGAGGCTCAGACTTACTTAGTGGCAACTGAACGTGGCATCTTCTACAAGATGCAGCAAGCTTGCCCAGATAAGACCTTTATTGAGGCCCCAATTGGCCCTCGTCCAGGCGTCAAGGGCTTAGATGGTGCCAAGTGCCCATGGATGGGTTTAAACACCTTAGAGAAGATTATTGAGTCCTTAGAGGGCGATGAGGCTATCAAAGCTAAGCACACTATCGAGGTAGATGAGAAGATTCGCCTTGAGGCCATGAAGCCATTAGATCGTATGCTCAAGTTTGCAGCTGCTATCAAAACTGGCAATGTTCCAAACGATCTCTAAGCTTCTAACTCGCGCTTAATCGAACAAAAAGCTGCATGGCCCTCAAGCAAGGTTGTGCAGCTTTTTTCTATGATAAAAAAGTTTACTTGCCTTAAGCGTTCTTTTGCTAAGCTAACAGAGGCTTAATTATTGTTTTTAGGATGTTTTTTTAAGGAGCCAACATGCACGGTACTATCTCTACTTACGACAACAAAAAAGGTGAAGGTCGCGTTCAGGCTGATGATGGTCATATCTACTGGTTTAATCGCGATTGTATCGCTCGTGAAGAAGAGAGCGACTACCTAATGATGGATGTTGAGGTAGAGTTTGAAGTCGGCACCTTAAACGTCAAAGATCGTAAGACCAATCAAATGGTAGAGCGCCAAGCTGCGCTCGAGCTTAAAGTCTTAAATCCGCAAGCTCTAGATGAGCATAATGTCTTTTACTCCGAGCCAAGCTCTTTTTTATATGAAAAAGATGATTTAGTGCCAGGCTTTGACGTGCTCGATCGTGGCTTATACTCCTTAAGTCGCTCTGATCGTAGTGAGGAAAAAGCTCGCTATCGCTTAACCCGTGATTGTGTGGAGTATGGCGCTAATTCCTTAGTCTCGTATAAGGTCGATATCAAGTTAAAAAATGCCTTTGGTAATGGCTATAACATCTACACTGCCACGGGCGTGCCTGTCATTTTAGGGCGCCGCGATGATCATGGTGAGTTACGCGTAAGCGATTTAAAAAACCGCCTCGATCAAGCCAAAATCAAAAAAGCTCATGAAATCTTGGTCAACACCCGCATCGGCAAAATGGTCGTCAAGGGCCTGGCTGCCTTATTGCTCTTAATCTTTGCCTTGGGCTTTTTCATGACGGGCGGTATCTAAATCCTATCTTAAAACTTAATCGATATAGATCGGTGTTGTTAGGTAGTATTAAGTCAGGGGAGATTGATTATGCTAAATACAATTTATCCTGTAGGGGTACAATCATTTGAGAAACTTAGAGAGGAAGGCTATCTATATATAGATAAGACCGACATGATCTACTCTATAGTACACAGTAGTCAAATTGTATTTTTAAGCCGTCCTCGCCGCTTTGGAAAAAGCTTATTACTATCTACAATTCAGGCATATTTTGAGGGCAGAAAAGAGCTATTTCATGGTCTTAAAATTGAGTCTTTAGAAAAAGATTGGGTGCCTCATACGGTTTTACGTATGGATTTCAATGGTATTGATAGAACTATTCCTAACTCACTTCACTCTAAGCTCAATAGCTACCTATCAATCTGGGAGGCAGAATATGGTATTCATGAGGTTCATGATATCAACCCCGCCTCACGCATGGCTT
>Lana_p2__coassemble_328_pt1 | contig 32390 bp, 12 predicted proteins | sample Lana_p2__metabat2_low_PE_029 | metagenome-assembled genome bin Lana_p2
GCAATTACCCCCTCATGTGTCCCTTGAGGCTGTAAGGTCAAGTTAAGGCCTTGAGGTTTAGTAACTGCCTGAGGTGCTTTAGATTTTAGTCCAGTGCCAGAGCTTGGCATAAGCTCGTAGCTTGCTGGGGCATTAACGGTATTAGCAGAGTTGATATCTTGCTGGTAGCTAGTATTGGAAGTCATGTTTACTTGAGCATTACTTTGTAAGATAGGGCGGTAGCTCGCGGCCATGAGCTTAGTAAGCTCTTTATCGGCAGCCTTTAGCATCAGGGCCTGCATCGCACGGCGTTGTTGTTCTTGTTTAGACAGTACTTGAGTTGTAGGTTCTGTAACTGTAAGTACAGAGTCTGTTGGGGAGGTGCTCTCTCTTAGAGAGCTTGGTGCTGGAGATGGTGGCATGGGGGTGTCAAGCTGAGTTTGAGGCTTATCCTTAAGCGCATTATGTTTATGAAAAGGAGTAAGTTTAGCTGGAGAGTGCTTATATGAAGCTAAGTGTGAGAGGCTCTGTAAGAGTTGAGAGGAAGGGCCTTTCTTGTCTGTCTTTACAGCTGAAGTTGTCTCCTCATCTGGGGCCGCATGGTCTTTAGAGTGATAGCTAGGGCTAAGAGTAAGGTCACTGAAGCTTACTGGTAAGTTAGGTTGAGTAGCCTTTAAATCTAGGGCATTAGCTGAGCTTAAAGCTCTAGAGCCTTGTTGACTGTCCTTAAAGTCGCGTGGAGGCTGAGCTAGTTCTTCCTCTTCCTCCTCCTCTTCAAAACAGGACTGTTCAGATAGGGCATAAATGCCTAAAGGGCGAAAGCTCGCCCCATAAGGTAAATCATTGGAAGCTACCAGAGTACTGGCAGTAGAGTTAAGTACTAAGGAGCCTGGGATACTGGATAAAGTGCCCTTAGTTCTCGTTGCCTCAGGGTACTCTAGGGGCTTAGAGCTAGATAGAAAGCTAAGCGCTCTATCTGAGCTTGCTAGAGTGCTTGTGGTGTCAGAGCCATCAGCCATATCTGGAGCTTGTAGGGAGGCTTCCTTAGCTAAATCTAAATAGTTAGCCTGCCTAGCTGAAGCTTTAGTAGAGGAGCTAGCAGGACTCTCTAGCTTGGCATTGGTTGTTGGTGTAACTGTAGCTAGCTTATCAGGATTATTGATGTTCTCTGGGGAGAGCTTAGTTAAGTTAGGTGGGATCTTAGAGTCCTTGGTCTTGGAATTAGCACTCTTTCCTATTATTCCGTGACTAGGCAAGGGATTGGAGGTGGATTTAGCTAACTTATCTAAAAGAGCTTGTCTTTGTTCATTACGCTTAAGGGCGAGTAATACTTGCTTGGGGGCATAAAGATCAAATACTAAGTCGAAATCATGATTACTGACATGACCTAAATGCTCATAGAGTAAATCCAAGGCCTCACGAACTATATCAAAGCGTTCTAAGTCATCATCACTTAAGTTAGCTAAAGGATCTTCAAACTCTAAGTCAAAATATGACCAAGGGATATTCTCGACCTTACTAAAGTCCTTGGCATTCTTAAGCACCTCAAAGGGAACACCTGCTTTTAAGATTAATGCATAATCAGTAGGCGTATCTCCATAAATAGCGGTAATACCATGCTGATTAAAGCTTGGGTCATCATGCCCCTCAGTCTCTGACTTTGGTAGCTGGGGCTGTAATTGCAGCTTGGTTTGAGTCTCTTCTTCCTCTTCCTCTTCTAAGGCAAAGCAAGCAGATACGTTATTATATGGCTCCTTAGAGGAACTTAGCATAGCTAAGCGCTCTTGGTGCTCTAAGAGGTCAGGATAGGTATTAGAGTCTACTAAGGAGGACTGATTAAGCTCAGAGCTAGGCTTATACTTAAGCTCTTGATTAGCAGCTTGTGTAGGTTCGTTTAAGGAGAGAGTATCATCACGTTGGCTATGGCTATTAGGGAGCGCACTTAGCTCTTTGGGGGCGGGCGCTATAGCAGGTGTCTCTTGTAGGGACTTAGTATCACTTTGGCCTAAGTGCTTAGCTACGGCAGTAAGCTTGGGAGTGAGAATAGAGTGCTCAACAGACCCTACAGGCTCAGCGACCATAGTTTTAGGTGTATGGGGCGGGCGTTGCTCATGAATTAAATCTGCCATAAAGCTGGAGTTGAGCATGCGGCTATAGGCAAAATTTTGCATAGAGTGATCATAGCTCTCTGTTTTAAGATTAGGCAGCTCTGCTAAGTCAAGCTCGGGGCTCTTAGTACTGTCGCTAGGGCTTAAGTAGATAGCAGGATCAATATCAGGCAAGGCATTGCGCAAGGCAATGGTCTTACTAGCCCCTTTAGGTAAGTCTAAGTCCTGAAAATACAGTTTGGCAGCGTAGATCTTAAAGAGATCTTGCATCATAGGATCGTGATAGAGCTGTGGATTATTCACAAACAAAGAGCGTAATTTGTAGAGCTCTTGGCTCTGGACTCCTTGGAGCTTAGGATAGAAGATATAGCCACTATCGCTACTAGCAAAGTCCTTAAAGCCATTAGGATTAAGCGCTTGCTCGTATACCAAGTGCTGCTTATCACTAGCCGTGCTAGAGTCATCGAGCGCTTGCTCTTTAGCATCTGTAATCAGCCATTGCAGATTGGCAGGCGTTAAGGACGAGAACAAGCTGTGCATATACGGCAAGTTAATATTAAAGGCCCATTGAGCTCCCAAGCTTAAGAGCACAAAGACCATGCAGGCCTTTAGGGTATTGAGCACCAAAGCTACAGGGTGCAAGAAGAGCATTTTTAATAAAACTAATCCCTGAGTTTTAATTAACGAAAATAGTGAGGCCATGGCCGTTGATAACGCATTGGTCATCATATTTGTTTTCAGCTCATCTCCAAAGCCTGTATGGCCTAAGAGACGATGCTGCCTCATCAAGATTCGTACTTAAAGCAATCTTACTACCCAGCCTGTGCCTGAAGATCCTCTAAGCTTACTGCTACCAGAGTATCTAAAGCTGCCCTGCTTTTGGACTAAGGCAGATCAGGCTACCTGTACTGTGCGCTGCGTGCTTAAACTTACATAGCACCTTAGGAGCTTTGTCATAGCAAGGTATTTGCCTAGGACAAAAGCTTTTAGGAGCGAGTTGCAGCAGGTAAAAAGCGCCTTTAGGGAGCCTGGGTTGTTAATAGTTATACGCTGTAGGGATAAGATAAGGGGACTTTGCAGAGCAAAGGCTAAGAGATTAGCTTTAAGTAGAGAGTTAAAAGATAGGCACAGCAAGGACCACAAGCACTTAAGCGCCGTGTGAGCAAGCTAAGTTAGGGGCGTGCATAGGGTATTTAAGGGCTTGCTTAGCTGTGTTGGTGGTAGAGCGCTTAGCTTATCTCTAAAGTGCAAGGCGCTATAGGATGCGGGCCTTGAAAGAGGGTTGGTAACTAAGAGCAAGAGCTTGAAGACTCAAGCTGGAGATGCAACGTAAATGCTTGGTGCCTAGAGGGCAATAAGCAGTGGTTATGAGCTAGCACAAGGGCCATTACGGCCAGAGGGTAACAGCTTAGCTCTATATAGTGTTTTTTAGGCTGTAGCTAGTTTGTGCTTAGAGTATTTCTCAAAGCTAGAGCCAGTGGGAAATTGACGGGCTGGTAATTCCTTTTGCAAGGAAGCTACCAAAGCTACGATATGATCCCAATCGCGGCGTTCTTGTTGCTCGGCAGTGTCAGTGCTTGGAGCAGCGGTATTTAAAGGCGAGGACTGATCCTCAGCATAAGGACTATTAAGACTAAAGTGAGCACGATAGGCATTAATTTCAGTCTCGGTTATAGAAAGTGGTTGATCATTATTCATATTGATTCCTCCTGTAGTTGTAGGTCTAAGCTTAGAGAGCAAACTCTCTTGAGCACCTGACTTTTAGTATTAAGGCGTCAGTAAAGCTGGAGCTGCAAGCGCGTCACCCCAAAGTTAAAGTTAGTGTTGTTAGTTTTGGACAGCAATCTGCAAAGCAGAGCATGCCTTTACACCAAGGCGCTATCTTACGCAGCTATTATTAAAAGCATGTTTGCTAAATAGTATTTTTTCAGTGCGCAGGCGTGCGCTTTCACAATCGAAGTCTAAAGTCTTATTAACTGCTCCCATTTAATGGGGGCTTCTTTTGCTGGGCATTTAGGCCTTGACTCTTTTTTAGGTAGGCTGCTATGTAGGCAAAGTAAGGGCGCTTGCTGCGCTTTTTAGGTCTTAAGCTAAGCCTGTTAGTTGTTGTGTTTGTGATATGCCCAGATAGTTGACTCTGTGGCATAAGGGGCGCAAAGATTATCAGACTTGCACGCCCTTGGCAAGCGCTATTTTAAGGGCCTTGAACTAGTGCGCCTGCTTAGTGCTCTGCTTTGGTGCAAGTAATCTAGCCTGCTTTCAAGCTGCAAGTTAAGGGCCTGTCACTATTTAGTATGCATGCTATAAAAGCAGGTCAGATTAAAGGCTAAGATACCAAGCTTGAGCCAGACTACACATAGGGCATATTCTACACAAGGAAAGATACCGCAATAGAGCATGGCTAGAGCTGAGAGCGTCAGGGCATGGTTAAACCATGAAAAAGGCCTTAAAAGGCAGCGCAAAGCTAAGAGCGAGCGATGCTGCATTTCAGCCATTAAACCATAGTGATTACCCCAAAGTAAGCTAATGGCACTAATGGTCAGTGCAATTTCATAATTGTTAATTAAGACTTGATAGCACTGCACCATGCGATCCCCTACAGAGGAGTCTTGATATAAGAGCTCATTAATCTCAGTAAAGCTATGCATTAAGCCATAAGTGAGCACTTTAAGATAACTTAAGCCCATGGTGACCAGCTCTAAGGCACTGTCTTTAAGTACAGTAAGCTTGTCAGGCTGTACTAGAGCCAAGAGCAAGAGTACGAGCAAGATTAAAAAGCTCAGTTCCTTGCCAATAGAGAGCAAGCGCAGCCAGCTTTGGTTAAACAAGGCCTTTAACAGCCACTTAAGTACTACCATCACTGGGTAAGTACCATAGCGAAGCACCAAGGCCAAAACGGCGCTCCAGCCATAACAGGCAATGAGCTCGGCGCTACTTGGCATTTTAGGACAAGCGCTCTTATGAAGATGAGGCCGACGAGTAAATAAGCTCTTACAAGCCTGTCCTAGAGAAATGCTGCTAGTACCCAAGCCAGACACTGTATTAGTGCTAGTGTGATGCTTTGCTTTTTGGGAGGCCAAGTACTCACGGTTCATTTTAGCCTGGCTGCTTTCTAGGGCATTAACCAAAATTGGCGCTGGCGATTGATTATGCCCAGAAGGTAAGGTCAAGCCTTTATCCAAGATGCCCTGAGGACTACACGAGAGATGGTCTTGATTACGCTGCTGATAGGCCTGATCATCAAAGTGGGTATAAAGCATATTATGCTCATTGCCCACATAGACCTTATTTTCCTGCTCTAAAGTTGCATGGCTATGACCCACAGCAAAGCCGTGTGCAGTCACATGCGGGCCCTCCAAGCTGAAAAAGTTAGGTTTAGTGGTATTAGTACCCATGAGCTTATAGAGCAAGGCCTCGCGCTCTTGGCTCGTGCTGCTATGGCTGCTCTCTAACTTGCCATCTTGCAAGTGCTGCCTTGCAGCTGCGTGCGGCTGCTTAACTTCCAAGAGTAAGTCCATGGCTCTTGCACATTCTTTTTCCTTTTCACTCTCAGGGCATGGCATCTTAATCTTGTTTCCATGGTGGTGGTTATGGCTTTGAGGCTTTAGGGTAGAGGCTATGTTTGGTGCAATGGCAAGTTGAGTGTTAGCTTTAGGGTTTGGGATTGGTTCTGATGTGAGGGTATTAGGTAAATCATATGCATGTTGTTGAGCTTGAAGCTGTGTGGCTGTAGCCTGCAGCTTGGTGAGATTTTCTTGACTACGGCGCTCTTGAGCATAAGCTCTAAAGCGTGAGAGCGGGGTCGTATGGTGGGTAGATAGAGTATCGTTAGTTAAGGACGAGGCTAGCTGATAGGCATAGTGAGCCTTAGACTTGGGGCTAGCGCCATCTATCATAGCTCTCTTAGAATCAAGAGCAAGAGTGCGCTTATGGTTTTTGTCTAAACGATCATAATTTTGGAAATTTTTGTTCCTGCTATCTGTCTCATGCCAAGCTGTGCTTGGAGCTTGGTTGCTCTTAGGCAAGTCCTTGTCATTGTTTTGGTTTAAGGGCAAATCAGAGCTGCGCTGTTGTGGATTAACTTTAGGCACACTGCGCTCATTAGTAGGAGCATAGGAATTATGGCGTAAGCGCAGGTTTTGCTTGTAAGCGTAGTCTTGGGCTTGGTCAACCTTAGCAAAACTAGGTCGCTGATAACCTGAGTGGAGCTTGTCAATAATAGGAATAAAGCCTTTATAGCAAGAGCCATTGGCTAAACGTGCAATAAACTCAAAGTTTGGCAATTGCATGAGCATGGTAGCAGGAAAGTACTCACAATCTTGTTGGGAGAGCGTACGTGAAGCGGTGCTCGTGCCTGTCAGTCCTTGCGCTGAAACTGACAAAGAAGTGCTCTCATGGGTACAAACAGTATTGGGTAAGACCTTGGCAATGACATTGGCAGTATCTTCATCTTCTACGCGCAAGGACAGGAGATTATTACAGTTGGCAATAATCTGATCGGCGGCGTCTTTGGAGTGCACACGGGCTCTTAAGTCAGCTACAGACTGGGTGGCAATAGTTACGGCAAAATTAGAGGCACGCGATTTATTTAGCAATTGCACCAAAACTTCGTTGGCCAATTCAGAAGCCTCATCAATAAAGACTGTAACTTGGCTATGTCCTTGGATATTTTTGGCATTAATCTCACCTGCTACATAGGCTAAGTCTGCCATTAAGAGTTTGCCTAAGTTTTGGCCAGTAATACTGTCTTTTAAGCAATGGAGCGCGGCATAAAAGATTTTATTGTTTCTGACAATTTCCATAAAGCTAGTCTGCTTGCAATCGTCTGAGGAGAGCAATTGCTTTAGCACCCCTGAGGTTAAGCTCACTAAAGACGGCATAATGCTATTGGTGACTTTTTGGAAAAATACAGGATCCATAAAGCTCACTTCAAAGATTTGTTCAATGGCATTGTCTCTATCTAAATAGCCACTTTTGGTAAGCCAAATATAAAATTCATACAAGGCCTTTAAAGGGGCAGGAGCTGCCAAGTAACGCGGTTTTTTCTCCTTATCTTCACTCTTACTAGTATCTGTAGAGCTACTTTTGCGACTGCGACTTTTAGTTGCGGTGCTTTGACGAATTTCTTGGGTGAGGCTGTGGTTGTTAAGTAGGCTTTCAATTTGCTGAAGTTTGTCGGCATCTTCGACCATATTGTCCGAAATTTCGAGCAAGCCACTGTCCTCTAATACGGCCATGACCTTGGCTCGTTCAGTTAAGGAAATATATTTGTAGCCATTGGCCATGAGTACACTGATGGTATAAGCATTGCGCACTAATTTAGCATCTGAAATGCCATAAATGCGATTGTAGTAGCGGGAGCAATAGACATTATTTAAGTTGACCACAGTTTGATTCATTATATCGCGTATGGCCAAGGTAAATTTTTGGTGGCTGGCAATATAGCTGCGAATGGCATCTAAAGTAACTTTCTCGCCTGTTAAACGACAGCACTCTACAGCCGCAGTAATCGCCATGGCAGCATAGGCCTTGAAGTTGGCAGCACTACCACCGCCATCGACCATAGAGGTTAAACGTGAGGCTACCTCCGAGGCTCGATCAAAAATTGAGGTCGGATTGAGACCAAAATTGATTTCATCAAATAAGCGTTCATCAGGATCAGCATCGGTCACGCCCCATAAATTAGGGTCATCATAGCGCATGCGTTGGGCGCGCAAGGAAGCATTCGTGACATTATGCTCGCGAATATAGTGCTCATGGTGATACTTAAAGCTCACTATGCCAGTCCCATAAGCGCCATCTTGATGATTTTGACTGGTTGCCATATCACTGGAAAAAGAGGCACGCGCAGTGCCAGCCATAACGTCAGTGCCAAGGGGAGTGTCATGGGCATCTCCCATGGCGCCTGCGCAGGTACTGTTAGAGTTTGCAGGAAAGATAGCTTGCTGATAAATAGGGGTAGCTTCGATTTGGCCGTGGCTATTGGCGCCTTGGCGCTCATAGAAGTCCTCATTGATGAGGCTTAAATGGCCATGGGTGGTGAGGTTATTGCGCGAGAGTTCAAAAGGACTTAAAGGGGCAACAGTTAATGGACCATTGAGCATGCGTGAGTCCATAGCAAATTGCTTGAGTACGCCTGTACTGGCAGCTGCATACTCAATAGCACTGGAGCTATTTAAAGGATTGGATACGGGGCGACCAATATCTAAGCAGACTAAGTTTTGGTAGGGCTCGCGCTCGGCGGCACGGGCGGCTTTGATAATGGAGCGCTGTAAATCACGATCACCCTTTGGATCTAATACAATGACAGTATCACCACGCATAATGGCTTGTGAAACTAAGAGGTCGAAAAAGCGAGTTTTACCTGAGCCTGTAGTGCCTAGTAAGAGCGTATGTCCTTTGAGCTTGTTAGTTGAAGTTACAATAGGCTCATAGGCATGATCAACTTCTACAGCATGAATATCAGGAGAGCCATCGCCACCTAAAGGAGCGGCCTTGGTGCCTACGGCCATAATTTGTCTTAAGGCGCGACTATGTTTGGGCAGCCATTCAAAGCCAAAACCTAATAAACATAAATCAGTAGGCATAAAGCTGCGCTTTTGGGCGCTGCTCTCTTGCGCGGCTTTGGCACATAAGATCTGGGCAATAGCCTCCATAGTCATATACTTGCCAGCATAAATGCGTTGGTCGCATAACAAGGGCACAGCCACTTGCGTGATATAGCCACTATTGGCTATAGGTAAGTCATTACTATCTTGCGTGGCCGCTAAAATACCTTGGGCAATAATATAGTCATCTACATTGACGCCACTGTGTAAAATCATGGCCGCACTTTTGTTGCCATGATTAGCTAAATACAAGCGCGCCTGATGTTCTTGCTGGGCTTTGCTAAGCCCCTGAGAGATTTGTACATAAGAAAGCTCAGGTGCTCGCCCTAAAGTAATTGCTCCATTAATTACTCTAAAATTCTCCACCCACGCCCGATAGCGCCCATAGAGCAGCTTCAGACTGCTGTTACTAGATCTCTCCTGAGAAGAAGTAATACCAGAGGCAGCTGGAGAGCAATTTGCTGAGGGGGATGATTGAATGAGCGCTTGAGCGTGTTTAAAGCGGGCTTGTTGAATCGATTGTGAGGTGCGTTTTTTCAAGGATAGGGAAATGCCATAGGGAGTAAAGAGAATGCGTCCTTGTAAATAGCTGCGATAGGAACGCTGCATATTGAGTTTACTAAAGTTGCTGTGCACGGCTTGGCCCATACCTGCGCGTGGCAAATGTACTGTATATAAGCACAAGGCCTCCATCACTAAGATAAAGAGCAAGGCATTTAAGCTGTGTGCCGTGTAATAAAAGCTCATCATAAGCACTAGAGCAACAGCTAAGCTCAGCGCTACTACGACACGAATGGAAGTGAGATTATCAATACCATGGCCCAAGAGCAGATCGCGCTCATCGTACTTACCTAAAAAACGAGCTTGTGACGAAAAGATATAGCCCAAGGCAGCTTTTAAATGACGTAAATGCAACAACATGACAATACGACCTCACATGCAAAGCAAAAAACAAAGATCCCTCTAAGTGACAGGCACTAGGAGTAAGAGAGGGAGTGAAGGAGGCGCGCTACAAAGACAGCACTGCTCATAGCCATATCAAGAAATGAAGCTAACAACTAATATGTGCTAGTAGGGGGCGCTTAGGAAATCAAAGCCAGATAAAATTATGAAGGATAAGCAGCTAGGTGCTTATGCTAACAAGAGAAATGGAAAAGATAGGTTTAAGCACAATTGCACTTAACTTGGTCGTAGTGTAGCGCGCCTTAGAGACATTCTTGCAACTATTATTGTGATGTCTACGACATTTAGCACCATTATAGCTATCTAGCCTGTCGTAAAGAGGATGGCGCAGTGCAACGGCCGTGCGCCGCGCCCCTAAGTTTTTAGTAGAACTAAGGTGTATGGTCTTGCCTCTCCTTGCCTTGAGGAGGCGGGCTTGATTATCTAGGTATGGATGATAAGCGGAAGACGCTTGATGATATGCTCTAGCCAGAGCTCGCCTTGGTGGGGGCCTTGGATTAAGGTACGATCCTTGCGATCGACAATTATGACATGCACACGCTGTTTGGCATCTTCCTTATCGATACGCAACTTATCGCACAAGAGCTCTACTTGATGATCTATGGCTATTTCTTGGTATACCGAGGTGCAAATTAGGTGCTTACCTTGGTTTTCTACCAAGTCTCTAAAGATAGTATTGATATGGCTGTCGTCAGAGTTGAAATTAAAGCCAATCACAATGATGGCATCAGCTTGCAAATAGCTACGATAGAGATCGGCATAACGACACGAGATCTCAATGGCAGTAATCGGCTTGATGCCACTTTGGGTAAAGAAGAATGGCGCAACTAACTGATGGTTAGAGATAAACTTATTGTCCTGTTGGACTTCAGTGGCTGACACTAAGGAGTTTTTAAAAGGGTTATAGAACTCGTCAACGCCGCCGTTGAGGCGTACTAAAGAGCCAAAACGGGCCATATAGTAGCTCTGATTGCTCTTGCTTAGTGGCGGAGGCGTGACCAGTAATTTGACTAGGCGCCCATAGAAGTCGATGTAGTTGGATGAACCAAGAGCCACCAACTCAAAAGCAGGGTGCTCGCAGTTGAGCTTTGCAATAATGTCTTGATAATAGCTAGGTTTGAGTAAGTCCTGATCGGACACTTGCGGATTAACAATAGCCTCATAGGCGGCACGCAAGAAAAGGACAATTTTGGTGAACTTGGCCCAATCGGTGCGCGGCGTCATAACATAGCGGAAATAGTTGTCAAGAAGCTTTTGGTAGTCCATGGCTTGGGTACAAAGCTGACGGGAGAGCTTATTGACGATGAGATTAAGCTGCTCTAAAGGATGAAGCTCACTAAAGTCTTGTTCTGGCTTTAAGGTAATCGGCTCTTGCTGTATGAAGTCAAATATTTGTTCAGCCGCGTCGCTATTGTCCATGGTAAAGAGGGCACTGACCTCAGAGAGCACTTGGTCTTGCTCATTATCTGAGGAAAAGACACAGTTATTTAAAGCCTTGAGAATATCATCACCACAGGCAATTAAGGCCATGTAGAGCATGACTTTGCAGGAGGCCTTGAGGGAGTGGTAGATCTTATCTGGAATGTACTTGTAGGCTTGCTCTTGCTTATCAGTAAGTTCACTTAGCTCTTCCTTGACGGGAGTAAGGCGCAAAGCCGTGAGCAAAATGGCAAAAGTAGTCGATTGCAAAAAGCCATTGAGGTCTTTGTCAGTCTCAAAGTATTGGTTGAGCTGAATATTGGAGGCTTGCTCTTGGTGATTAAGGCGCAAGAGGCTTTTGAGGGTGTCATACCAAGCCTTGATCTCAGGATTACTGTGGCGCTGAACTTGCTCAGCAGTAGGGTATTGAGAGTTTATTGGGACTAGCTCTTGGTAGATTTCTTTAGCTTGCGGGTCGATTTGGTTGAGAAAGTTGATAATAGCCTGTTTCTTTTGCTCGGCACTTGATTCTAAGACAATTTGGAAGTCTTGCTTGCTAAAGCTGCGAATCGGATTTTTGTGAGAGTTGGTGTAATCGAGCCATTGGCGATAGGAGCTATCCTTGTCAGGATAGTGTTGCAAGATTTGACGCAAAGCCTTAAGAAGCTCTTGCTTAATAGGCGTGTAGTTTTGCTTAAACAAAGAGAGGGCAAATTCACCACCATCAGGCAAGCCAAAGTTCCTTTCGGCGCCTGCACCAAACAAAAAGCCTAATTTCAATGGTCCTTGCTTGCTCATATTTCCTGTCCCCTAATTAGTGCTTCTTAGAGCGCGCCCTTGTTTTAGCTATTGTCGCTATGCCGCAACCTGAATACAAGCACCAGCGCACACTATGCGAGCCTGATCAAAATTTACTTGATGAAGTCATTCTTTTGCCACCTTGCTGCCATTTTGATGGCTATTAATGTCAGGCCTCTGGCAATTATCGCCCTTAGCTGCGTTCTAACAGGCAAAACTTAAATAAATATGGGTATATCTATTGAAGGGTATGAATTGAGCTTAAATAAGCGCACCTTGGTAGAGGAAAGTGCAATAAATGGCGTATCTATTAATATGTAGGCATATATTTTGCTTTTTTGTAATTGCTGCCCAATAATTGCTAAGCTTAGGCTAGCAGTTGTGGCTTGAATTAAGTTTAAGATTTTTGGCCTCTTAGAGAGCTGTTTTAGTGTTCTGATAGTCAGCCTACACAGGCACGCTTTCTCAAAGCAGGTCGCAGCCAACAAAAAATGAGAAAATGCTATGGCCTTATATGTCAATACTAATGTAAGCTCGATCAATGCTCAAAGAAAGCTCACTAACGCCACTAATAGCTTAAATGTTAGCTATCAGCGCTTAGCCTCTGGCTTACGTATTAACTCCTCCAAAGACGACGCTGCAGGTTTACAAATTTCCGATCGTCTCACTTCCCAAATCAATGGCCTTAACCAAGGCAACCGCAATACCAACGACGGTATCGCCTTAGCTCAGACCATCGAAGGCGCCTTAGATGAAACCACCAATATGCTCCAGCGTATTCGTGTCTTAGCCGTACAATCTGCCAACGGTACCAACACCGCCGAAGACCGCAAGGCCCTCCAAGAGGAAGTAAAGAGCCTATCCTTTGAAATCAATCGTATTTCTAAGCAAACCACTTTCGCAGGTAAGTTAATCTTAGACGGTGCAGGTACCCCAGATAAGTCCTTAATTCCTAAGGACGGTAATGACAAGGGCAAGATCATCTTCCAAGTTGGCGCCAACAAGGGTGATACCATTGGTCTTAACTGGTGTAAAGCCTTCTCTATGGACGGAATTGCTGAGCAAGCAGGTGTTAAAGTAGAAAAAGCTTCAGGTATTACCTCCGCTAAAAATGACCAAAATTCCGTAGTGGCCATTTGGTCTATCTCTACTGTCAGCCGTGCTAATGCTGTGTTAGGTAATATTGATGCCTTCATTCAGGCAGTTGACTCCAAGCGCTCTGAGCTGGGTGCTTTGCAAAATCGTATGGAATCTTCGATTCGTAATCAGGCTAATGTTTCTGAAAACCAAGCTGATGCTCGTTCCCGTATCCGTGATACTGACTTTGCCTCAGAAACTGCTGCGCTTACTCAGAACAATATTATTCAGCAGGCTTCTCAATCCGTCTTGGCTCAAGCTAACCAGCGTCCAACCATCGCTTTAAGCTTATTAGGCGGTTAATCGATTTTTTTGTACTATAGCAATATCTTTCTTTACAATTTATTCAAAGGTCTGGCCGCCGAGCGCAGCTAGGCCTTTTTTAATGGAAGATAGATTGGATGGGTATTTTTCAAGGAGCGCTTGGTGGGCGTAGTGAGGTGACGCTTGCTGAAAGTTTGGGACGTGAGTGATTGTCTCTAAGTAAAAACTAACTATAATTTGCTAAAATGCTTGCTCTTAACTAAAATTTCAATGTAATTAATTTTTTTTAGGTGGCCAAGACCTTCTTGTTAGAAGCTCAGATGAGTGTTGTGCTTTCTCTATTATGGTGTTGAGGGGCTAGAGCGGTTGTAGGGTAGAACAAGAGGTTTGCGTGGTTGGAATGGTACTTAATTAGCTCAAAGGATACTTTTGCTTTTGGTCTAATTAAGTGCTTTTTCGTCATTCATGGCCAGTATGCAATATACAGGAGAGTTTGAAGTGCAGGTCAAAACTTATTTGCCAATGAGCGCTTTAGCCAGTGCAGTGCTGTTATTAGTTAGTGCTCCTGCTCTGGCCGATGAGGCTGCTTTACAAAGACAGATTGAAGCTCAACAACGCGCTACTGCGCAGCAGCAAAATCAAATTTATCAGCTCCAGCAAGATATCGCGACTTTACGCGGTGAAATGGAGCAAATGCGCTATTTATTAAGCCGCCAAGGCCAAGGTTCTGTTAATAGCGCTACTAGTGCAGGCAGCAAGAGCACTAATAATAGCAATCCTAATATCGTAGCCTTGCCTATGGGCAATGTCAGCTCGTCTAGCTCTAGCGCTGGTGCCAAGGGCACAGGTGGCGCAGGTCCTGTTACCCCTATGGGCAATGATAATTTAGCTTCTCATCAGGCAGGTCCTAGCACGGCAACTAACTCCAGCTCCAATACTGGTAGCTCGATTGCCCTAAAGGGTGTAGATGCTCAGGCCAAAGCTGCCTATGAGGCCGCTTACGCCAAGGTCCAGCAAAATGACCTCAAGGGCGCTCAAAGTGCCTTTAGAAGCTATGTAGACACTTATCCTGACAATGCCTTAACTCCAAATGCTTGGTATTGGTTAGGTCAAGTACAATATTCTCAGGCTGCTTATGATCAAGCACGCTTAAGTTTCTTAAATGTGGCCCGTTATAACGATTCACAAAAGCGTCCTGATGCCTTATACAAGTTAGGCATGATTAGCAAGTTCTTAGGCGATACCGACAAGGCCTTACGTTACTTCCAATTAGTCATGCAAAACTACCCTAACGATGCGGCAGCTACTCTAGCATCTCGCGAGATTCAGCGCCTCCAGGGCTAAGCTCCCTTAAAGTTAGCGCCCTTAGCGCACTTGAGAGCAAGCAGGTGCCGCGCGCAGGGCAGGTTAGACCTGAGCTTGGCTAGGCTATTGCTAGCCTAGCCCTTAGCTAAGAGAGCAAGGTTCTCGTGCTGGCTTTGTTCTTATGGACTCCCTATAAGCCAGGTAGGCTTGGGAGAGGCGGGTAAGTTGCAAGTAAGCGGCTTTGGTGGTGCTTGGTTTGGGGCCTATGAGGATAGGTGGGCATGGCTTTGCCAACAGGTGTGCTCACTTAAATGCAGGCTTTTGGTTTTTGGTATTACATCTTGGGCTCTGAGCTTAGGCTTTAGGGTTGCTATATGGTCAAGGCTTAATGATGCGCTCGAGCTTGCCGCTTAGGCTTGCTTGTAAGGCCAAGGGATACACGCTTGGCGCTTGGTTGACAGCTGTGCTCTCTATTTTGGTTTTGTGGCATGGGGTATGGCTGGTTTAAAGTGAGCCTTGCTATGGCCTAGTCTGAGTGCTGGCAGTCTGCTAGGTGAGCTTTGAGAGTTGGCATTGATTTGGCACTAAGTTTTTTAGTAGGAGAAGGTAATGCTTAAGGGCAGGTTCTGGATATGGAGCAAGGATAGGGGCTTACTCTATACTTGTAGCCTCATGCTTAGTGCACTCTTACCTGCTGTTAGTCTGCCTTGTAAAGCGCTCTTACGTCTTATGGTACTGGTGATGGCCTGTGCACTGGGCGGCATGGCGCTAAGTGGCTGCTCGTCAGATGCCTTGCCAGAGCATGAGGTTTTGGTAAAGGATCCTGTTTCCTTTAAGGTAGAAGGGGTTTCAGGAGAGCTCTATAGCAATGTCAAAGCCTATCTTGACTCTATGGCCGTTATTTCCAAAAAGCGCGTGTTCTTTTACTCCCGTGAAATTGAGGAAGTAAGCTCCAAGGCTATGCGTGCCTATGGCTATTATCATCCTGAAATTAAAGTGCAATTGCCTAAGGAAGAAGATGACCAAGATAGCACTGTAGTCGTGACTATTGACCAGGGCAAGCCTGTGTTTATTCGTAATTGCACGGTCGAGATCTTGGGTGAAGGCTTAGAGTATCAAGTCTTTACTGACATCTTAGATAGCAGTCAATTACATCCTTATCAAAAGCTCAATCATGGTCAATATGAGCAGCTCAAAAAGGACATCCACCAAATGGCCTTATCTTTAGGCTTCTTTGATGGCAAGTTCACCTCCTCACGCATCATGGTCTATCAAGACCAAAATGTCGCTGATATTGAGCTCTTATATGACAGTGGCAAGCGCTATAAATTTGGCGAGCTCTTAATGGACGATGAGACCAAAGAACTCTTTAAGCCTTCACACAAGCTCCAAAAGTTTAAGCAAGGGGATAATTTTGCCACTGATATTATCAATAGCTTTGTCTCGTCTTTAAATCAAACTGGCTATTACAACTCTGTAGACGTACGCCCTGCCTTAGATAAGGCCAATGACTATCAAGTGCCTTTAGAGTTGCGTTTGGCTCGTCGTGCCAATAACAATGTGCGCTTAGGTTTAGGTTATTCTACTGACGAAGGCCCGCGTATCTTAATTGAGTGGAATAAGCCGCTGCTCAATGAGCGTGGTGACTCTTTTAGCTCGCTTACTACCTTAACTCCTGTAACCCAAGAGGCGCAGTTTCTCTATAAGATACCCCGCAATAATCCTAATTTGGATTACTACACCTTAAATGCTTCGCAAATGCATGTGGACTTAAACGATACACTCTCGGATCGTTCGCAGTTGGCTGCCCACTATGTGGCAAATGAAACAGGTGTATGGCGTCGTGACTATTCCTTGCGCTTTGAATATGAAGATTACTCACAAGCTCGTGAAAAGGACCGTGCCATTAACTTAATGCCAGCTTTAAAGCTTTCGCGGCGTGAGAGTTCAGGTGGCTTTGATCCTAAGCGCGGTTATTCTTTATCTTTAGAGGCTTTAGGTGGCTCACGTGCTATTACTGACCATAGCTTTGTGCAAATTAATGCCTCTTATAAGGGTGTAATTTCGCCTAGTGAAAATACCCGTTTCTTATTTAAACTCCAGCAAGGTGCCAATTTGGGCCCTGATGCTGGCAATGTACCGCCAAGTTTGCGCTATTTTGCAGGTGGTGATAATTCCGTGCGTGGCTTTGGTTATCGTGACAAAGCTCCCCATGGCAATGGCGGTTTAAAAGGTGGTAAGTACCTAACTACAGGCACTGTCGAGCTGCAATTTCCTTTTGGTGTTTCCAGCTCACGTTTGGCTTTATTCTTAGATGTGGGTACAGCCACAGATGATTATGAAGATGAGCTGTTATACGGCCCTGGTTTAGGCTATCGTTTCTTATCGCCTTATGGCATTGTCCGTGTAGACTTTGCTGTAGGCATGCAACAAGATGCTGACAACCTCTATCACTTACATTTTGCCTTTGGTCCAGAGTTCTAATCATGGCACAACAAGATTTAGCAGATAAGCAAGCTACATCAGCAGCCCCTAAAGATACAGGTACAAGTTCTACCTTGTCACCTGGCAGTGCCCATGGTGCTAATCAAGATGCAACTAAGACTAGTGCTAGTTTTGGCTCTGACACAAGCGCTAAGCGCCGTAAACATGGCTGGTGCTATCGTATCTTTAAGTGGGTCACTCTTAGCACTCTTGCCTTGTTATTTGTTTTAGGCGGTGCTTTATATTATTTCTTGGGCACTTTAAATGGTGCGCGTCAGGGCTTGGATATTGCTAACAATTTCATTCCTGATTTCATCATTATTGATACCACTATTAAATCAGGCTCGATTTTAGAGGGCTTGGAGCTGGGCGAGACTCTGGTAGATATCAAGGATATTGTAGCTATTAATGCCGATAGCCTGACCTTGCAATATGATTTATGGCAATTAAAAGATGGTTTATTCAAGGTTTCGACCTTAGAGGCAACTAATTTAGGCGTGTCTTTATATGACAAGCTCTTTGAGAGTGATCTTAATGCCATTGAGGAACCAAGGGATCCTAATGAGCCACCATTTAGATTATCTTTTCCTGTAGATATTGCTATTGATGACTTTCATGTCGCTACCTTTAATTTCAATTCCCAAATTGTCGATGTGCAATTAAACGATTTGCGCTCGGCTTTATGGGCGCATCAAGACAATATCGGTACCAAGGACACCTTGGTAGAGACGGTCAATGTTCACTTAAAGTCTTTCCAAGATGTAGAGAACGAAGAACAGCAGGCTTTAGCTGCGGCACAAACCGATAAGGACTTAGCTTTAGTCGTAGATGGCAAGACTATTGATTTAAAGGATGTTAATGCCTCGGTTGCAGCCTTGGTGCAAGCTGCGCAATTAGGCCAATCGGTAGAAATGGTCTTGGTCGATCGCCATAATCAAGAGCAGGCTTTGCAAACTGAACAAGAGCTCTTTAGCTCCTTAAAGCCTCAATATTACGACCAGCATAGTAAGCAAGATCCGTCCTCAGCTCGTGTAGTCAAGGATTCTTTATCTTTAGTGCGTCCAGGCTTAGTGTACTCTGATCCTGAGCTCTATGCCGATGCCATGGAATCAGCCTTGCTTAACAAAAAGCCTGTCCCTGCTTTTGTTAATATTCGTCCTATGATTACCGATCCGCATGTAAGTTCAGTGAGCTACCATGCTTCGGTGAATAAGAAAAACAGTGATGACTTTGAAAGCTCGCTTTTAGACAAGCTCGCCTTAAGTTCCATTGGTATTTCCTCTTCTTATGCCCTGCAAGAGGATCCGCGCTGGCTAAGCTACCATGAAGATAAGTTACATCATATAGGTACTAGTGCCTCTAACTATGAACATATCTCCAATCAAAGAGCGTCTGTCGATGGTGTGTCTAGTGCTACGGCCGCAGCTATTGCTCAAGAGGCTAAGTTAAAAGAGGACGATAAGGCCCGTGCTTTAGCTGATAAGTCTGCGGCCATGATCAAGGAATTTGGCTCAGGTGATGGTGCCATTGAGACTTTGCCTAAGATTATCTTGCCTTTTAATATTGAGGCTGAAAACTTTGTTGCCAAAAAGGTACGCTACTACCAAGAGGGTTTTGATACTCGTCAGGCGGATATTAGTTTTAATGCTTCTTGGTATGACACCAACTTAAAGATTTATGACATTAATGTCGAGCATGAGTTTGGCAAGCTCATGGCTATTGGTGATTTAGACTTCAATAATTACTTTGACTTAAACTTTGTCTTAGAAGGTGAGGGCTATAAAAACGATCAAACCCATGAGTTTATGCAAGGTTTGCTCTATGGCCTCAATGGTGATTTCAAGGTTTCTGGCAATTTAACTGACCTCAAACTCAAGAGTACTTTAAATTTAGGTGGTACTTCAATTTTAGACGTGCATGCTAATGTACTCTCAGGTGCATTGCCAATTAGTGTGAGCTTAAAGACTCGTGATATTACTTATCCTATCTTTGGCAAGCCTTTGGTCAACGCCAAATCTATTGATTTGCATACTTCAGGTAATTTAATTGATGGTATAGATGTAAGCTTTGATGCCAATGTCTCTGGTTTTGAGTTTACCAATGTGATCTCCTCAGTACGAGCTCAGATTTCTTATGAAAAGAGTCATGTTGAGCTCTTGGAGATTGCAGGTTCATATAACAAGCAGCCTCTACAAGCCTCAGTTAAAGGTGATTTCTTCTATGGCAAGGTCATAGGTGCCGATGCTCGTGTCTTTGCGCGCGTCAAAGATGCTGGCTTTATCTCTCCTATGCTCAAGGGTGAGCTTAATTTAGATGGCGATTTTGTGGCTATCTTAAATCAAAAAGAATTAGCTAAGAGCGCGGTTTCAATTGCCAGTGAGCCTGTCTATTTAGCCAATCGCATCCCTAAGACCTCAGCCTTGATAGAGGACTTTGATGCCGATACCATCGAAAAGCGCCTCTTAGAGCAAGTTAAAAGCGGCAATAATAGCGCCTTATTAAGCGCCTCTGCGCGCCTTGAGGGCAAGTATGCTCAAGCCTCTCCTAGTGCTAGAGCTGCGCGTGAAGGGGCGCCTGTGCTAGCAGGGCAGGGCGAGCTTAAGCGAGAGGCTATCGATCCCATGGTAGCTGCTTCAGCTGATAATGCTGAAGAGCAATTACTCTCAGGTGCCAAGGGCGTAGAGTCTAGTGTTCATATTGTAAGTAAAAAGGCAGTAGCGGCGGTCAATTCAGGACAGACGCTTGCAGCCGTGCGCCCCATTCATAAGCCTCACTTGCTAGAAGATGGTGTTCCTGATGGCCCTTATGACATGCTCATTTCGCAACAAGAGTACTTAGATGCTGTACGTTTTGTTGATGATAGTAGTGTCACTAATGCAAATGGCGAACAAGAGAATTTCTTAAAGACTATCTTTAGTGAAGACTTACCTGAGATTATGACCAATATCCGTTATATCAAGGGCGATCTCTTTATTAATGGTTATCAGGCTAAGCTCAAGATCAATGACGTAGTCGGTGATATTCATCAAGGCTTTAGAGTAGATTTAATTAAGTTTACCCAAGCTGACAATATTGTCCTTGCCGAAGGTCAAGTTACTGGCCGTGGTGCGGACTTAAACTTAGTTATCGACTTAAAGGATCTCTCGACTTTGGTGCCAAGCTTAGAGGGCTCGGTTTCTGCCTATATGGCTAGCTCAGGTAATTTATCGGACTTAAACTTTGATCTCTCTGGTTCGGCTCCTTTGATTAGCTCTGGTGATATGCGTATTCGTAAGCTGGTATTTAATTCCTCCTTTAATATGCAAACACGTTCGATAAACTTCACTGCTCTGGCAGATAGAATTCGCTGGGCTAAGGGCATGGCTCCATCGCGCAATTGCTTTGTTGATTTATCTGGCACTCCACTGCGCCATAATCTCTCTGCTAATTGCTCGGGTATGGCAGCTGCTTATATCAATATTGATGGCAGTGCTGACTTTGCTAAGAAGACTTATAGCTCTAATTTATTAGAACTGTACTTACAAGCTGAGTCTACAGGTTCGCTCTCGCTATTAAATCCTGTGTATGCCCAAATTGATTATGGCAATCTGTCAGGTCAGATTACCCCTTTAGAACTGCGCGGCGATCTAGGTTCGTTAAAGATTTCCAAGACCAATTTTAGTAGTAGCGATATATCGAGCCATGTCACTTTACGTGAGTTTAACTTAAACTCTCTTAAGGATTTCTTCCCTGATAGTTTGCGCATGCAAGTGCCGCTTAATGTGGATGCCAATATCTTGGTTAAAAAGGGGCATCCTGATATTAAGCTCTTAGTTCAAAGTGATAAGGGCGTGGTCTACTCGACTGTGGGGGCTGGCTTTGCTTATGATAATTTCACTTTAAGTTCGCATTTGACTAAGGACTTAATGCACTCGGTCTTAGATATCGATTTGCGCAATGACAAGGGCAATATTGATAGCGTGATCGATATTAAAGATCCAACAGGCAAGGGCTTGCTTTCAGGTTACTTTAAGATTGACCAATTTGACTTGCAGACTATTTCCAATATTGGCCAGAGCTTTACTGAGCTCAAGGGCTTTACTAATGTCGATGCCAAGTTAGGTGGTACTTTAAGTGCACCTGCTGTAACGGGATTGATTTCTACCAAGGGCTCGGCCGTGCCGCGTTATGATGTAGGTCAGGTAAATGAATTTGACTTGCAGCTCAATCTCTTAGGGCAGCAAGGCGATTTAGATGGTCGTATTGTCTTAAATGGCGGTGAATTAAAATTAGGCGGCACCCTAGATTGGTCACAAGGAGCTAATGGTACTTTAACAGCCCAAGCCAAGGAATTACCTATCTTCTTAATGGGCTATGGTGTAGCGCAGGCTAATATTGATAGTACTGTCACCTTAGGTGAGGTCATGGATATTAAGGGGGATATTTCCATCCCTAAAGCCTCGATTAGTGTAGCAAGCGTAGCCTCCAGTGGTGTGATCGTCAGCCCTGATGAAATTGTCGTGCCTACTCAAGGTACCCAAGCCCTCATGGCAAAGGCCCCAAGCAATTTCAAAAGTTCGATGGATGTGAAAGTCGGCTTAGGCAACAATGTGCGCTTTAGTGCCATGGGCATGGTCAAAGGACACTTAGAAGGTGGTATTCATATTACCAAGCAGGTAAGCCAAGAGATGCCAAAGGCCAATGGCGAGGTAAGAGTATCCAATGGTAATATGGACGTCTATGGCCATAAGTTTAATTTCTCCCAAGCGCGCATTAATTTCTTTGACGATATTACTGACCCTAATTTAAATATTGAGGTCGTAGCTGATAAGGACTATATCGAAGACGATGTGACTGTCGGTGCTAGGGTAGTAGGTACAGCCCAAAATCCAGAGATTAAGCTCTTCTCTAAGCCAACTATGTCCGAAAACGAGATCTTATCTTATATTCTCTACGGTCATGGTCTAGAAAAGAATGCCTTGAATCAAGACTCGAATAACTCTAACTTGCTCTTAGGCTTAGGTGTGTCAGGCCTCTCTGGTATTGCCTCGGCTATCGTAGGCTCCTTTGGTGTGCAAGATGTCCAATTAGGAACCCAAGGTAGTGGCGATGAGATGCAAGTGGAAGTCCAAGGTTATATCAACCGCCGCTTACGCCTCTCTTATGGCTATGGCGTGTTCTCCTCGGTAGGTGAATTTAAGATTCGTTACGAGTTATTCCGCAATCTCTATGCTGAGTTTGTCTCCTCACTCGACAAAGCTGTAGATATTGTCTACTCCTTTGAGTTCGACTAAAAAGTCACCGCCCACTCATATGGCAGCGCCCAGGCCCTGGTTCTTATAGCCAAGAACCAAGCCAAAGCTTAGGCCGCGCCATGCGCGACGCACGCGGATGCGTCGCTGCCACTGCGCAAGGAAGCGCAGGGGCCTAGAGAGCTGTTTTTTTTCTGAAAGTGAGCGCGCTCTTGGGCATAGATAATGAAATCAGGCATAATTAAGGGGAGCTTTTTGAGTTCTCATCTTCTTTTTCAAAGTAGGCATTAACTTTGAATGTGAGTCTAGTTGCAGCTAGGCGCTGTCATTTTTTTGCTTAGTGCTCTGACTATTTGGTAGTAAGTTGGCTTGTAAGCCCGCCGCGTCACTGGAGTGATATTGGGGAGGCGCAAGCGTAGTTTTGTGTATATTTTTAAGGAGAAGACCATGCATCGCTTAGATAGCAAGGCTGACCATAAGCGCAGCCGTATCTTGGCCAAGAGCAAACAGTGGGCAATCCCTCAAGGGGCTAAAGTTGCCGTCTCGGTACTTAGCATGGGACTTCCTTTACTTGTAGGCACGGCTGTCGCTCAAGAACCTCAGAGCCAAGATGTAACTCATGGTCAGTATCAAGATCCTGCCTTTGTGGCTAATACTCAGGCTGCGCAAGCACTCGCTCGTGCCGCTTTAGCCAGCTCGGCTTCCTCCAACCCTATGCCCAAGGTTATTCCTAATGTGGATCCTAAGCCAAGCACCCCTATTCAAGCCCCAGTGCACTCATCTGCTCCTGCTCCAGCAGCTGCTCCTAGCTACTCCCAAGGGCTGCCTACTTATGTTCCTGTCAATGATCAAGGGGCATTTCCTGCCGCCTCTGTAGAGCCAACCTCGCCTACTGCTGCCATTGCCGCATCCATTGCCGCTAAGCAAGCTCCGCTTAATAGTAGCGCTGCTGCCAATAACATTGTGCCTCCTAGTGCTCGTCTTAATCAGGGGGGTGGTATTATGTTTAACCACAAGCATGATTGGTATTTCAACGAGCAATTAGAGAGCAATGAGCGTATTAATCTGTCGGTAAAATTAGGCGGTATTAGTGTGCCTATGCCTAGCCGCACTATAGATTATGCTGTCAATAAGCAATACATGGGGCATGGCAATGCCCACTATGATGGCGGCATTATGCGCACCGACAATCTTGGCAAAGCTACATCAGCCACGCCTGAGGAAAATCCTTTAGCTTCACCTTATTATGATCCTTTTACAGGTGAGGTAAATATTCCTGAGAGTGTCAAAGCTCAGCAGCGCCGTGATCGTATTGCAGCTGAACAGCAAAGAGTGCTCAATGATGAGGAAAATCGCTTAGCCCAATACGATATAGATCGTGCTAAGCAATTAGGTGAGGATCCTAATTACCGTCCTTTTGGTAATTTTGAGTCCCATGATCGTATTTATAAGCGCATGCCACTCAATAAGAATGTCTTTTACGTAAGCTCAGGCAAGGACATTCAATGGCTGCATAATCAAATTGCGCCGATTGAGCGTGATTTAGGCGCAGATATTGGCTTTGTGATCATGGATCAAAATGGTCTGGTAGCGCTCAAAGATAATTCGCCTTTCCCATTATATGGTATGAGTAAGTTCCACTTAGCTTATGCCGTAGGCGCTTTAATGTCAGTGCGTGGTGAGGTCTCCTCCCAGCAAATTAAATTTAATATGAGCAGCTTAAACCGCTCTATTCCCTCACCTTTAATTGAGTCCTTAACTGGCGCTAATATTGCGCAAGATTCAACCACTGACCCAGCTTCGGCTAATAGTCGTAATAAGTCCCAGCGTAATGCCATGTTAGCTAATGCTGGTAAGCAATTAGCTGCTGGTACTACAGAAAAGTCCCGCGCTGAGGCTCGTGCCAATAGCAAAAAGATTAATTCTAAAGATGTCTATGGTAGCGATGAGAGTAACCCAAATTCTAATAATATGACCATTAGCTTAGGTGAGTTAATGTTCTATTCCTTGAGTTTAGGTGATAGTAATGCCAGCGCCATTTTGCACAAGTATTTAGGCTCAGTATCTACCTTGGAAGTCTTTGATAAGACTAAGGGATTGGAGCATGTTCAATATAAGACCAGCGAGCTCGATACTGCCATTAGCCCTGTATTAGTAGTCAATAACAATGCACCTTTATATGAAAGTGCTAAGCTGATGGCCAATTACTTCCAAGATAAGGAAGTAAGTCCCGAGGTTAGACTATCTATCAACGATATGATGCACTCCAATCAGGCAACCCGTAATTTAATTCAAAAGGGTGTTAAAGCTTCAGTGGCAGATGAGAGTGCAGAGGTATTAAATAATTTAATGATCTATTCCCAAGGCCAAGCTAGTGGCTATATCTCTGAGCGTCGTACTCGACCAGTAGTTAGCGACTTGGCTATGATTGAGTACCGTGGTCAGCGTATTGTCATGGCTATTGCTTGCCGTGATATCAAAGGCCCTCTCAACCGTACTCAGGCCTATGCCGAGGATGCTATTGCTGAGGTAGCGCGTATCTTATTTGAATACGAAAAATACCGCATCAACTCGCGCAACTTCTAGTCAAACCTAGAGCCACGGGGATTTCCCAATACAAAGAGCTGTCTTGCAATAAGACAGCTCTTTGTATGTGTACTTAGAACTAGCGCTTAACTAGTAGTTGAGGTGGCGGTTGAAGTAGCCAAATAAGGAGCGGTAGTACTCTTGGGTACGGGCAGCTTGTGGATTGGCACGGTCAAACCAGTGATATAAGCCCTCGGCTACGGTCAGCTCTACTGGGACATTGGCATCTAATAAGTCATTGGCGTAGCTTACAGACTCTTGAGCAAAGAGATCAATATCACCTACGTAAATATAGGCAGGTGGTAAATTGCTCTTGTCTTTAGCCATAGTAGGGGAGAAATAGCCTAAGTAGTCGACCTTGGAGATCATCTTTAAGCGCGGATCAGCACCCATTTGCTCGATTTTAGCTACATCGCCTAATTGCTGCCAAGCAAAGACATTGGACTTAGCTGACCAGCTGACCTCGCCTGCTACCTTAGACTTATAAGGGCTGTGCTTAGTGCCAGTACGATAGTCGAGCATTGGAGCAAACATAATTTGAGCTGCAATAGGGAAGTCGTAATGATCGCGATTGTAAAGAGCTAAAGCAGCACTCAAGTTGCCACCTGCACTCTCGCCCCATAAGAAGATACGATCTTGGTCGATCTTATAGTCAGCAGCATGATTGTACAGATAGTCTAAAGCGCTATAGCTATCCTCAAGTGCAGCAGGGAATGGCTTTTCGATGCTTAAGCGATAGCGAGGTACTGCTACTAAAGACTGGGTAGTATTAGCGATTAATTGGAAGTGCTCGGCTTCATAATAGGCACTTCTAAATAAGAAGCCGCCTGCATAGCTAAAGAGAATTAAAGGACGATCCATGCGCTTAATGCCACGGCGTTCGCCTTCTTTAAAGACAGGACACTTGGCTGAATTGCTTTCACAATATTGTGGCTCATATAAGGCTACCTCTACCTCAAAGCCATCTTTTTCGCTTTTAACGGTAATGAGTTTAGGCTGAATATCGCCACTAAACTTAAGAGCCTCAGGATTAGCCTCATTAAAGGCCTTAATCTGATCTAAAGAAGTGTAGTCAACCATGAAATTCTTGATGTCCTCCATATAGGCACTATCAATACGCTCTGGATAGTTTAATGGCAAGTTTTCATTTTGCGCATAAGCTCCGCTGGAGACTAAGCTAGCGCCTAAGAGTAGACCTAAAGCACCAGCTTTAACTGCCTGAGCTAATTTAGAAGTTTTCAATTGCGGCAAAGCTAATTTTACAGACATGAACCTATTCTCCTTAAGTTCTATGGACTCAAATAAACACATAGTGCTAGACCTCTAAGCTTGATAACTACACAGCAAAAAAATCTCTGTTCCAGAGGCCCAGATAGTAAGAGGCAAGGCTCTAAGCTATAGGCTCACTTATGTAAGTAGAGTCCTAACTACAATTGGTGCCCATCATAGCGCGCTAAACTTGGCGCACCCTTAGGAGATAGGAACTGCGCAGCTAAGCCTTGGACTTATCTGCCAAGGCTTAGCAGGGATAGGGAGGATTTTTTTAGCTGAGTAGATGGGCCTTTTAGAGGCGGCTCATTGTGTTGTGGTAGCGACGGAAGGTCGACATGCCCATATCATAGGCATTATTGTCCTTATCGGTATGATAAAAAGAGCTAAAGAACGAGTCGTTCTTGTAGCGCATGGTAGTGCCATTGAGCTGTTGCTGCTGTAAAAAGCTATTTTTGACCAGCTCAAAACCATTGACTACAGTGTCATTAAGAGAACCAGTGGTCTCATAGACTGAGGTGGTGGCCTTAAAGGCATCCATCACGGCATTGAGATTAAACTCTTTGTAGGCTTCTTCAGCATTTACAGAAAGATCAGCAGCTTCTTTTTGCTTGTCTTTTAAATGCTCGTTGATATCTTTGACTTTGCTATTGATGAAATTGTCAAAATTGGAGTTAAAGAGCTCGCTTAAGTAGCTGGAGGCGCCTGCTTGCTGCAAAATAGCCTGGCCTTTGGCCTTGGTAAGGCCTAATTGATAGCCTAACTCTTCTTCACTCTTGCTCTTATCGTCATTAACAAAGTTGCTTAAGGTCGATTGCAATTTGCCCAGCGCTTTTAGGTCTTGTAAAGTAAAGCTATCAGCACTTTCAGTCTGACTTTTAGTATCTACAACACCAAGAGCTTGGTTGGCGCTCTTATCTTGAGGTTTAGCTACTCCATGAGCTTGCTTTGCAGCTTGAGCGCTAGCTTGCTGCTCTTTTTCGAGCTCCTGCTGATGAATATTTTCGGCCTCATGATAGATAAGGGCCTTGGTTAAAGCCACATCATCAAAGGCAAAATTATGGCCTTCGTCTTTTAATTGAGCTTGCTTTAGATATTCCTTGCCTGCCTCAGAATTGACAAAAGCTAGCATTTCATCTTTCTTTTGCAAGACTAGGTCGGTAAGACTCTTACCTAATTGATCCTTTTGGCCCTCAATTCCCAAGGACTGAAAGAGAGTAGAGGCGCTATCGCCATAGTATTGAGCTAAGTCCTCTAAACCTGCTTGTAATTGGCGCTCTAATTCTTCGTGCATTTTTTGCTTGGTGCCATCAGCAAAGAGGCCTTCATCAATTTGTTGGCTCAAGGCAGTATATTTGGCAGCAATGGTAGTGACCATACCTTGCGCATCGTAGTCCGATAATTGCTTAAAGCCCGCGCCATCTAAAGCAAAAGCTTTAATATAGTTGGCAAAATCATCAGAACCCTCTCCTGTTTCTACCTTATAGGAGAGCTTGCTGAGCATATTGACCTTGCCTAAGGCATTGTCCTCAAAGAGATCTTCAAAAATGCGATCGACACTGCTGCGTGAGGCAGTAGCTGCTCCCTTGGCTACTCCTGGAGCAGAGTTTTTCTCTGGAGACAGAGTAGTAGCATGATTGACTTTAACATTGAGCTTAAAGCCTACGCCAGGCTCTGGACTTTGGGAGCGGAGGGCACCGCCAAGATTGAGATTAAGCATGATGAAGATTCCTTATTATGGAAGTCGAGTACAGTTGCCGCTCTTTGCTTGTGTGCCTTAGGCATAAGCATAAGAAAGAGGCATTGTGTCTCTAAGTGCTGCGGATAAATTGCATAGGGCGCGCACTTTGGCGTCAAAGCAAAGTAGCCCGAGGGCTCAAGCAGGTCGCTAACCAAGATACGAAGATGCCAGCGCTTGACAAGTCTAAAACACGTTTAGCGAGAGCATCAAGTAAGATGTGTGCAGCTTTAGTGCCAAAGTAGCAAAAGTTGTCAGTTGCAAGTGCCCATCCAGCGCACTTGAGCCTAGGAACTATATGAACCTTGCCTTGGGAGCTCGCAGAAGGCAGTAAGGCATAGAGGGGGATGGTAAGATTGATGGTTTTTGATAAATAGCGGCAAAATGAGCTGTGAGGACGGCCAAAGCGGCAAGAACTTACTTAATGGAGCCCTAGGAAGTGCGCTTAATGACAATTTAATAGGCTCGATCTATAATGTTGCAATTTTATTTCACGTCTTACTAGAGGGCTTGTAGTTAATAGGCCTAAGGCTTTCTCTCTAGTGAAGATGGTTTAGATTGTTAATATTTGCTCTTGGCCCGTTGCTATGAGGCATGCTTATTTTTGTGGACTGTGACTACTTGTTTTGTCAGCAAAGTAGCTACAATGACATATAGGGATTGGGCATTCCTTGTCCGTTTAGTGCTAGAGAGCAACACTGTGGCGAGATGATATCTCTCGGGCCGCTACTTCTTAAAGGATTTAATTTCCATGGAAAATGTCAAAGTTAAAGAGCTAATTCCGCTATTTACCAAAGAACAGTTGCAAGAGCGTGTCACCGCCATGGGCAAGCAGATCACCGAAGACTATCGCGGTAAGAATCTGTGTGCTGTTTGTATTTTAAAGGGCGCTATTCCTTTCTTTGCTGATTTAATTCGTGCCATTGATAATGAGCAAATGTGCATTGATACCTTACGCGCCTCCTCTTATGGCCAAGGTACTTCTAGCTCAGGTAAGGTCAAGTTCATCAAGGATGTAGAGCTTGATATGAAAGACCGCGATGTGCTCTTAATTGAGGACGTGGTCGATACTGGTCTTACCATGAAGGAAATCGTCTCCCATATGTATAAATTGGGCGCCCGTTCCGTAAAGATTGCAGTATGTATTGATAAGCATGAGCGTCGTGCAGTAGAAATTGATATTGCCTACCATGCTTTTCAATTAAATGAGGGCTTTATTGTTGGCTATGGCCTAGATTTAGCTGAGCGCTATCGCCAATTAGATGGCATTTACGAGGTCGTTCTTGAAGACTGTTAAATTTAAGCACCCAGACGGCACCACCTCCGACACCATTAATGGGGTCATGATGCTTGAAGCTGAGGATCTCTATCCTTCATTTCCTAAATCTATTTTAGGAGACAGTGCTACCAGTAAAACTCAATCTCCAGAGGCGCCTGCCTCTGATAAGGTCGATGAGTTTAGTGATGAGCAATTAGAGACCTTAGCTCAAAGCTTGGAGCAAGAAGATAAGTTAGCCGCATCCAAGCAAATTAAGAGCAATAGTCAAGAGAGTGAGGACGTTAGTTATAGCAATGGCACCCATGAGGCAGTTGAGCTTTCTTCTATAGTAAAGCCACGTTCTTTTGCCTCTTTGCAAATGCGTGCTAAGAACGCCATGAAGGGCTTATTTGCCTTAAATCGTGAGCGTTTATTAGTTTTATGCGGTGCAAGTAGCATTGATACTATAGCCACAGCCTGTGATATGGTGCGCGAGTTGACAGGTATTGAGGCTACAGTCGCTTATGCTCCTACTAAGTTTGAGCTCTTTGGCAATGACAAAGAAGATGGCATTTTAACTGACAGCCTTAATTTAGAGAGTGAAGATACTAAAGATCCTAAGAGTCGTGCCTTTAGCTTTAATGGCATTATGCAAAGCTTAGCCGCCCCATCTGCAGGTGAGGTAAGCCAAGTAGGCTCCATGAGTCTTGCTTCTTTGCCTGAGAGTCATGCTGCTGAGAACTTTAATGTTGTCGTCATGCCGTGCGTGCACTTAATTGATCATCCTAAGTGGCTAGGTATGGTTGAAGCTTGCTTGGCTCAAAATGACTCTTTAAAGTTAATTTTAGTCGGCGATGCGGCCGAGATTGCTCAGCTGAGCATGTTCTGGGGCTTGCTAGATAATGCTATTCATGCTGATATCGTGCTGGAGTTTAGCGCTGCTGGGGCTTTAACTACTTTGGCGGGCTTAATTAGCCATTATCAGCACAATGATCGCGATGGTAAGTTCTTATTGCCATTTTCGCGTGATGCCTTGGCTTTATTGGCTGCCTATTGCTGTCGCTTAAGTGGCGATCGTCGCTATATTGGCTTGCCAGAGCTGCCATTAAAGTCCTTGATTTATGAGGCTAATCGCTTTGCTTGGTTAGATGCTAAGCAAAGACATAATAAGGCCTTAGCTCAAGCAGACTTAGATGAGCAAAGCCAAAGCCAAGAAGAGCTCTTTGAGCGCAATTTATATGTCTCTCAAGCTCATGTGCTCAAGGCTTTAGCTACTAATGATTTTCGCAATAATTTCTTACTTGAATCAAGCTTGCGTGAGCACCGCGATCGTCAGCTCTTAGTTGCTACCAAGGGTGCAGTAGTCGGCCAGATTAATGGTCTGTCTGTCATTGAGACCTTGGGTACCAATTATGAGTATGGCGAGCCTGTACGTATCACTGCCACTTTAAGAGCTGGTGGTGAGGGCGATGTGATTGATATTGAGCGCAAGGCCGAATTAGCAGGTCAAATTCACGCCAAGGCCATGATGATTATCAATGGCTTCTTGACCAAGGAATTTGGCTCTGAGCAGCCTTTGCCTGTATCGGCCAGCTTAGTGTTTGAGCAAAGCTATAGTGAGGTCGATGGTGATAGTGCCAGCTTAACTGGCTTATGTGCCGTCATCTCAGTATTAGCAGGCGTGCCTATTCGTCAGGACTTGGCTGTAACTGGTGCGGTCGATCAATTTGGTGATGTCCAGGCTGTAGGTGGCGTCAATGAGAAGATTGAGGGCTTTTATCGCGTCTGCCGTTTACATGGCTTTACCTCTACCCAGGGAGTGATTATTCCAAGCTCGTGCGTCAATCAATTGGTCTTACGTCCTGCCGTTATCAAGGCTGTAGCTGAAGGCAAGTTCCATATCTTTACTGTCTCTCATGTTACTGAGGCTGTTAAGATGCTCACTACCATCAATTGGGGTGATAGCGACACTGAAAATACCATTTGCTATCGCATTTGTGAGCGCCTTAATAACATTGTGGCAGGCAATGAAGAAGAAGGTTGGCTTGAGCAGATTAAAAGCCGTTCTGTCGAGCTCTATGACAAGCTAAAAGAGCTATTTGATAAGGACAAGGCCGATAATCATAAGCACAAATAATTTTTCCATGGCTCTGACTATCCTAATTAGATTAGCAGGGCCATATTTTTTGTCCTGCTATTTTTACCAGCCTGTCCACCATAGGATAGAGCTTTGGTCTTTTATTGATTTGATGTCATAGATGTGCAAAAAAAAAGCATGTAAGACGCATCTAGAGATGTCAGGAATTGCCAAGGTAAGCACTAGAGTGCTTGCCTCAAAGCTAGATTATCTAAGCACTAGGCTCCTAAGTTAAGTAAGGGATGTATCTTTAAGCTACAGCGGCATAGGCTTGTGCTCTAGGGAGGCCAAGCCAATAAGCCTTATCCTAGAGGGATGTCAAGCGACACTATAAGTTAAAGACCTCAGGGCCTAAAAACTGAATGCAAGAGCAATAGCACTTAGTAAAACATGCCTTTAGAGCCACAGCCTCAATAGCTGTCAACAAGGTTTTTTAAAAGCATTCAACACACAACATGCTCTTAAGCTCGGCATAGCACAGCTGGCTCTAAAAACACGCTTTACGGTACTATTGTCTAATCATCATACAGTCGGCACTTGCCTGCTTAGATAGTTATCTGCCTTAGAGCTTGTCCTATTTGTATCCTCAAGCGTAGGTATCAAGCTGGTATGAGCTTAGACCTAGTATTATCTAAGCCCTCCGAAAAGGCACAAGTCACTTTAGTGGCTACTAGTACCTTGGCACACAAACATCTAAAGAGCTTGCGTCGAGTTGCCATTAGATCACTTCTGCAACAGTGATCTCTAGCTTTAGTTGTTTGTTGTTAGCGTTAAGGCGACAATGGAACTCAACGAAGCATAGGTATTGTTACCTCTAAGCGCCCTAAGGTCAAATACCTAACCTCTGATTAAGACTATTTAAAGGCCAACTATAGCTATGCTCTTTCCTATATATAAGGGATTTACGCTGTGTAAATACACACTTTTTTCAAGCTTAAATTTATTTTGCGGCTGTTTTGACCAAAATAGGGCAACTTGACTTATCTTGCTTCCCTTATTTAAGGGCTTCTTAAAGATAAGCTTATAGTTTTTGTAGCTATAAGCTTATTATGCGGTTCAAATAGAGTTTGTTGGAAAACGTGGAATTTATACGAACCATTGGGAGA
>Lana_p2__coassemble_373_pt1 | contig 29933 bp, 16 predicted proteins | sample Lana_p2__metabat2_low_PE_029 | metagenome-assembled genome bin Lana_p2
TCAGAATCAGCTTGGTGCCCTATGAGTCAACGGACTCATAGGTATCTTACGATTGGGTAGAGACATTGGAGGTAAGAAATTGCTTAACAAGGGACACAAGAGCTATGAGCTTATATATCTATATAATGAGTGTTTGCAGCAGCACTATACTTATCTTTTGGAGAATGCAACTAGGGCTCCAAGCTAGGTAAAAATAGGCTTTAAAGCCATGTAAGAGAGGAACTTAAGTTAGGGGAGAAAATTTTTTCTCAATCAAACCTAAAGATATAGCGCTAAGAATACGATAAGTAAAAGTAAGAACAGCAACCATAATGCACTAACAACAAAGGAGCATATTCTAAGTTGGATAGTGAGCTGTAAATCATTTAGTAAATATTCAAGATGAAAATAGGGTATCAAACAGCCTGACTAAAGAGGCAGCTGAGCCTACATTAAGTAGAGATAATTAAGCTACCTGCTGTTGAGTACCAATTGCTATCGATGCTTATCAGAGGTCTAGAAAAATGGCAGTTTATGTTAATACTAATGTTAGCTCATTACACGGTCGTAGAAGCTTAAATAACGTCCAAAATAGCTTAAGCACGACCTATCAGCGCCTTTCATCTGGCCTAAGAATTAATTCCGCTAAGGACGACGCTGCTGGCCTTCAAATTGCCGATCGTCTCACCACTCAAATCAATGGCCTTAACCAAGGTAATCGCAATACTAACGATGGTATCGCCTTAGCTCAGACCATGGAAGGTGCTTTAGACGAAACCTCTAGCATGCTCCAAAAGATTCGTACCTTAGCTGTTCAATCCGCCAACGGTACCAATACCACTGAAGATCGTGCTGCTTTAAAGAAAGAAGCCAATGCTTTAATGGCAGAGGTTACCCGTATTGCAGAGCAGACTAAGTTTGGCGGCAAGACCATTTTAAAGGGCACCACCAAGGGCGCTATCTTCAATACTGCTGCTCAACAAGTATCTAATAAGGATGGTAAGCTTACCTTACAGGTTGGTGCTAATAAAGGCGATGAAATCTCCTTTGACGTTTCTAACTTCATGTTCAGCTTCATTGTTTCTCGTGCAGATGGACAGACTGCAGCTAAGGGCTGGAGCAAGACCAATGGTGTGCTCTTATCTACTGCCGAGACCTCCAAAGAGGTTATTACCTTAATGGATAAGATGATTGCTGATGTGGATAAGCAGCGCTCTGGCTTGGGTGCTATTCAGAATAGATTGGAGTCTTCTATCCGTAACCAGTCTAACGTTGCTGCTAACCAAGCTGATGCTCGTTCCCGTATCCGTGATGCAGACTTTGCCGAGGAGTCTGCTGCCTTAAGCCAGCAGAGCATTATTCAGCAGGCTGCTACCTCCATGCTCATGCAAGCTAACTCCCGTCCTCAATTAGCTCTCTCCATGTTAGGCTAATTGATACGGCTGCAAGAGTCCTTGCATATAACTAAGCCTATTACTGGCATCTAAAAGGCCCTAAGTTCCCCTGTGGTACTTGGGGTCTTTAGTTTTTAGACCCCTTAAAAGTCTTGGTTTTTGGCCAAGATGCTCGCCCTTTATAAGTACTTGATCTAGATAGCCTCTATAAGCAAATTTTGCAGCAGCGGTGCTGCCAAGTAAGGGCCTTGTACCTTAGATGGCCTTGTAGTTTACTTTTTCTCAAGCACCAGCTTTTGGGGGTCTGTCCTGCTCTTGGCAAAGATTCTAGCTCCCTTGCTGTGAAAGTACCTGTCTTTACAAGTAAACTTGGCAGCTGTGCCCTCTAAAAAGCCCTTGCTTAGATTCAAGCTGCTGTATCAAAAGCATAGATTAATGGAGTGTTAGTTCTTCTAAGAACTGCAGTAGCGGTGCAGCTAAGTAATGGACGTAAAGAGCCATGTTCTGGCTTTTTATCCTAGGGATATTGTCTTTCAGGGCTCAAAGGCCCTCATACCTGCTCTTAAGGCCCACCTCTTTGCCTTGCTTGTACTCAAGCTTAAAACTATGCAGCAGCAATGCCGCTTTACAAGGCTATTTTTGGGTAAAGAAGGATTTCATTCTATGAAGGTTATTCAGGTTGCATTTTCTAAAGAGCTTAACTGGCACAAGGTACCTTGAGATCCTTAATCTATCAGGGCTTTTTGATATATAGAGTCTTTAGCTTAGAGCCTTATGGGTAAGAATCATAAAGCTTTGATTGTAGGTGGTATCCTGAATGAAAAAGCCCCAAGCTTGCTGACTTGAAAGGTCAGTTAGCTCGAGGCTTATTAGGCAAGGCAAGAGCGTTGCAGCATGGCTGGCTATGTTTGCCTTGGTAGGGCTAAGTTACATCCCATCTTAGATGGGAGCTGGATTTAGGAGTTGGAGCTGTCCTTGTTCTTTTCTGGGAAGATGAAGGAGGCGACGATGCCGAGGCCTAAGATGACGGCGATGACAATTAAGGAGGTATAGACATCAATATCAAGGCCAAAGCCAGTTAAGTGTAAGCTGGCATTAGCACCAAGCTTAAAGGCAATAAAGAATAATAAGACAGTTACGGCCTTCTCTAAGTGGATGAGGTATTGGCGCATGGCATCGAGTACGAAGTACATAGAACGCAGACCCATCACAGCAAAAATCATGGCAGAGTAAACAATCAGTGGCTCACGGGACACGGCAATTACGGCAGGTACCGAGTCAAAAGCGAACATCACATCAGTAGTTTCAATAACAGCCAAGCATAAGAATAAAGGAGTAGCGTAAATAGCACCCTTGCGAGCTAAGTTAAGGTTCTTATTCTCTTCTTTTTGCATTTCTTGCTCGACATGAGCATGGTTGACAAAGAAAGAGTGACCAACTAAGCGCGGGAAAACAGGGAAGAATAAGCGTACGGCTCTAAAGGCAAAGTGATTAGAGTAATCAACATGCTCGTCAGCATCATCATCTTTCTTGCGTAACATCATAAAGCCTGAGGCTGCTACCATGAGGGCAAAGACTACTTCGACTACAGGACCTAAGGCAAAGAGACTAGAGCCAATGACTACAAAGAGCAATCTAAAGACAATAGCACCTAACACACCCCAGTAGAGTACACGGTGGCAATATTGCTCAGGTACTTTAAACCACGCAAAGATAGCCATCATCACAAAGAGGTTATCTACTGAGAGGGCTTGTTCAAATAAGTAACCTGCCAAGAATAAGGAGGCGACCTCACTATTGAAGTGGAAGTTTAAGAACAGTGCAAAGCACATGGAGATGGAGATCCAAAACAGCGTCCAAGCAATGGCTGTTTTTAAGGCAATAGGCTTATCTTTACGGTGGGCCCAGATATCTACACCTAAGGCAAAGAGAGCAAGAACACCAAAGATCACCATAGTCTCTGGCTCAAGGCCAATATTGGTAGAGGTATTGGAAAGAGGATCGCTAACTGGAAGTGACATGAAATTCCTTATAATTTTGTGGCAAGGTTTTAATGGCTACAACCAAGACATACCTGCTAATTTATTACAACGCTACTTAAGTTAGGCAGGCTGCCTTATAACAACAGACAACTAGAGTTAAATAGGCTTTAAGCTTGTTTCTGTCTGCTAGCTTGGGGAGGGAGCAGGGCATAAAGCTCTATGCGTGCCTATCTTATTTCTAAAATAGCTATTGTAATAGCTAAAACTTAGGGCAAATTAGGATTTTTTAATTATTTTTCTCTATAAATTTATGCCTCTAGTATGCAAGAACCTATGGTAGAGGCATAGATATGGGATTTAGCTTGCAAAATAGTGCTAAGTGCATTACAGTTGTAGCTATTAAATTCATATGAGTATGGTGCATTTGGATAGGGTTTTGGAGTCTTACATGCTTGATGACAAGCCATAATTTAAGCACTCATTGAGCTTTTTTAATCTGTCAGTGTGATAGCTAAGGCGTTTTTCAACTGGCAATTAGGTTAAGATAACAAAATACTAAGAAGGGCGCTTCTTCCTCTGTCTAAAGACATGGTTTTGGGGCGCTAATAGTCTTATGACATTATGAATTTGAAGCAAGCTTAGCTCTGAGAGCTAAAGTTAGTATCCTACCTTGCTTTAAGCTCTCCTGTTTAGACCCTGCCATCTAATAAGCTTCATCTTTGGGGCCTATGATGCTTGTAAAGTAGATAAGGCTTGCCAAGCACATAATATGTAATATGTCCCAAACATAGGACTGTTGCAAAGTAAGCAATCTGCTGCATGATGTTGTAATGATAGTTGTTAGTAATAGTACCTGGTGCCTGCCTGTAAGGTAGGAGCCCTTGTGGGTATGTATTGTGGGTGTTGGTTCTATGCATTACATTTATAGCCAATCTTTAATTGTAGGAGCAATGTTGTGCTCATGGGATAGTTTATTATCCCAAACGCCACGTACTAGTCCCATTAGTTGCTCAGAATTGCTCATAAATGCTCGCAAGGCTTGCACCAACAAGGGTATTCCTTTACCTGTCTTTGGCAATGATCCTCATGGAGAGCTCGATGAGATTACTCTTTGTACCTCAGAGATTGTGGCTGCCCACCTTGTCAAGGTTAAGCTCAATACTGTTAGTGAGGCGATTAATAATATTGGCGATGTGCCTTTAGAGCTTGATAAGTCAGGGCTTGAGATTATCTCTGACTCTTTACGTTTATTACGTCGAGACTTAGAGGGCTTACGTTGTCACTTCCTCTGCAAGATGTGGATGAACCAAGACCAGCTACGAGTAGCCTATCGTCATGTCGATATTATGCTGCGCTTTATGGATTATGCTCTTCATGGCGAGGGTGAGGAGAGCATTATCGAGCATTATCAAAACTTCCACAGTGAGGATCATATTGGTGGGCCGCATATTAATGTCTATGCTTTAAGTGAGTCCAAGCAGTTAGACCAAAGGATTTCTCATTCTATCTCCGAGCAAGCTTATGATGCCATTGTGGCCCCTAGCATCAATCCAAGTCCTATCGACCATACTATTAGACCAGAGGCTCTTTATAGTGCAGGTTTACTCTCCCCTGATAATACTCATCTTGCCAACTCTGATGGTGGAGCTAAAGCTCTAGATAGTGCAGAGCAGAGCTTACCTCAAATAAGTCAAGAGCATACTGTAGTAGAGCCTATTGAGGATTATCAGGCTATAAGGCTAGGGCAAGACTCCAGTGGGGAGCTAAGTGCTCAAAGTGCCGTAGGTGCTACTACTAATCAGGCTCTATCTGGGAGCATGGTTGCTAGTGGAGCGGGCGCTGTAGTAGGTGGTGTTTTGAGTAATGGCTTGAGCCAGAGCTCTCGTCACAGTGCTAGTCAGGGATTGCATTTAGTCGCTTCAGAGGGCGGTGCTATAGGGCAGCAGCAGAGTGCATTTTATTTAGATGACTCTGGCTATGATGATGTCAGTGGCTTAGATGCTTTAGATGAGCAAGAGCGTTTTTTCTTTGGTTCTGATGATGACTATACGGCTTTGCAAGGATCTAGAGTTTCTCAATCTCACAAGGTTGTCTCTAGAGCAGGTGAGGACTCAAGTAATGAACATGACTATGGTGAGGTAGGAGCTGCTGATTGCGTGCAGCCTGTGAAGTTAAGCTGCAAAGAGCGTTTTATTTACAAGCTTAAGAACTTACACCAATCATGGCCTTGGAGTGTAATCTTAACTCTGGCTGTGATCTTAGGTGTCTTCATGGTCTTGTGGGGCTTAGTTTCTACTATGAGTACTTACAAGCTCTCGACTTTAGGTACGATTACCAAGGCCACCATTGTCGATATTGAAGATCAATATATTCACAGAAAAGAAAGCCGCAATTTAGAGCGTGTGGAGCATCACTTCCAAGAAATTATTGAGTTTACCCTACCTGACGGAACTATCTTTAAGACACCTTTATATTTAGATGGGCGTTTAGATGCCACCAAGGTACGTGCCAAAGGCTCGCAGATCTTAGTGCTCTATAAGAGTGATGAGCCACATATTGTCATTGATGCTTACAGTCTGACTCCTTTATGGCAGGGTATTAGTGCTCTTATCGGAGGTGTGCTTTTAGTTGGAGGTGGATTGTGGATCTTGTGCTTATTCTATGTCCGTTTATATCGTTATCATAGAGCTGTATCCATCTTTAGCTTAAGCGTATCGTCTATTATGTTGGTAGTCAGTACTATCTGGATTATCAATTACTTTAATAAGAGCTTTGTCTGGCTATATGAGGCTGTCTCTTATGAGGACTTAAGCTATGACTTTACTCATAACCGTTATTTCTATAAGAAAAATAATGAGCCTTATAGTGGCTTAGTGCGTTCTTTTAAAGACGGTATTTATACTTTGAGTAATTTTGAAGATGGCCGCAAAGATGGTATTGAGTACATATATGTAGCAGCTGAGCCTATGGGCTACTATCACTATCGTGCAGGCAAGCTCGATGGCCCATATCAATCCGTAGATAGCTTTGGTCATATTGAAAGCCAAGGCTATTACCGTGGCGGTCATTTAGATGGCAGATGGGTAAAATATGATGCCGTCAAGGGCGGTATTGCTGCTAGTGGTAATTGGTGCTGGGGAGCTAAAGATGGCACCTGGTCTTTTTATCGAGCTGATGGCTCTTTATATTGTCGAGAGCATTATGCTCAAGATCTCTTAAATGGCGAGTATAAGGAGTTCAATCCTTTAGGGCAGTTAATCTTAGAGACCAACTATGTCAAAGATATTGCCCATGGCACTATTATTCGTTATTGGCCAAATGGCAATAAGCTCTATCAAGCTACCTTAGAGAACGGTATAGCCCATGGTGATTTTGATGCTTATTATGCCAATGGTAATATATTTGTCTCGGGTACTATGCGTTATGGTCGTTGGTATGAGCCTCCTCATGTTTATAACCATAAGGGCGTAGAGTTAGATGCAGCCCAAAAGCGCTTATATAGAAAATCCAAAGATAAGCAGATTTGTACGGTCAAGCGGGCTATTGCTTTAGATTACAATCTTACTTTTGATGAAGTAGGATCGGCCATCTCCATGTATAAGTTTAGAATTGGCTCTGAGGCCTATAGTCTCTTTGACTATGAGCTAGCTGAAGCTTATACCGATGCGCAAATGAAGAATAACTTTAGCTATTTCACTGTACCTGATGAAGCCTCAGGCTATAGCAATAAGCGTGCTAAAGATTCTGAGTTTTACCATGCCGATAGTCTCTTACATGAAAAACAGAGCATGACCCAAGCTCCTAAAGGCGAGCTCTCAGGGTCTAGGTCTTCCACTAGTGAGGAAGTACAGCCCCCCAGTGAGAGTACCTTTAAAAACTCCCAATCAGGAGCTGTCTTTTATCCTAAAGCCCAAGATGTAGACAAACCTATATCTACAAGGAGTATCCCAGGGAGGGAGAACTTAGAGTCAAGTATCCAAACTGACATTATGATGAGTCCTGCTAAGTTTAAGGCGCTTGAAGATACTCATAAAAAAGATGAGGCATTACCTCTAGTTGACAGACCTCATAACTTAACTCGCACTGCTGGGCTAGCGAAAGGGAAGGAACAAGCTCATGACAGCTTGGCTGTAGGTGATGAGCCTCTGGTGTCTAATCAAGTTCCATCTAAGGATAGAGCAGCAGCTCCTGTAAAAAGAAATTCTGTTTCTTTAGATGATAAGAGTCAAAGTGATGGTACTGATAAGAAGGTACAAGCCAATACAACCAAGGCTGTCAGTCAGGCTGCATCCGATGCTCTGGCTTTAGCGTTGCCTGCTGGTGTGGCTATAGCTGCGGTCTTGACCCCCTCTGATGAAGAAGAGGACATGCAGCCTACTGCCAAGAGTGGTAAGTCCTTTGAGGCTGTCGAGCCTAAAGCCAATGAGTTTCCTGATGATTCAGGGGCGGGCGCTTGTAAGGGCGAGCAGCCTCAGGAGCTTAAGAAAAATGACACAGTTTCTGAGCTCTTGCTCTTGGAGAGCGGCAAGAGTAAGGCTGTGGAGGCAGATCCTTTTTCCTCAGAGCTAAGTAGCCTAGAGAATCCACATAATGAATGGGATGTTAATTTTGCAGCCCCTGACTTTACTAATGCCCCCAGCTTTGCTGAGGTAGATAACACTTATAGTATGTTGCCTAAAAGTGATTTAGAAAAGCTCGGGGAGCGACCATCATTAAGTCAGTCTCAGGCTCTAACTCAAGGCAAGACTAACGCTTATTCCATTAGTAATAAGCCTCCTACTACCATTCGAGATTTTTCTGAAAAAGTGGAGCATAAGTCGTTAAATACCAGCTTAGATGTCACAAAAGTAGCACAAGAATGGGCTAAGAGTAATTTGGCTCAGTTTAGCTATCAAGAAGATCGCTCTTTAGATAAGGAGCATTTGCCGGCTTTAGCTGAGGTCAATCCGTATGCCATTACTTGGCCTAATGAGTCCTTGCACTTGCCTCCTGCTAATCGTTCGCAGCGAGCTGATGCTCGTAATAATCAATATGTACCTTTTGATAGTGCTATTAAGGGATTGCTCTTAATTGCCTTACACAATTGGGTAGGTGAGGATGTAGTAGGTATTCCTGGAGTAGATGCTCCTAAGCGTGGTGGCATGTTGCAATATGGCGATGGTGTGTACTCTGATACTTCCTTTGCTTGGCTACGCTATCCTGATAATTTCATTATTACAGTGGCAGTAACTCGGCCACATTTACAGTCTAGTTCGGTCTTAGTGCGAGGGTTTGAAAATAGCCTTTTACGTTTTGATCCCTATCAGGTGGTGTATATGACCAAAAAGGGTTTTATGAAAAATCATCATTATGTTCCTCCATATGTGATCTCGATAACATATCAGTATTCACCTCCTAAGTAATTCTCCTATTTAGTTGCTAAAGAGCTGAATACTAGATATGCTACTTTGTTGCTAGGTGAAAAAAGTTTGCACTTGCGTGCCATTGGTAGACAGCTCGTATATTATGCCTTAGCACCATAGTGCAAAGCCTGTCTCTAACACTAAGACAGCCTGTCGGTTTAGATCTGTCCTCAGTCTTGGGAAGCATCCTCTTTAGCGTACTAGCCTTAGTGAGTACTTTTAAAGATGCGCCATACATTGGTTGACCGCTTATGTAAAGCACATCCAGAATTGATAATAGAAGAAACTTACATCTATATCATTAAGCACCAACGCATTAAGTTAAAGTTGCCAACATATATAGTCAAAGGATTTAGATTCTTCGATAAAGTTGAGTGTTTAGGGAAAAAGGCTCTGTTATGAGGCGTCGTCAAAAAGGAGGTTTTTGATATTGAACGATTGATAGTTTGCCTATAGCCCAAAATATCACTAATAACTTGGGTATAGGGCAAATACAGCAAAAACACTTACTTTGTTGTGCTTACTCTTTTGGGTAAATTTAAGTGATGGGTCACTGAAATAAGCATAATAACGTGTTAATTTGGCACTAAGTTTAAGCCTTAGAGTGCTGACTTTTGCTATGGCACTTAATAACTAACACCAACTTTATTCTAGTCATCATTTACTACTTGCCTCTTTTGGGGGCAATATATTGTAAAGGCTTAATTTCAATAACCATTTTTGGGGTGTATGTACTGGGTCTGGTTTGAGTGGAGCTGAATTTTGCTTAGAGCTCCTAGGTGTCGGTTGTACAGGCCATATCGCTATTTAAATTGAAAAGAAACTGATTCGAGGACGGGCGATGAAGTTAAATCTTCCTGTTACTAACAATAGAATTTTATTTTCTCCGCAAGATAAAATCATATCCTTTACTGATCTCAAGGGCATTATTACCAAGTGCAATAAGACCTTTATGGATGTCTGTGGCTTTAGCGAAGAAGAGTTAATTGGCCACAATCATAATATTGTACGTCACCCAGATATGCCTCCTGCTGTCTTTGCTTTAATGTGGTCTATCATTAAGCAGGGCAAGCCATTTATGGGCATTGTGAAAAATCGTGCTAAAAATGGCGATTATTACTGGGTTAATGCCTTTATCTCCCCTGTATTTGTCAATGGCGAGATCGTTGGCTATGAGTCCGTGCGCTATGCTCCTGATGAAAGAGACGTTAAGCGCAGTGAGATTATTTACAAAAAGATTTTTGAGGGTAAGAGATTAACTCCTCGTATCCCAACTCCACCTAAGTCCATGCAAGTGGCTATCTGTGGAGCGGCTGCTACTATTGGCTTGTTCTTTGTGCACCCATTAGCCTCAGTGGTCTGCGGTGTGCTCATGCCTTTTGCTGTAGTGGCTCATCAGCGTTATTTGATTAAGCATAAGATTGGCAATATGACCAAGTTGCTCTCCTCTGTTTATGATCATCCAGTTAGCCGTTTGTGCTACTCCCATGATAGAGAAGATGAGTTCATGTCAGGCTTGCGTTTAGCTATATTGACCAATAATGCCAATATGATGTCGATGATTAATCGTGTTTCCGATGCCATTGATATTATCTTGGAGCAGGCTAATCAAAGTTCTGAGCTATCTCACAAGAGCGCCGATGATATTAGTAAGCAAAGTACTATGTGTTCTAATATCTTGGACTCCATGTCCAATATGAACGATATGCTAACTGAGCTTCAGCACTCAGTTGAGTCAACCGATCGCTTTGCTTCAGATACTTTAGTGCAGGTTAATGAGACCTATCGTGCCACTGAGACCAATAAGCAGGCCTTAAATGATATTAGCGATGGCGCCAATGATTTAGTAGAGGTAGTAAGAAAGCTCTCTAATAGTGCCGATCAAATCTCTGAGCTCTTGCGTACTATTGTCGATATCTCAGATCATACTAATCTCTTGGCTTTAAATGCCTCCATTGAGGCAGCTCGTGCTGGTGAGTTAGGCCGTGGCTTTGCCGTGGTAGCTGATGAGGTGCGTGCTTTGGCAATTAAGTCTAAGTCTTGTACTGCCGAGATTAATGCTTGTGTGACCGAACTAATTAATAATTCTCATCGTGCTGTAGAGGCCTCTCAAAACTCAGTAGACCTCTCCCAGGCAGGTCATGCTGCTATTTCTGATAGTGCCCGTAAGTTTGATGTCATCAAGGATCATATCTCTCGTATTACTCAGATGACCCATACTATGAATAGCACTATTGCCTCTCAAACTAGTATTGCTCATCAAATTCAAAACGATGCTAACTTTGTTAATAACCTCTCTCAAGAGTGTAGTTGTTTGGCTCATGAGTCTGACGATAACTTGTACAGGGCTAATACCACCTTGGACAATTTAAAGGACATGGTATTGCGCTTTGAGCGTGAGTATCAAAAGATTAATCGCTAAAACTAACCGATTATGCGCTAGCAGCATGTGTTCTATCCGTCCTTGAGCTTATGTAAATAGGTAAATTACCTAGCTAGCGCGCCCTAATGCAACTAAAGCCTGCTGCCACCAGAGCCCGCGCACACTAAGTCCACAAAATGCGCATCTCTCCCCTCCAGCGCCGCAGGCTTGCTTGTCCGAGCCATCCCTCCAACCAAATTTCCCAAGCCTCATAGTAAATTTTTCAAAAAAGCAAAGCAGAGCACCATAATGCATATGGTGGATGTGCTCATTTACTCACTTATGAAAGACCTCATTTTGAAAATAGGGGCGTAAAAGTAAAAAAGGCAGACCTTGCTGCTTAATACAAAGTCTGCCTTAGTTCAAAATAGCCTCAAAGCTTTAGAAAGCTTGCCTTTTTCTATGGGCCTCGAGGCTTATCTTAAAGTTTAATTCAATTAACTTGCTGTGAGTTAATTAGAACATGTAACGAGCATTACCCATTACACCGAACTCATCGGCATTGGAAGAGCCAACATAGTTGGTATTCAAGCCAATAGAGAAGTTCTCACCATACTTGGCGTCTAAGCCAAAGGTAGCACCATAGGTGAAGCTATCAAAGGCCTCGGAGGTGAGATCTAAGCTTGGAGCACCGATATAGGTAGTGGTTAACTTGGCATCGGTATCGCCTGCGTTGGCAGTTAAGGTCAAGTCAAATACTGGCTTGATGGTCCATGCGCCAGCGGCAATATCCTTGGAGACAGTTACACCAAATGGGATGGAGAACATCTGCATGGTATCAAAATCAGTAGAAGCTAATACCTTGCCGCCTACCTTGGCATCATAACCGTCGACATCTAAGCGAGTATAACGAACGCCTAAGTGAGGAGTTACGTCCATGGTGGCAACACTTAACTTGTACTCACCACGTAAGCCTAAGGTTACAGCAGAGCTGTCCACATCGGCGCTTACCTTGGAGTACTTGTTGTTGCCAGTATTTTGCTCGATATCGTTAGATACCTGAGTAAAGCCAGCATCTGCTACTAAGCTCATTTGACCAAAGGTCATGCCAGCATAGAGACCAAAGCCAAAGTAGTCTGCTTCATTAGATACTTGATCGCCTACACCCTGACCATCAAAATCGGCAGCACCAAAGTTGAAATAACCACCAACACGAACACCAGAGGCAGTAGTAGAGTCGGCACCTAAAACGATACCAGCGATATTGCCATCGACACCATAATCTACACCGTCGGAATCAAAGCTATCGGACTCATGGCTCTTGTAAACAGGAGATAACCATAAGCCGCCGCCTTGGGCATTATTGGCAAATACCAAGGAGCCATTTGGATTGGCGCGATTCATACGATCGGCTACTGCATCAGTTGCGGCCTTTTGAGCTAAGTCAGTGCCGTGTACTGCACCGCCGTAAACGGCTAAGTGAGCAGTAGCTTCAGCAGCCTTACCACCAAAGTCCTTAGAAGTAGTTAAGATGTAATCAATGCCGATGTCGGTCTTATCAAAGGTCTTACCCTCAAGAGCCTTGATGGTGAGATCTTGAACTGGCTGGGACTGATTATATAACTTAGCGCGAGCCTTAGCCTCTTCGAGGGTAAAGTTGATCTTACCGTCAGTGCCAATAGTGCCTTGTAATAAGCCATTAGCTGCGATTACGGTATCAGCGGTCATACCAGTAACGGTAGAGTTAGTACCACCCATTACTAAGTCTAGGCTATCTTCAGCAGTTAAAGCAGTATCGATAATGATCTTGCTGCCACTGGTTAAAGATAACACACCACCTGTATTTGCCTTGAATTCAATAACAGCCTTGTCAGCCTTGTTTAAGATGCTTTGAGCAAAGCTATCAGTTACAAATAAGGCGCCATCCTTGGCTAATACAAACTTATTCTTGTTTTTTGTAAAGTCAGTAGACAGGGTAGCAGAATCCTTGGCTGGATCGACAATTACAGCATTATTATCACCAACAGTCTGGGTGGCATTAGCTACGAATAAAGCACCAATTTCGTCCTGATTGGCATCAATCTTGTTATTGCCATTCTTATCGAAGGAACCAATAGCATTGGTATAACGAGCTAAGATTGCCTGGACTTCGGCATCGCCATTACGTAAGCCAGCAAAGAAAGCTGCGTTCTTACCTAAGCCAATATTACCACCAGTAGTTACTACATCGTCAACAGTATCGCCGCCAACAAAGCCTAAGGAAGCAGGCTTGTTGAAGTCTGGGTCAATAATTAAATTACCACCTTGTAAGTTTAAGGTACCGACATCGAAAATGCCAGCAGCGCCGTTTGCACCGTCCTTACCTACGTAAACGGTCTTGTCATTTGCACCAACAAACTCACCTGCCTTTACGGAGTTTAAGATAGTTAAGTCGCCAGAGGCACTTAATTTCTTGGCTACATCAAGGGTACCCTTGAGCTCAGTACCAGCGTTAGTATTAATAGTAAAGTTCTGGGCTGTAGCAGTGCCTTGTAAATCAAGGTTGGTAACGGTTACGTCTTTGGCCTTTAAGTTGCCTGCTAAATCGAGATTTTGAACAAAGACATCCTGAGCAGTGAGCTTGCTGCTTTGGTCAATTTCGATATTCTTTACTGCAGTACTATTTGCGCCTACATTGCCAACGGTTAACTGGACATTGTCATTGACAAGGACAGTACCATTGTTATTTTTAGCGGCCTTGATGTCCTTGATAGTACCAGAGGCATTGACGATTAACATGGAGGTATCGCCGAGCTGGACATTAGCTGCAGTGCCATCCTTGTTGGCAACTAAGTTGGTCTTGCCATTTGCGCCATTGAGGTGCACTGCACCAGTGGTGCCTAAATCAAGAGCAGTAGTACCTTGATCTAACTCTACAGAACCCCAGTCATTAGTGGTATCTACTTTGCCAGTTACGCCAGTAACGGTATTGTGGCTATAAACACCTTCTAAGTTGGCGGCATTCTGAGCATCGGTAAAGGCTACGTTGCCATTGCTATCAGCCTTGGTGCCAGTGATATTTAAAGAAGCACCATTCTTGCCAGTGATCTTGAATAAGCCAGTATTACCGCTTAAGAACTTGCCTTTTTGGGTATTTAAAGCATCAAGAGCAATAGAGCCAGAAGTATAGTTGGTTAACTCTAATAAAGAGGTAGCATCAACAGCTGCCTTACCTAAGGCAGTACCACTATTAGCCTGAGTATAATCGGCAGTAAAAGTAGACTCGTTGTTTACTTTTACAGAGTTATCGGCGGTCTTTACTGCACCAGTAACGGTCATCTTGGCGCCATCTAAGGTAACAGTGCCAGAGTCTTCAGTAGTCAGAGTGGCTGCCTTTAAGGAAGCACCCTGAGCAATAGTAGCTGCGCCGCTATTATTTACTACGAGACCAGCCTTGCCCATATCCCAATTGCCGTTTATCTTTAAGGCAGCTGTAGAAGCGCTAGAAACAGTAATAGTCTCAAGCTTGCCAGCTACAGAGCCATTGGAATTGAGTTCTAAGGCTGCACCATCAGCAATAATTAAGTTCTTATTTTCAGAGCTTAAGCTCTTAGAGAGAACTACGGTACCGCTCTTTACAGTTACATCGTTCTGATTTGCTTCGCTATGATTAATAGCAAGCTCTTCAAGCTGGAGTTTTACAGCATCGGCAGTTTTGCCTTGGAGATTTAACTCACCCTTACCGCTTAAGTTGGCCTTGTTGGCCTTGATAACACCTGAGGCATCAGCATTTTTGCCGCCAAGAGTTAACTTATTAGAATCAGTTGCACCCTTGTCAGTGCCCTTGATGATGTCATCAAAGTCAGCAGTGAACTCACCTTGGATATCCAGTACGCCGCCAGAGGTTACGCCTAAGTGGAAGCCCTTGGTATCTTTATTAGTAGAGTCGAGGATTGCGCTAACCTGCTCGCCTGTTAACTTTACAATACCATTTTGCTCAGCAACAATGGATACCATGCCTGGATTGGCGCTAGAAGCTAAGGTTGCACCAGTGATATCTAAGGTATTGGTATTTGTGGCGCTCTTAGCGGCCTTTAAAGCACCCCAAGTGTTGACAGACTTGGCATTGGTAATAGTGCCAGTGAGGACTAAGGAGCTATCATACTTAGTTCCATTGCCTACAATGACATTGCCATGGGAAGTGCCATCAGCACCACCTAAAGAGATGTTCTGAGCAGACTTCCAGTTACCAAGAGCAAATAAACGGCCCTTTTCAAAAGTTAAATCTGCACCAGTGAACTCAGCAGTAGTATTAGCGTCCTTATTTACGCCTTGGATATCGCTAGAGTCAACGATAAACTTGTTGTCAGCGCCTTGGAAGTCGATATTCTTGTAAGCAGAAATAGTCTTAAAGACAGTGCCCTTAACTTCACTAAGCTTATTGGAATCGCCAGAGGCAGTACCACCTAACTTAATATAGTCAGCGCCTAAATCGATCTTTCCATCACGGGTAGTAAAGGTACCAGTAACAGCCTTGGAAATAGCAAGCTTATTGCCCTTGATAACACCATTTTTAGAGTCAATATCAAAGTCAGCACTTGCGCCACTGCCGTACTCATACTTGCTAAGCTCTACATAGTCAGCATCGGTAAAGGTTACCTTGGAGCCAGCTCCAGAGAACTTAATAGTACCAGCATCAGTCTTCTTATCGGTATTTGCAAAGCCATCTAATAAGGACTGATTAATGCTGATAGCGCCCTTCTTATTTAAGACAATAGAGCCAGAGCCAGTAAGCTCACCTTCAGTGATGCTTACCTTATTGCTAAATACAGAGATCACGCCATTATTAGTAATGGTATTGCCATTGAAACTAATAGCACTCTTAGAACCATCTGCACCTAAGACTAACTGAGAAGCAGCGTTCTTGATATTGATCTCAGAGCCCTTGATCTCTACCTTGCCATACTCTGCATTTTTAACAGTTTCACCAGCTGCTTTCTTGATGTCATCTGGGCTGCCGAGAGTTAAGCTATCATTAGCACCATCGATATTGATGATGGAGTCAGTAACAGCAAGATCTCGGGATGCAAGAGCAGTGCCCTTAGAGGTGGCTACGCCACCGCTTACATTTAAAGTGGTGTTCTTGATAGTTAATTGCTTAGAACCCTCTAATAAGCCAAAGTCTTCATAGTAATTTTTATTGCTACCAGAGGCTGCACCAGTTAAGGTGATTTGAGACTTATCTGGAGCAGAGCCTGTAATGTCTAAATGACCGATAGCGGTAATATGGGTACCACCGTTTACGGTAGCTGTAACATCAGTAAGGGTGCCTACAGCATTGTATGGGAATGGACCAGTTGCCTGAGGTGCATCCTGAGCAACAGGAGTACCATTAGCTGTTAAGTTGGTGCCATTCTTGCCGCCAGAAGTTAAGGTAATAGCGCCACCATTGATATCAAAGTTGGCGGCGCCGATATTGCTACCAGATAAATTTAGGGTAGCACTAGTAGCAGTTAAGTCACCCTTATAGGTCACATTGCCAGAGGCGTCCTTGGTGCCTAATACGATGGAGCCAGAGCCAGAAACAGTGAGGGTAGAACCGCTATTTACGGTTAAATTGCCAGTGGCAACGAGATCGCCTGAGGTGGTTAAGCTGTGGCCTGCACCAACGGTAATATTGGCAGCAATAGATTTTTGGCCAGATACATTTAAGGTATCAGAAGCGCTAGAGGTAGCGATATCTACAGGAGTACCGCCAACTGCAACTAATTTGCTAGATAAATCCTCAGCTTGGGCTTGGCCTGCGGCCATGGCAGCGGTTACAACGGCGGCGGTGGCGAGGCCCTTGAAGTATGCGTTATTGAAAATAGCGCGATATTGAGCCATCAAGAACTTGATGGCTGAATTGGTTTGCTTCATTTTTATGAAAAAAATAAAATTAGGTATCTTTCGTCTGCTTAAGCTGCTTCTCCCCATTAGTTCCCATTTACTTTATACAAAAGAATCCTTCTAAGAACTTTAAGAAAGTTCATAGTAGCTAAACATAAGTAAATGCTAACCTAAACTAGAGTGAGAGAGCGCAAACCTATCAAGAGTAGGTTCTTAAGTAAGGCAAGATTGTCTTGCCATTTGAGCTGTCCAGCTTCTTTGTTAGCTAAAAAGAAGCTCAATTCTTCATCCCTCTTATGCGCAAAATAAAAGGGAACCTCCAATCATGGTGCAAAATCGCATTGTGGCACCAGAATCTAGAGCTGCATTATTTCAAGTGATAAAGTACTGTTTGTCTTGATTAATCATGCTTTATTAGCTGCATTATGTACCAATGGCAGCCAATAACGATTGCTAGGGAGGTTTAAAGCTGATTGCTACAACTTTAAATGAATTAAAGGAAGCTTAGTAAAAGACGAAAAACTTCTGTTTGATATTAAAGACACAACTACATGCCAAATAGAGTTTTAGACCTTGGCAGGTCACAAGTACACCCCCCTAATAGCTATACTTAATATTCTTGATTAAATTTTATTAAATAATATTCTATATTGTGTCTTGTTTAGATAAAAGCATACTTTTGCTAAAATAAGTACATGGCATTGAGGTTTAGTTCGGACTTTAATATAACGATAATTGATTATTTGGATAAAAAGAGGAGCTATGTTGGCACTATTTTCGTGATTTGAGGTGCTCTTAGGTGATTTTTGTATGCTGGAGCTAGGCATACTGCTATGTATCTGGCCTTGCGACAAAGCCAAAGCCTAGCTAGTAGGCTTTGGCTTTGGAGTTAAGCTACTTAGCTTTTAAAGTATTTAAAAGAGGCCCTTTAAGGCGGCTAAGTACTTCACAGAGGCATCTGCCATTGGGCTTTCATCAAAGCAGCTGACGGTGCCTAAATGACAGGTAGGGCCATCTGGGCGAGCGAGGATTAAGAGGGTATCCTTATCGCAATCGCAAGTTACAGAGCGTAAGTGTAAGAAGTTTTGGCTCTCTTCGCCCTTGGTCCAGAGCTTTTGGCGATCACGAGAGTAAAAAGTTACTAAGCGAGTATCTAAGGTTTTTTGTAAGGCTTCTTCATTCATATAGCCGAGCATTAAAACTTGGCCTGTCTGAGCGTTTTGCACAATAGCAGGAATAAGACCATTGCCCTTAGCAAAATCCAGTTCGCTTAGCTTTTCAAAACCATGACAAAACTCACGCACGGGTTGCTACTCCTTTAGATTTGAGGTAAGCCTTGAGCTCACCAATATTAATAATTTGCTTATGGAACACCGAAGCGGCCAAAGCACCAGATACATCGCTCTTAGCAAATGCATCATAAAAGTGTTCCATGCTACCAGCTCCGCCAGAGGCAATCAATGGCACGGAGCATACATTTTGCACTTCCTGTAATTGCTTAAGGTCATAGCCATTTTTCATGCCGTCTTGGTTCATCATATTCAAGACAATTTCACCTGCACCACGCTTTTGTACCTCTTGAACCCAATCTAGGGTCTTCCAAGAGGTAGTGGTAATGGTTTTCTCATCGCCTGTAAATTGCTTAACCAAGTATTCATTACTATTGGCATCAAAGTAGCTATCAATACCTACGACTACACATTGTACGCCAAAGCGATCGGCAAGGCGGGTAATTAAGCTAGGGTCTGAGAGGGCTGGAGAGTTAATGGAGATCTTGTCGGCACCATACTCTAAAATGGTCTTGGCATCTTCAATAGTACGAATACCTCCAGCTACAGCAAAAGGAATATTAATCACTTCTGCAATCTTGGCTACCCAAGACTTATCAACCTTATTGCCATGGGCAGAGGCAGTAATATCATAGAACACTAATTCATCAGCGCCTTCTTTTGCATAGCGCTGAGCTAGCTCCACAATGGAGCCTACGACCTCGTGATTTTTAAATTGCACGCCTTTGACCACTACGCCATCGCGTACATCAAGGCAAGGAATAATTCTTTTGGCTAACATAATTCTGCCTATGAAAAAATATTTTAACTCTATACTGTGCAGCCCATGCTGTACCAGTCTATGCTAGCATTACCCAAAGTTGCCTCTTAAACTGCATCTTACTTCTAGAGCGCATAAGCGAGCGCCTTGGGCTTGTGCTGTTAGGCATTAGGCCAGAGCGCGAGGGCCTCAGGGAGGGTAAAGGCGCCGCTTAATAAGGAGCGGCCCAATACTGCCGATGGGGCACCTAGGGCCTTTAAGTCCTTTACATCTTGCAAAGATGAAATACCGCCTGAGGCAATTACATCAAGCTGAGGATATTGTTGAGCAAGGCTTGCATATAAGTTATTATTGGCGCCTTGCATCATGCCATCTTTAGAGATATCGGTAACTAAGACGTGCTTTAAGTTAGAGCGCATAAAGTCATCTAAGAGCTCGTTTAAGCTAAGTTCAGAAGTCTCTAACCAACCATGAATAGCTACTTGGGCTACTTCATTGATAATTCTGACATCTAAAGCTAAGCAAATAGCATCAGGACCAAAGTCTTGTAAGAGTTGATGGCCAAAAGCAGGGTCTTTGACGGCTGCCGAGCCTACGACCACGCGCTTTACTCCTAAATCTAAGAGGCTTTTGACATCTTCATAAGTTCTAATGCCGCCCCCTGTTTGAATAGGACAAGAGCTAGCCTTTACTAAGCGCTCAATTAAAGGTAGTTGACGCTTGAGCGGGTCTTTGGCGCCATCTAAGTCTACTAAGTGAATCAAGGCTGCGCCTTGGGAGGCGTACTCTTGGACTTTAGCTACAGGGTCAAGGTTAAATACTGTCTTTTGGTCAAAATCGCCTTGCTTTAGGCGTACGATTTGACCATCAATTAAATCAAGAGCAGGAATAAGCATAAGTATCTCTCTTAGAGGGCCAAGAAGTTTTTCAATAAGAGTTCGCCATTAGTACCTGACTTTTCAGGGTGGAATTGCACGCCCATGAAATTATCCTTGGCAATAGCTGCACTAAAGTCTTGACCATAGTGGCTCTTGGCAATGGTATTGTCAGTCACATCTAAGCAAAAGGAGTGGACAAAATAGAAATAGCTGCCTTGAGCAATGCCTTTAAAGAGCGGGTGATCATTGTGCTCAATGGTATTCCAGCCCATATGAGGCAATGGCTCACGCTCTTGGCTCACATCAATCATATGTACCTGACCTTTAACTAGTCCCAAGGTATTAATATGCTCAATGGAGGTGTTTAAAGGCACTTCCTTAGAGCTTTGAGCTTGTACCTGCATACCAAGGCAAATGCCTAGCAGCGGCTTTTTATAATTGATAATAAAGTCAGTAAGCTCAGAGCTGACGCTATTACTATCACCACAGAGCTCAGGGATTTTATCTAAAGGCTGCTTAAGCAGACCTGACATCACAGCGCTAGCTGAGCCCACACCAGGCATAATCAGCTTATCAGCCTGATTTAAGACATTAAGGTCATTAGTAATCTGCGCCTCAACTCCTAAGCGCTTGAGGGCTTGAACTACCGAATTAAAGTTAGCGGACTTTGTATCTACAATACAAACTTTCATCAATATCACGCGAGGAGAATCCTGACTATAAGCAAAGCTTAGGCAGGAGAGGAATCGCGTCCTCCTAAATATAAGTTAACAACTCTCCAGAGCTAACTACTAGGCGCTGATTAGCTGGAAAAACATGTACCATGGCTCTTTGAGCTCCCTAAAGTCATAAGTTTATTAGCGCGGAACTCCCTGTCTTTAGACAGGGGAGGATGCGCTCTCCTTTTTAATTTCAGGAGATATAGGGGCTTTGGGGTTGAGGGCCTAAGCTGCCACAGAGCTTGCTTAGAGGGTGCCCTTGGATGATGGTAATTCGTTGGAGACCACTTTGATAGCAGGTCTCAAGGCACGGCCAAAGGCCTTGAAGAGGGCCTCAACTTGGTGATGGGCATTGCCCGAGGTGACCTTCATGTGCAAGGTAAGGCCCATAGCCACGGCTAAGGACTCAAAGAAATGGGAGACCATTTGGGTCTCAAAGCCATTAATGTCCTCACGGGTAAAGTTGGCACTTAAGTCAAACTCTACGTGTGGACGGCCTGAGATATCCATAGCTACTTGTACTTGTTTATCAGCCTCAGTATCTGCTAGTGCATCACAAAGCTCGCCTCTATCACCTAAAGTAGCTAAAGGAGCACCACTTACAGTAGCCATGAGCTCATCCATAGGCACAATAAAGCCAAAGCGACCAATACCACGCTTATCACCCAAAGCCTGCTTTAAGGCAGTACCTAAGGCAATGGCTGTATCTTCAATGCTATGGTGGCCATCAATATGTAAGTCGCCAGTGACTTTTACATCTAAGTTAAAAGCAGCATGGGTGGCAATTTGATCGAGCATATGGTCAAAAAAGCCAATGCCAGTATCAATATGGCTATTGCCGTAGTGGTCTAAATCGACAGCTACGCTAATTTGAGTCTCTTTGGTATTGCGCTCGACCTTGGCAATACGAGCTGCTGGTGTTTTTAAGTTTAAGCTCTGTTCGCGCTTGGTAATCAAGTCGGCAATTTCATCCCAGCTTAAGGCCTTGATATGAGCAAATGGGCTATCTTGCGAGGTGATTTCACCATCGCCTTTATCTTGGGCATCTTTTAAGCCCACTCTAATACCAGTAATGCCCATATTCTGAGCCATAGCTAAATCGGTATCGCGATCGCCAATGAAATAAGAGTGCTCACGCGACCAGCTATCGGAGCTTAAGTAAGAACGTACCAAGCCAAGCTTGGGCTTACGGCACTCACAATTGTCCTCAGGCATATGTGGGCAGATTAAGATTTGCTCAAAGACAATACCTTGGGAGTGGAAGGTATTAACAATATGCTCATGGGCTGGGGTAAAAGTATTAAGCGGGAAGGAGTCAGTGCCTAAACCATTTTGATTAGACACCATAACCAAGGTAAAGCCTTGCTCTTGTAATTTTAAGAGGGCAGGAAAGACGCGAGGGAAAAATACAACCTTGGATAAGGCATCTACCTGATAATCATCAGGCTCGCATACCAAGGTGCCATCACGATCGATAAAGAGGTATTTCTTCATAGTTTAAAAGCCAAGCTAAGCACGCTTAGAGCTCATATATCTGTCAAAGTCAGCAGTGAGTCTCTTAAGCTTAGTTTTAGTGCTTTGCTAGAAGTAGAGAGTAAAAAATTTAACATGTGCCCTCTTAAGAGGGCTTAAGTAATTATTAGATATAAAAAAACCACTAGGCACGCATAAGTTGCAACCCAGTGGTTTGGTCTCTTTGAGGTGATAAGTTTGTTTAGAGGGCTCTTTCTTTAGCTCACACTCCTTGCTGTAAGCCTTATGTTAGGCTAACTATTATGGGAGCATGGTAGTAGTAAGTACAGTGCGGCCCTGATAGTAGCTTAGACTATTTGGCTAAGCTGGTTAAAACTCTCATAACCTCGTCGAGCTCCTCTGGGGTGCCCACAGTAATACGAATATGGTTCTTTAAGCCAGGTTTGGTCTCAAAGGAACGTAAGATAATGCCCTTTTGGGTCATAGCTTCAAATACGCAAGGTCCGTCCTTGAACTCTACTAAGACGAAATTGGCCTCAGTAGGGTGAACACGCTTGACAATGCTCAAGGCTTCTAAATTGCTCTTAAGCTGGGCACGTAATTCCTTGCTCTTGGCAACACGCTCTTGCATGAGCTCAATACCACCACGAGCAAAAGCCTGACGGGCAATTTGAGCTACAGGGTCAGCAATTGGATATGGATCGATGACCTTGGTCATGAGGGCAATAATGTCACGGTGAGCTAAGGTAAAGCCGCAGCGAATACCAGCTAAGGCGAATGCCTTGGAGAGGGTACGGGTTACGACTAGGTTTGGATAATCCTTTAATAAAGGCACTACGCTGTGCTCTGGAGCATATTCAATATAGGCCTCATCTAAGACAAATAAGACCTCAGGGAATTGCTCTAAGAGTTTTACCAACTCGCCATGGTCAAATAAGATGCCCAGAGGGTTAGCAGGGCTATCAATAAAGACTAATTTGACTTTAAATGGGGCTTCTTGAATAGCAGTAGCAATAGCCTCAGCACTTAAAGTGAAATCCTCATTGCGCTTAGCATAGTAAGTTTGAGCACGATTAGTAGCAGCTGCAATTTCATACATGCCATAAGTAGGAGGGGCAACTACAATACCTTCGCCTACTTCACAGAAAGTACGAATTAATAAACCAATGGCCTCATCAGAACCACGGCTAACTAAAACTTGATCACGTAGCAGACCTACATAATCGGCCATGCCTTGAGTTACATCGACAGGCTGACAATCAGGATAACGATTTAAAGTAGTGGAGTTAAAGATATAGAACTCGGACTTTGGGGACTCGTTAGCATTTAAGAAGGTGTGGCCATGACCGCCAATACGGCGGGCACTTTGATAAGGCTCAAGTTTTTGTACATGCTCACAAGCAAGCTTAGTTAAATCAACCATACTTTAATTTCACCATCCTATTTCAATACACCAAGCACGAAGCTCTCTAACACAAAGAGCCTTTGTCTTTGGCTAATATTCAATTCTTAAATCTGTCAATTGTGCTTACGCTCACCGCCTGCTTTGCCTACCGCCTGAATAAAAGGGCATGTTTATTTAATGGTCTGCTGCAAGGTAAGCGGCATGGATGTCTTAGCCCTTAGGAATCAGAGCTCCTATAAATAAAGGCAACGTACCTCTTTTATTTAGGTGGAGACCTAGCTAGGGCTTGACTAAGCTTGCCTCAGGCAGTGTTAGTTGCATCCGATCTTAGCAAGGCGCAAGGTTACAGCATTGCGGTGGGCATCTAAGCCCTCGGCACTGGCTAGTACTTCTACTGTGTGGCCAATATTGCGTAGACCTTGAGCGCTGGCACAAGAGATAGTGTAGCGTCTTCTAAAATCATCCGTACCTAAGGCACTAGCAGTTTTGGCATAGCCGTAGGTAGGCAGGGTGTGATTAGTACCAGAGGCATAATCTCCCATAGATTCACAGGTATAAGCACCTAAGAAAATGGAACCTGCGTTACGGAGCTTAGCTACAATAGCATGCGGATCATCAATTTGCACAATTAAGTGCTCAGGAGCATACGTATTTGAGATCTCGATAGCCTCTTGGAGGTCTTGAGTCTTGATAAGGCGGCTCTTGCTGAATGCTTTAAGGGCAATTTCCTTACGTGGTAAGCAATTTAATTGCTTCTCTAAGGCAACTTGAGTTTGCTCTAAGAGCTGAGTGCTTGGAGATACCAAGATTACTTGGCTATCAGGGCCGTGTTCAGCTTGGGAGAGCAAATCAGCAGCCACAAAATCAGCATCGGCATGCTCATCGGCAATCACCAAAACCTCAGATGGTCCTGCTGGCATATCAATAGCAGCACCATTTGGATCATCGCTTACTAAGCGCTTGGCCATAGTGACAAATTGGTTGCCAGGACCAAAGATCTTGTGCACCTTAGGCACACTTTCAGTTCCATAAGCTAAAGCAGCTACAGCATGGGCACCACCTAATTTGAAGATGTCCTTAATGCCACATTTGGTAGCAGCGTAAATGATGCCATCTGAGAGTGGGTATGGTGAGGTTAAGACTACTTGCTCGCACTTAGCAATTTGAGCTGGCACGCCTAACATGAGCGCTGTGGAAACTAAAGGAGCAGAACCACCTGGAACATAGAGGCCGACCTTTTCAATAGGGTGGGTAGCAGTTTGGCACTCGATGCCAGAGACTGTCTCAACCTTGACATGGCAAGGCTCTTGAGCAGCATGGAAGTGGCTAATATTCTTATAAGCCTGATCAATGGCCTCTTTTAAAGTAGGGTCAATACGTTCACAGGCCTGCTTAATCTCTTCTGTAGTAAGTTTGAGATTATTATCAGGGCACTTATCGAGTTTGTGGGCATATTCACGTAAGGCCTCATCACCGCGCTTTTTTACATTTGCAATGATGTCGACCACAATATCGTGTACAGAGCTCTCGCTCTCTTGGGCTGGACGCTGCAAGCATGCCTGACGTTCAGCATCATTTAAATCTTGCCAGTTAATAATATCCATAATCAGCTGTGCTCAAGAAAATATCACTAATTTCCACCTAAGCCCCATCTCTATAGAGCATGTTTAGCCTAGTGCCATGCACTTAGTTAGCTGTGTGACTCAAGAGCTCTAAATCAGTCCCTTAGGGTAGGGGCTGTTTGGGAGTTGGAATTAAGCGTGATACATGTTTGTTGATTGGTCCTTACATCCAGTGGCATCAGAGCTTTTAGATATTCTCCTCTCCAAGAGAGAGCATCCCTACAAGTACTTATTCTTGGCTAAGGCATAAGACTATGTATCTGAGGCTGCTACCTATTAGAGTGAACTTACTATGCTCAAGGACAAGAAGCAGACTAGGGCCTGAGAACTATTAGGCAGCTTGTTTGTAAATAAAGGTGCTGCCTAGGTGGGGCTCACTTTGGGGTCTGTTAGTGGATGTAAGGTGCTAAAGTTTAATCAAGCATCTTCTCAATTGGTACAACCAAGATAGAGGATGCTCCTAATTCCTTTAAGCTTTCCATAGTTTCCCAGAAGAGCTTTTCACGGGAAACTACGTGCAAGGCTACGCGATTGCTATCGCCTTCAAGCTCGATAATGGATGGATTTTCTGCACCTGGGAGTAAGGCAGTGATTTCTTTGAGCTTATCGCGTGGAGCATTCATCATAATGTACTTTGACTCTTTGGCAGTTAGTACACCATGTAAGCGAGTTAAGATGCGATCGGCAGTTGCTTGCTTTTCTGGATAGAGTTCTTGGTCACGGGCAATAATTACCGCTTGGGACTCATAAATAGTCTCTACCTCGCGTAAGCCATTGGCCTGTAAGGTAGCGCCAGTTACGACTAAATCGCAAATAGCATCTGCAAGGCCTGCACGAGGGGCCACTTCAACTGAGCCAGTTAACAGTACGCTCTTGAAGTTAACACCTTGGGCACTTAAGGCACGACGCAATAAGTGTGGATAGGTAGTGGCAATCTTTTTGCCTTCTAAGTCCTTAACTGAGTGCCATTCTTGTTCTTGCGGAATAGCAATGGCTAAGCGGCAATCACCAAACTTGAGCTTGCAGACCTCACGATAGGAAGTATTTAAGCCATCGAGCTTACGCTGCATAGCAGTTTCTTCTAGCACGTTTTGGCCTACGATACCCCAGTCAACTACATGATCCATGACTAAACCAGGAATATCATCATCGCGGACACGCAGGATATCAATCGGCATGTTCTCAGCATGAGCGAGTAGATGATCTCGGTTTTCGTTGATCTTAATGCCACAGCTCTTAAATAAGCGCTCGGTCTCGTCGGTAAGACGACCCGACTTTTGCATTGCGATTCTTAGTCGTTTCTTGCTTTGATCATTTACAGTGCTCATGAATAAAACTCCAAAGTTAAGCCAAGCTCAAGGCCGATACTAGCAGGTATAGATAAGACCTACTTTCACTTAAGCATACAGCTTAGGGCTAGGGAAAGACAAAAAATACAAGCCCATATCCAATAGCGCTTGTAAGCAATGCTCGACAGCTATTGGGGGCCATCAATAATATTAAACTAGCACAAGTAGGGGCTAAATAATAGCGCTAGCAATTTTTTAGTAAAAGCCCTGAATGAAAGCACCATAGCGGTAAGTTTTGCACCATAATCGCACGAAGGGCTATTGTAAGCTTTACTTTGCTGCATTTTGGGGCTAGGCCGTCACAAAAATCCATCTCTAGCAGCTACCTAACTTTCACACCTGTAGCAAGTCTTGCTCCAAGCTAGCGCAATCGTCTAAAGGACTAGTAGTTAAAATCATCTGGTAGGGAGAGACGAGCTCCGACTTGCTGGATGCAATAGGATGCGAGGTTGTTGCCTAGGTAAAGTGCGTGCTCTAATGTAGCTCCCTTGAGCAAGGCGGCAATAATGCCAGCGCTATGGCTATCGCCTGCACCTGTGGCGTCAACTACCTTTTGAGGGCTTACTGGGAAGTGGTAATAATTGCCCTGATAGCTAACTACAGCTCCATCGATATCTAAGGATAAGATAATTGGTGCAGAGGTGAGATGCTGGAGTTTTTCCAGTCCACGACCTAGATCTTTTTCCTTGGTGATGAGCTCTAATTCCATGCGATTTAGGTGCAAGATTGGATTTAAGCTCATTAAGAGCTCAAAGGCCTCAGGCTTAATAAAGTTAACCCGAGCTCCTGCATCAAAGAAGACTACAGCACTTGGCTTTTTGCGCTCTTTGACCTCTTGCAAGTAAGTAAGACCATTATTATCAGTAAGGTCAAAACCTGCAAAGTAAATGAGGTCAAATTCCTCCCAAGCAATATCGTGCAGCCATTCTTGTTGCATATGGTTTTCAATGCCAGGTACAGCAATAAAGGTACGCTCGCCATTTTTGTCGATCATACATAGGCAATAAGCGCAGTCATAAGGGCTATCAGGCTTGACGATTAAATCTTGCTCTCCATAGCCATCTTTGAGCAATTGCTCATGGCTTAAAGTGGCATAAGGGCCATGGCCAATAGGGACTTTAATCTTATGGTCAATGCCTAAGATGCGCTCAATGTGAGCTACATTGATGGCACAGCCACCTACACCAATATTTAATTCTTGCGCATAGGAATCTCCGCCTACTGGAGGTAAGTGATCTAAGGCTAAAGTTACATCAACAAAGGCACCACCTAAGACCAGGGCCTTACCTAAGCAAGGCTTATCTTTAAGGTGATTAAAGACTAAGGAGCTACGATACTCAGGGCCTAAGATATGCTCAAAGATAGGCAAAGGCAAAGTATAGTTAAGCTCACTAGGATCCTTGAGCTTTGGAAGTAGGCGATAAAAAGAGGTAGGCAGGTTTTTGCCAAGGTCACGCAAGACAGTGCTATTCATAATTAAAAAACAACGACCAACCAAGAAACAAGAACAACCCAAGTGGTGTGATTAAGGAAGCTTGGGAAAATGACGGTAATTGGGGATTATTGTACTAAAAGTAGTAAGTGAGCTCCACGGATCAGGACAGATGCACGATAATTGAGAGAAAATATCATCTGTTGGCAGTGTAAAGAGAAGTTGCTTATAGCAGGCACAAGGATGTGGGAGATTGAATTTGGTGATGCAGATCGCCGATTTGATAAATTGGGCATAGGGTGTGCATTAGAAAAGGTTAATCTATTAGAAAGAGTTTAGTCAACACAAGGAGAAAGGCGTGGAAAGCGTCATTAAGGTAAAAGATGTAATTACCCCTATTAATAATTACTTGCGTTCTAGTGAGAGTATTGATATCGCTACGGGCTATTTGCGTTATATCCAATTAGGTGCGCTGCGTATTTTAGAGGAAATTGACCAAGTATGTTCCCTCTCAGGCATGGACTATTTTTTAGCAGGTGGTGGTCTTTTAGGTGCTGCTCGTAATGGTGGCTTCATTCCTTGGGATGATGATTTAGATATTTTCTTAGCACGCTGTGATTATGAACGCTTTGTGGAGGCCTTTAATCGACTTAATTCTGTTGATGGCTTAGTCGCTTCCTTGTATAGCGCCCCTACAGGAGTGTGGAACTTAATTAAGGTGCGCCATAAGAATATCCCATCTGTCTTTGTCGATGTCTTTTGCTATGACGTGCTTTATAAGAGCATGTCTATTAAAGAGCGTATTAGCTTTAGTAAAAAGCTCCAAGCCATCACAGTTACTCACTCTAAGAAGCGTAGCCGCTTCCAATCAGTAGAGCTCTATCATGACTCTTTTAAGGAGCTCACCTATGAGCAATTTGGAGATTTAAGCTTTGATAGTAGCTGCAACGATCCTACAGTGTTTTTCTCTTTGGGCTTTTGTCATAATTCCATTAAATGCAATGCTTTTAGAATGAGAGATATTTTCCCAGTGCGCAAAGTATCCTTTGAAAATCGTATTTTCAATGCGCCAGCCGATGTCGATCTCTTCTTGACCTATTGTTATGGTGACTATTTGCGTCTGCCCCTCGAGCCATCACTACACGTTGACTTAGATGCCATTGATTTAGAGCAAGCCATGATGCTCAAGGCCTTTGTCAGCTCCATGCCAGAATATAGACAAATGCACCATCGCATCTTGCTCTAAGCATAATAAAGCCCCAGCCTAGCTCCAATTTTTAAGGCTAGGGCAGGGGCTGATAGTTAAGACTCAAGTTGCAGCCTTGTCTTTTGCGCAAGGCTCAGCTACATGCGCTTATCTTTGCACGCGCTGTGATATCTAAAAGGCTCTTAAGATTTAATATTTTTCATAATAGTAGCCGCCCTTGCCATCAGGTTCTAAATAGCCGTCTTTAGTCTCATAGCCGCCATGGGCATCAGGATAGATGGTGCCATGGGGGGTATCCCATGAGCCATCTTTATTTTTCCACACCTTGCCTTCCTTGGTGTCATAGCCATCAAGCTCGCCATACATATTGTAGCTTGGATAGATGCTCTCACCACGAAAGTAAAAGCTGCCATCAGGATCCTTTTGGATATGATCATCATCAAAGGCCATAGTTGGGCCTATCATCAAGCATCCAATTACGGCACTTAAGGCCCAGCGCTGATATCTTTGCATCAACCATCCCTCCTTAATCTAAGAGCTCTTGTAAGTAGAGTGCTTATATTATAGAGCTTTTGCTCCTCTCTCTAAGTGAGAACTCTCCAAAATAATTGGCTCTCCATACGGCTACCCTGTAAAGCCACTTGCCCATAAGCTGTCTTGATTAAGAATCTCTATACCAGCTCCAGAACTTAGATATCTGCCTCAATAGCTAAGCTTTACATCGTAAGATACCTATGAGTCCGTTGACTCATAGGGAACCAAGCTGATTCTGATATGCTTTACTACTCAATACTGGTTCTCTTTAGAATCAA
>Lana_p2__coassemble_389_pt1 | contig 29211 bp, 18 predicted proteins | sample Lana_p2__metabat2_low_PE_029 | metagenome-assembled genome bin Lana_p2
GCTAAACCTCCTACATTCATAATCTCGCCTGCAAAGACGAAAAATGGAATAGCCAATAAGGTGAAATTATCCGCACCATTAATCAGGCTTTGAGCCATAATTTGCGGATCTACCATATCTAAATGCACCATCAGGCCTAAGCTACATAAAAGCAAAGCAAAGGCAATAGGAATACCAATGGCCACTGAGGTGAGTAGAATAATTAAGAAAATCGCGACTGTCATGCTTTACTCCCAGCGCTTATGAACCAGTTGATTGCCCAAAGCAACGAGCTTAAACACTAAAATTAAGCCCATACCCACTGCCCCTACGGCGCCAGATAAGTAGATATAGCCCATAGGAATTTGTGCCACAGGAGATAAGTCCTCCATATTGAACTCATAGAGCTCATAACTGCCTATACAAAGCAAGTAGCAACAATAGAGCATGGCTCCATAACTAAAGAATTTAACTACAGTGCGCAGCGGAGCAGGAAAAGCCTTGCGTATAAAATCAACATAAATGTGCCCGTCCTCTTTCATGGCCAAAATAGAGCCTAAGAACACGACCCAGATGAATAAAAAGCGCGAAAGCTCCTCTGAAACCACAATGCCAGAGTCAGCAATAAAGCGCAGCGCCACATTGACAATGACGAGCACCGACATAAGAGAAAGAATAAGAACTACCAAGATCTCAAGTGATTTGGTTAGGACATGGGAGATATTGTGCATAAGATTGCTCCTATGATTAATTCATGTCACAAATCATAGAGATTCTTGATATGAAATTATCAAACAATGATCACATTTTCCCAATTTTTGATAAGTTCATATCATAAAAATGTTAAACAACTCGCAATTTTGATAGTTTCATATCAATTATTGACTATACAGCTAGCAAAATGACAGAAATCTATCATGCTTGTAAACACCAGATCAGCGGCACTCAATAAAAAGGGATAGAAGAAGCGCTTAAAGCTAGCAGCAAACTTTAAGGCAAAAGAAAAGCCGTAGTGCATTGGATATGCAAGTACGGCTTTCAAGACAAGACAAGTTGTAAATTAAGAGCAAGTTGGCAGCTTGCGCTTAAATACCCCTGCTATAGGGAACAGGGGAGCTTAATTACTTAGGAAACTATTGTGACTTTTTAAGGAGCAGGGTAGAAGCCAGATGGCTGCTCAGAGAGGTTGATTAAGATGTTCTTGCACTGGGTATAGTGGGCAAGTACCATCTTATCAGTCTCACGGCCGATACCAGATTGCTTATAACCACCAAATGGAGAGCCCTCAGGGATCTGATTGTAAGTATTGACCCACATACGGCCAGTTCTTACAGAGCGAGCTACGCGGATAGCACGGTTAATATCAGTAGAGAAGACTGCACCACCTAAGCCGTAGATAGAGTCATTGGCCATAGCGATAACTTCTTCTTCAGTCTCAAAAGGAATAACCACAGCAACAGGACCGAAGATTTCCTCTTGAGCTACACGGCACTGATTAGCTCCCTTTAAGAGGGTTGGACGCATAAAGGCACCCTTGACAAACTCGCCTTCAGTTAAGCGCTCACCACCGCATAAGACCTCAACCTTATCCTCCTCTACACCGATACGTACATACTCTAAGATCTGCTTTAATTGCTTCTCATCGACCTGAGCACCCATTTGGGTATCCTCTTGCCATGGCATGCCGACCTTGACGGCATTGAAGCGACGTACTAACTCAGGTACGAACTTATCCCAGACACTCTTTTGGACAAAGATACGCGAACCTGCGCAGCATACTTGGCCTTGGTTGAAGAGAATACCTAAGGTAGCACCGTCTAAAGCCTGCTCTAAACGGCAGTCATCAAAGATAATATTGGCGCTCTTGCCACCTAACTCTAAAGTGGAAGGAATGAGGCGCTTAGCAGCGGCAATGGCCACATCACGACCAACTTCAGTAGAGCCAGTGAAGGCTAATTTCTCAAAGCCCTCGTGGCGTAACATGCAATCACCAGACTTGGAGCCACGACCTGTTACTACGTTAAATACACCTGCTGGGATAACATCTTGGACTAATTCAGCTAAGCGTAATACAGATAAAGAGGTAGTAGAAGATGGCTTGAAGACGGTGCAGTCACCTGCAGCTAAGACAGGAGCTAATTTCCATGCTGCCATTAAGAATGGGAAGTTCCAAGGAACAATCTGGCCTACTACACCTAATGGCTCACGTAAGGTTATCGACAGGAAGCTGTTATCCAGAATATTGGACTCGCCAGACTCAGCTAAGATAACACCAGCAAAGTATCTAAAGTGAGCGGCGGCATATGGCACGTCAATGGCCATGGTTTCACGAATAGGCTTACCATTATCCAAGCTCTCGATCATGGCTAATTCTTCTTGATTAGCATCAATGATGTCAGCGATCTTATTTAAAATAACAGCACGCTCTTTAGGGGTAGATTGAGACCAGCTTACAAAGGCCTTTTGAGCTGCCTTAACGGCCTTATCTACATCTTGTTCAGAGGCATCAGCAAACTTAGCTAATACAGAGCCATCGGCAGGGCAGACAGACTCTAAAGTAGCACCATCAGAGGACTCTACCCACTGACCATCAATAAAAAGCTTGTAGCAATCCTTAAGCTTGATATCTTCCTTTCTCATAGCTCTCAATCCTTTTTTTAACTAAACACAAGTTTTTGCAATGATCCCAGTTTAGTGAAAAAGTGTTGCTTAGAATTACTAGTTGATAGGCTTTTTCAAGGGACTTAATTAAAGTTAATTCCAGATCACAAGCTGAGTAAAAAACTTATTTTTTATGATGTAACGCACAGACTTTTGACAAAACTAGATTTCACCTAGCTTTTTAGCCCATAAAAAGACCCCAATAGCGCTAAAAACTAGGATCCTAAAAAAAATTATCAGCTAAAACTCCCTTTGCGAGCCATATCACATTATCCCCTGTCATGCCGCTTAAAGCCTGATTTTATCTAGCTTGATGACCTCACATATCACTCCCAATGCTTTCATCCATGTGCCTTATTGCAAGTGCATCTTGGATCCAAACAAGATGTCATTTTGGTGGAGTTTTAAGCCCTATAGGTTACAAGGTGCTCCACCTTATGTAATTAAGGCTCTCTTTTCCCTCTAAGATTGCTTTTATGCCTATCTATACAAACGACCATTACGGATAATTTAGTAGAGTTAAACCTAGCAAAATATGACGGTGTTCACACTTAAATGGAACTTGCAAAGTGATAAATTGCCCTGCTAAAAATCAGTTGATAAAACCTATCTTAAGGCAAAATCAAATGTAGATCTCGTTTTATATAAAGCTTATGAATAGGCCAAACACTGACCCTACTAGTTAAGCGATAAGCCCCTGCGAGCTACCTTTTGACACGTGCTAAACTCCCCCTCCAAAGCTCAATATTATGCCTAGTCATTTTGAAAAAATTACCAATTTTCCTGAAAATTTTACCATTTTAGCCCATGGATTTTTGAGAAAAATAAAAACACAGCAAGCGCAGGGGTCGTCAAAGCCCGTAAATTAGCCCTCTTTGCTAGTGCCAGTTTATTATATGCACAGGCTAACTTACTTGGGATCCCAGCAGCGCTGCTTAGGAGCAAAACAAAATTATTAAGCAAGATACTTGCAGCGCGCGGGTCGTGAACCTGCAAGTAATCAAACAGCAGCAACCTCATCCATTCAACCCCATAAAAATTGAGCGCAGTGGAGAGGTTTTAGATTAAAGGTAGGATTGATCATGGCTAATCGTATTATTCTCAACGCAATTTCTTATCACGGCAAAGGCGCGGTTGAGCACATTATCCCTGAGGTCAAGCAACGCGATTTTAAGAAAGCCTTTATTTGCACCGATCCTGGCTTAGTTGAGCACAAGGTTATCAACAAGATCACCGACCTTTTTGACGAGGCAGAGTTAGCTTACGAGATTTATTCTAACGTCAAGCCAAACCCAACTATCGAGAACGTCCAAACTGGCGTACAGGCCTTCAAGGACTCTGGTGCCGATTACATCATTGCTGTAGGCGGCGGCTCTTCTATGGATACAGCCAAAGCTATAGGCATCATTATCGCCAACCCAGAGTTTGAAGATGTAGTATCCTTAGAGGGTATGGCCCCTACCAAGCACCCTACTGTACCAATTATTACCGTGCCTACCACCGCTGGTACTGGCTCTGAGGTTACTGCCTACTATGTAATTACCGACATTGAGCGTGGCCGTAAGTTTGTGTGTGTTGATGCCAATGCTATGTCCATTATTGCGGTAGTAGACCCTGACATGATGTCCTCTATGCCACGCGGCTTAACTGCTGCCACTGGTATGGATGCTCTGACCCACGCTATTGAAGGCTTAATTACCAAGTCAGCTTGGGATATGTCCGATATGCTGCATATCAAGGCCATTGAGCTTATTTCCAAGCACTTACGCGGAGCTGTTAATAACGAGCCAGAGGGTCGTGAGGGCATGGCTTTAGCTCAATACTTAGCAGGCATGGGCTTTTCTAACGTAGGTTTGGGCTTAGTTCATGGTATGGCTCACCCATTAGGTGCCACTTACGACACTCCTCACGGTGTAGCTAACGCCATCATCTTACCTACTGTAATGCGCTACAATGCTGATTACTCAGGTGAGAAGTATCGTGAAATTGCCCGCGCCTTTGGTGTAGCAGATGTAGATAAGATGCACCAAGAGGAATATCGCCGTGTAGCTATCGAGTGTGTAGCTCAATTATCTAAGGATGTTGGCATTCCTCAAAGCCTCCATGGCATTGCCAAGGAAGAAGATCTCGACTTCTTAGCCGAAAGTGCCTTCCAAGACGTATGTACCGCAGGCAATCCTCGTGAGACTTCGGTATACGAAATTCGTGAACTCTACCGTTCCTTACTCTAATTAGACCCTAAAACCTCACGGAAGAAGAATCCATAGCTCCTAGCACTATTTACACAGTGCTAGGAGCTTTCTTGTCCTGATTTTTGAATGCTTAGAAGGGTACTTGAGACTAATCAGGGTGATTTTTTAAGAACTCGCTCATGCTCTCGAAGTACTCGCAATCGGCTCCTTCAAATAACACGTCATCGGGCTTCATGATATGACGCTCAGCGCTATAGATCATGCAGACAATTTTCTTGTAATCATCCTGATAAGCATGCTCTGGATCAGGGTGCTGATATATGCAATCTTGGCAGGCCTTACAGTTAGCTGCCTCAGTAATACCAATGGGCTCTGAGCCCCAAATTCTGTCTCTTGCAGGATTATTCTTCTCTTCCATAATTACTTGGTTCCTTTAATCAACTCAACTACAGCCACCCAAGCTCACGCTTGATGGCTACGAATATGACACTCTTTTTTGAGCACCAAGCCATAGCTTGCGGCTATTTAGGCCCATGGAATGGCCTTTACAATTTCATCCCACAGGTATTGCTTGGACTCATTAAGGCTATTGAGTGTAAAGATGCCATAAGAGGTAGCAGGTGCAAATTGCTGGGCTAAAGGCGATTCGGCCATACGCCATACAGGTGCATTAGAGGCCGCACGACCTTGTAAAACCCATACCATTTTAGGTGCGCGCACCTCATGAGCTACAGCAGTTTCTTGCGAGTATTTACGAATGACCTCTTGCAAGTGACGCTGAATAATAGTACCACGACTGGAGAACTTAGCATCCAAGATAATATAGTTCTCCTCTCCATCTGCATTGACAAATTTCAAGACAAAATCAGGAGTGTAGTAATCAGAATCACTAAGCTTATAGGCTACCGTAGTTCTAAAGAGCTTAAGCTCATTATAAAAACGCACCGCCGAGATCACAGGCTGATAATAAAGCGTAACTTTTTGTGAGTGCTTGGACAAGATAAAAGTATTAGGCAGACTTTTATCCTCTACTTGAGCATCATCTTCTATGCCGTAATCATAATGGAAAATAGCATCTGAGCCTTCTACTTCATAGCCATTGGCTGCCAAGAGCTTGAGCAGAGCGAGCAGACAGTAAATTTCAAAGAGCTTATCTAAAGTCTTAGTTTGTAATAAGAGCTTCTCTTGCTCTAAATTAAAGTCGCCATACTCAAACCATTTAATGATGAGCGCAAAGACTAAGGTATAAGGCTTAACCTCTTGAAAGGGCTTAGTCTTACGTGGCAATGCCAATAAATTGCGCGCACTGACCTCAAAGAGGGAATTGTACTGGCGATACAAGTTAACTAGGCTTTTGATAGTCTCCTCTAAGCGACTTAACAAAGTATTGCGATAGTAATCGACATACTCAGATTGCCCAGATAGTTCAGGGACGGCATAATTATCAGGCGCACTTGCAGTAGATACGACCATGCCCTGACTGAGCTTACGCTCTTGGCTCCTTAAGCTTTCGGCAAGCTCTGTGGCTGTTTGCTGGGCGCTATTTAAGACGGTGAGTAAAAAGCCAATAATGACTTGGTTTTCGTAAATATCAAAGCTCTTATAATTGACCTCAGAGTGAATCTTTAAAGGCAGATAGTGATCGCCTAAATACTCAATACCTCCATAAGGAACTTTGCCTAATTGATCAGCATTTTGCATCAACCACTCAAAGCTTTTAGCATTAATAGACTTAACGCTTTGATAGGAAACGAGCACCCCCTTTTTCTCGATACGGTGCTTACCCATAGCTCTAAAGTAATTGAAGTTGGCCTTATAGCAGACCATGACCTCCTCTAAAAGCTGCAAATAAGAGTTAAACGAGCGATAGGACGCATGCGTAAACGCACTTTCAATTAAGCTGCTTTTGCCTGAGCTATGCCCATGTTCAAAGAGCCACTTATTGATTTGATAATCATCAAAGTTTGAAAGCTCAGCGAGCATAGCACTGACATTTTTCGAGTCAGTTTTATTGCGGCTTAGGCATAATAAAAAGCCACTATGCAGATCTAAATGCGAGCCATCTTTGAAATTTATAACTACAGTAACAATGACTGCATCAAATAAGAGCAAAAATGGCTGGCCATTAAAGCTATTATGCCCTTTATGGCTGGGATTATAAAAAACGACTTGTCCTGACAGCACCTCACTGTGAGAGTTAAAGGTGACATAGCCTACCTCATAGTCATTGACGAGTACCTGGATAGTATCTACATTGCTAGTTGGGCAATCGGAGCACTGAAAATAAAAGTTATACCAAATATCTTCATAGACCTTGGGGCACAGCGCTTTATCGTAATTTTCAAGCGTTGGAGCCTTGGGGTACAAAGACACAGTCTCAGGTGCAATGGAAACTGCATCTGCTCCTGAATTTCCCAGAGCTACGAGCTTAACTCTAGCATCACGGACTATTACTTCTTCCACTAGAGCTACTCCTAGCGAGCAAAGAACTGATAAAAGCCCATATTATTCTTAGCTTGGCGGTTCATGCGCTGTAAATGCTTGGCAGTAATTGGCATGCTCTGCTCGGGGCACTCTTTAATTAAGTCCTCAATTAAGTTCTTATATTGATCGCCTGAACCATTGATACTTGGCAAGATCTTTTGAGCAAAAGCATAGTCAATTGGAGCAAGCTTATTGATGCTACCTTCTAAGTCCATACAACGACAAGCTGTATTGCAATAATGGCGTACCATCTTCAAATTACGAGGTGCAATTGGCATGGTGTTATTGGCAAAGATATTTTGCAAGGCTAACCACTTTTGAGCTACAGCATCGGTAATATCGTTCTTTTCCTTGACACCAAAGGCACGAATTAAAGAGCCAAAAGATACCATGCTCTTAGCATTTAAAATGGCTTCATCATCACCAAAGTCTTGCTCACATCCCTTTGGATCTAAGTAAATAACCCAGCTACGATCTAAATAACGTGGGGAGAGTTCTTCGGTAGTATGGTCAAAGTTAACAGTGGCCAAGAAACGTAAGTGAGGAGGTAAGCTAAAACTCTTGTTACCACCTAAGGAGATCATCTTCTTGGTAGCCGAATTAACATCGCAATTTTTCAAAAATACTGCCCAATAGTGCTCCATAGGGCTTAAATTAGCCTCATCTAAGAGCATGATAAAAGGGGCAATTTGCTTTTCATCATAAGGTATCTCAGCTGAGCCACACTCGGTATTTAAAAGCTCAAAAGCATTAAAGGCATCGACATTGCTCTTTTCTAAAGACTTGATCAATGGATTGTAATAGCCAATAAAATCCTTATGAGAAGTCCAACCACGCTCTACTGAAATTTCCACAAAGCGATTATCGTGCACCCCCGTAGCTAAGCCTAAAGATTTAGCTAAGAGATTACATAACGAGGTCTTACCTGTACCTGGCTCACCTGCAAAGGTGGTCATAAAGCCTTGGCTTAAGCAAATTAAATAGTTAGCAATATCGTTATTGCTAATATTGCGATGGGCCTTGTCATTTAAGAAACTGGAGACGCGATCGATTAATGCTGGAGCGCTCATATCTTTGCTAAGCACTGAGGCATCAAAAATAAGCTTAGGCTCCTCTAGTTCCTCAAGACGGGCTGTGCTACCCTCAGAGCGCAAGACTTTATCGATAAACTTGTTCTCTAAGACGTTGAAAGCTGCGGCAGCTTGATCTTTTAGAGTCTCAATCTTGCTATCTATTTGCTGCTCAAAGGAGAGCTTTTCTTGCTCTGCTTGGTCTCTCTCTTGCTTGAGCTTCTTGTAATCATGTTTTAACTGTTGAATTTGCGCTTGCAGGCTTTCCTTTTGCTCGATTATTTGATCGTAATCTTGGATGGCAGTGAGCTTCTCATTGAGGTTCTCATTTTCTTTAAGGAGTTTATCGCGCTCAGCTGTAATCTTTTCTAGCTTAGTATTATCAACTACTACTTGTTGAGTATTAGTCTTTAACGTACTCTCTTGAGCTTGCTGCTTGGCTGCTAACATTTGACTCAAGGAGTCATATTCCTTGCCACTTTCCATTGCCGCTACAGCCGCAGCCTCTCGCTTCATGGCGATTTTGCGCAAGCGCTCTTCAATCCCTAAAGAACTCCAAGCTGATCTATCAGTTAGCCCCTCAAAGTAGAGCATTTCAATATCATTCTCACGGAACTCTTGTTGTAAGCCCTCGTTCTTAAAGACACGCCCTAAATATTCATCTGAGTACTTCTCATTTTGTAAAACAAATTGCGCAAGTGACTTAAGCTTTTTGACACGTCCAAGAGAGAGCTCACCATAAGATCCGACCTTATTGGCATTAATGACAATTTCTTTAACTTGACGGAATAAATCACGGTTATAGCCATACTTGGTGCGCATGATTTCCATAAAGATATCAATGACTACATCATCGGCAATCCAGTCATAATTAGTTTTATTATCTTTGGGCTCTTTGATGGCAGAGCGGGAGATAAAATTAGCGCTGCTATTACCAAAACTATCACAAACGTCATAGATTTGCTCACTAAGCTTTGCCTCTGTATATTCTCCTACCAAATAATTAAATTGAGATAAGGCACGTAACAAGAGCGAACCTTGTTTACGATCATATTCAAAAGGGCCATAGAGCTTATCTTTATTTCTAACTAATATGTAATTAGTGTAGATGCCTCGATCTAAATCGTCGATACAGCGCTCTTTTTCAATAAAGACAAAGCTCTTATAAGAATCAATAATTTGATAGAGGCCACGCCCTTTAAACTCTTCAAACCACAGATCTGATCTATCTTTGCCCAACTCTGGATTATAGCGTAAATAGTAGACATTATTATTTCCTGTATAGTTCATATCAGACTCACTACTAATTCTGATAGATACTATACGGCCAAATTTAGTAAAAATACTTTCTGCTGTCGCTCCTCCATAGAGGCGACCTTCAAAACAGCCAACATGAGGAAAATCGTTGGAGTCTACAGGTACTAATTTTTCACCTTGTACTATAAAAGTAGGATGGACATATAAAATAGTATTTTCTTCAGGTCTAATTTTTTCATTAATTGATAAGGTGGCAACGATTTCCTTGCCATAATATTGATTTAAAATTCCCATAAATCATAAACCTAAGCAGATTGATAGTGCCCCTACTATAGCAAAGCCATAGAGCTTATTAGACATAAATCTAAAAAAGTAACTCAATGATCAAACTTTTTAGCCCCAATCTTACATGCTACAGCTAAAGTCCTACCCTATGTGGCCGTAATACAAGTAATAGGTGAAATTTGTAGTTATCCCCTCTTGGCATATATACAACTCAGATGCGCTATTGAGTTGCTATGAAAAAATATCTCTTAGAGCGTACACCTCCTGCTCAAGAGCTTAGCTAACATGGAGTTTTAAAAAAATGTTGTTCCCTAAAGCAGGCCGCAACCTATGCAAATTAGCGGCGCTTTCGGCTAGCTTATTGCTATTAAGCTCAGTACATGCTTCCTCTTTGCCCTTAAAGGGCCACACTCTTGATGTAGGCTTATCTCCAGTGCCTCCTTTTGTGCAAATTGATGGGCGTTTTACCGATCTGGAAGGCATTGATGTCGATATCATTCGTGAATTAAAAAAGCGTACTGGATTTGAGATCAGAAATAATCGCTTTAGAATCATGTCATTTGGCGAGCTCTTAACCTTAGGAGAGCAAGGCAAGTTAGATATTATTGCATCGGCTATTTCGCTAAGTGAAGCTCGCTCCAAGCTCTTTGAGCAATCCCCTGCCTCATTTAGATCTCACTCAGTCATTGTAGTACCTGCTAACTCAAATATTGCCTCAAGCAATGACTTAATTGGTAAGACTATCGCCGCAGAAGATGGCACCGATGCTACTGATATTGTAGATGAGGACTTGGCACATCAGATTAATATCAAACATGAGCTTACTACCTTTATGGTCTTCTATAGCGTGGCTACGGGTAAGAGTGATGCCTTAATTACCGAAGCTCCTATGGCTATGAGCGTGATTAATAGCTGGGCTAGAGGTAAGCTTAAGATTGCCTACCATATCAAGGGCTCGGAAAACGATATTGGCATTATGTTTAAAAAGGACACCAAGGTTTCTAAAATCTTAAGTCAAACCTTCCAGCAAATGCGTGATGATGGCACGATTGCAAAAATCGTCCACAAGTATTTGCCTGATTATAAATTTCCTGAGGACTTACAGTCTAAGCACTAACACATGCCTTTAGCCTCCTACCTTTTCTCAACTTAAGTTTTGATCTTTGTGGCCGCAGGCTGCAAAGATCAAAGCTTCTCCTACTTAAAAACGCCCCATTTTGGACCACCATACTAGGATCACCACCCATATTTTGTGATCCAAATCATAGATATGAAACCCCATAGATATCGGTTTTATTAGCTCTTGTACAAGATAATAATAAAGGTGTATTATGTATTTCCATAGATACTCAATGTGGTATCTATTAATTTCAATCAAACAAACAGCATTCACTTTAGTTTCTTGTGCAAAAACTAAAGAAGCTAGATTCCACTATGCATGGACAATTTAAGGCATCTTCAGGATGTGTTTGATCTTCAAACTTATTGGAGGCACCTATGCTACTTAACGCAGGAAAAACCTTGTGCGCTATCTTAGCTCTCACAACTAGTGCAACTTTGATGAGCGCAGTATCGGCACAAACTCTTCCTTTAGAAGGTGAAGAACTAGACGTAGGTCTTTCACCTGTAGCTCCTTTTGTCATGATCGACGGCGAGTTTACAGATCTTGCTGGTATTGATGTTGATATTATCCGTGAACTCCAAAAACGCACTGGCTTTGAACTCAAGCACAATCGTTTCCATATCATGGGTTTTGCAGAGCTCTTAGACTTAGCAGCTCAAGGCAAGATGGATATTAGCGCTGCCGCTATTTCCTTAAACGAAAGACGTGCCAATATTTTCTTACAATCTCCAGCATCCTTTAGATCCCATGCTGTAGTCGTAGTGCCTGCTGACTCTACTGTTAGCAACTATAAGGACTTAATTGGCAAGAACGTTGCAGCTGAGACAGGTACTGATGCTACTGATATTGTCTCCCCTGAAATTGCCAATCAGATCAATATTAATCATGAAAACACCGCTTTCATGACCTTCTACTCAGTAGCTTCTCGTAAATCTGATGCCCTAATCACTGAAGCCCCTATGGCAATGGAAGCTGCTGAGGACTGGGGCAAGGGTAAGCTTAAAATTGCCTACCATATTGAGGGTTCGGAAAATGATATGGGCTTAATGTTTAAAAAGGGCACCCGTACCTCCCAGATTCTCTACCAAACCTTTGAGCAAATGCGCGAAGATGGCACCATTGAACAAATAGTCCACAAGTATTTGCCTGATTACGTTTTTCCTGATGATCTCAAGCCTGGTGCAATTACCTTGGCCAAGCAAAAGGCTAAAGAGCAAGACATGAGCTCTAATATCAACACCGTAGCTCAGGTCGTGCTACCTAATAATACCCAGCCTAACCCCTGATCAATTGCAATAAGCCCAATTGCAAACAAGCCCTGTAGAGATCTCAAACACCTCACAGGGCTTTATTGTGTAAGGCTTACAAATGCATTGCCTGCATAGATATGCACTTGATTTTTTGCTACAATTAATAGCTATATGTTCACATGTATTTTTTCAGCTCCATGTAAGAAAATCAAACAGTTCAAGGAATATCCTAACTAGATTGCTACTAGGACAGGCATTATGGAGATCGGTCGATGCAATAAGGCTTGCTCAGCCTTGCTCTGAGCAAGTGGTTAGTATGGTCTATTCAAGCGCTCTTGCCTATGAAGAAAGCGCTTATTTAAAATATAAAGCTGACACATTTAACTTAAGCTTAATGATAGTGCGTTCCCCTTGCTTGGGCACTAGGTATCAGAACAATAAGAAGCTTAGCTCCTTAAATTAATTACACCAAGGATAGTGCAGCTAGGATGGTTGAAGCACAAGCAAATACTATGAGGGGTTAGGTACCACAAAAATTATGAGCGCGATGTTACTTATCTTGGTGATTTTTGGCTATGCCTGTTGCTCATTAATTGTCCCTTGTAATATTAATCGGTTCTTTAAGGCCATCTGGAGCCTATTTTTTGCCATCTGTACCTTTAAGTTCTTAATTTATGCAGATACTGGCACACTCACTTATCCTCACTTTAGACCTGCTCAAGTACTACTCATTGAGATGCTCTTTAATACGCTCTTACTCTGTGTGGTTATGGCGATTATTAAAGATCTCATCTTGCTCATACTCTATATATTAAACAAGCTTGAAGTCATTAAAATCAGGCGCTTTTATCAAGAGCTGCCAAATATTGCTATTTGTATCGTCGCCGTTACTATTGCTATGGTGGGTACCTTTTCACAAACTCAGACCCCTAAACTCAAAGAACAAGAGATTTATCTAACACATTTACCTCAAGAATTTGATGGATATAAGATAGTCCAGATTAGCGATTTGCACATGGGCCCTGTGCTGCGCCGCTATTTTTTAAATAACATCATTACCCGCATTAATGGAGTTAATCCTGACTTAATCGCATTAACTGGCGATTATGCTGATGGCCTATTTGATGTGCGCAAGGATGACTTTGATCCTTTGGCCATGATGTTTAGTAAGGATGGCATGCTCGCAGTCACAGGCGAACACGATTACTTTGTGGACTATAGTGAGTGGGAACATTACTTTAAAGAGCTAGGTATTACCTTTTTAAGAAATGAAAGCGTCATTTTAAAGCGTGGCCACCATTCCTTGAAAATTACAGGCATACCTGATTCTTATGGCTATGAGCACGAGCTCGATGACCCACCACGTCTGCTGCTAGCTAACTTTAATATTATTGACTACAACTACAAACCAGAACGCGTGACCTTTGGTCAGACTCAAGCTAACTCATACATTAATAATGGACTGTTTGATTATGACATGCTCATGATTAATTTAAAGAAGATTAATCAATGCGTAAATGAGGCATGGCTGACTTCTTTTTATGATATACAGCACCGCAGAATCTCGCTAAACAAGCACGAAAGCAGCTTTACTGATGTCCAAATTCTGCTTTCGCACAAGCCTGCAATTGCCAATAATCCTGACGTGACTGCTGATTTAATCTTATCAGGCCATACACATGGTGGCGTGACCATCTTTTTACAGCCTTTATTTGCCTACTTTAATGGCGGCTATGTCAGTGGTCTCTATCAAGTAGACGAAGATACCCAGCTGTATGTCAGCAATGGCACAGGCATTTGGTCTGCATTCTCTTGCCGCATCTTAGTCCCATCTGAAATTACCTTAATTACCTTGCGCACAGGCACGCCACCTACAAAGCAAAACCGCTTTCTAGTTAAGCACTCTACCTCCGCAGGCAGCACCACTGCTTCTACCAACATGCGCCAAGCTCACTAAGCGCTGGGCGCACCCCTAGGCCATGGCACCTGCAGGATACGCACTGGTGCAGCGTTGGCTATTTTTGCTAGTCAGCCTACTTGCCTTGGAGGCGCAAGCAGCACTGAGGCGGATTTTGATACTTAAGCTTGTCGTCCTCGGTAATAGCCCTTAAGACCTTGCATGGATTGCCTACAGCTACTACATTATCAGGAATATCACGATTCACTACTGCTCCTGCACCAATAACTACATTCGAGCCAATGGTCACGCCAGGCAAAATAGTGACATTAGCACCTATCCATACATTATCGCCAATCACAACAGGATAGGCATACTCAAGGCCTTGATTGCGCATTTGGGGGTCTATAGGATGGCCTGCGGTAGTAATGTTCACATTGTTAGCCAAAAATACATTATTGCCAATAATTACCTTGGCTGGATCTAAAATGGTCAAATTATGGTTAGCAAAGAAATTATCGCCAATTTCGATATTATAACCATAATCACAATAGAAAGAAGGGAGCATATAGACATTGTTACCCATTTTGCCTAAAAGCTCATGTAAAATCTCTTGCTGACGTTCCTCATTATCAGGACTTACCTGAGTAGAAAACTCAAAGCACAGCTTCTTGGCCTTCAGGCGCTCTTGAGCTAAAGCAGGCTCTGCTGCACTGGCGTCGTATAAGTATCCCTGATCTCTAAGCTCACGATTTGACATCTCAATTATCCTTAATAGCTAAAAAACTACACATAGCCAGCCCCTCTTAGCTTATTTGGATGCTTAGAAGGCTTATGGCTCTCCCCCATAGCTTAGCTATGATTCATTTAAGGATAAGGGAGAGCGCTTAAGATTTCCAATGTAAGAGCCCTTAGAGGGCATAATTTGCACATTTGAGGATAATGGAGTGTAGATTTGAGGGCATAAGCTGATTATTTTGCTACATTAGTCACTAAAATACTTTACATTATCACTAAATTTGCGTACTTTTAGATAAGTAGCTATGCGTTCTTGGTTCAATTAGACCTATCTTGGGCTGGCTAAACAAGGGCCTTAGCAACAACGCTCTCAAGCCTTTCCTAGAGAGGCTTAGATATAGCTAAATCATGTGATTATTTAAACAAATATTGAGGTTATCATGGCAAAAGAAGTCATCACTTCCCAAAACGCTCCAAAAGCAATTGGCCCATACTCTAGCGCTATTAAGCTTGGCAACATGCTTTTTGTTTCTGGTCAGATCCCTGTCAATCCTCAAACTGGTGATATGCCAGCTGATATCAAAGATCAGGCTCACCAAAGCCTCTCCAATTTAAAGGCCCTAGTTGAAGAGTCTGGCTACACCTTAGCTGACGTCGTCAAAACCACTGTATTCTTAGCTGATATTGCTGATTTTGCTGCTGTAAACGAAGTTTATGCCAGCTATTTTGCAGAGCCTTACCCAACCCGCTCTTGCGTAGCCGTTAAGGACTTACCAAAGGGTGCCAAGGTTGAAATCGAGTGCATCTGCTCTCGCGACTAAGCTGCTTGTAATATAGAGCGTCCCTAACTTTTAAATTAGCTACGCCATGAAGCTCATGCCATAATCGTATGATTTGGCTGGAGTAATTTACGTAGCTACACTCATAAGGCCAGGCTTCTGCTTGGCCTTATTGTTAGCTAAACCAAGAGAAATATTCACATGCGCTTTTCTACCTAAGCCTAGTTGTGCTCATATCTTTATTGCCCATCAGCCCTAATACCATAGTAGATATACAGCGCGTTGATATCTTTGGCCAAGTATATGATGGCCACAATCCTTTTGCTATAGGCAAGCTCAAGCATCATAATCACAATTACAAGGGCATCTTATACTCTGACCAGTTTGGCCGCGTATATATCGAGAATATTCATTTTAGTCTGGGAGAAATTGATTATAGTGGCACCCCAGGACCGCTCAAGCGCGATGCCTTTGGCGATTTCTACGTAGGTTCCAACCCTTTTGCAGTTGATCTTAGCCCTATCTTAGACAAATAAATACCCTGCCTCCATCCTAGTCTACGTCGCTTGACTCTCCCGATCTAACAGCATTCAGCTATGTCCTGTTGCTTCCTAAAAATCAGAGCCACTCCACTATCTAAAGAGACCAAACCAGCGACCAACAAGGCCATGCAAAGGAGCTAGGCAAGAGCGCGTGAGACTATCAGTATGGGAAATGGATAGCTTTGGGAGGGCAATAAAAAAGGCTAAGATATTGCTATCTTAACCTTTTAGTCTGGATATGTATTGAATTGAAAACTCAAGAGCACCTATATCTTAGCCTTATCGGCTATGTGGTGGTGTGTGTGCCTGCGTCTAAAACTAAAAATGCAGGTGCTCTGAGCATTTTTTAGGAGCGCCAAAGCTCCAAAAAATCTCATGTGCTTTTTAACTAAGCTGTCTGCTTCTTAGTTAAAAAAGTTTAAACCTTGTCTCAAATAGGGCCTTGTATGAGGTTGTTAGTCATACGCAGCCCTAGAATGAAGGTCTTCTACAAGAGTTTTTAGTGATTCTTTAAACAAACATGGCTCTGTTATATTTAAAAACTACCACTAAGTGCCCCTGCTTGTTTGGGCACTCCAGTAAAAAACCTAATCTTTACTTAATCAAAGTGATTTTGCCATCACCTTGTTAAAGCTTGATGTCTCCATCTTGCTAAAACAAGATGTGACCTTGTAGTTAAAGCTGCTAGAGCAAGGCATTTTTTAGGCTCATATCTTGTGTAGGCGCAGAGATTTAGCCTTTTTCCAAGAGCTCTAGATGACTCTAGAGCCCTTGGCTGCCTCTTAAATTATTTAATTTAGAGGAACTTCTTTTCAGCTTGGCTGATGATCTCAACTAACTGATAAGGGTCGGTGCAGCCACGAATTGCAGCTTGATTGTCGGCATCATCTAAGATTAAGCCTAAGCGACCAATAACATTTAAGTGAGCATTGCCATCATTGACGCTAGCTAATAAGCAAACTAAATCACATGGCTTGCCATCAGGAGCATTGAAGTCAATTGGGGTCTTGAGCTTAGCAATAACTAAAGTAGTGTTCTTGATAAGGTCAGACTTGGCGTGTGGAATGGCAATACCATCGGCAATACCAGTAGGACCTACTTCCTCACGAGCCATGATGGCATCTAAGAATGCCTTCTCGTCCTTAGCATCAAGATTTTCAACAGTTACTACCTTGCTTACCATCTGGGCTAATAAGCTCTGCTTGGTGGTAGCATCACACTCAACCATCATGGTACGTACGTGTAATGCGGCACGAACGAAACGAGTGGAAGCCTTGTTGGCAATAGCTTGGTCACGGGAGGACTGTAAGGCAGATAACATGTTCTTGTAGAAGTCGCCATTTAACTTGTAGTACTTGATATAAAGAACCAACATTACAAGTAAAACAACGGTGGAAGCTACGAACATAACCATACGTAAGCCGAAGATAGTCTCTTCAGTTTGGGCTACGTTTGGAACATAACCAACTAAGGTGAGGGTTAAGCCAGATAAGAAGCCTGCAAAAGCAGAACCGAACTTAACGGTCATGGTCTGCATGGAGAATACGATGGACTCAGAACGGGTACCTAACTTGTACTCACCATAGTCTACGGTGTCAGCTAACATTACGGTGGTAGCAACTAAGGATAAAGCAACACCCATAGAAGCGATACAGAAGGAAGCACCTGCCATCCAAACGCTAGCGGACTCGCCAGAACCACTAAAGAACATACCCATGTAACCTGCAACCATCAATAAGGCAGCAGAGATATACACAACCTTACGGGAGCTGAATTGTACTAAGTATGGGAAAGAAATAAAGGCGATGAATTGGAAGATAGCACCAGCAGCCATAAAGTAAGGGTAAACATCTTCGTTAATAAGAACGTACTTGAAGTAGTATAAGATGGCACCATTTACTAAGTTCTGAGCAACCTGCTGGATAACGGTTAAGATAATGATAACTAAAAGCTGATCATTCTTAACTAAGAGCTGAACCATGCCCTTGACAGTAATCTTCTGACGTAATGGAGTCTGAACGTGCTCACGAATATTACGTACGCAGATGATTTCAGTCACGATGAAGGCGATATTGATCATGAGCATGTAGCGGAAGAAACCGTCAGAGGCGGTTAAACCAGCACCTTCACCTAACCAACCAATCATGGTTAAACCGAAGATCACTACAAACTGACCACCGATCATAGCGCAGGTACGTGGAATTACGGACATAATGTCACGAACCTTAGAATCGGTAGAGAATGCTGGGATGAATGACCAGTAAGGAATATCAATAATGGTATAGGTCATACCCCAGAGGATGTAGAAGATCGCACAGTACACCATGGCTTGACCCATGGAGAAGTCGAAGAAGTGGATTGGGTTAGTGAACATAAACACAGCCACAACGGAGTTCACTAAAGTACCAATTAAGATCCAAGGACGGAACTTGCCCCAACGGGACTTGGTATTGTCAACAATCCAGCCCATGAATGGATCGTTAAAAGCGTCCCATAAACGAGCAATTAAGAAAATAACACCTACGAAAGCTGCACTTAAACCAACCACGTCGGTGAAATACAACATAAGGTAACCTGCCATGGCCCAGTAAGATAAATCCTTACCGACAGCACCAAGACCGAAGGATACCTTCTCTTTTAATGTGACGGGACTTTCAGCCATTATAATCTCCAGATTCACACACAAAAGTCTTTAGCTCAGTCTCATTTGAGAAAACACAACAACTACTTACTCAAGTGAACTAAAGCTGCCTCGAAAAATACTTTGCTTGCGCAAAATCACCTCTGATACAAGCTAATTGCTTAGCTTGCTCAAATTCTCTTAGCTAAAATAGGCACCAGCATCTAACTGATGCCTTAAAGGAGAATAAAAAAGAATTTGAGCAAGCCCTGCTCTTGCAAGCAGTATTAATTAGCAAATTTCAATGATAACGTTTTCTTAGAGTTGATTTAAAAAGCAGCGCCCGTAGTCTATTTCACTAGGTAGGCAATCACGACCTGACCTTGTGTAAGAGAAACGAAGTAGCTGTAAAAACTAAAAGAAAACTTAATATCTAAGTTAGATTGGCTTAACTTGAGGATACAAGAGCCAAAAAGCAAGTCATAGAGCTTTTTAATTAAGCTCTGGTTTGATAAGAAGAGCTTAAGGAGATAAAAATCTTATACCTAGTGAGATCTAGCGCCGCGCGCTATGCACATTCTCTATAAGGCTGCTAGGGTCAGCCTATAAGATACTGGCCCCTACTCTATGGCCAGTACCTTGAAAGTCTTAGCTTAAATTAAGCTTGAACTTATAAAGCGCTAAAAGCAGCACCATCAAAAGCGTGAGTCTCGATGATAGTAGCCTTGCGACCAGCTAAAGCTTCGTACTTGGCATCGATGGCAGCCTTGACCTGCTCAACCTTGCTAGGCTCAACTACAGCCACTACGCTACCGCCAAAGCCACCACCAGTCATACGCACAGCAGCATTCTCACCAATGGCCTCACGAATGATTTCGACTAAGCCGTCAATCTCTGGGATGGTGATTTCAAAATCATCACGCATGGAGCAGTGGGAGGCATACATTAAAGTAGCAAGCTTAGCTAAATCGCCCTGCTCAAAAGCCTTAACTGCCTCTAATACACGGTCATCTTCAGTAATAACGTGACGGGCACGACGGTAAGTTACGTCGTCCATCTCAGCCTTCTTGGCATCAAGCATTTCCATAGTGGCATCACGTAAAGCCTTAACGCCTAAAATCTTAGCGGCATTTTCGCACTGCTCACGACGCTCGTTGTACTCACCGCCAACTAAAGCGTGCTTAACATTAGAATTAACAATTAAGATATCTAAATTGTGAGGAACGCTGATTTGCTCTAATTTTAAGGAGCGGCAGTCGATTAATAAGGCATTGTCAGCCTTGCCACAAGCAACGATGGTCTGATCCATAATGCCGCACTTGCAGCCATTTAAAGCCTCACAGGCCTGGCCGATTAAGGCAATCTCTTGGAGAGGAATATTAAGGCCAAAAACTTGGGAGAGTAAGTTACCAAAAGTAACTTCTAAGGAGGCGGAGGAGGATAAACCTGAACCTAATGGAATATCACCAGTAATTGCAATGTCTAAGCCTTCGACCTTGTGGCCCTTTTGCATGATTAAGGAGGTCATGGCGCGTAAGTAATTGCTCCAAGTCTTAGACTCGTGAGCCTCAAAAGTTGCAGAGCATACGAACTCGTCGGTATCGTGATCGATATCAACGGCTAATAAACGCATCTTGTCAGTGCCGTTCTTCTTAGCAGTCATAGCAGTGCCGAACTTGATGGCACATGGAAGCACGAAGCCGTCGTTATAATCGGTGTGCTCGCCAATTAAATTAACTCGGCCTGGAGCGTAAGATAAGAAAGTTGGCTTGCAACCAAAATGGCTTTCAAATTCTTGGGCACTCTTTAAACGAACATCGCTCATTACTTAATCCTCTGAGACAACAACAACATAATCACAATCGCACTTGACCACTGCAAAGACTTCTTCATGCAAAGAAGGCTCAAGTGCTTTTTAGATATATTCTACTATGTACTAAGGACTAAGCTAAGGTATATACAACCACAAATTTTAGAGCACTTAGTAACATTGCATCTGCGCCCGCCTGCGCGTATGGGCACATTATACGTCAAAATTAGCAAAAAGGCGCTTTTTCCACTGAGATTTTTAACATTTTTTTAACTCTAAGTATACGATATCATTCCCTTATTTATGCTAAAGCTTGATACATAAGGCTTTGCTATGAAATCGTGCAACTTACCCCCTCAAAATAGCCTCAAAAAAATCTTTTACAACTGATCGTACAAGTGACAATAACCCCCCCCACTTCCCCCCAAACAAACAAGACAAATAAGCCATTTATAACCAGTAAAGCTCTTTTTGCAAACTTTGCATTTTACAGGTACTCACCATCCCTCCTCACCCCTACTAGCCCCTAAAATGGCCCTAAATTTTCCGAACAACCCACTAAAAATATTTCGTAACATTTTCGTAAAATCACATACAAATCCCTTATTTATCGCTTTTAAACCATAAGCACCACCGTTATAACATCCTCACCCCATGAAAAAACGCTTACATACTAATAAAAAAACTACTCACCCTCCACCCCCCTACTCCCTAACTCATCAATACCAATACCCTGAGCTCTGGCCCTTATGAGGTATTGTTTTTAAAGCCCCCTGTCTTTCGCCTCCATAGACGCTCATCCAGCTTGGCTGTACCAAGCTATGCCCTCTTCTTAGCATCCCATAAGCTATACATGTCAGCTCCTGCTCTCAGGTGCCAGCTTCTTTAATTACTTAGGTTAGGGATTAGAGCAAGTGCATTTGCCTCATCAGCTTAGCCCCTACTATATAAGTGTCTTTGTCCTTGCCATCTGAAGCTCAATGCGCAGCTGGGAACAAGCTTGCTATATATAAGTATGGTGGCACTAAAGGCTATTCCTTCTTTATATATAGGCCTCTGGGCTTGGGTACACGGCACATACTCTCTGACCTAGGGAGCCTTTAAAGTAAGGACACTGCTTACAGGCAGGAATTTTTACATTAGGACTAGCTTGGGCGTTAGGGCTGTTATGTTATGTAACAATTAGAGAAGGCTCTTTTGCTTAAGGACTTTTGGGATGATGTATTTTTCTTCTTAGATAAGCATGGAGCTCAGAGAGGGGCTGTCAGTTGGAGGGTGGTTTTTAAAAAAGGCAGGCCAAGGACGAGTACATGTTATGTCTGCTACCAGATGGCTCTGGTTTGTCCTATCAGGCAAGACATGCAAAGCTTGTCCTTGATCCACCTTAGGGTTGTTGTAGTACCAACTTGCGTCGGTACTGTTTCTTTGTTTGCTGAACGGTAAGCTCGTCAATGCGAGCCAAAACTAGAAAAGAGCAAGCCTAACCTCGTGTGGTTTGTATTCAGGGAGCTTGCTATAAGAATCTGGCCTGTATATAAATGCAGGAAAGTTATTTTTTTCTTTAGTGTTTTTCTTACTAACAACCACTTATTTGACTTCTACAATAAGCATAAGCATATGATGAGCTGGCGCTCTAAAAGTGGAGTGTTTTTTCATTCTACTCTTTTTTGATTGTTAAGTAACATGTTTTTGAAGAAAAAATCCAAGTCAAAGGCCATATCTATCGGTCTTGAGGCCGCTAAATGGCTGTAACTATAGCTTTGTTACTAGTAACAGTTGCTTAAAGGTAAGTGCACTAAAAAAGCAAATTGATGTGTAAAAATGGAGCTTTAAGGAAACTTAAGAGAAAAAAATGTGTGCTTTATCTTTTTTAGGATGGCCTGCTTAATGTGTGTTACTTAAAACTTAAAACTAAGGCTTACAGCCTTAGGAGGTAACTATGAGCTGGGCTTTTCCTGTACACAACTGACAAAGCACACTACTAACAACTAACAATGTTCCCTAAAGAGTAATTACTGCCTTTAGTCATAAGCGGCATAGTATACGCAGCAATTACCTCTCTATGACTAAACGCTACATTTTGATGCCATAGAGATGCTTTATGCCTGATGTGTGCCCTAGCGCGTTATCCATAAAAAATAACGCTTACGCAGAGCTTTGCATAAAGCAAGCTACCAACATCATCTAAGGACAGGAACCGATCCTCTTGTGATGGGTAGATAGATACGTGCTTGTGCGCAGGGCGCGAGCACGATATGTAAGCCACTGAAGGCTAACTCCTTAAGAGTGCGCTGATTGTTACTTAAGTCAACTTGAGCGCAAAACTCAAGAATAATGAATCTGATTTTGAAAATATAAAAGATCTGACCACAGGCTAACATGCACCGAGGCGCTCAATATAGATAAGCATGTTGCTATGCATTTAATTAGCAGCGCATAGCTATCTTTGATGTCATAAAATCTGGTGCCTTGAGGAGGGGCACTTAAAGCAAAGCCATCTTAGATAGGAAATAAAAGATGGCCCTGTAAAGAGCAGGCCTTGCAGGGCCTGCTCTCAGCTCATAACCTAGGTGGTTCAAGCTTGCTAATTATAAAAGCTACGAGAGTGCTTTTCTTACTTTTGGGTGTAGTGAACGTCATCTAAAGCACGGAGACGCTCAGCAGCTTGCTCTGGAGTGAGGTCACGCTGCTTTTCAGCCAATAACTCAAAGCCTGCAACGAACTTCTTAACGGTTGCAGAACGTAAGAGAGGTGGATAGTAGTGAGCGTGCATCTGCCAGCCCTCATGAGGCTCACCATCTGCTGGGGCATTGTGCCAGCCCATGGAGTATGGGAAGGAGCACTCAAAGAGGTTGTCATAACGAGTGGTGAGCTTCTTGATGCATAAAGCTAAGTCATCACGCTGCTCATCAGTTAACTCGTTGATGGACTTGACCAAGAACTTAGGTAAGATCATGGTCTCAAATGGCCAGAATGCCCAGTATGGAACTAAAGCTACAAAGTGCTCAGTCTCAACTACAATACGCTCCTTGAGCTCGAGCTCTCGCTCTACGTAGTCTAATAATAATGGACGGCCGTGCTTAGCAAAGTAAGCGTCTTGCTGAGTAACTTCCTTAGTGATCTCCTCAGGCAAGAAAGAGCAAGCCCAAATCTGGCCGTGTGGGTGAGGATTAGAGCAGCCCATGATAGCACCCTTATTCTCAAATAACTGCACCCACTTGTACTGAGCGGATAACTCAGTTAATTGCTCGGCCCATAAATCAACAACGCTACGAATCTCCTTAACTTCCATTACAGGTAAGGTCTTGGAGTGATCAGCACTAAAGCAAATTACACGAGCAGTACCACGAGCTGGCTCTAACTTGAATAAATCATCGCCTGCTGGAGCATCAAGCGGAGTGTCTGGCATTAAAGCAGCAAAGTCATTGGTGAAAACGAAATTGCTTTCGTACTGAGGGTTGGAATCGCCATTGACACGGGTATTGCCAGGGCATAAGTAGCAGTTTGGATCATAGCTTGGCTTAACCTCAGCATTGTTCTTCTCTACTTGGCCATTCCATGGACGCTTTGCGCGGTGTGGGGAAACTAAAATCCACTCGCCAGTTAAGGCGTTAAAACGACGATGTGGATGATCTGAAACGTTAAAATTACTCATACAAGCAAATCCTTCTCAACGTCTAGTTAATTGTGTACTGATCTTAAGCTTGTCTCAAATAGGACTGGCTTAATCACCCAGTGGCCAAGGAGCCAGTACCTATTTGCAATCTAGAGGCGGTAGATTATTTAAATGTAAGCTTAATGTTTTTCTTAGTCTTCGTAACCGTTAGGGTTGTTCTTCTGCCAGTTGTAGGCATCACGGGTCATATCATCTAAGCTGTGAGTTGCAACCCAACCAAGCTCGTTTTTAGCCTTGGCAGGATCTGCATAGCAGCTAATGACGTCACCTGGGCGACGTGGGGCAAACTTGTGTGGTAACTCACGGCCGATAGCCTTGGAGAAAGCCTTGACCATATCTAAAACGCTATAGCCATTGCCAGTACCTAAGTTGTAGATATGAACGCCAGCGTTATTCATGCAGTGATTTAAGGCAGCGACGTGACCTAAAGCTAAATCAACTACGTGGATATAATCACGGATGCAAGTACCATCTGGAGTTGGGTAATCATTACCGAAAATGGATAAGCACTCTAAACGGCCTACAGCTACTTGAGTTAAGTAAGGCATGAGATTGTTTGGAATGCCACGTGGATCTTCACCAATGAGGCCAGACTCGTGAGCGCCTACAGGATTGAAGTAACGTAATAAGGTAATGGAGAAATCTGGGTTGGCTACCTGAAGCTCTTGAGCCATGTACTCGACATCTACCTTGGTCTGGCCGTAAGGGCAGTTAGCACGCTTAACTGGGCTTTCCTCGGTTAAAGGTACGCTATCTGGCTCGCCATAAACAGTAGCAGAAGAGGAGAAGATGAAGTTACGGCAGCTGAAATCACGCATTACCTGCAATAAAACACGTGAGCCGTTGACGTTGACATCGTAGTACTCTAAAGGCTTCTTAACCGACTCGCCTACGGCCTTTAAGCCTGCAAAGTGGATAACACCATCGATTTGGTGATTCTTAAACACCTGAGCTAATTGCTCATAAACGCGAATGTCGCCTGCATAAAAAGGAACAGAGCGGCCACAAATTTGCTTAATGCGAGCTAATACAGCAGGCTTGGCATTGGAGAAGTTATCAAAAATGATTGGCTCATAACCAGCCTTTACTAACTCAACTACAGTATGAGAACCGATATAACCAGCACCGCCAGTAACTAAAATAGTAGCCATTAACTATGTCCTCGATATTTTGTGTTACAGCATCTTCAAGTGAGGCTTTTGGCACTTACCTAAAAACTACTGCCCATCAACAATGAAAGTAGCGCAGCATTATCGGTCTTGATTGAAAGTACCAGACATATGCTTAACAATTTAGTTTAGATCAAGAACTTGTTCACTAAATTGAGCCAGCTCTCACCAATAAAAATTCTTTAAACAACCATTTTGACACTTACACATATATGGCTAGTGGAAAATACACACAACCTCAACTCCAAACCACAAATGCAAGTGAAATTTTTGTCTAAAAAATTTCCCTCCTAAAATCTTTCAATTTTAACCGTTTTCTAAGCAAGCTCTAAAAAAACTCACATATAAAAACCATCACATTTAAGCAGTATGATTTTTAGTTTTTATATATGAGTTATAAACTTGATAAAATCAGTCGAAATCTGTTTTATAGGCCTATTATAGCGGATTTGTCGTTAATAAACACGGCTTGAGCGAATCTTTTTTTGCCCTTCGTGCACGGTAACAAGTTTTCACTAAGCTGGGCAATAAGAGTTATTTGCACGTAAAAATTTCTCTTAGGGCTTTAAAAAGGTACAAAGGCCATAAGAAAGCCCATAAAGCGGCCTAAGATAGGGCTTTTAAAAAGATGTCATACAAGCAACAAAGCTCACAATCAACCACCCTACTCTGAAATTATCCAAATAAAACGCATATTTATCATCTTTTAGAACAACTAACACGTTTTAGTAAACTTATAAAAAGAGACAGTATGCTGAATCTAGGCATAAGATCTTGTTTAAAAAATGTGATGCGCTTGCTACTGTCAGTTTAAAGTAAAGCTTTATACTAAAAAGGTAATTTCAACTGCTAATAACAACTAACAACTTAAGCACACTAATAAAGCAAAAAGCACTGATATTCAGCTCTAGATTAAGCTACAATAGAGCTATTAATACGTGTGTGTGGTGAAAGGTGATCGTGCTGAATTAACAGCATGATTCAATAGGTTTTTAGGCATTCATCGACGGCCATAAAAAAACACTGACAGATATCCAAAACAGCTTACCCCTATTTTTGCTAAATCATGCGCTGTCTAAGCCGCTTTAGGGACTAGCTTTGTACGTAACTTTACTTTGTGCATGTATACGCTTTAGCGCTTTAAAATATCTGGACATTACAAGGCTTTAAGCTGCTGTTGATGAACAATTTGTTTTGGGGAGTTAAACACAATGCCCACCATACGTGATGTAGCCGAGCGAGCTAATGTTTCTATCGCTACGGTATCACGAGTTATCAACAACTCAGCTAAAGTCAGTCCGACTATTAAAGAAGCAGTTCTTAAAGCCCAAAAAGAGCTTAACTTCTCGCCTAATGCTAATGCCCGTGCACTAGCGCAGCGCGAGTCCAATACTATTGGCATGGTAGTCTCTGATGTTTCAGACCCATACTTTGCCACTGCCGTACGCTCTTGTGATGATGCCATTCAATCCTCAGGCTTAAACTTAATTATTGCCCAAGGACATCACGATGCCGAGCGGGAGCGTAAGGCCATTGAGTCTTTAATCTCCTATAAATGCCGTGGCTTGGTAGTGCACGCCTTGGCTTTAGATGATGACACCTTACGTCACTACTTAGATAGAGTAGAGTCGATGGTCATGATCAACCGCGTGATTAAGGGCTATGAAGATCGTTGCTTAAACTGCGATAACTACGCAGGCGAGTGTTTAGCTGTAGGCGAGTTAATTGCCAAGGGCCACACCAAGATTGCCTTTATTAACTCTTCGCACCAAATTTTAGACGCTGCCGAACGTTTGCAAGGCTATGTAGATACATTAACAGAGCATGGCATTGAGTTTAATCCTGTCTTAGTAGCCGAGGCGCCACCATCAATTGAAGGAGGAGCTAGCGCTACCCAAAATCTCTTAAGCCGCTTAACTCCAGGCAAGGACTTTACTGCTATTGCTTGCTATTCTGATGTTATGGCTATTGGTGCAATCCCAGTTTTATATGCCAAGGGACTGACTGTACCTGGAGATGTAAGTATCACGGGCTTTGATAATCTGTACTTAAGCTATTGCACTTGGCCATCCTTGACCACTATTGATAATCCAATTAAGAAGATGGCCGAAGAGGCTCTCAATCGCTCCTTGCGCTTATATCGCCATGAGCCTTTAGACCCGCCACATCGTCTGGACGTAAGCTTAGTGCGCCGTGATTCTGTCAAGGACATTAGCAAAATCTAAATTAAGCCCCCATAGCCTAAAGGCTTAGGCTCCCTACCTATAAGCCCTGCATCATGCAGGGCTTATGCTTTTAGCTAAGCCTATGCTAAGATTAAGTATCTACCATACTAGAGATTACACGGATTACTTACCTACAAAGGTAAGCTCGCTTTTGTACAAGAGAGAACTATGGCGAAACTAAAACTACACACCTCCTATGAAGAGCGTAAGAAAGACGGACGTAAAGTTAACCGCAATATTTCTTGGGGAAGCGGTGTTACTGAGGGTGTGCCTTTTGATAAAAGCATGCTGCACTTTAGTATGTGGGGTGCTTGGGCTGCGATTATTTCTTTATATTTAATCGTCACTGTGCTGCCTTATAAGCTCACTATGGCTTTAGGTCGTTTTATTGGCCGCTTAATGCATAAGTTCTTAAAGCCACGTCGCTATGTAGTCTCTACCAATATTAAATTAGCCTTCCCTGAGATGAGCGAGACTGAGCGGCAGGCTCTAGAAAAGCGTATCTTTGAAAATGCAGGTATGGCAGTCTTTGAAACAGGTATCGCTTGGTTCTGGCCTGATTGGCGCATCAAGCGCTTACTTATTGTCGATGAGCAAGAGCTTAAATTAGCTCAAGAACTAGCTAAGCAAAATACCCGCACCATTGCTTTTACCTGCCATATGGTAACTTTAGAAATTGGTGCCCGTTTATATGCCTTAGCCATTAAGCCTGGTATTGGAGTTTATCGTAGCTCTGATCATCCTGTGTGGGAGTACATACAGGTAAAAGGCCGCTTGCGTTCTAATTTAGCCTTGATTGACCGCAACGATGTACGCTCCATGGTTAAAGCCGTGATGAAGGGCTATCCTATTTGGTATGCCCCTGATCAAGACTATGGTCTTAATAGCTCCGTCTTTGTTCCGTTCTTTGGCGTCGATAAGGCTTGTACCGTAACAGGCTTGCATGATCTGGCACGCATTAAAGACGTCAAAGTTCAGCCTTTTTGGTTAGTACGTGAGGACAAGGGCTATCGCTTACGCGTCCTGCCACCACTAGAAAACTTCCCTACCCAAGATGAGGTAGCTGATACCCGACTTGGCAATCAATACGTCGAGCAAATGATCAATAGTGATAGAGCCCAATACCTCTGGATGCACCGTCGCTTTAAGACTACCCCAGAAGGCGAAAGCTCCCGCTATCCAGACATAGGCTAAAGCCCACACTCACCTCTCTTTAAAGAGCCCTTAGTTGATACAACTAAGGGCTTGTTAGTCTGACTTAACAAAGCATGGTCAGGATCTCTTAAGTTTTTTGAGCTCATAAAGCTTAGCTTCCAAAACTCGCCTAAAGCAGATAATGCACAATGCTTTTATTCCTTATCGTGTTGATTAACAGCTCACTTTTGCAAGTGTATTTTGCCTCTCTAACAAACTCTCTTTTAACCGCATATATACAATGACAGTATATTTAATAT
>Lana_p2__coassemble_424_pt1 | contig 27234 bp, 16 predicted proteins | sample Lana_p2__metabat2_low_PE_029 | metagenome-assembled genome bin Lana_p2
ACATTTGGTACCACCTTTTGATAGGTTATCATTTAACCATAAGTACATTTACCCCAGGATTTTTAGTTGAACTACTTAATGGCCAAACCTCAGGAATCCTCCCTAGATTTGACTTATAAGCTCCAAGCTCTCAATTAAAAAACTTATTGTGCTGAGCCTGCTAGCGCTAACCGTTTTTAACTCAAGCAGAGTATATTTGACATCAAATTACAAATACTCTGAGCATGGACAAATTAATATTGTAGTTGGTCTCTACTATCAATTAGATACAAATACCCATTTCATTTAATTGGGCTAGGCACTCTTAGCTCAAGGAGCAGACATAATAACCATTACAGCACTCATAATGAATATAGAATTAGCTGTTCTCTACCTGTATACACAAAAAAAATAGCAACTACTAACCTGTCCCTTAAGCTAAGGTGACTTACGATCGGCAGTTTGCTTGCAACTAAAATTTAAAATTAAAACAACGTAGGAACAGGAAACCACATTCCTTTCAAAATTAACAAAGGATAAAACGGTGTGAGCTCGTTTCTAAGGCTATATGGAAGCGAGCTTTCTTAATTCTAAGCTCATTATCTCCCCGCCTTAAACAACTAGGCACAATGGTGCCTCTTGCTCCCTATGCTCATTCAATCCGCTTTTTCACTCTCTATGTTTGTTTAACAAATCTAGTTCTTTGCTACCCATTAACGGCATAGCTCAAGCGGTTTTTTAATCCCAATTTGACCTTATCTTGCTTTTTGTGCCACATATCACATTTAATCAAATTTATATAGCTAACTTTAAACTTTATCTAAGTTTAACTTAGGTACTATCTTCACTTAAAAAATGCCCTCTTAAAGCGCAAAACGCGCTTTTCTCTAGCCTCATTATGGGGCACCTAGAGATTTAACTTGCATTGCCATAACAAAAATGCTAAGACGCTTTATGTATGTGTATGTAAACGCGCTTAACCCTAGTTTAATCAATAACTTATCGCCTTTTTATCTAATCTTAAACCGCTTTTAAGATAATTTGCACAGTGCACACGAAAAGCACGCAAACTTACGATTTGCTACGAAAATTGATAGCAACTTGCGAATGCCCTGTCAGTAAAAATTGCCTCCCTCAGCCCCGTTACTATAGGCTTTATCCCCAGTACTTAATCAGAATAGTCAGTATAATTGCACTCTTACCATCAAGCGAAATTTTTCGGAGCTTATTTGCGCCTCGCAAAGCGTGATACTTATCACAAATTTATGAGATTTTGGATTTCATGCGTAATTACTTAAAATGTAAATTTAGTCTCTTTTCGGTGCAAAATCACCTGTCATCATGAAAAAAATTTCCAAAACAAAGCCGCATTTAATTTGCTCCCTACAGATTTCATAGATACAAAACATGTTGCAACTAGGTCAAAAAATTTCGTTGCAATTAGCTATTACTTTTTGTGATGCCGTGAAAACCTTGTTGTAGACTGTGCCCAATTTCGCGGAGTTATTAAAAAATAGCCTGCTCTCCAAAAGCCAATTATTAACACAACTGAAACTGCAAACGTTGGCCTTGAGGGATGGTTATCTGGTTAGACCTTTATTGTTTCTTGCCATGTGTTGTGTAGTTGGACAAGAAGCTCGCTGATTTTTATATGAAGCCAATTCATTTCATTATCACTCAACTAATTTTTGTATGTTGCGTTTTAGTAGGCTCCAATGCTTGGGCATTACCTCGTGTTATTGGTCATAACACTGATGCTTTCCCTCTATTAGGTGAAGAACTGGATGTGGGTGTCGCCATTGCTCCGCCTTTTGTTATTGCCGATCGTGGTTTTAACCACTTATCAGGCATCGATATCGAATTAATTTATGAGCTGCAAAAGCGTACTGGCTTTTCTTTTAGCGAAGATCGCATTCAGCTCATGAACTTTGGTGAGCTTTTAGAGATTAGTGCAGATGGCTTGTTAGATATTACTGCTGGTGCTATTTCTCTAAGTGAAGAGCGCTCCTCGATTTTTGATTTTTCTGATAGCTCTTGTATCTCTGATACTGTAGCTATAGTACGCAAAGACTCTGATATTAAGAACATTGAAGATCTCTATGGTCGTACCGTAGCTGCTGAGGTGGGTACTACTGCTGAGGATATCTTGCCAGATTACATTGCAGATCGCGTGATCATGAAGACTACTGCTACTAATTTCATGCAGTTTTATGATGTATCACGTGGGGATGCAGATGTATTGATTGCTGACCATGCTGTAGCTGTAGACTACTTAAAGACTTGGCCAGACTCTAATTTAAAGATTGTTTTTACCATTCCACAATCTGAAAGTGCCATTGGCCTCTTATTTAAACGTAACCCACGTGTAGCTAAGCACTTGGCTAAGGCTTTTAAAGAAATGAAGGAAGACGGTACGGTAGATGCTATTGTTAAGCGCTATATTCCTAACTATTTAGAAGAAAAGCGCGCTCATGCACGTTTAGCTCAAGCCCAATACGAATAAGAAAATTAAGCGCTATAGCAAGATTAAGCTCGCAGCCTACAAAGATAAGCGCCTTGCTATTGAAGCCTTAACTGATAAAAGCAGAGCCTAGGATCTAGGCTCTACTTTTACTTTTTTACGATTTTTGATGTCATAGAATAATAGCCTCGTGTCTTGCGCGGGGCTATTTCCTAACTAATGATCAAAATTCTACACAAATTACGTTGTGTTTACGATGAGTGTCAAGGTAAATCGCGATGAAAAACGATCTTTTTTTGCCTGCCTGACGATAAAAACAAATAATAGACAAACATAAATGTGATTTATGCTAGCAGTGAAAACTTAATTGCGTTAATTATGATCTTCTGATCTCTGTGCAAGATCATGAATGCTCAGCGATATTGTTAATCACTAGATGATTGCTCATCATACGTGCGTTTCAGTTCATCTAGACTACAAGTGCAATGGTAGCCTAATAATTTAGAGCATTTTCTTTGTCTCTCCCTAATGTCTTACCCGCAGTGAGCAGGTACTTAGAAGCATAAGCTGCTGCCTGATAGTGGCAATTTAGTTGCTGATGAAATGGTCATTGGTCTTAAGTTAGGGCATTTTCTAACCAACCAAAACATACACTGAACGGGCAGAGGCCTATCAGTGGCTTTGGAGGGAAAGAAACAGGAGCCTTGCAGCTCTAAATTACTGTCTATTCACCAAGACTTGTCATCATACTTAGTGCCAAGCATGCCTTAAAAGTCGTATTTGGACTAAAGGGCAAGGTACAGCAGTTCTTATCCCAAAGCACATTACCTAGCCCAAGCAATATCGGCTCATTAGCTATGGCAATATTAGTGATAAGGGCAATTAGTTTAAACCTCGCATAGACAGCGTTAGCCTATGCACCCCAGCACTGGTATTAAAAACCACACCTAAACACAACCTGCACTGCCTACAGGATATGTCATACCCAAGGTATGGCTCAAACAGGCCAGCAAGCTCGTGCCACGGCTGCTGTAGCTCCTGAATGCACAGATGTCATTATCGCTGTGTGGCTAGCTAAGTAGTCACAAGCACAGAGTGCTAACAACCAACAGGGATTAACGCGATCCCCCATTGGCTTTTGATTCTGAATTATCTCTCTCTGGCAAAACAAAGCCCCCATCTTGTGATTCTATAACATGATTCTTCTCTAGTCTTTTGGCCCATGTCTTAAGACTCTTGGATGGAGACATCTCTTTATGGTCGTTAATTACCATTTCAGCTGATGGGTTTAGGTACTGCGCCCCTTCAGGCTCATAGGCTCTCATTTTGCCTGCAATATAACGCTCTGGATGTTGTTTAAAATGCTCCTCATGAGCTTGCCTACACTTAGCTAAGTAGCGCTTCTCATCCTCTTTTACAGCATGTCTAACCGCAGGAGGTACGAAGTTGAGAGAGGAGTGAGGGAGATCATTGTTGTAGCTTTGAACAATCCTATCAAGACGCACATTACATTGCTCAAGTTTGTCTAATGAGCTCACGTCCAGATTATATGGGTATTTGAGTGAGCGGAACAATGACTCAATAAATGGATTATCATTGCTTACGCTAGGTCGACTCAATGAAAGTTGAGCACCATACTGCTTAAATAGATTTACAGTAAGCTCATAACGCATTGCAGCGCCGTTATCTGAGTGAATCACTAGATTATTTAATGGGCTGATTCCATTATTAGTAAATGCCGTCTTGAAGAACTCGACTGCACTATCAGCGCACTGGTCTCGGTAAAACTTAGCAGCAACGATCTTGCGGCTATAAAGATCCACCGCAGCAAACAAATAGACAAAGCTCTTGTCGTTGCGATAGCTAAAGTAAGAAATATCCCACATCCATACCTGATTTGGCTCAGTAGCACAGCATGACTTGCGACGTTCAAAATCGATCTTATCCTGAGGAAATCTATTTACTCGCTTTTTTGCTGCATGGTTAATTAAGCCCTCCTCTCGAGCAATGCGATAGTAAGAGCTAACTGAGGCCAAGTACTTGCCTCTTTCATTTAGCATGGTTTGATGGAGCTGACGGATAGACAAATGAGCATACTTAGGATCCTTTAACTGCTTAACGATCTCTTGACGCTCACTTATGTTTAGAGCCATTTCTGTTTGCGGGTTAGTTACTTTCCTCTGTTTAGGATCGAAATTCCCTTTGATGCGCTTATCTACCTGGTCAGGATTGTGCTTCCATTCATAGAAAGTGGAGTCACTAATGTCTAGAACTTTACATGATTTCTTGACAGATAAGCCATTCTTTGAGTATTCAGTGATGAGATTAACGATAGTTTTGCGAGCCTCAGGCGACACTGTTGTGCGGGTTAGTCCTTGCAGCTGAAGCTCGCTATAGCTTTTTTTAATAGTTCAACAGTGAGCTCCGTTTCTCTATTCTTAATTAGTTGACTCTTGGCATACTCAGCTAATGCCTTCTCAGACTCTGCCTTGTCCTTTGAGAGGACACGTATCTGCGCATTAGCATCGAATATTTGAGACTTGTACTCACTGAGCTCTTGGTAGGAAACTATGGCTAATGAGTCTTGCTCTATTGCCAACTGACAAAACTCTTTAAGCTCATCCAAATTAATGCCTTTGCTACGACAAAGGCTACCAGTAAACTCACTATCAAGACCATTGAAGTGGCAAGCGGCAGCTGTGACAAAAGCCTCTTTCATGTTCTTAAATCCAGCAGGAATAGGAACTGACTTGGATTGACGCTCTTCTGCTTTTAGCTTGTTAGCAGTTGCGTAAACAGTGGAAACTGAAACCCCCACCTCTTTAGCAATCGCTGACTTTGACTCATTATTCTTAAGGCGGTTTACAATATCAAGCTTGACTTCATCAGGAAGTTTACTCTTACCCATGATTCTTGGTTCTCTTCAAGTTAAACAGGCAGACAGAATTATACTAATACTACTATCATCGTCATCTCGATTTCATTCTTGCACATAATGGTATACACATGAAAATACCGCCCTTTCTTACTACAAGCGTTTGTATGATCGAAGATCAAATCCTTGTACTGTCTTCTAAACAAGCTCCCTCCGACACTCTATTAACTAAGCACCAAAACGCACTGCGCGTCTTGCCCCTCTTAATCACAGCAACGCAGCAGGCCTTACTTGCTCTTGCACTGCAATCTCACTACCAGTCCTTGAGATTAGCCTGAGGCTAGGCACTCTAAAGTACAAAGAGGCTATTTTTGAGGGGAGGTTTCAACTTTATGCATGAGATGCTTAGCAAGCGCTTTAGAAATTACTATACTCTAAGGCAAACTTGGCCCATATTCGGCGCGCTTATTGCTATTATGCTGGACATAAGACTATTGGTATTAGTCTAAGGGTCATGGAGTTGACCTTATATTGCTTTTTTAAAAAGGAGAGATCTGGTGCAAAGTTGGAATATGGGTTATGACACCGACACAAACTATAACTACGGCTATTTTTCGCTTTTAAACCCTTACCAAACCCGCTTTAATTTCATTGCTCGTGGCATAGCATTTCCTAAGCTCGGACCAGAGACTAATGCCTGTGAATTAGGCTTTGGTAATGGCGTTAGTTTGGTCATGCATGCGGCCAATTCCCAAATTAACTGGTATGGCAATGACTTTAATCCATCGCAAGTAGGCTTTGCTCAAGAGTTAGCCGATAAAGCCAATGTCAAAGTTCATATTAGTGACGATGCCTTTGACCAGTTCTTAGAGCGTGATGACCTACCAATGTTTGACTATATTTGTCTCCATGGTATTTGGTCATGGATCTCTCGTGAAAACCAAGATGTCATTGTAGATTTTGTTAAGCGCAAGCTTAAGATTGGCGGTGTACTGTACATCTCTTATAACTTAGCAGCAGGCTTTGGCAATGTCGAGGCTTTCCGCTACTTAATGTACACCCACCTCAATACCTTAGGCGATCAATCTCGCAATCACATTGAGAATATCCCAGCGGCCATAGATTTTATGAATAAGCTCCTTGAGGTAGAGCCTGCCTATACCAAAAATGCCCCTTGGTATATTGACAGCTACAAGGCCCGTATTTTAAATCATGACCATGTTTACTTAGGTCACGAGTTCTTTAATGACAATTGGATCTTAGAGAACTTCAACGAAGTAGCAGCTAAATTTGAAACTGCCAAGCTTAACTTTGTCTGCCAAGCCCGTTTATTTGATGACTCCAATGAGTTTATGCTAGGCACAGATGATGTAGAGATTTTAAAGGACTTATACAACACTCCATTATATGAGCCTGCTCGTGATTATGTCATTGGCCAGACCTTCCGTGCCGACCTTTATGTCAAAGGTGCCCGTCAATTAAGCCCTAAGCAGCAGCTCGATGAGTTAGATAATACCTACTTCTTATTATTACAAGACTATAAGAACAAGGAATTGGTGGTCAATACTCGCTTTGGCAAGCGCTCCATTGATACCCAGCGTATTGAGGGTATTTTAAAGCTCTTAAGTGACTACAATGCTCACTCTTACCAAGAATTACGTGAGGCCTTGACTAAAGAGTATGTTAAGCAAGAGAAGCGTACTAAGAGCATCAAGCACATTCCACTGATTTCTCATGAGGAGTTGCTCGACAATATTATTTATGCCATCACTACAGGCACCATTATGATTGCCCAGCCTCCACAGAATATTACCCCTGATATAGTAGAAAGCTGCCAGCGTTTAAATAAGCTAATTTTAAACCCAAGCTCTCCTGCTCCATTGCATGTTCTAAGCTGCCCTTATATTGGTGGTGCTATGACTTTGGAAGATATTCATAAGATCATGCTCAATATCATTCTCAATAATAAGAATATAAATGAAGTCTTACTGACCAATGCTTTATTCGAGCTCTTTCAAGAAGGCAAAAGCTTAGGCTTTTCCTTTAAGCTCAAGGATCGTGAAATTACCAACCCAAAAGAGCACAAGGATATATTAAAGAACTTTGTGCATAACTTTATGCTCTTCCAGCTCCCAATAATCCGCAAGATCTGCTACCTCTAGCCGAGCAACGCAACTGAAATAGAGACCCCAAAGAGGAGCATAACTTACTATGTCACAGTGGAATCAAAAATTTAAATACAATCTGCCTGGCTCTTTTAGCTATCACTTAGAGTACAACCCGCTGTACTTAAAGTACCTTTTAACAAGCAAAGGCTTTGCTTGCCCTGATTTTAATCATTGCTTGGAAATTGGCTGCGGCAAAGGTCTTAGCATCTTACCGCATGCCCTGACCCAATCAAGTCACTGGATGGGCCAAGAGTTTAACCCAAGCTTAGTTCATGCTGCCAAAAGAAGTGCTGCTACTTGCCATATCCAAGTAGATCTCACCTCTGAGTCTTTAGAGCAATTAGTATCTCGTACTGATTTACCTAAGTTTGACTTAATCTGCGTGCATGGCGTGTGGTCTTGGTTGAGCAAGCAAGATCAAGAACTGCTCATTGATTTAGCTCATAAGCACTTAAATGATGGTGGTATCTTTTATATCTCCTACAATTGCAAAGTAGGCTTAGGTAACTTTGCCCCGATTCGCAATTTAATCAATCTCTTTAATGAGCATAAGTGCCCACGTAACTTAAGCAATGAGCGTAAGTTAATTGAGATTAGCAAATTCTTATTCCCTATTATCAAGCTCAATCCATCCTTTGCTATTGCCCAGCAAGACTTTGGTCAATTCATGCAAAATGCTATGAGTAATCCAGAGCCATTTTTAAGCGACTCTTTAAATAGCTATTGGTCATGCGATCACTTCGCTGAGGTTGCCAGTCGCTTAGAACGTGCTGATTTAGGCTATGTCTGCTCAGCTTGCGGTGTCGATAACTTAGATATTATCAACCTCACCTCAGAGCAAAGTGAGTTCTTGCAGCCATTGCAAGGAACCGATATGTACGAAGAGACCCGTGACTTTATGGTCAACCGTCGTGTGCGTAACGATATCTTTATCAAGGGTGCCATAGCCTTAAGTAATGATGAGTTTATTGAAGAATTTAGCGCTCAAAACTTGATCTTATCTGCCCCTGTTACTGACTTTGACTATAAGATGATAGGCAATGCAGGTGAGATGGAATTAGATCCTCGCGTCTATGCTCCTCTCATGGCCATTTTGACTGACTATTGCCCTCATAATATCGGCCAAATCGTAGATGCCATAATCCAAAACGATCCAGAGCTCCAATTGACTGATATCATCGTTGCGCTAAATATTTTAGTCTTTGCTGGTGTCTGTGCTCCTGCCGTAAGCAATGCACAAATTACTGAAGATATGGTGCGCTTAAATCTAAGCTTGATTAATAACTTTGGCGAGCAAGATACTGTATCTTTATGCTCCCCTATTATACAAGGTGCCCTTAATGTCGATCCTATCCAGGCCCGCTTATTAAGAACCTATATCAATACTCCTAATTGCACTGACAAGGAGCTTATCGAGGCTTTACTCACGGCCGTAGTTCAAGGTGAAATTTCCTTAAGTGCCGACGAGGACGAACAAAGCGATGAAGAGCTTATTGCTACTGTCCACTCCACTATCCATGAATTTAACCAAACCTTCCTGCCATTTATCAGCAAGCTCATGGTGCTCTAAAAACAAGCTCCTAGCCTCATCACGGCTGCCTTGCTCAAGGCAGCCTGAATAGACTCCCATCCTTTACAATTAAAAAATCCCCGCTAAGCGCAAGCACGCTTGGCGAGGACTTCACTTGTGTCTAACTTGTAATCTGAACAACTCTTAGAAGCTAAAAGCTAATCATGTCCATGCTTAGCTTTTAGCGCTGGTTGTTGTTAAACCTAAGCCTCAGAGTCCTTGCAGTCACCACCTAATATACGCAAGGGAAATATAAACTCTGAGTACCAAAACATTAGCCCTAGGCTTTAGGGCTTGACTTTACATATCTAGCAAATTGTGATTTTTAAAACGTTTTAAATACCATTAAAACAGATATAAATGCTAGTTAATGATGGTAATAATGCAAAATATTTGTGCACGAGCACAAAAGCTTAGATATTGTAGAACAATCTACTCTACTTGAAAGTAGATAAGAGCAAAAATTTGCTATTGATCGCACTTTTACCCCAACGCAGTGCGCCATATACAAGTTTTTATGTGCAAACCATGAAACTTGATACTGCAAAAGAGAGGAGGCTATTACTTAGCTATGCAGGGGTTATGAATTGAATACCTAAAGAAAGGGCAAAAGGGATTGGGCCAAAGCTCAATCCCTTTGGAAGGAGGGTCTAAGATGCAAACTTTAAGCTTGCACGCATGGCCCTTTAAGTATTTTTAGTTCTGAAGGACTACTTGATGAAGGCCTTGGCATAAGCGACGATAGACTCGGCGATTTCATCAGTGGTGCCTTTATCGGCACGTACTACTAAGTCATAGTTGGCAGGATCGCCGAACTCTTGTGCTGTAAAGTGCTTGTAGTAATTAGCACGCTTCTCGTTTTCCTCATTGAGATCGGCTAAGGTCTTGCCAAAGTAGGCATGAACACCGCGCTCAGCACGGAACTCATCGGAAGCACCAATGAAGACGGTTAACACATTACGCTCATTGTGTAAAACGAAGTCTGCGCAACGACCTAAAATCACACAGCTCTCATGTTTGGCCAAACGGGCAATAACACCAGCTTCAGCCTCGAAGATCTTCTGATTTAAAGGCTTTTCGCCACGCATACCAAAGGAGAAGAATGGGGTGAAGTTTAAGCCTAAAGGGGGAACTTCACGCTCAAGCTTTAATAACTCATCTTCTGAGAGTTGATCAAGTTGCAATTGAGCAGCAGCAATGTGCACGAGCTGACGATCATAAAGGTGAACGCCTAACTTCTCTGCAACTTTAGTAGCAATCTCACGACCTGCGGCACCGTATTGACGGGAAATAGCGATTACGATATTTGACATTTTGATTAGACCTTATTTTGCAAATTAATTGGAAATGCAAATCTAAGCGCAACGAGTTCTCCACCACTCTTATGTCAGGGCAAGCTCTTAAATTTAAAGCTGCTCATGCTTTAAACTGCATGCTTACCTTAGCTTGGAGTTTACTTAGCTTGCTCAGAGCTAAGAGTTATCTCCAAGGTACAATTCATTACCAATTGCACTATATTGCATCGAATCACTGTTAGTGATTATCTTACCTGAAAGTTGAGTCATTGGTAATAGCCCTCAATGCCAAATTGGAAGCTTAGGCCTACTTTGAACGTGCTATTTTTAGCGCTAAAAGCTGATATTTATCGCAAGCAAGCCCAGCTCCTTCCTATCTATACGCAATTTTAACCTCCTAGGGTTAAATTTTAACCATGCCTTATGGACACCACCTAACCTAGATGAGCTCACTGCTCTACAAACGCTTGCACTAACAGGTATACAGCTCTCATCAAGCATGGGTTCTACTAAAAGGCAGCCTAATCAAGAAATTTTTGCACTGGTACATGGAGCCCAATGTAAGTAAAACACTAAGCTTCAAGCCCGAGCTCACGCCGCTTAAGCACACTGAATATCTATTAAACCAGAGACTGAAGCTTAGAGCCTTACCAAGCCCCATCTTGAGGCAGGATTGCCCCAAAACGATAGCTTTTCTTAAAGCCCCTTGGCAGCAGCTCACATCCTCACTAGACTAGAAAACCTAATTAAGATACTCCCTCTTCTGGTATTTTAGGAGACCCCCCATGGCAGACAAGAAAAGTAAGCAAAAGCAGGTTCTGATTTTAGATGCTGGTATTGAAGGTGCTTTTGCTAAAGGACAACTAAATCACTCCTTTGTACAGGTAGCTCAAGAAGTGCTCGCAGCTAAGGGCATGAAAGTCAATGTGACCTTGATTCAAAACGACTATCAAATCGAAGAAGAAGTTAAAAAGATTGTCGCTTGTGATTATCTTATCGTCCAAACTCCAGGCTATTGGATGGGCGGCCCATGGCAGTTAAAGAAATACTTTGATACCGTCTTGGGTGATAAGTCAATTAGCGGTGGTGGTGATGGCCGTCATCGTGATAATCCAGATGCAAAATATGGCACTGGTGGTTTGCTCAAAGGCAAGTACTATATGCTCTCCTCTACTTGGAATGCTCCAGCGCAAGCCTTTACTGATCCTAAGCAATTCTTTGAAGGTGCAGGTATTGATGGCCTATTCATGCCTATGCACAAGACTTTCCAATTTATTGGCATGTCCCCACTGCCAAGCTTTATGGCTAACGATATCTACAAGAATCCAAGCATTAAGTTTGACCTCAATCGCTTTAAAGAGCACGTCGAAAAACACTTTAACTAAGCTGAAATGACAGCTTACAAGCAGCCTCTAAGCTTGACTCTTGGGGGCTAGCCCAACTAAGCCCCAAGAGCCCTTGATGGTAATTGGCTAAAACATATGCAAGTGCTTAAAGACAAAATCAGGTAAGAGCTTAACTACGAGCATGATATAGCGCCACAGCCACATGGTATAGACCACAGCACGGGGCTTTAAATAGGCTCGATAAATGTCCTTAGCTACAGTTTGCACACTGGCACTAATGTAAGGAGGTAAATTGCGCTTGGCTACCATACGGGTTTTAACATAGCCTGGCTTGATATTAATCACCGCTACGCCCTTGCGATAGAGGCGTACTCGCAGCCCTGATAAATAAGCACTCATAGCGGCTTTGGAGGCACCATAATAGTAATTAGAGCAACGCCCACGATCGCCTGCTACTGAGGTAATGACCATAATCTGCCCTTGTCCTTGGGACTCAAAATAATTACCTGCTAGCGCAATTAAAGGCACGAGGCCATTAAAGTTGCACTGAAAGATAAGCTCCCCTGCCTGAATATCACTTTGAGAGAGAGCTTGGGGACCTAAATATCCGACAGCACAAAAAAATACATCTACTCTCAAACTACTTAGCTCTTCCCAGAGCTGATACATGGCCGCATGATCCATAGTGGCATCAAAATAATGGCACGAGCATACACAGCCATACTGGACACACAAGGAAGCAGCCAGAGCCTCTAAAGCCTCCAGATTACGCCCACACAAGCTCAAGTGCCATGGACCATGCACCGCAAACTCCTCTAGTGTAGCCATAGCAATCTCAGAGCTAGCCCCTAAGACCACCATATGCTTGAGATCTGACTCCTGAGCTTGACTTACATCAACCATGCTCCCCACCTCCTCATCAACTATGACCAAGCCAAACTAGACTAGAGCAAGGCTCCCCTAAGCTTAGCCACCTATGCCATTAATTCTCACAGAAACACACTTAAGATAGCATCTATCCATAGTCTCCACTTAGTCAAAGCCTCAGGCCCTGTATCTTCCTACCTGCCAAAGCCACACACCATAAATGTTTATCAGGTCATCTAAGGACAAACGTATCGACTATCGAGAGGACTTAGCTTAAATGCCTTATACTGCAAGGAGATTAGAACGATAAGATGATTTTAGGATAGAGGCTCTGGAGGTGACGAACATTGTGCTTATCGACATATTGCCACTTTACCTTAGCAATATGTGAATTGTGCCAGTCTTTCCAGATAGTAATGTTGTAGCGCAGCTCATCTATAGAGTAGAACTGGGTGGTAAAGCAGTACTGAGTTAAGAGCTTGAGACCAATTTCGGCCATATTGAGCCAGCTGCCATGTTTGGGGGTATAGCGAAACTCAAGTCGCTCAGCTAGATTGGTCGCCAACTCATGCGGTAAGGATTTAAATAAGGAGCTAATTCTATGGGTATTGAGATTATCCATCACGAGCGTGACCTTGTTAACCTTATCACCTAAGCTATCGACAAAGAGCTTGACTTGGTAGGCCCATTCCTTGGAGTTTAAAGAGGCCTCAACAAAAGTTACGATTTTGCCCGTATGTGGCTGCATAAAACAAAAGATATTAGCCTTTTGAGAGTGGTTGGGGAAAATATAAGGACGCTCATCCATGCACCAGAGCGGGCTGCGCTCATCATAAGGCTGTTCATAGAGATCTAAAATAGAACTCATCTGCTCGATAAAGTTGTCATCTTTGCCCCGTCTAAGTCTCCAGTAAGGATTAACATGCGGACGAATATCGCTATTTTGTAAGATTTTAAAAACGGTGCTGCGGCTAATCTTGACGTGCAGTAAGTTGAAGATAACTGTGGCTAGTGTAGATAAGGAGCGCTTAGGTTCACCATGCATGCGCTGCATACAGGCTAAAGCTAATAAATAGGCTTCGACTCGTCCTGTAGCCTTGAGACTATGAGTTTCAGATTTAATACTTCTGTGAGGGAAGAGAGCCTCATTAAGGCCATATATGCAATAGTTTTTGAGGGTAGTAATGACTGTAGGCGTACTGACATTAAGCTTCAGAGCCATTTGCTCATAAGGCTCTTTAAACTGACATCTATGAGCCCTAAGCAAAATGGCACAACGAGTCTTGAGTGTCTTGGAGGTCTTGGGGCGCCGTGCAATTCGTTTAATTTCATTAATATCGTGCTCAGTAAAATGAGCAATATAAGTTCTAGCTCTGGCCATCAAGACACCTAATTGATCTCTTCTTGCAACTCTTCTTTAAGGGTGGTTAGTTCTTGTTGCAGTCTTAAAAGAGCATGATTCAGCCTATCAATGCGCCCCACAATGCGCTTAAGCTTGCGCTTTTGCTTCGCTTGAGCTTGCTTTTCTAACTGCAATTGCTGCTCAGCACTCATAATGGAGTTAGGCGTAAGCACATTTAAAGAAGGCCTTCCACGGTTTAAATTGGGAATGATCTTACCTGTAGCAGGATCTATTTTGCCAATACAGCGGCGCTTTTGCACCTTTTTTTGCTTATCCTCGTCCCACACATACAAGGTCTCATACGCATACATGGTATTAGTTTTCTTGTTGTACGACTTGGTAATACTCATCTACCGCCCTCATAATCATCCATCACTATCAATTCCCACAAAGCAAGTGCCATGCCCACCATCTATGCCAGCTAAAGACATACTCCCCACCTTGTAAGCACAAATACAACTAAAAGAGGTAATAGAATGACAAGCATGCCTAAGCAAAGCCTATCTTAGGTATATTGGGACAACTCTATTTTATGCCCTGCACAAACCAACTTATCCTTGCCCTATCCTCCGCGCTCATAAAGCTTTAAACCTGAGTAAGCTTAAGCTGTACTCATTCAAAGCATTAGGGAAGACAGCTATTCCATAAGCAAGACTGCCCCCAAGGATCGCTTTATATTGAACTCAGGGTTAATAAGGGAGACATTGTAAGGTTGTTGTTGAGGCTATGGCAATACTGTTTAAACTAAAATTAGATTAACATACTATGGCATAACATCAAATTATTTTTAGCATATAAAATAATTTAAAACTAAAAATGTGAACGAAACGATCGGGGGTTTTTGGCCGATTTAGCCAAAATTATGAATTGTGTTTTTAGACAGTGCCCAAAATCTATACTTTCAGATAGAGTATTAGCCCCTAACTAGCTAATTTATGAAATAAATATTCACTTATCTTTAAGCAAAGAGCAAAATTTACTCCACTCTAGCTCATACATAAAAGCACAGCTCCTGCGCCTCAAATTTAGCCCAATAGCCTAGTATCCAAGGCAACCACAGCCCATCTTCACAACGCCTTACAAGCAGGTAAGTACCTTAAAATTAAACACTACTTACAAATGGCTTATATTTCAGTTTTATATAGCGTCAATTATCATGTTGATGTACGCATACACTTGATACAACTTTGTTTATAAAACCAATTTCAAAAGTTACATGCAAGCAACTCTGCACTTTTGTGATCTTTTTCACAAGGACGCACCATAATTATGCAAAAAAGATTTACAACATGAAAAAAATATTTATCATCTATGCCGTTTTGAAAAATTATTTTCACAAAAACATTTACTTAAAATTCTGTGTAAGGTGTGTTTGTCATGAAAACCAAATTGGCTTTATCTGCCTTGACTTTAGCTCTCCTTGGGGGGGGGGCAGGCTGTTTGTGCCGCTAACTACTTCAATTCCCACACTATCTATAATGGTGCTGGTGCTAAATTATTTAGTGTAGGTGAAGTTGATGGCAAAAATGGTTTCAGAATTCCAGCCATTGCTTCTGCTGGTAATGGTATCTTAATTAGCGCCGCCGACGTACGTTATGCTGGCTCTACTTGGTCTGATATCGTTGCAGGCACTAGCCTTGTAAAGACCAAAATCTCCACCAAAGTCTCCTTTGATGGCGGCCTCAATTGGACTGATCTCAATATTTTAGATGCCGCTAAAAATGCAGATCCAAATCACTACGACACTCTCGCCACTGATCCTGCCTTAGTATTCGATCCTCACCACAATACAGCCTTAATGTTTGGCCTCCGTAATAACGTTAATCTTGTTTCAGGCAATCAAGCTACCAATAATCCAAATAAAGGTGGTGTAGTTAATGGAGTTCCTCAAACACACAAACCTGACTTTATTATGTTCTCCTCCAAGGACAAGGGCTTAACTTGGGAGAGCAAGAGCATCTATGACGATGTCAAAGATCAAGTAAACAAAGGTAATAGTGGCGGTGCTGACAAAAAGTACTCTATTATCTTCCAAGGCCCTGGCGGCGGCATGGTCTATAACAACAAGATCTATGTACCTATTCAAGCATGGGCAACCCAAAAAGATACTACAACTCAAGGCGTAAGCACCTCTGGCTTCATGGTTTCTGAGGACGGCGGTGAGAGCTGGAAAGTTTCTAGCATGCTCATCCCTAATATCGCCAATAAGCTCAATGGTAATGACAAAACCCTTAAGTCATCTGAGAGTAATATCTTCCATTACAAGGGCAAGATTCGTTTAGCAGTACGTAATGAAGAAAGTGGCAATGTTCCTAGTGGCAATAAAGGCACTAAGCTGCGCTTAGTTTATGAGTATGATGAGGCCAATGATAGTTGGACTGAGGTAAAAGAAGACTTTATTCCTGAGGACGTAGCTAAGGTAGAAACCAGCTCTCACAACTTAAGTGAAGATGTGTACTTAGTAGGCTACACCTCTTACTATAAGTACAACTTTGATGGTAATGACTCCCGTCGTAAGGGTCAGTACATCACTACAAATACTGGCATCAAGATTTTACTCTCTGATGATGTGTCCGAGGGCTATACCTCCATTACCTCCGATGACAACAATATCTATGTCATGTACGAAGGTAAGATTGACCAGCATGATATCTTCTTTAAGGCTATCGACTGGAAGCACAGAGAGTATGCCAACCTCAATACTCAGATCTTAAGACGTGCTCATACTGCCAACTACTTCCAAAACCAGATGGCAGGTCACAGTGCTTCTTATGCTATGGGGGATGCAACCACTGCTGGTGGAAATATTGAGTTAATGGGCTATCACAATGGCTTTAAGGGCGGCGTCTTTGTTAAGCACGATCGTGAGCTCGATAAGGACTATACCGATGCTTTAACCTATAAGAACACCGATTTTGCTGCCTTATTAGGCTATGAAGCCAGCTTCAATGATGAATCTAAGGCTAATATCTTATTTGGCTATATGCAATCTCGCATTGAGTACGATAATGGCTCTGAAAACCGCGTAGATAGCATCTTAGCTGGCTTGCAGTTAGATTATGACCTTGGTGCTGTAGCATATCGCGGTTCTTTAAACGGCGTATTCTCTGACAATAGCTTAGAGCGCAATAATAAGGAAGGCTTAGGCAAGACTGCTGACTTTGACTCCTACTCTATTTCTTTAACCAATGAGGCCATCAAGAATCTTGAGTTTAAGGGCATGGGTAAGGTTGAGTTAAGCGCAGGCTTAAACAATGTCTTCTTTAGCCATGATGGCTTCCGTGAAGTTGGTGGTGAGGGTATTGGTGAGAACGGCCTCCATGGCGCTAACAACGCTTTAATTGGTAAGGCCAACAATAGCTCTCACGAGGTCTTTGTTAAGGCAGCCTTTGAAAGTGAGCCAGTTGAGTTTGGGGTAGATGGCAAGATGGTCTTTAAGGCTGATGCCAAGTACGCTTATGACTTAGCTAATGCCGACAACTGGTACGATGATTTCCGCTCCTTCTCTGTTGATAGAAGCTACAAAGATATCGGTGAGCTCTATGCTGCCCACGATGGTGGCTACTTAAAGGCTAATGCAGGTGTTGATTTCACTGTATACAAGAACTTAAAGCTTGGCTTAAAGGGCAGTGTCGACACTGTTGGTAACGTAGATGGCGGCGCCAACTTATCCTTTGAGTTCTAATCAGAGCTCTAATAAAACCTCTCTATCCTAAATTTTAAAATTAGATAAGCAAGCCCTGATGAGGAAATTGTCCTCCCCATCAGGGCTTTTATATAAAAAGCACCACTCACCTCTAACTTCTCACCAGATAGCCTTATCTATCACCCATCAGCCCCCTATTAAGATATCAATACTCGCACGTCCCCCCTTAAACGCCCGCCCATAAAGCCACGCGCTCAATCCTTTCATTGAACCTAGCCTAGGCGCCGCTTACTGCTATTACCGAGCATACATAACTAAACCTGCCATAAGCTTGATAAGGCTTTCCATATTCTCTAGAACACACTTAAGAGCGCCTCTTCTTAAAAAGATAATACAAGTGCGTACCATGCTTCGTTGACTACAAGGATGGTATCAAGTGCGCTATGGAATAAGGGCAAAAATACATAACTTACACTAAATAAAATTAGCATAAGCGCCATTATATTTTTAGCATAATTGATTTAGTGATACTAAAAAGTTGAGCTAAACAAATTTAGCATTTTGGTACAAATAGACCAGATCAAGCACTTGAACCAAAATCCACTCTTGATAGATACAAATTTTGCTTCCCTACTTCTCAAAAATTTGAAATAAAATTTCATAAATGCAAGCTATGGGCCCTAAGATGGCCAAATGCCCTCTAAGGAGCTATAGCTATTCTAACTTGAACTTTTGCTCCACCATATTGAAAACTCTTGACTTATCTACAACTCAAAAAACCACAAACCCCACTCTAATCTACAACTTTACACACGCTTCTATTATTCACAGAAACCCGCATATACAAGGTATTTTTCGCAAGAAACTTTCCAAACAAATACCTACTCTTGATACAGCAAATTACAAAACAACAAAACACAGTATTAGCTTAAAAAAAACATCTAAAATGTGTGATCATTTTCACAAGGGCAAACTTTTGCCCAAGAACCTACATTTACATAATGAAGAAAATATTTATCATCTGACCTCAACGTAAAATTTATTTTTAACAACTCACAATTAGTTTTTTCAATTGGAATTATGTTGATTATGAATACACAAGCTGTCCTCTTTAGACCTATGCAGAGGGGGGGGTTAAATCTTCGCTCAACTGCATGTATTAATAATGTAGATTTTGAATGTAATAATGGAGCCAAATTATTTAGTTTATGGCGCCAATTAGTCTTAATTAGCAGCTTACTTAGTGCTGCACCTTCCTCTTTAGCTCGTGAGTGCTTTAAAGCTCAGTGCACCTTATCTTTATTTGTTCCTGCCACTCATAGCCAAAGCTCCTTATTGCCACCAAAACGCAATGAGGACAGAGCTATTTCTATTAAGCCTACTTTACGTAACGCTTTATCTTTTGTCCCTTTAATTGTCCCTACCATAGCGCGCTCATTGTGTCTGTGTGCCCTTCGCTTTATCCCGTCTGTGCTTATCCATACCCCGAAAGAAGATAGCGGTTAGATAAGCGTATATCCAGCTATTGATCCCAATTATCTACCTTAGAGCTTAGCTAATGACTCTGATGCCTGCCCTATCTATCTGTACTCATGAGCATGCAATGAGCTGGAAAGCTTAGCAGGCATTACTTTGCCTTTAGATAGCCTCTCAGGTCTTTTCAATCAAGATTCAGGAAGAGTAAACACTAGCAACACACCTTAGTAATTTTCCTGAATTACCAGCTGGATCACCTCATACCTCTCTTCACTCTTACAGCGGGCAGCAGCTGCCCAAGATTTTTATTGATTTAGGCGGATTTAGGCACGTGACTATAACGTGCCAAGCAATATAGAAAGGGATTTGTTGTGAAATTTGCATCTTTTAAGACTTTTGCCCTGAGCGTAGCAGCAGTGGCATCCATGGGCGTAGCACAAGCAGGTGTTTTAGGCGACGGTTGGAACGCCCCACACAAGGTTTTTGATAAGTATGTCAGTGCAGATAGTCCAAGCGGTTGGGGCGGTTATCGTATTCCTGGCATCACTGCAACCGCTCAAGGCACTCTGGTTGCCATTGCCGATAAGCGTTTTACTGGTACTGGTGGCAATACTGATATTCACGATAGCCAAAAAGTTAGAAAGGTATGGTTTAGCTACAAAGTCTCTAAAGATGGCGGTAGAACTTGGTCTGAGGAAGGATTTTTAAAGCCTCCTACCTTTAGTGATGGCAACATCAATAATGATGCCTATAAGAATTACATTACTGATCCGCAAATTGTCCACGATCCTGATGCTGGTCTTACCTTTGCTTTTGGTTATCAAACAAACAGTCACGTTCTTAACCATAGTGGCAAAGATTTTGACATCTTCATGTTTACCTCCAAAGATGGTGGTTTAACTTGGGATGAAGGCAAGTCAATTAAGAGTGCAGTTGATATTTCTGACGTCCCAACTGGTGGCAACCGCTGGTCAAAAGCCCTGCAAGGTCCTGGTAATGGCATGTATTACAATGGTGTTATCTATGTGCCAGTACAAAAATGGGGCAATCAGAATGGTACTGCCAGTACCTCAGGCTATATCTATAGCACCGATCATGGTGAAACTTGGCAGAGCTCTGAGTGGCTCCTTACCAATACAGTAGCTTCAGATCACCCAACCTCTGGTATGGGCAGTATATCTCAAGGTCTTGATGGTAATGGCATCCCTTTTACCTCTGAGTCCTCTGTATTCCATCATAAGGGCTATATCTACTTAGCAGCAAAAGACGAAGGCAAGAAATATCCTAACAGACGCGTGGTATGGCGAACCAACAATCATGGTAAGTCTTGGGAAAGAGTCATTGAAGACTTTATTCATGAGAACGTTGTAGGCTGTGAGACCAGTACTTTTGCTTTAAATGATGACGTGTACTTCGTTGGCTACACTACCAGTGGCGGCAATGGTAATAATCAACGTAACGAAACCTATATTACCTCCAACACAGGTAAGCGTATTAAGCTCTTTGACTCAGATAATTGGTCGGGCAAGGAAAGTTATGGCTATACGTCCATTACAGCCGATCAAGATAACCTCTATGTTTTATTTGAGGGCGTAACTGACGGTAAAGATACAACTGCCCCAACCACCGCAGTATCAGGTGCAATCTTAACTCAAAACTTCGACTATGCAGGTAAGGAGTACGCCAATTTAAATGGCCGTCTCTTGAGATCTAGCAAGGATATGCGCTATATCCAAGATACCGTCATGAATACCAAGGATAACTATATTCGTGGCTCCTTTGGTGATGATGATCAATATGGCGCTGAAGCTATCTTTAGAACTGATTATGCTAAGCTCGCTCTCTTCCATAAGAGCTCCAAAGATTTAGGTGATGATGTCTATCGTACCTATGCCTATGATGAAGATACCACTACTGCATTAGTTGCTACTGATAATGTTATCTTCAACGAAAAGGGCTTCTTAAGCGACTCTGTTTTTGCTGGCTATCAGTACAGCACTGTTGACTATGCCAATGGTGCTGATGACGAGGTTCATAGCATCATTGCGGGCTATGCCGTTAATATGACTACTGACTATGTTGACTACCAATTGAAGATCAATGGCAAGTTCTCCAAGCATGATTTAACCCGCAATAATTCTGAGGGCTTAGGTAAGAGCGCTGAATTTGACTCCAAGGTCATTTCTATTACCAATGAGTTCTCCAAGAACTTTGAGCTCTTTGGCGACAAACTTAATGTACGTCCATTTGTGGGCTTAGATAGCACTTACTTTGAGCACGATGGCTTTAATGAGAAGGGCGGTAATGGCTTTAATGATATTACCATGCACGCCAATGATAACTGGTCACATGGCCTCTATGCTGGTGCTCAGTTAAGTGGTACTTATCCATTAAAACGCGGTATGTCTTTAGAGTATAAAGCCAAAGCTCGCTATGTACATGAGCTTAGCGATATTGATGATTGGACTGACAGCTACACTGTATTTGATACTGACTTTATGTTTGCCGCTCCAGTAAATAAGAATGACCAAGAGAACTTATTTGAGGCAAGTGCTAGCGTGGTCTTAAATGTTAATGAGCGTGTTGGCTTAGGTGTAGGCGCTAACTTTGATAGTGCCGACGAGAATATGGTCTTCGGTCAGTTGAAGATTAATTTCTAAAAGCTAAGCTCAACTCACAACTGCAATCAGTTTATGCCTAATAGAAGATTTTTTCTTAAAACGCACTTATGCTCTTAGAGCACCTCCATTAGGCATTAAAACGAGTGGCTAACTTAACTAATTGAAAGCCACACTTCTATAGCATAACACCTGTGGCTTTAGTACAAAAAATCAAAATCACAAACAGCTATCAGTATGAAATAAGTGGAGTTAACTCATACTAAGCCACTGTTTTTTTCAATTAGTGAACTTAGCCTCTTTTTGACTTAAGCCTTGATAAAGCAAGCTCGCCTTACCAGGGCTTATGTGTAACTACAAGATTATCATCCATTCCCTACCTACTCTCCTTAGTATTTCTCTACTAATAATCAGGCCTTAAATTAACCATATCTTATATCCCCTACCACAGCTTTAAAAAGTTCACTTGCCCTACTTTGATAAAGCAGCACATAAGCTGTGCTTTGGGCACAATACCCAGTACCCTTACGCTTTTTAAATACAGCCTATAAGAGTAAGCATTTGCTAATGCTCGTAGCATAATGATGCAGCTATCTTATGTAGCTTAGTGCCGATTAATTATGCCATTTTAAACTAAAAGAATTTAGTTTAATCCTTTATTTATTTTTAGCATATTGCACTGTTATTAACTAAAAAATTGAGTGAAACAAACAGGTATTAAAGCTCTTCAAAAGGAAAGCGCACCCAGTAGCCTAACAGGTCCTTTCCTAGATAAAAAAGCAACTCGTGCGAGGCCTTGAATTTGGAGTAAATTTTCAAAAAATCCCTTAAATCGACCTTGATAGATAAGTATAGCCATCCTACCCGTGCACACCAAGCAAGAGAGTCATAGAGCACAAAGCACAGTTAACTGAAATCATATTTTTAAAGTAATACTAAGCTAAAAGGGCTGATTACACCAAAAATTGGCCATAATTCAAAGCATTTAATTTTGTAATATAGGCGCTTATCTAAGCTATTTTTATAGGTATTTAAGTTCAATTAAAGCTTACACTTGATACAGCTTAAGCACTTACAATAAAACACAGAAATTACCCATAGGTAATTTTGAAATTTTCGTGATCCTTTTCACATTGAAGTACAGGGATAAACCGCAAAATATTTACATAGTGAAGAAAATATTTATCATTTGCTCCAAGCTTAAAATTTATTTTTATCAACTATCACTAAAAATTTAGCATGGAGATGTTTTTAGTATGTTACAGTCAATGAACCTTGGTAAAGCCATGTTTTGCGGGGGGTGCTTTGTAGCGCTGCCGCTTATGAACAATATGTACAATTTGATTTTAATTGTAATAGCAACTTATTTAATCTAAAACATCACAAGTCCTATCTTACTAGCAGCTCTAGTGAGGCTAAGCTTTCCTCTCTAGCTCTTGCTCCGCTCTTACCAGCTAATAAGAGCGCCCGCCCCTTATACAATCTTCTAACTACATGTAATCCCGTCTATACCTTATTGTGCCACTTACGCTATGAGGCCCAAGCTATTTTCCTAAATCCAGCTGCCAGTAGCATTTTATCCTTTATTTCTTCCTCTCTCTTTGCGTATAGCTCTCTTTCTATGCCTAGTACGCTCTTAGCTCTTATCCAAGCTGAGCCTATCTACAGACAGCAAGAAGATAGCGGTTAGATAAGCGCATATCCAGCTATTGATCCCAATTATCTACCTTAGAGCAAAGCTAAGCCCTCTGGAGCTGTGCTTGTTCCTAGCACGTACTTACTCAAGTTTTAGTGCAGGGCATCACACACCTTATTTCTTATATAGCAGAGCTCATTAGTGTCTTTAGCCAACCTCTAAGGTCTTTTCCATCAATACTCAGGGACTACAAGCAACATCTATCTATGCCCTGAAAGCAAGCTGGATCAAACCCCATCTCTACTATCTTCATTCTCATGGGCCAACAAGCCCTATTTAATTATTAGTACAAGGCAAATAGAGGCACCAAAGCAGATAAAGGCGCCTCTTTAATCAGAAATAAAGGATTTGTGTTGTGAAAAAAACTGCATCATTAAAGGCTGTGGCACTTGCAGTTGCCTCTGTAGTCTCCATTAGCGGTGCTCAAGCTGGTGTCTTAGGTGACGGCTGGAACGCTCCAACTAAGTTGTTTGAAAATTACGCCTCTGACACTTCTACCACTCAAGGACGCGGCGGCTATCGTATTCCAGCCATTACTAGCACCTCTCAAGGTACTGTAATTGCATTAGTTGATAAGCGTTTTGATGGCACTCAAGGCAATACCGACCTTGTACAAGGCTCTACCGTGCACAAAGTATGGTTTAGCTATAAAGTCTCTAAAGATGGCGGTAGATCTTGGTCTAAAGAGTTTGAATTAAAGCCACCAACCTTTAATGTGTCTAACCAGCATAATACTGCCAAAAACTACATTACTGACCCGCAGATTGTTCACAACAGCGATACAGGCACTACTTTTGCTTTTGGCTATCAAAGTAACTCAGCACTAACTGTAAATGGTGATTTTGATATCTTTATGTTTAAGTCCCAAGATGGTGGTTTTACTTGGGATGAGGGACAAAGCATTAAGAACAGCGTTAATTTGGGTAACGGATTCCATAAGGCTCTCCAAGGCCCAGGTAAAGGCATGTACTACAATGGCACCCTCTATGTGCCAATTCAAAAGTTTGGACCTAAAACAAGCAGTTCAAGCAGCTATGTAGCCTCCTCTGGCTTCTTATATAGTACTGACAATGGTCAAACTTGGGAGCAATCCAATTGGATCATTAATGATGCTTCTAGCATCAATGGCTCTACCGACTCTAAAGGTAATTCTGTGTCCTCAGAGTCCTCTATCTTCCATCATGATGGCTATATCTACTTAGTTGGTAAGCGCGATCCTGCCAATGATAAAACTAACAATCGCTTAGTCTGGCGTACTAAAGATAATGGCCAAACTTGGGAAGAAGCTCCTGAGGAGACCTTTATTACTAAGTACCATAATGTTGCAGGCTGTGAGACCAGTACTTTAGCCTTAACCGACCAAATCTACTTTGTAGGCTACTCTTTAGGTGAGAGCTGGCGTCGTTATGATACCTACCTGACTACCAATAAAGGCCGCCGTATCAAGCTCTATGAGCGCAATGACTGGAATAAAAATGAAACTTACGGCTACACCTCTATTAGCTCAGATGCAGATAATATCTACGTCTTATTTGAAGGTATTACAGGCCAGCCTGATGCATCCGATATTACTGGCGCAATCTTAATGCAAAACTTTGACTATGCAGGTAAGGACTACGCCAATTTAAATGCTCGCCTCTTAAGATCTAGCAAGGATCTGCGCTATATCCAAGGCACAGTCATGAACACCAAGGACACCTATGTACGTAGCTCTTTTGGTGAAGATAGCCACTTTGGTGCCGAAGCTGTATTGGTTAGAGAAAACGCCAAACTAGCCTTCTTCCATAAGCGCGGCAAAGATATTGGTGATGATATCTATCGTACCTATGCTTACGATGAGGCTACTACCTCTGCATTGGTAGAATTTAACCATGTTCTATTTAATGACCATGGCTTCTTAAGCGATTCTGTTTTTGGCGGCTATCAGTACAATAATGTCGATTACGTCAATGGCGCAACTGATGAAGTCCACAGCATTATTGCAGGCTATGCTTTAAATGTGACCACCGATTATTTTGACTACACTGCCAAACTCAACGGCAAGATCTCAAAGCATGACTTTAATCGTAATAATCGTGAGGGCCTAAATAAGACTGCTGACTTTAACTCCAAAGTCTTCTCTATTTCTAATGAGTTCTCCAAGAGCTTTGAGCTCTTTGACGAAAAGCTCTCAGTGCGTCCATTTGTGGGCTTAGATAGCACCTACTTTGAACACGATAACTTCACCGAAGAAAATGGCAATGACTTTAATGATATTACCGTTCATCAAAGCAGCAACTGGTCTCATGGCCTCTATCTTGGTGCTCAGTTAAACGGTACTTATCCGCTCAATTACGGTATGTCTCTTGATTACTCCGCTCATGCTCGCTATGTACGAGAGCTTAGCGATATTGATGATTGGACTGATAGCTACACTGTATTTGATGCTGACTTCATGTTTGCCTCCCCTGTAAATAAGTCTGACCAGGAGAACGTATTTGAAGCTAGCGCTAGTGCTGTCTTAAATATCAATAAGCATGTAGGCTTTGGTATTGGTGCTAACTTCGACAGTGCCAATGAGAACATGGTCTTTGGCCAGTTAAAGATTAAGTTCTAATTAATCAGCAAGAGCCCCTTAATTTTTTCAAAATTCACCACAGCTCTTGCTTACCCAAAGCTGGGCCTGTAAGGATCATCTATGGCGCTTAGGCTGCTCTATAAGGATGGCATCTTAGTTAGATGCTGCATAAATACGCAATACCCCCTTATGAGAGCTTAGCCTTAATGGCCCCAAGATATAGCGCCTAAGGCGCAAATTAAAAGCCCTGATTAAGAATCAGGGCTTTTTTAATTTCAAGAGCTTAGGTCTACGGCTTAAGCGCGCTGCTGCATTTAAGCTTGAGCTGCGCCGCCTAGCGCCTTGCTTTAATCAGGCGCTCAGCTAAGACAGGATTTAACCTAGCCATAGTAATGACCATCATTTACAACACAGACGCTCTAGAGCGCCCGCCCCCATAAAACATGGCACTAAGGCGTATTTTGAGCATAACTCTATGCATTGAAGCTTCGCTAGACGCCCCCAAACTAACAAATCTAAAGCTGGTAGCTATATAAGGCCAAACTTAGCGCTTGCTGGGCACTTGAATCAGCGTGGCTATTTATCAACTATTGGTACTTCCTCACCCTTGTTACCCCAGCCTTGCTCCATAGCCTTGGATATCAAATACAAGGCATCAGATACCTTAGGGATACGGGACTGACCGCGTGCGGCATGCAATTTGTCCTCTGCGTCGCGCCAAATAAAGCGATAGCCATACTCAAAAGTTCCATCATCATAATTAAATTTACAGTACTGGAAACACAAGTTCCAATCACCTGCAGCCTCTTTTTCCCAACGACGCACTTCTTCAAGCACAGTAACTGTTGCCATGTTCATCAATCCTTTTTCATTTTTCCTGACACCTCCCACAAGCAAGCCTGTGTGTTTCTCCTAAAACAGATAACTGATGTTGCCTCTAGGGAGACTGTAATTAGTACAAGGTCTTCATATTATGTAGTCTAACTTCCATACTGCTTTACTACCACACCAATGTTTGCAAGTATTATGAGATCATAAGGGCAATCAATACCAGCATGAATCTTAAACTGCACTATTCCTCTTGCACTTAGAGCATGTCCATCCTATCCCTAGCATATTAGAGTAGATAGCGAGCTCCTTACTGGCACTTATTGGTCTTGATTCCCTGCCTATTGCAAGTTCTATATATGAGGAGGCTCTGCTCTTGGCTAGCCTGCCTTGTAAACTGTAACTTTTTTTACTAAAATTCCACCCAATTTAGGATTTAGGCCTTGTTAA
>Lana_p2__coassemble_438_pt1 | contig 26560 bp, 14 predicted proteins | sample Lana_p2__metabat2_low_PE_029 | metagenome-assembled genome bin Lana_p2
ACTGGTCTTTGGGCTACTAGCTTGTGCCTTAGAGCTCTTGGTGCGGGCGCGCTTAACCTTAGAGGCATCCTTTACAGAAGTCTCCTTAGTAAGAGCTGCCATAGAGGCACTTACCTCTAAAGCACTATCACCCACCTTAGCACTTGACTTAAGAGCACTGGTCTTTGGGCTACTAGCTTGTGCCTTAGAGCTCTTGGTGCGGGCGCGCTTAGCTTTGGGGGAAGCGCGCTGCACGCTCTCCTCTAGCGTATCGGGAGCTACATTGTTAATTTGAGACTTATCTACCATCGCCTTTACCTCCATTAGTTGTGCTGTAAAAGAATGACCTTAGTCCCTTAGCTTTTAGCTACTTGGTCAGCAAATTCTTGATAGAGCTCGTCATAACTAAGCTCAGGGCTCTTAGCCATGACCTTGACGTAGCTTTTGAGCACCTTCAAATCATCGCGCTTGTCTTTAACTAAAGCCGAACACATGTTCTTGACTAAGGTATTGAGCTGCAATTGATCGTCGTGATAGTAGTGAGCATCGACAGCTGTTTGGTGATATACCTGCACCGCCTCTGCAGTAGAGAGCACGGCCTCTGGCTTATCGAACTTGCCACCTGCGCTGTTTTTGCCAACTCGCAAGTCTCTAAAGGTAGTAGCCAGCAAGGAAATCAGAGAGTTATCAATCAAGCTTGGAGGTAAATCGGCACACAGACGTGAGCACTCGCTTCTAATGACCTCGATTTCCATATCAATATTAGAAATAGGACGCACAGTCTCAAAGTTGAAGCGACGCTTGAGAGCAGCCGACATCTCATTGACGCCCTTATCGCGGGTATTGGCTGTGGCAATAAGATTAAAACCTCTCTCTGCCATTACATAAGGTTGAGAGGAGAGCTCTGGGATGGACATGAGCTTGTCGGAAATCACTGAAATCAAGGAATCTTGAATCTCCAAAGGAGCACGGGTGATTTCCTCAAAACGGGTAATAATGCCTTGAGTCAAGCCCATGTACAAAGGTGCAGGCACCAAAGCCTCAGGAATCGGACCTTTAGAGATGAGCAAGGCATAATTCCAAGAGTACTTAATGGCATCTTCAGTAAGACCAATACTGCCTTGGATGGTATTGCGACTGTTATTGCAAATGGCAGCTGCAAGCAGCTCACTTAAATAGGACTTGGCAGTACCAGGCTCACCTATAAGCAAGAGCGGACGGGAGCTGGCAAGCGTCACAATGCAGCGCTCTACTAAAGCGTCATCACCATAGAACTTTTTGGAAATGACTACGTCCTGGCCCTTGAGCTCCATAGACTTTCCATTGCTACCTAAAATAAAGGTACGCACTGCTTTAGGAGAAAGACGCCAATTAGTAGGACGAGGGCTTTGGTCATTAGCGGCCAGGGCATCTAACTCCTCTTGATACATGACTTCCATGCAAGGTCTTAAGACTTCACTCATAGCAAAACTTCCTTATTCATAACACCAACAGAGACTAGCCACAAAAAGGCTCCACAGGTAAAAATTAACCATTAAACATAAAATGCTACAAACAACATTAAATTTAAGATATCAATTTTTTAAATCATTTAAATCAGTATTTTTTTGAAATTTATCGTAACTATCACAAAACAACAAAATATAATTAAGTTAACTACAAGCACCATAAATCAAGATAATTGATAGAGCATTGCGTATCTGAGCTTACCTAAACCTCCAAAGCCCACGCACTCCTTCCTACCTAATGCCTACTTACACTGCTCCTCCCCTTCATGGCTACTTGCTATGGCAAAGCTCAAGGAGGCTGTGATAGAGAAGAGGTGGAAGCCAATGCTAAGAGACTAAATTGGGAATTAAGTAAGATGGAAATGGGACGGCCAGCTCTTAGGCTGGTATCAGGAACAAAGAAGGGGACAGCTAGTAAGCACGCTGAGGCGGTTAGATCAAATGACTAAAGATAAGATAAGGAGCGCGCAGACACACGAGAAAGGGAATTGCCTGTGGCTGGAGATTAAAACTTGATTTCTATTAAGCCCCTAAAGAACTGCACTTGCAAGATGGCTTGACTCCAAAGTGTCTAGGAGATCGCAAAGTTCAATGAAATAGCCTAGGAGAGCTTGTTTTTTGAGGGCAAAGGCAGTAGCTGGCCCACTGGTAGAAAAGAGGCTCTTAGAGCTGCGGCCCTAGCTGTGAGGTTAGAGCCGCGCGCTTAAGATGAGGTACGGCCTCTGGTTTGGTTGTTGGTTTTGAGGCACGTACTTAGAACTTCAGCTTAGTACTTAAAGGAGGAGGTGAGAGCCTTTAAGTTATTAGCTTGCTCGCTTAACTCATGGGAGAGGGTAGCAATTTGCTGGGAGGCCTCACTACCGCTTTCAGCCATAGAGCTAATATTGCTAAAGGAGGAGCTGACTTGCTGCAAGATATTGTTTTGGCTATCAGCAGCCGAGGCAATTTGACTACTCATATCCTGCATGTCATTAACGCGAGTGTTAATGGAATTTAAGGACTTACCTGCGCGCTGCGCCTGATCGACAACCAAGTTAGCTTGCTCACTTGAAAGCTGCATAGCCTCAGCGGCCTTTTGAGTTTGAGCCTGGTTAGTCTTAATTAAGTTAATAATACCATTGGTAGAATCTTTGGTACGACCAGCTAAAGCACGTACTTCATCAGCTACCACGGCAAAACCACGACCATGCTCACCAGCACGAGCTGCTTCAATAGCGGCATTTAAGGCAAGGAGGTTAGTTTGCTCGGCAATTTCTGCAATGATTTGAATTACATTACCAATTTCTTGGGCATTATTATTGATATTATTAATCACATCAACCACATTCTCTAATTGAGTAGCTAAGCCATTGATGCTCTCAATAGTCTTTTGCACCTCATCATCACCTGAACGGGTCTCTTCAGTAGCACTTTGAGCAGTGCTGGCACCATTATCTGCTAATTGGGCAACATTATTAACGCCTGCAATTAAGTCAGTAATTAAGGTATTGCCGTTCTTGGTTTCATCCTTTTGCTGCTTAGTAAAGGCAGCATTTTGCGAGGCTAACTCTGAGAAAGAGACAGCGGAGGTATTTAATCTATCAGTTAAGGTCGAAATCTGGCCAATAGTATTAGACAGACGATCGGCCATGCGATTTAAATAGCCTGCAATGGAGTCACGATACTTGGTCTCGGAGCGGACAGTTAAATCACCCTGGGCAAATTTCTTAATGAAGTCCACGGCTTCCTCAGGATTACCACCGACCACGCGCTTGATTCTTTCAATACTGCTAAAACCAATAAAGAAACCAATTATAACGGAGGATAAAGAGCCGATCACAATAAAGTAGAGCAAGGACGTAGTTTGTGAGCGCACATAATCAATCTCTTGCTGCGAACGAGACTCTAACTCATCAATCAAATTATTAATCACCTTAAGCCACTCTACAAAGTCCGCAGCTACCACTTCATTAATATAGACACGGGCTTCCTCGGCTTGATTATTTTGCAGTAAATCAATCAGGCGATTAATCTTAGGATGAGTTTTATCCTCTACTCCCTTAATAGTCTTATAAAGCTGTACCTGCGTAGGATCGCTATTAGGGTCAGAGAAGATTTGAGCTAATGACTTATCAGCCTTAATATAGAGATCTTTGAGACGATTTAACTCATTGATATGCTTTTGGCGATTGACTGGACGATGAGATAAGACAGCATCACGCAGTGCAATCGAGCTATCATGCACAGCACCTCGGAAATCAATAGCATGGCGCTGCTTGACAGCCAAGTCATCATTAATATCACTTAAGGTGGTGTCAATAATATTGACCTTGAATAAGGAAACTACGGCCATGAGCACCATCAAGACGATAAAAGAACCAAAGCCTATATAGAGACTCTTAATAATTCCCAAATGTCGCATACAAAAAAATCCCAAATCTAAAATACTGGTAGCTCTTACTATCGGCGCGCGATGCGGTTCTTGAGCTCTACCTCTATCAGAGGCGTAAAGACTATCTTAGATGGGCACCAACAAGTGCTAAAACATACTTAATAGATCCCACTTAAGATAATCCCCTCAAACTAATTACCAATGACAAGCCTATAGGGGCAAAGGTGGTATTTGCTATATCTCTTTATATATTCCCCCCTTAATTCACAAATCGAAAAGAAAATAAGATACAAGGATTGTCTAAAACGGCTAGGTTAGACATTAAATTGAGCTACAGATACTACGGCATCTAAAGCGCTCAACTTACATCTTATTGTAGTACTTTTATCGAACCTAAATACCAATATTCCAGCCTAGTTATAAGATTTTTTACCTTTATTTATATCTATCAATGTGTTATTAAAGTCTACAAACCCCATAAGCACGCCTATAGATGCGTAACTGCAATACCAGCTAATGAGGCAAAAATATAACTTTTTGCTTTCTTGCTAAGCTCATAGCCTAAGTTAGGATTTGTCATGCTATGCTACAATGCAGCGTACTTTTAGGCTCTATGTCAAACAAAGGCCCCTGAGCGAAGCAAACTTTTCAATTCCTCCCAAGAGCTTTTTAACTTACCAACTCCATGCTAGCTCTGGATGCAAGCTTGAGGCCCTTAACCAGTCAGATTTTTTTTAGGCGCAATTAATAGGAGATAGGCGCAACCTTACTCGTCAGAATGCTGGCAGTAATCTCACGCCAATAGTGTTATGAGTGATCAAAGAGGCAGCTATACTCAAGGCCGTAACTCTGGGCCTGGTAATTATCAAAACTATAGCCGTATGAATGGTGGACCACAAACCGAACGCCCTTATGGAACTGGTTCTCAATATCAACGTACCTACTCCCAAGGTACTGGTGAATACCAGCGTCAATATAGCCGTGGCGCTAATAGTGACTATAACCAAGCTCAAGGACCTAATGGTAACTATAATGGCCAAGGAAATAACAATCGTGCTTTTGGCCCACAAGGACAGCAAGGTGGCCCTAATGTAGTGAATGTACCTTGGGATCAGTATGAGTTGCGCAAGAAGTCTGAGCATGGTGCGCTGTGCAAGTTTGTTTTGGCTGTAGGCAGCTGGATTACCTTTGCTCGTAACTTTGTCTTTAATGCTATCTTCTTATTAATGCTCTTTGTCATCTTCGGTGGATATTTAGCCGTTAAAAGCTTTACCGAAAATGGCATTTCTCTCTCCTCAGGCAGTATTGAAGCTATTGACATGCAAACTAGTGAGGCTCAAGTCTTATACTTTGACTTAAGCGGCCCGATTAGTGAAATGCCATTTAGCTCCAATGGCCTTGATAATATCCAGCGTGAATTAGAAACCGCCCTCTATGGCCGTCAAAGCCATGAGCTAGTAGCCATTGAAAAAGCATTAACCTTGGTCTCTAATGACCCAAGCATTAAGAAGGTGATATTAAGCTTAGATAATATGGGCCCAATTAGCCTCTCTATGGCAGAGCGCATCGGCTTTGCTATGGAAAATGCTAAAGCCAAAGAAAGAAGAAAGAACGATGATGACTTTGAGCGTGAGGTCGTCGTCGTAGGCTATGGCTTTAATCAAGGCGCCTATGCCATTGCAGCCCATGCCGATCGCATTGTGATGGACTCTTTAGGTGAAATTGACTTTAGAGGTATTGCTATGTCCTCCTTATATTTCAAGGACATGCTCGATAAAGCCAATATCACTCCTTATATCTTCCGTGCAGGTCACTTTAAGAGCGCCGTCGAGCCCTTTATGCTCAATGGCATGTCCTATGACGTAAGACGCGAGTATCAGGCTTTGGCCTTTAAGAGCTGGGATCTGTATAAGCAGGCCCTTGCTTATCGTCCACAGACTACCAAGACCAATATCTTGCCTGATGCTACTTCTTATGTGCAGTGGATTAATGCCTCTGGCGGTAGCCGTGCCCAATTACAATTAAGCCAAGGCTTAGTCGATGACATCATGCCTTTGGACACCTATTATCAAAGTCTCGCTGAGGAAGTAAATGCTGACTTTGCTACCCCTTATCGCCCAGCGCTAATTACTTATCAAGATTACTTGCTGCGCCATAACCTCAGAAGTGGTGGTCCTAAAAATGTCGGTGCCCTCTCACAAATCGAGGTCAAATCCGCACCTAATGCATTCATTAAATTAGAAGAAAGCGCCATTACTCAAGCAGCCTTTGAGAGCGCCCGCACCTTATTGAACGTAAGCGTAAACTCGCTTAGCGCCCTCATTAGCCCTAAGGCCAATAGCGCAGCCACCCCAAGCGTCGATGAGTCCGCACAGCAAGAGACTAGTGCACCAGCTGCCTCAGAAGATAGTGTAGTTGCCCATAATGTAAATGCTACCTCTATTGCCCAAGACAATTTAGACCAAGCCCCTACCCCTGCGCTATCTCAAGACCCAGCTGTAGCTACTGCCAAGCCTAGCTACAATGCCAATACTTTAGAGCGCGCTCACCCTATGATGGCAAATCATATGGAGCTGAATAATACTAAGGGTCAGAGCATTGGCTCCAAGATTAGGGACAAGCGTGCCGCTCAAGGCAATAAGGTTACTAAAAATAGCGGGCAAATTGCAGTTATCTACGGTATTGGTGAAATTATCGATGTAGGTGAAAAGCCAACTGATTTTACCCCTGATAACATCATCCCTGTAATTGAGGACGTCCAAAATGACTCAAGCATTAGCGCTGTAGTACTGTACTTAAATAGCCCAGGTGGTAGCGTCATTGCCTCTGAGCGTATTCGCCGTGCTTTAGAGACCTTCCAAAAATACAGCACTAAGCCTCTGGTAGTTTCCATGAATGGCACTGCTGCCTCTGGTGCTTATTGGATTGCCTCCCAAGCTGAAAAGCTCTATGCCACTCCAAGTACTATCACAGGCTCGATTGGTGTCTTTGGCTTGAGCTTTGGTGCCCATAAGCTCTTAAATAAGTATGGTGCTTATCAAGACGGTGTAGTTACCAATGAGCTAGCTTTAACTGCCATTGCCAAGGAAATGCCTTATACTCAGCAGACTATGTATAACCTCTCGGTTGAAAAAACTTATAAGGACTTCATTGAGCTGGTAGCTAAAAACCGTGGCATCAAGGCTAATGACTATGAAATCTTTGCCGAAGGCCAAGTCTTCTTAGCTGATGACGCCCTCTCCATTGGCCTTATTGATGCTGTAGGTCGCTTAGATGATGCTATCTTCTATGCTGCCGAGCAGGCCAATATCAATCCTAAGGGCATTAAGGTAGTTCATAAGGCTCTAGGTGCTAACAATAGCATGGGTATCTTTGACTCGATTATGTTTGGTTTCTCTCAGGCCTACTTACCTAAAGAGCTAACCTATAGCCTAGTTAAAATGCGCCAAGTTGGCAAAATGGCCACCCAAGAGCGCCCAAGCATTATGGCTCTCTCCCCATTAACCGAGCCGACCCTCTAAACTAACAGCGTCCCAGCTCTCCAAGCTAGCTAGCTGGGGCACATTCAAAAAACCATATTTCCTTACGAGCCAGAGCCTCATGCTCTGGCTTTTTCATATCTTCCTACCTGACTTGCCCAGATACTTGGCCCTTTGTTCCCGTAAAAAGGCTTCCCCAAAGCACGCAGCACCGCCCCATCCTTAACCTAGCTTAGTCCAAAGCATTTATCCAAGCTGTAAAAGCAATAAGTAAGCTTAAGCGGCATCAAGCTGCCCTGATACTAGCAGCTTACAGAAAGGCAAGGCTAGTATGGGTACTAAGCCAAAGATGGGCAGTAAAAAGGCCTAGCAGAATTAATCTGACTAGGCCCTTGTGCTTAGCTAGCGCAGTGAGCGTACCTCTATTAGCCGCCTAATAAGCTCAAGGCGATAGTTGGACGCTGATTAGCCTGAGCTAAAACAGACTGAGAGGCCTGCTGGATAATATTGTTCTGAGTTAAAGCAGCAGTCTCAGAGGCAAAGTCAGTGTCTCGAATACGGGAACGAGCATCAGCCTGGTTTTCAGAAACATTGGCTTGATTACGGATGGAAGATTCCATACGATTTTGCAAAGCACCCAGCTCGGCACGCTTAGAATCAACCTTTTGGATGAACTTATCAATATTAGCTAAGGTGGCATTAGCAGTAGAAACAGTAGATACGCACCATACGTATTGGTTAGCTCTATCTACAGCACGCTTGGTAATACCTTGGGTCTTGGCCTCAAGAGTGACACCTGCACCAAATACTTGGCTAGCAATACCTGTCATAGTGAAAGCTTGGCTCCACTTCAGGCTAATGGTATCGCCTTGGTTAGCGCCTACTTGGAAGACCAAGGTACCTGCATTGGCTTTACCATTAGCAGGAATTAAGGTCTTATCTGGGGTACCAGCACCATCTAAGATTAACTTGCCAGCAAAGGTAGTTTGCTTGCCGATACGGGTAATTTCAGCAGAGAGCTTATCTACTTCCTCTTGAAGGGCCTTGCGGTCTTCGGCAGTATTGGTACCGTTGGCAGATTGAACGGCGAGCACACGAATACGCTGGAGCATATTAGTGGTCTCATCTAAGGCACCTTCAATGGTCTGAGCTAAGGCGATACCGTCGTTGGTATTGCGATTTCCTTGGTTGAGACCGTTGATTTGTGAGGTAAGACGATCGGAGATCTGCAAGCCTGCTGCGTCATCCTTGGAGGAGTTAATACGCAAGCCAGAGGCTAATCTTTGATAGCTGACATTTAAGCTATTAGTCGCATTGGTAAGCTTTCTTTGAGCATTAATGGAGCTTACGTTTGTCTGTACGTATAAAGCCATAGCAATATTCTCTTATGATTATCATTGCCCCTGTACTAAAGCGGGCATATACACTAATCTTCACTCCATAGCCATGCAATATATATTCCTATTTGTAGCTATGCACACAAAAATGGGCTGCAAGATAGCTACTCTCTATACTCTTCTAGTGCCTAAATAAGCCCTTGATGCTATCAAGTAGCACGCATAGCACTAACTTGTATTACTAGCTAGCAGGGGCAAAAAATTGGCAGGCCGAAAAAGCTTACCTTAGGCAAGGCAAGCCTTAAAGAGGCTGTATCTTTTGCGGGTATAGAAAAGGCCTGAGGCAAGATGCCCCAAGCCTTTTCAAGAAATTCATAAGACACAAGGCCTTAAGAGCTCTTAATTATTTTTTGATGCTCTTGCGTGGAGCTTTGATAGCATCTTTGTCATCCTTGGAGGCAGTGTCATTTTTAACCTCGATGATGCTAGCTTCAGAACTATCTTTGATTTCCATGGAAATCTTACGCTCTTCTGCCTCTTGGCGTAACTTACGCTTGTGCTCGCGAGTAATATAGTCCTTTAAGGTCCATTGCTCTAAAGTCTGAGGCTCAAAGTCATGAGGCTTGTGCTCTAGGGCAATATCTAAGACTTCATCAATAGTCTTAACAGGCTTAATGGTCAGGCTATTTAAGACTACCTTTGGCATATCCCAGAGATCTTTTTTGTTCTCATAAGGAATACATACAGTCTTCACGCCACCGCGTAAAGCAGCTAAGAGCTTCTCTTTTAGACCACCAATAGCCAACACGTCACCACGCAAGGTAATCTCACCTGTCATGGCTACGTCAGAGCGTACTGGATTGCCAGTTAAGGCTGACAAGATAGCAGTGACGGTAGCACAACCTGCTGATGGGCCATCCTTTGGAATAGCACCTTCTGGGAAGTGCACGTTTAAGTCTACACTCTGATAGAAATCAGGAGCGAGCTTAAAGGCACGAGCCTGGGATCTTACCCAAGCAATAGCAGCAAAGACGGACTCCTTCATGACTGAGCCTAATTGGCCAGTTAATAAGTGCGAGCCCTTGCCTTCGTTGGCAATAACTTCTACTTGAAGCATATCACCACCAACCGAGCTTACGGACAGACCATTGACGATACCGACACGGTTTTCTTTAAGCTTAGAGGTGAAGTCATAGCGCTTAGGGCCGATTAACTTTTCAATTTCCTTGACGCCTAAAACTACCTTCTTAGGCTGCTTAGGAGGATTGATCATCAAGTCTTTGACAGTCTTGCGGCAAAGCTCTGCAATAATGCGCTCTAAACCACGCACACCAGCTTCTAAGGTGTAGTAAGTAATTAACTGCTTTAAGCCTGCATCAGAAATATCAAATTCCTCTGTGCTCAAGCCATTTTTCACTAATTGCTTTGGCAATAAGTGCTCACGGGCGATATGGAATTTCTCATCGGCTGTATAGCTCGATAAATCGATAATCTCCATACGATCGCGCAAGGCAGGAGGAATGTTATAGCTATTAGCTGTAGCAATGAACAGGGTATGAGACAAGTCATACTCTAAGTCCAAGTAATTGTCATTAAAGGACTTATTTTGCTCAGGATCTAATACTTCCAATAAGGCAGCAGAAATATCGCCATGGAAGGAATTAGTGGAGACCTTATCAATCTCATCTAATAAGAATAAAGGATTGTTGACCTCACACTTGATCATGCTCTGGATAATACGGCCAGGCATAGAGCCAATATAAGTACGTCTATGACCACGAATCTCAGACTCATCGTACATACCACCTAAGGCAATACGTACATACTTACGACCAGTAGCTTTAGCAATGGAGTTGGCAAGTGAAGTCTTACCAATACCTGGAGGGCCCATTAAGCATAAGATCTGACCATGAGCATCTACATTCTCGCGGCGAGTTTGCACTGCTAAGAACTCTAAAATGCGATCTTTTACCTTCTCTAAGCCATAGTGGTCATGCTCTAAGATATCGCGAGCCTTGGCTAAATCACGGTTTAAAGTCGACTGAGTACGCCATGGGATAGACAAAATAGTCTCAATATAATTGCGTACGGTAGAGTTCTCGCCTGAGTTAATTGGCATGCTAGCTAAGCGGCTAATCTCCTTCTTAAGACGAGTAATAACTTCCTCGGGTGCATCTAAGGCATCGGCTTTATTATTGTACTCATCAATATCAGAGCTATCGTCAATATTGATATTGAGCTCACGCTTAATGGCTTTTAACTGCTCATGCAAATAGAACTCGCGCTGGGACTTATCCATAGCAGCACGGGCTTCTTCGGCAATTTTCTTATCAGTCTCAGCCTTGTAGCTGTAATTATTTAAGAAGGCAATAATGGCCTTGGCACGAGCTACTGAGTCTAAGGTATCTAAGATATAGCGCTTATCGTGGCTTGGTAAGTTTAAGATCTGAGCTAAGAAGTCGCACAGCTCACCTACTTTAGTGAAAGTACGAGCCTTACTTAACATATCATTAGGGACATTACCTACTAAGATATTGCGACCGCCATTATTTTGCTGCTCTAAAGCCATATCTAAAGCGGCAAAGACAGCATTTAAATAGCGCTTAGCTACAGTCTCATCGACCTCTACATCAGGTAAGAGCTCAACTTCGACACGACGGATATTATCGGTTGGATCGTCGATAATGCGCTTAATCATGATGCGCTGTACGCCACGAATGGTGGAACGGAACTTATTGTCCTCACCATAGGCACCATCGAGCACATCACATAAAATACCAATGCGATTGAGGTCTTCTTTTTCTGGACGTAAGTCAGAATTGCTGCTTTGATTAAAAATAGCAATCTTGCTCTTGCGATCTAAAGCCTCATACAAAGCCATGACTGTAGATTCACGGCCAGCGGCAAAATTGACATTAGCACCAGGGGTAATAATGGCACGCAAGATAACTAAAGGATAAGTAACTACCTCATTATTATCCTCTACGCCCTTATCAGATAAGGTCACGGCGCTCTCTTTAGCCCCCTTTTTGGCCTGCGGGGCAGTAGCCTTTAAATCAGGTGCCTTGGCAGCAGCGCTCTTAGCAGCTGTAGCCTTTGGGGCGGCCTTGGCGGCTGTAGTCTTGGCAGAAGCTGCCTTGCTCTTAGAGGTAGCGGCAGCTGGTGCCTTGGTGGCACGGCTCTTTACAGTGCGCTTGGCCTTAGTGGCAGGGGACTTATTAGAGGTCTCCTGCTCAGTGCTCTGTTCTTGTGATTCTTGTACGGAAGTCTTTGCTTTTACCATCTTTAAATCTTTGTCTAAGTATCTTTAATGCAGGCTAGTTATTAGAGGCTGTAGCAACACTATCATCCTTGATGACCTCAGGCTCAGTGCCTTTAACTACAGTATCCTCAGTGACCACTACCTTTTTGACATTATCAACAGATGGGATGTCATACATAGTGTTCAAGAGCAAGCCTTCAACTACAGAACGTAAGCCACGGGCACCAGTGTGACGCTCAATGGAGGTATCAGCAATGGCACCTAAAGCCTCATCAGTAAACTCCAGCTCTACGCCTTCGTATCTAAAGATAGCTTGATATTGCTTAACTACAGCGTTCTTTGGCTCAGTTAAAATGCGCACTAATTGCTCACGATTGAGCTCTTCTAAAGCAGAGATAACAGGTAAACGACCGACAAATTCAGGAATAATACCGAACTTGACTAAATCACCTGGCTCAACCTTGCGATATTTCTCGGTTAAAGATAAGCCATCATCCTTACCCTTAACCTCGGCACCAAAGCCAATACCGCTATTAGAGGACAATCTCTTATCTACAATCTTTTCTAGACCATCAAAAGCACCGCCGCAAATAAAGAGGATCTGGGAAGTATCCACCTCAGTCATAGGCTGATTTGGATGCTTACGACCACCAGTTGGAGGAACAGAGGCTACAGTGCCTTCGATTAACTTTAATAAAGCCTGCTGCACACCCTCACCAGATACATCACGGGTGATAGATGGGTTTTCGCTCTTACGGGCAATCTTATCGATCTCATCGATATAAATAATACCCTTTTGAGCCTTTTGCACATTGCCATCACAGGAGTTTAAGAGACGCACAATCACGTTCTCTACGTCCTCACCTACATAACCTGCCTCGGTTAAAGTGGTGGCATCAGACATAGCAAAAGGTACGTTTAAATAACGAGCTAAGCTTTGTACTAATAAGGTCTTGCCAGAGCCTGTAGGACCAATCATTAAGATATTGGACTTACCTAGCTCCACATCAGTCTCTAAGTGAGATTGGCGCAAACGCTTGTAGTGATTGTATACAGCAACAGATAACACCTTCTTGGCATCATCTTGGCCGATAACATACTGATCTAAATGAGCAGCAATATCGTGTGGAGTTGGAATATTGTCCAAGTCGATATAGCCAGGATCATCATGATCAGGAGCGGATTCTTTCTTTTTCTGCTTGACGATATCGTAACAGCGCTCAATACACTCAGTACAAATACAGGTTCCAGTAGAAGACTGGATTAGAGCGCGCGAGTCATTAGACGGCTCGCCACAAAAGACACAAAAACTTTTTTTCTTTGATGACATATTCGTCGTCGTCCTCGTTAATTACGTCCTTTACCGTTAGCATTAGGGGCTTTACCCTTGCCTTTTTTATCAGCGGCAAAGTTTACGCCCTTATTTAATTGATTTGGATTCATAACATTAGGCGCCCCCATTGGATTCATACCATTATGTGCCGCATTTTGCATAAAGGCCTGCATAACTGGCATTAAATTCGGGTTAGGCATCATGCCTGGAGCCATGATTTGGTTAGGCGCCATAGCACCTGACACATTAGGAGCGCCTGGCATCATCTGGCCTGGTACCATATTGCCCATCATGGCAGGATTTACAGGCATGCCATTAAATGGAGGCATAGCCATCATACCTGCTGGCATAGTGCCCATTGGCATACCATTAGGGCCCTTCATGACCTGATTGGCATTCAGGTTAGGCATGGTAGCAGCACTGCTCATGCCTGGGGCTTGATTAGCGACAGTACTAGGCATTGGAGCTACACCTTGGGCGCCTTGATTATTTGGCACACCGTTGGGTGCTTGAGCTTGTGCTTGGGCCTGAGCCATGAGCTTGAAAAAAGCCTGCATGTCAGGATTATTAGCATTAGCACTATTAAAAAAGGCATTGGCCACACTAGCTAAAGCAGCGCTGGCATCCTTATTGTCAAAAGCAGGGCTGATAGCTTTAGAGCCAGCAGCTGCCTTGGACTTATCTTTGCCCTTGTTATCCTCTGGAACTGCTTGAGCTTCCTCGCTTGACTCTGCGCTTTTGGCGCAAGGCTCAATAATGAGCACACCATCGTCATGGAGTTCACTTTGAGAGTCCAAGGAAGTCACATTATCTTGAGTGCTAGGTACGAGCTCTAATTTAGCGTCTTGAGAGTTGCTATGAGGTGCACTAATAAAAACGCTAGAGGTCGCCTTGCTCTCACTTAAGCTTTCTACTTTAGCTTTTGGGGCACCACCTTTAGGGCCAGGTCCATCATCGTTTGGATCGTCGCCACCTTCACGGCTTTTAGAGCCCCCATGGGCATCACCTTTGGATTGGCGCTCTTGGGCCTCTTCACCACGACGAGTAATGATCTTATCGATCAAGCCATAGCTTAATGCCTCTTGAGCTGACATAAAGTTATCGCGCTCACAGTCGGCCATGACCTTCTCTAAAGGCTGATTGGTATTTTCAGCTAAGATGGTAGTTAAGGTGTGCTTGATACGCTCGGTCTCTTTAGCGTGGATCATAATGTCAGTAGCCTGACCTTTAAAACCACCTAAAGGCTGGTGAATCATAATGCGAGCATGAGGCAAAGCAATACGCTTACCCTTGGCTCCGCCTGCCAATAAGAAAGAGCCCATAGAGCAAGCCTGACCTACACATAAGGTACACACATCTGGCTTGATGTATTGCATAGTGTCATAAATGGCCATACCAGCAGTAACTACACCACCTGGGCTATTGATATATAAGTAGATGTCCTTATTTGGATCATCAGACTCTAAGAACAGAAGCTGAGCAATGATGAGATCAGCCATGTGGTCTTCCACTTCACCAGTTAAGAAGATCACACGATCTTTTAACATGCGCGAATAGATATCAAAAGAACGCTCACCACGTCCCGTCTGCTCAATCACCATTGGAACGAGATTGGACATAAAGACTCAACTCCCAAATCAAGATAAGTTCTTAAAGCCAAGTTACCTGAAAAGGTGCAAGCTTGGCCTTGCTAAGAAGCCGACAAAAGCTCCTTTAAGTTAAAAATTTAAATAAGGATATAGATTATAGCTTATATCTGACAGAGCTGTCGCGAATTACTATCACGATCACTAAGGAATCACATTTGACAACCCAGCTACAAGATAAAAAAAATGCCCTCTCACAAACTTTGAGGGGGCACCTTGCAGTAGCTCTAGGCTACTGACCAAAGTGATTGTTTAATTACAGCTATTTAAAGCACTTGATAAATACAGCGCCCCAACTGAGCGCTGTATTTTTAAAGCTTTTACAAAACTTTAAAGCTGGTAATTTAAATTACTCAGCAGCTTCCTCAGAGGCGCTCTCAGCTTGCTTTGGCTCAACTTTGGCCATCATCTTGGCGCGCTCTTGCTCTTCACGCTCTTGCTCAGCCTTAGCTAATAAGTCCTTGAAGTCATTGAAGTTCTTAGTAACTTCGCTTACAGATACTAAGTCCTTTAAGCAACTAAAGAGCTTACGGCTGCTAGCAAGATAGCTTAAGTTAGCTAACATGCCAGAATCCTTCTTGACTTCAACCTTGAACTCTTCTGGATCGTCGTAGGAAATGCTCTGCTCTTCGATTAAAGCATCAACATCAGCTGTGGTTACTTCTAAATTGAACTTGTGCTTAGCAATTAAGGTCTGAACTACGCAATCTTCACGAACCTTGCTCTCAGCACGTGGTAAGAAGGCAGATCTTAAAGCCTCAACTAAACGTGCATCAGCCTTGCCGCCGAACTGACGCTTAACAAAATCACCAGCAGTAGACTCAACTACGGTAGCTGGAACCTCAAACTCGCCATAGCTATTGGTGATAGCGCTAACAATGGAGGTTAAGTTGTAGTTTAAGGAAAGGGCATCAGCCTGATGCTTTAAGTTGTCAGCTAAGCTCTTCTTGAACTCCTCAACGGACTTACCTTCAAAGCCAAAAGCAGCTAAGAAAGCATCGTCAACCTCAGGTAAAACGCGCTTGGAAACCTGCTTTACGTTGATATCGAAGGTAGCCTTAGCGCCTTGTAACTCTTCTACGCCGTAGTTCTCAGGGAAGGTGCACTCAATAACGAACTCTTCACCAGCCTTGTGACCCATTAAGGACTCAATAAAGCCAGGGATCATCTTGGCATTATCAATGTCTAAATCGTAGTTTTCAGCCTTGCCGCCCTCAAATGGAACGCCGTCCTTCTTACCTAAGAAGTCGATCTTAGCTACGGTACCAGCAGCGATCTCACCGCCTTCTACAACCTCGAGCTTAGACTGCTGCTTGCGCAACTCGTTAACCACATTCTCGATATCGGCGTCGTCGATCTCTACCTTAACGATTTCCTGCTGGATGGACTTTAAGTCCTTATCTTCTAAGGAAGGGAAAACTTCAACGGTGTAAGAGAAGGAGAAGTCAGCCTCTGGATTGATTGGGGCAATATTGGCAACTTCTGGAGTGGCACCCTTAACTGGAACAAAGTTATTATCGGCAGCTGCCTTGAAGAATACCTGGGAGAAGAGCTCGTTGAAGGTCTCTTCGCTGATGCGATCAGAGAACATAGCTAAAACGGTAGCAGCAGGTACCTTGCCCTTACGGAAACCATCAACACGTGCATTCTTGGCAACTTTCTTAAAGTTGGAATTGAAGTGAGTCTTAACTACATCTGCAGGTACTACTACATTAACTTCAACCTTGGAGCCAGAAATCTTAGAAACATTGATCTGCATTATCAAACCTCAATATACGAGTGCAGAATGGACATACCCCCAGCGCATCTAAACTAAACAATGCTAGGAGAACACTAACTAGGCCTATAAGGCACAGTACCTTGCTTAAATAAATAAGAACTGAGCCAGTCTATCTTAAATGCGAATACCTAATCACTTGCCGCACCAAGTCGCAACTCTGTGCACGTGTTATTTAAGATAAATGCCATGCCTCCTTTTTACATGGGGGCACCTTTGACAAAAATCTAGTCCCAGTGCAAAAACTGCCACTTGGTGCAACAAGTACTTAGCTTTAATGCCAAGCCTCAGATTAGGCTCCCTACAACAAGATAGGGGCGACCTAAAACCAAAGAATTATAATAGCATAAACCTTGAATTTCCATATAGCCAGACAAAAATGCAGCCTTTTTCCCTATATAAGTCCGTTTTTATGCACCTTTGCACCCCACTTCAGTTCCCAGCCCCAAAGGCGCTCATAAATATAAGCGACGAGTCTAACTTGATCTTGGGGCTAGATGGGCTTTTAGCTTATGGCTTGGAGAGCCTAAAGAAAGAGGGCACATTGTGCTAAGGCTCAAGCTTGCGCCAATTTGTGTTTGACTTTTAGCAAATCAGATCTAACAATTAATTTAGACTTGGTGCCTCTGACACTAGCTTATATAGCCTAATTTAGATTTAGTGCTGGTCAGTATGCACCCAAGAAAAATTTTTTCGGGGAGAAATACGCTGATGGATAGCGCTTATCTTGGTATTATCGAGGGCTTTTATGGTCGCCCTTATAGTACAGAAGAACGTAACTACTTTTATTCTTTTGCTAAAAAGAGTGGCTATAGCTTCTACATTTATGCGCCAAAGGCTGATGTGCAATTGCGTGATGAGTGGACTAAGCCTATTGCTGATGGCTATGTACAAAAGCTAGGTGCTATTGCAACTGATGCCCATCAAGCAGGTTTAGATTTTGGTGTGGCCCTATCTCCACTTAATCTGACTGCTAACTATCAAGAGCAAAAAGAGGTGCTCTTACAAAGAGTGAGCTCCTTGTGTCAAATTTCTCAGTGCGAAATCTTCTGCTTACTCTTTGATGATATGTTCAAGGACTCTGAGCACTGTGGTGACGCACAAAACGAGATTATTAAGGCTGTTGAGAGCTCCTTACCTGAGCACGTCAAGCACTTTATTATTTGCCCATCTTATTACAGTGATGATCCAATGCTCGATCGCATCTTTGGTGAGCGTCCTAAGTGCTACTTTGATGAGCTCTTAAAGGACTTACCAGAGCGCGTAGAGATTTTCTGGACTGGCCCTAAGGTCTTATCTGAGGATATTACCTGTGAGCATCTTGAATATGTCACTAAGTTATTAGGCCGCAAGCCATTTATCTGGGATAACTATCCAGTAAATGATGGCAAGAATATTTGCAATTATCTCTACTTAAACAAGTTCAATGGGCGCACCAACTTAAAAGACCATGTAACTGGCCATGCTATAAATCCAATGGTACAGCCACTACTGTCTACCCTACCTGCTGTGACTCTGCCTTTAATTTATGCAGGCAAGAGTGAAGAGGAAATTAACCGTGCTTACTTAGATCAAGCCAAGGAGCTCTTTGGTAGCATCTTTGCCATGATTATCAAGTACGATAACTTCAACTTATTAACCCGTTTTGGTCTTAAAGAAATGTCCGAAAAGGACAAGATCCGCTTTATTGAATTTAGTGAAGTCAACGACAAGCCAGCTCTCCAAGAAATTGCTGACTTTATCCGTGGCTCCCAGCGCTTTGATCAAGCCATTATTAATGGCACCCACATCATCACCCAAAACCAATAAAGCCGTGCCAATTACACGCCCCTAAAGGGGCGGGCAGTGCAAGTACGTACGCCTAAGATGTATGCACGGGGATTAAAAAAAGCCCTCACTTTTTAGTGAGGGCTTTTTTCATGTTAATTAATCTTGTTATAAGCGCCCATTTCATTGCGCAGGCTCATAGGCTGCACTAAAGAAACAGGGGGCACAAAGTCACTTACTTCATAGCCATCTGGAACTTTAGGAGCCTTGGGACGTGGCATATGAGGGTCAGATGCAAAAGCGCTCACACCTGTAGATGGAGCATATTGAATAATGACCTTAACCAAAGCATCATCTAAAAGAGGCTCGCCTGAGATATCAACTTTCTTTAAATCAGTGACTGCCGTAAAGTTCTGAGCACCAAAGTGATTTTTAAAGGTAGGAGAGAGCTTTTCTACAGATTGATAGAAAGTAAATGGACGCTCCATTGGCTCTAAAGTGGTTGGGTCTAAAATCTCTAACTCAAAGATAGGATCGCCCTCACGATAGGCAATATTACCGCGTAAGACTTGATTGGCTAAAATCATCACCTGAGATAAGATTTGCTCAGCAGGGATACGATCTTGGAGCAAATCAATAATCTTTTGAGCTGGTGGATAGATAGAAGCAATAGTTAGCAAATCATCAAAGCCCTCGGAGAAAGCCTTTTTGACACCCTTACCTGCCATTAACATAAGGTCATAAATCATACGCCCTGATAAGTCATGTTGCTCACGGGCGGCAATTTTTAACCAAGAGACGGCACGATCTAAAGAGTCAGAGGAATTAGTCTCAGTATAGGCAAAGACACCTAAAGCGGTGCTTGCAGGACCGTATCCTTGGGCAGCAGCTGCTGAAAAGAACTTCACGGCTACATTGCTATTGGATGTAGAATTACTGCGCAAAGCAATTAAAGCTAAGGCATATTGAGCTACAGGGTCATGATTAGCAGCAGCACTACTATATAAGTCAAAAGCAGTTTGAGGGTCACGCTCTAAGGCATAGCCATGCCAATAGGCACCAGCAAGGCGGGTATAGGCTTGGTCAAAGCCATTGTCCATGGCATTTTGCCAATATTGCACTGCCGATTGAGCATTAGAGGCAATTTTCTTATTACCGACAAAGAACATATCACCCATGATGAGTTCTAAATTCTTGGCGCCTTTCTTATGAGCTAAGAACACAAAATCAATAAAGTCTTGAGCATTAGGAATCACATTTAAAGCACGATAGACCATAGCAGAGAATAAGTCAGTGGCGCGATTTCTAATATCTAAAACACTTAAATTGAGTGGATCGCCTTCATACCAATTATCGGTAATCATGGTGCCAGCACGAATCTGGGCCGCCTCATCATTGGCAATACGAATGGCTCCTTGCTCAAAATAAGAAATAGCAGCATTAATGCCTTGAGCTTTACCAAAGCCTAATAAGGCTAAATCACCTAAGACTTCGTAGGCAGTATGGCGCTTAAATAAGACGGCACGCTCGGCGCACTCAGCAGCACGTGCATAATCACCTGCACTTACATACATCCAAGCTAAGAACTCGCTGGCATAAGGATCATCTGCCTTATCGGCTTTTTCAAGCAAAGTGCTAGCCTTGGCAAAGTTTGAGAAACTTAAAGCCTTAATACCCTCTTCTACCATGCCACGGCGCTCACCTTGGGCATAATTGGTGTAGGCCCATAACAGACCACTAAAGATAGCGATGAAGAACAAAAAGCCCATAAGCACCATCACCAATTTTTGGCGATAGCGAATGAGCTCTTGGCGCTCCATTTCCTTGATCTTTTTTAACATGTTTGCCATGGCTTATCTTGGGCTAAAGCTCCTAAAGCTTTAGCACTGCTCCTGTTTTTAAAGTTCAGTGATAGATAAAAAGTATTAAGCGAGCCAACAAAAACAAAGCAGCAGAGCGCTATACGCACTTATCAGTTAAGGATGCGTGTAGAGCACTGCTGCTAAAGTTCATCACAACCTGTGAGCACACCTGATAATTAATGATTTTGGATCCACTCCTCAGGGACACCCACATCAGGCATATCCACCTCTAAACGGCGGTCTACCTTAAATGGATCGCGTTGCAATTCCACAATAGCCTTGGAAGACTGCTGACGCTCTGAGAGAGTGTATCCTGTAGTGGCCAATTGCTCGTCACCATAGGTCTTAATATCAATAAGCTCTTTTTTAATGCCTGCATCAGTAAAGATCTTGGCAAGAGACTCGGCACGACGCTTAGCTAAATCTAAATTGTCTAAATTATCAGGATTGCCAGAGCCAAAGGAGGAAATAATGATCTTATTGATGGACTCATCAATTTGAGCATATTCAAGCTGTTGCTTTAAGCGGGCATCAGATGATGGAGTCAGACGATTTTCAGACTCGTAGAACATCAAGGCCACTAAGCCCACATCAGTATAGCCAAAAGGCAAGAGCTGAGCTGAGCAATCGACAAACTCTTTATAGGCACTTGAAAAGCCCATTGGGCTTAAGACAGGAATAATGCTTTCAGCATAGTTTGGATGCTCGCTTACATAAGGGAATAAAACGCGATAGCCATTATGTAAGGCGCGCAATACTGCCCAAGAAACAGAGTCACCGATAAAAGGTCTAAAGCCTCGATAGAGCTGAATTTGACCAATGTCATTTTCATTGCCCTGAGGACGCCACTCTGGGGGGGCTGAGATAATACGCATTACACTTTTGGAGTTAACATCTACTGATGGAAAAATCTCCAAGCTCAAACGACGCTGGGCACCAGATAACAAAGTGAAATCGGCACGACCATAGCCTTTAATATGAGATGAGAGTATGCATGAAATTTTGGAAGACTTATTCGACCAATCCTTAGCATTGGTATCGCTCAATGAAGCCTCATAGCGCACCTGAGCTTGCACTGGTAAGGCAAAAATGGTTGCAGCTACCAAGGCGGCTAATCCCATGCTGAAAAAACCAGCTTTACGCATACCTAATAAATCTCCTCAAAAACGCGTCCTACAAAGTGCACCACGCCTTTATCTCTTGATAAAAGCTAGCTAAGTAAGCTCAAAGACTGTTAGCCTACTACCTACTTGGCCTTAAAAAATTATAACCTAGGAGCTAGCCTAGCGCGGCTCTAGGGTGCTAAAACTTTGACGTTAGTACCCACTAAAACTTAATGCAAATAATCAGCCAAAATTGCAAAGCACGCTAAATTTATTGCACTAGTATGATAGTCGACCAACCCAGTTCACAAAGCAAGCACTTTTTTTTGGTGATATGGCTAACGCTATTTACTAATAGTGGATGATTTTTTATTGCAACTTATGCAAAATTAATTTTCATAGCTTGTTAGTTTGTAACAAGCCCTGTTGAGCGCGACGCAACTAAAGAGAGCGTGAGATAGATATGGGCTTGGCTAGTGTTAAAACATTGATAAGATAAGTACTATGTAAAGGGCTCTAGAGCCTTATATTTGCTGCATACCTAGCTGTTTTACCCCTCCATAACACTGCTCTTTTCTTAAGATTCCACTCACGCTAGGGCTTCTTTGCATATAGTGAAAAGCTTTTCTATTATCAAAAGTTAGCATTACAATATAGCTATTGGTCTATCTCTTGTTTTGCAATGCATCAGATAAGAGCTGCTTTAGTTTTTTCAATTGCCGCCATCTTAAGCCATTAAACATCAGGCTTAACATGGTAATTTAGGAGTTAGGAATGGGCTTTTTCGATAAATTATTCGGTAGCAAGAAAGCAGAAGTATTGACTTTAAAGGCACCTTTAAACGGTGAGATCATCGACATTAAAGAGATTCCAGATCCTACCTTCGCCGAAGGTGTATTAGGCCCAACCATAGGCTTCAAGCCAGGCGAGGATGGCACCATTTATGCCCCATGTGATGGTGTTGTTACCCAGATTTTCAAAACTGCCCACGCCGTAACTATCACCTCTAACGATAAAGTAGAGCTCTTAATTCACGTAGGCATCAACACTGTTGATCTCAAAGGTGAGGGCTTTGAAGCCTTTGTAAAAGATGATGACGTCGTCAAGTGCGGCCAGCCTTTAATCAAGTTTGACCAAGCCATTATTGCCAATGCAGGCTTGAGCAATTTAGTTCCTGTAGTAATCTGCAATGCTATGGACTTCAAGGACGTTAACTTTGTTGAGCCTAAAGCTGTAACTACTAACGACGATTTCTGTACCATTACCCCTGCGGAGCAATAATATGTACCAAGGACAAGGACGTTGTGCCTGTGCTGGTATTACCTACGGCAAGATCTTACATATTAAGACTCCTGATATTACTCCAGCACAAGTCACCTGCCAGTCTGTTGACCAAGAGCTCGCTCACTTTGATTTAGCTTTAAACAAAGCTCAATTAGAGTTAGATAGCTTGATTGAAAAAGCTCGTAGTGAGATTGGCGAGGAGCAGGCTGAAATTTTTGAAATCCATCGTATGATGCTCGAAGATCCAGATATTGTTGACAATATCCGCGATAGCATTAAGCAAGGTGGTATTAGTGCTGCAGACGCCTCCATTGCCGTGGGCAAGGAACAAGCTGCAATCTTTGAGGCGCTTGATGATGACTATATGAAAGAGCGCTCAGCTGATATTAAGGATGTTACTGGCCGTTTAGCCCGTATTTTACGTGGTGGCGAGAGCATTACCCTAACAGAAAGCTGCGTCATTGTTGCCGATGACCTCCAACCATCTCAAACTGTGGCTATGGATCGCTCCAAGATTTTGGGCTTTATCTTACGTAAAGGCACCCAAAACTCTCACGCCTCCATCTTGGCCCGCACTATGAACATCCCACTGATTATTAATGCTACCTTGCCTGCTACTTTAGAAGGCGAAGGCCGTGCTGCTACTGAAAGTGAGGATGCCTTAGACTTAACGGGTCACAATGTAGCTTTAAACTCAGTTAAGGGCCTTTTCTATATTGACCCAGATGAGGCTATTGTTGATAAGCTCAAGCTCGACAAAGATGTCTTTGAGCAACAACGCTTAAGACAATTAGCCTTACGTGGTATGCCTGGCATTAGCAAGACAGGACATCGTATCCATACCTTTGCCAATATTGGCCAGCCAGATGATGTCGAGCAGGTCTTAGAAAATGATGGCGAGGGCATTGGTCTGTTCCGCTCTGAGTTCTTATACTTAGGTAGAAATGATCCACCTAATGAAGAGGAGCAATATCGCGCCTATGCCAAAGTGGCCTCTACCATGAATGGCCGCTTAGTGATTATCCGTACCTTAGATATTGGTGCCGATAAGAAGGTTGATTACTTCAATTTACCTACTGAAGAAAATCCAGCTTTAGGTATGCGTGCTTTACGTATTTGCCTTACCAAACCTGAGATTTTCAAAACGCAGTTACGTGCTATTTATCGCGCCGCAGCCCGTGGCAATATCGCCATGATGTTCCCTATGGTAACGCGCCTTAAAGAAGTAGAGCAGGCTAAGGCTATTTGTGAGCAGGTAAAACAAGAGCTGCAAGCTGAGGGCAAGGAATTTGGAGAGCCTAAAATTGGCATTATGATCGAAACTCCAGCTGCCGCTATCTTATCTGACAAATTAGCTCAGCATGTCGACTTCTTCTCTGTAGGTACTAACGATCTCAATCAGTACACCACTGCTTGCGACCGCCAAAACCAAGATTTAGGCGACTTTTATGATCCTCATCATGAGGCTGTCTTGGAGTTATTGCGTATCATTGCTAAAAATGCCCACGCCGCAGGTATACCTGCGGGCATTTGTGGCGAGTTAGCCGCCGATCCTGAGCTTACCGACACCTTTATTGAAATGGGCTATGACGAATTATCCGTCTCCCCTGGTGCCGTTTTAGCCTTACGTGAGCGCGTGCGCAATTCTCAGGCTCAATGTCAAAATGAGTTAGTCAATTCCCGTACTAGCTTTGAGCCGACTAAGAAACTCTAAAAAACAGCTAGGAGCTTAATCCTAGTTCTCTTAGGTAGGGCTGAATGTGAGGCCCTATCATATATATTGGTGATAAAAATGAAGACTATTGCTTATAAAATTACCGATCCACGTGGTATCCATGCTCGTCCAGCAGGCCAGTTAGTTAAGTTAGTTTCTGGCTTTAAGAGCGCCTGCCAAATGGGCAAAGAGGGTGCCTTAGTTGACGGTAAGCGTCTGTTAGCTGTTATGAAGCTTGCCATGCAGCAAGGCGACGAATTGATTTTACAATTCGACGGTGCTGACGAGGAAGAAGCAGCTGCTGCCGCAGAGCAATTCTTAAAGGATAATCTCTAATTTAAAAGAGAAAACTGTCCATTAAAAAAGAGCGTCTCTTGTCGTGAGGGTACGCTCTTTTTTTGTGCTTGATTAATATCTATGGAGTTTGTCAAGCCCCATACCATTGGGGGCAGATCAAGCATTATGATCAATATCATAAGTATTTTTGGACGTATCAAGACAAGTGCATTTTAGTAAAAGGTGATATATATCACCTTTGTAAACCTTTTATGGTTATGAAACTTTGTTTCATTAACTCCTATGTAAACGTTTGATAGCAGTGGCCTGCTAAGCTTGTTTTTAAGCCAAATTTGGCGCTTTTTGCGAGCACACAAATTTTTATAAAGTACGTATTTGAGCCATTCTTGCCTTTTTGAAAAGGCTATCATAGCTCTTGAAAAATATTCTTGTTTTTGTGATATGGGTAGGCATATAATGAAAATTGCTTACATAAGTGTGCTTTAGTGCACAAATTGAATTTATATTTTTTGCCCTAGGTTACAAGCTATTAGATAATCTAGGAACAAAGCTCTAATTGCTTTGTAAGGGAAAGCTGTTAGCTTTGCTACTTTATAAGTTTACAAGCCATACCTCATGAGCAAAAGGCTCTTTAGTCACATGCTCAGCTTTGGTGTTGGACTTACTCTTTTTGCCTGACTTTATTCTGAGGCCAAAAGAGTACGCCTGATCTCCAGGCGGTACGGGCTCCTAAAATTCAAGAATGCTTTTAGGGTCAATAATAGTTGTTGTGAGTAAACTGTCTTAAGTAACTGCTAAAACTTTCAGGATGTTACTTTTGGTTGGATAATTGCTTCTATGATGAAATATCTTCAGCGACTTGGTAAGTCCTTAATGCTGCCTGTCGCATGCTTGCCAGTAGCAGGCATTCTCATGGGTTTAGGCTACTTGCTCGCACCTACCACTATGCAAGGTGGTGATGCAGAAGCCTCTGCAGCCTTAATTTTAGGTACCTTCTTCGTGAAGGCTGGCGCTGCCATTATCGACAACATGTCCGTACTCTTTGCTATCGGTGTTGCCGTTGGTATGGCTAAAGAGCAAGACGGTACTCCTGCTTTAGCTGGTATCGTAGCTTGGTTCGTAATTCAGACTCTGTTAAGCCCAGGCTTCATCTCCGTATTAACTGGTGGTGATGTAGACCCAGCATTTAACAAGGTCAACAACCAATTCATCGGTATCTTATCTGGTATCGTTGGTGCTACCTGCTATAACCGCTTTAGCTCAACTAAGCTCCCTGATTTCTTAGCATTCTTCTCAGGCAAGCGTTCTGTTGCTATCGTAACCGCCTTAATCTCCATTGTACTTGCTGCCATTTTATTCTTCATTTGGCCAATCATGTACAATGCATTAGTACTCTTAGGCGAGTCCGTAATTTCCTTAGGCGCTGTCGGTGCAGGTATTTACGCCTTCTTAAACCGTTTATTAATCCCAATTGGCATGCACCACGCATTGAACGCAGTATTCTGGTTCGACGTAGCTGGTATTTCTGACCTCACCAAGTTCTGGGCAGGTACTGGTGTATACGGCCAAACTGGTATGTACATGACTGGCTTCTTCCCAGTTATGATGTTCGGTTTACCTGCTGCTGCCTTTGCTATGTACCAATGTGCAAAGCCAGAGCGTAAGAAGGCTGTTGTAGGCTTATTAGCATCTGCTGCATTCTGCTCCTTCTTCACTGGTGTTACCGAGCCTTTAGAGTTCGCCTTCATGTTCTTGGCTCCAGGTCTTTACGTCCTCTATGCTGTTATGACTGGTATTACTGCCGCCATCACAGTTATGTTGCCAATCCGTGCAGGCTTCTC
>Lana_p2__coassemble_446_pt1 | contig 26313 bp, 20 predicted proteins | sample Lana_p2__metabat2_low_PE_029 | metagenome-assembled genome bin Lana_p2
TCCCAGAGCTACGGGCCATTGTAGCATAGGGGCCCAAGCGCCCTTATCTACTGCAATAGCCACAAATATACGCTAGATTGCGCTTTTTTCAGGATAGGCAGGGCAGGACTTTATCAGAGTGTCCTGCCAAGCAGGCCTCAGGGCGCAGCCCTTCGGCCCTACGCGTAAGGAGGGCTTTGATGGCCCTTGAGGGCCTAGCCTGCAAGGCCGAGGCCCGTGTGTGCCACGGACCTTAGTATCAGGGGCTATGGTGTCTGGGGCTGGTGGCTTAGTAGAGGCGAGGTTTATTGTGGATGTCGAGGTTATTGTCAGCGATGGTAGGGGCGACAAAGCGGCGGCGCATCCAAATAAAAGCGATAAGATCAAAGGCGCCTGAGAAAGCACGGTTAAAGAAATTGAACTTGGAGGTACCTTGCTTGCGCTCTTGGTGGCGTACTTTAATGGCTACAACTTTCTTGCCATAAAGTAAGGTCAAGGCAGGTAAGAAGCGGTGCATGCCAGAAAAGAGGGGCAGATCTTGCGCGAGGTCAGTTTTAATAATCTTGAGCGGGCAATTGGTATCACTAAAGCCATCGTGAGTAATGGCATTACGAATTTTGTTGGCCAGCTTAGATTGGATTTTCTTAGACCAGCTATCTTGGCGCTTAGCGCGAATACCGCAAATAAGATCGCCCTCATGGCGCTTATCTAATAAAAGCTCAAAGTCATCAGGGAAGGTTTGCAAATCAGCATCGATATAGCCAGTCCACTTAGTAGAAGAGCAGTTAAAGCCTGCCTTTAGGGCGCCTGTTAAGCCGCAGCGCTGTTCTAGTGAGACATAGTAAAAGCCTGTGAGTTCTTGAACCTTGCTTTGAATAATCGACAGGGACTTATCGCTAGAGCCGTCATTGACGAATAAAAAGCACACTTTAACTGAGCTTTTGTGCTGATAGGCCAGCAAAGCTTCAAAGAGGCGCTCTAAGCTCTCTTCTTCATTAAAGACAGGAATGACTACGGTTAGATCATAAAGATGGTGGAGATCTAATTTATTCATGGAACTAATCTCGTGGTACAAAGATTTTATAAAAAAACCTACCTCGCATTGAGGTAGGCTTTTTAGAGATATGAGGTTTTTTAGGCTGCTTAGAAAATATCTCCTGAGGAGACATCGGAGCTGTCGATACCTGTATTTTGAATGCTCTGAGCACTTGAGCCATCGTCAATGACAATCATGCCTGGGATGGCAGGCTCGCTAATCTCACGATTAGAGATCCAAGTCAGTCCCTTTGGACGTGGGATTGGAGCTGACGCAACATCGGCTTGGGCCTTCTTAAAGAAGTCAGAGAAAATTGGCAGGGCAGTAGCACCACCACTTTCAGAGCCCTTTAAGCGGGTATAGCCAAGGTCACGATCGTTATCAAAACCTACCCAAGTAGTAACTACTAAATTGCCATTAAAGCCTGCAAACCAAGCATCATGGACATTATTGGTAGTACCAGTTTTAGCGTGTAAGTCATCGCGACCTGTAATGGAGGCTGCCTTGGCACCAGTTCCCCAGAAAGGACCATTTAAGCCCTTGCCACCATAGACATTCGAGCCCATTAAAGAAGCCACTAAGTAAGCATGGGTATGGCTTAAAATCTGCGGTGGGGTCTTAAACTGGCTATTAGGGTTAGCAAGACTATCTAAATCAGCTAAAGCTGCCATGGAGTTTTTAACCGAGACACTACCTTGTTGCGGAGCATTTTGAATTTCTTGTTCATGCTGGGCAAGTTCTTGGTTGCTGAGATCTTGGTTAAATTCCTGATTGAGATTTGGGAAAGTAGTGAGATCTTTGTTATTGACAAAAGTCTGCAAGGCTAGGTCTCTGGCATCTGGCTGATAGTGCTTGGCATATTCAAGATCAATAGAGTTGAGCACATTATCTGGCAAGTTATGATCGGCAATTTTTGGATGAGCCTGATAGAGCACTTCACCTGACTCAAGCTCAATTCTATCGATTAAATAAGGGGTAATCTTATAACCACCATTGGCAAAAGAAGCATAGGCATTAGCAACCTGCAGTGGAGTTAACTCTACTGAGCCTAAGGCCATGGACTCACTTTGCTGGAACTTAGGTACCAAGATATTAAACTTGCGTAAGTGCTCGACTACATGGTTAACACCTACGTGACGAATGGTACGAATAGCAATGGAGTTTTTAGACTTAGCCAAGCCCTCACGCATGGTCATGAGGCCCTCAAAGCGATTTGGGGAATTACGTGGTTGCCACCAAGTACGTGAACCTACGTCCCAAGTCTTAATTGGCTCATCTGGAATGACTGAGTTAATGGCAATGCCATAAGCAATAGCAGAGGAGTAGACAAAAGGCTTGAAGCTAGAGCCAGTTTGACGCAAGAGCTGGGTGGTGCGATTAAACTTACTCTTTTCAAAGTCAAAACCGCCTGCCATGGCTTTCACAGCACCACTCTTTGGATCTAAGGAGATCAAAGCACTTTCCACATCTGGCAGCTGGGTTAAAGTCAGCACCTGACGGATTTCTTGGTTTTTATCGTTCTTCTTTGGCTCAATAGTCTTTTCATAAGTAAAGATTAAATCACCCTCTTGTAAGAACTCACTTGGGTACTCAGGGGCTGCGCCTTGGTTACGGTCAGTTTTAAATGGACGGGCCCAAGACATACCCTCCCAAGGCAAGAGCTTTTGCTCGCCACTTGCAAGTAAGACTAAAGCTTGTTTATTGGCATCATCGACGCTAATGACTAAAGCAGGAGTTAAACTTTGGTATTTGTTTTCCTTGCGAATGAGATCTAAAGCGCCCTCATGATCGAGACTTTGAGCTACTTGAGCCTTAGCTTGAGCCAATAAGTTCATGCTCTCAACTTTAGAGACCAAAGTAGGATAGTACTCGTACTTAACCCCTTCAGCTTCGTACTGGGCTGCAAGTTCTGCGCGCTTTTGTATAATCACGCCATTATTGGCATTAGCATGGGCACCATTTTTCTCAGTAGGCTGCTTGGCCGAGCCGCGTAAACCACGGGTGCTATCGTAAATATTAAATAAAGGACCACGATAACCATGGCGCTCATCATAGGCAACTAAATTATTAAAGATGGCATCATGGGCATATTGCTGGTATTGAGAATCTACAGTGGTATAGATCTTAAAGCCCTTGATATAGGCATCCTCACCGTATTTGGCAATTACAGCCTGACGGGCCTCTTCGGCTACATAAGGGGCATAGGCCTCTAAAGGTGCTGAGTGGAAGAAGGCACGCGATGGGGCAGCGTCTGCAAGGCTAAATTCCTCAGGGGTAATAAAGCCTAAAGATAACATACGCCTGAGTACTAAGTGACGGCGATCTTTGGCGCGCTTAGGGCTTGTAATAGGGTTTAAGGTCGATGGAGCCTTTGGCAAACCTGCAATAGTAGCCATTTCAGCTAAGGTTAGATCTTGTAAGGCTTTGCCATAATAGGTCTGGGCAGCGGCTACTACACCATAGGAGCGGTGGCCAAGCGCAATTTTATTTAAATAGAGCTCTAAGATCTCGTCTTTGGAGAGTACTTGCTCAATACGCCAGGCAATAAAAACCTCTTTGACCTTACGCTCTAGGGTACGGTCACGAGTTAAGAAGAAGTTACGAGCTACCTGCTGGGTAATAGTAGAGGCACCCTGAGAGGCACCGCCTGAGGTTGCAGCTACGACCACAGCACGTAAAATACCGATAGGATCGATACCTGAGTGCTCGTAAAAGCGGGAGTCTTCAATGGCTAAGAATGCCTGCTGCATTTTGACAGGGATGTCTTTTAAATCCACAGGAATGCGCTTATGCTCACCAAATTCGCCGATCAATTTACCATCTTGGGTATAGATCTTCATTGGTGTTTCAAAGCTAACATGCTTGAGCTCATCTACATCAGGTAACTCCTCTAAAGTAGAGTAGTAAGCAGATGCTATGACACCGCCTGATGCCGCAGCGCAGAATATGCCTGCCCAAAAAGCTAGCTTCGCTAACTTAAAAGCCTTCAATAACACTACCGTGCTCCTCGCAAAAATTTTTTTTCAAACCTGTAATTTTAGCAAAAAACCGCGCTTTATGGGCAAACAAAAGCCCGTAAGACTACTGTTTATTGCCCTTATATGGATGGTGTGTGATAAAAACTAGTGCAAAAACTCACTTAGGGAGCTTTTTAGGGCACAATGAAAAGCTAACACTTTAGTCATCACTACTTAAGGGCGCGTATGGATACTTTAGCTAAACCGATTTTTTTAGTAGGCCCAATGGGCGCAGGTAAAACTACCATTGGTAAGCGCTTAGCCTCTGCCTTGCACGGGAATTTCTTAGATCATGATGATTACATAATTGAGCAAGCTAAGATGACTATCCCGCAAATCTTTGACACTTATGGCGAGCCTTATTTTAGAGATTTAGAGCATCGCTGCTTACAAAGCCTCTTAGACCCAAACTTTCAAGCTCAAGATATGCTTAAGCCTGTACCAGCACCTAACGTAATTGCAGGTGGTGGAGGTATTGCCCAAAGAGCTGATAATCGCGCTTTAATTAAGGAGCATAGTTTGTGCCTATATTTGCATTTGCCTGTAGGAAAGCAATATGAGCGCGTCAAAGGTGATACCAATCGCCCTATGATTCAAGTAGAGGATATTTACGCCCGCTTGCAAGCTCTCTTTGCAGTGCGCGACATACAATTTAGAGAAATTGCCACTTGCATTATCGACACCGATGACACTATCGATAATATAGTGACCAAGACCTTAAACGCCCTAGAACCTTACTTAAAGCGCTAAGGCGTGCTTGCCTTCACAGGCGCGTTGAGCATACGATTTAGAATTTATTATTACTGCCCATGGACAAAGGAGTTATGGTGCTATGGAAAATGTTCATATTGATTTAGGTGAGAACTCTTACGATATTGTCATTGGTTCTCACTTACCACTAGGCCCTTTAATGCGTCAGGCCTTACCTAAAGGCAAAGATTTATTAGTGGTAAGCAATGAGACTGTAGCTCCTTTATATTTAGCTAAAGTTATCAGTGCCTTACAGAGCGAGGGCTTTAAGGTCAAAAGCTGCATTTTGCCCGATGGTGAGTGCTATAAGAATATTGAAAGCTATATGCAAATTATGACCGCGCTGCTTGAGGATGGTTTTGGTCGTGATTGTTGCTTGGTAGCTTTAGGCGGTGGTGTCGTGGGCGATATTACGGGCTTTGCGGCTTCCTCTTACCAGCGCGGCGTAGACTTTGTGCAAATTCCTACCACACTTTTGGCTATGGTAGACTCCTCGGTAGGGGGCAAGACGGCTATCAATCACCCTATGGGCAAGAATATGATTGGTGCTTTCTACCAGCCTAAGATTGTGCTCTCTGATCTGGAGTTTTTAAAGACCCTCCCAGAGCGGGAGGTTGCAGCTGGCATGGCTGAGGTCATCAAATATGGCGTCATCATGGATGAGGCTTTCTTTGAGTATTTAGAGCAAGCTAAGAGTGTAGTAGGCTTAGATCTTGGCTATGTAGTCAAGCGCTGCTGTGAGTGCAAGGCCTATGTCGTAGGCCAAGATGAAAAAGAAAAGGGCTTACGTGCCTTATTAAATTATGGCCACACCTTTGGTCATGCCATTGAAGTAGGCATGGGCTTTGGTAATTATCTGCACGGTGAGGCTGTAGCCGTTGGTATGTTAATCGCAGCCTATGTGGCCTTAAAATCAGGTAAGGGACTGACAGAAGAGCAGTATCAGCGCATTTGTGCTATCTTGCCTGGTTATAAATTACCAACTACTATCCCTTCAAAGCTAAGTGCCCAAGACTTTATTGCTCATATGCGCCATGACAAAAAGGTCAAGCAAGGCAAGATCAATTACGTACTGCCAAGTGCCATTGGCAAGAGCGCAGTATTTAATGACTTATCCGATGAGACCATAGTAGAGCTCATAAGTCAGCTGCACGCTTAATTTTGGGGCCAGTGACTAGCCCTAACGATCTAATCTTTTTGGCAAAAATGGGCTTTGTAAGCTAAAATTGCACACACAGCAAAATGGGATAAGGCAAGAGAGAGCTAAGTTTGGTGCTATATACTCGTCTCTAGACCTTGTTTAGGTGCTTGTAATATTGGTTGGTAGTAGCTATTTGCCTTAGTTTTTGAACTCGAGGCGCAATAGATACTATTGGCTGTGGATGTGCCAAATGGCTCTAACTTCAGAGAAAAAGGAGGATACTGCTTTTAAGCTTAATGCTTAAGTGCAGTTGATTATGGACATAGAAGCATTAGCCTCTTTAGAAAGCCAGAAACGTTTTTGCCATGAGTTAGTGCAAAATGTTGTTGATCACGAGAGCTTTATTTTATTATCTGGCGATACTGGTTCTGGTCGTACTGTAGTGTGCGAACAGATCGTCAATGAAACTGACTCGAAAATGCGAGCAGTCTTTATTCCTTGTCATCACGACATGCAATTGCAAAGATTGCGCGAGCTCTTTTTACAGCAGCTCTTGCCTAATAGCGAGTTTGACACCGATTTAAATTTGCCAGATGCGCTGCTTAAGGCTCACATCCCTTACAATCACAAGATTTTAGTGGTCGTCGATGATGTCGATACTGTAGTCTCTTCCTTTTATAATGAGCTCTTAGCCTTGCATGAGCAATTTTTAGGACAAGAGCGCTTTTCTTTCTTATTAGTGTGCCATCCTCTGTGGGCTGATGAAAAGGTTGCGCATTATACAGGTCGAGCTGATGTCAAGGCCATGAGCATTCCTGCTTTGAGCACCAAGGAAGCCATGGTACTCTCGCGCCACATGTTTGCTGTGCAAAATACCATGCGCATTTATAATGCCATTTCCAACAAATTACCTGATGCTCTGGCCGCAGCTAAGGGTAATATCAGCCAAGTGATTGCCATTACGGAGAAACTTATGAAGGACCCTACCACGCCACAAGTTAGCAATGAAAAGGCTCGCAGCAGTGGTAAAACCCTGATGCCTAAGAGCAAGAAGAAGAGCAGTTCGGTAGGTATTTTCGTTACCATAGTTTGCATTATCATTGTGCTGGCTTGCTTAATTCCAATTTTCTTTGGCGGTAGTTTCTTCTCGGATGAAAAGCCTACTAAGTCCAATACTGTACAATCTCAAGTGGCCAATGAAGATGCCTTGCTCTTTGATAAGGGCGCTCAAGATTTTAACCAAGACTTTATTGCCGATGATGGTGTCATCCCTCAGAAAGTTCCAGGTGGTATTGATGCCCAAGCTCGTGCCCCTCAAACTGAGCATAGCGTAACTTTATCGGGCAAAGAATTAGAGAAAATCGAGGGCGGAGCTAATAACTCTGCTTATCCCAGGGGAATGGGAGGATCTGTAGAGTCAGCTCCTAACGCTATCCCTGTTTTGCGCCGTGGTGATAATTTTAACCATGTAAACGCTCAGCAAGGCAATACTAATACCAATACTGCTTTTGCTGCTCCTGTGGCACCACAAACTGCCACCGTAGCTCCAGCTAAGCCACCAGTAGAAGAGCAAGCAATAGCACCTACTGCAAAGCAAGAGAAGGCTCCTGTCAAAGCACCAATGCTGCCACCGCCTGATCCTGTCATGCCAAATGCTCAAGAACGCAAGAAATTAGAGCAAGCGGCACTTAATAAGATAAATCAAGATCGTGCTCAAGCTGCCAAGAATGCCTTACAATCAGCCCAAGCTGCTAAGCAGGAGCAAGCTCCTGTCAAGAGCGAGACTGCCAAGACCAAGGCTCCTGCTCCTGTAGTGCAAACTCCTGCTCGACCTCCTTTAAAGGCAGGTCAGGTCATTAGTCTTGCAGAAGAGCAACGCCAAGCAGAGGCTGCCAAGACCCAAGCAGCTCGTCTAGAACAAGCTAATAGCAGCGGGGTTGAAGGTAGCTTAAATGAGCTTAAGGCTTTAAGTGATTCACGCTATACTATTCAGATTGTCTCAGGCTCTAATCGTACCAATGTGGCCGCTGCTGCCCGTGGCTTATCGATGCGCTATTGGATTGTGCCAAGTGTTCGTAATGGTAAGTCTTGGTATATTCTAATGGCTGGCGATTATGCCTCTCGTGAGGAGGCCAGTGCCGCTGCGCGTAGCATTCCTCGCTCAGTGTCACAAGGTGCTACTCCTTTTGCCAAGCGCGTGTCTGATGCTAAAGCCGAAATCAGACAGTAAGCGTCAGTAGTATCTTAACTACTATTAAATTCAGCCCCCATCAAATTAAGGAGTTCTTCTTGATTCTGTTGCGGGGCTTTTGTGTCTAAATCAAGAGGAGTTGCCTAGCTTACTTAGGCGGCTCTTGCACTTATAGAATCTTCGTTTTTATGGATAAAAAACAGTTAATTGCAGGCTCCATTTTATCTGCAGACTTATTAGACTTAGGTAACGATATTCAAAAGGCCTTAGATGCCAAGGTTGATATCATCCACTTTGATGTTATGGATTATCACTTTGTGCAGAATCTGACCTTTGGTCCTGATTTTCTCAAAGCCATCCGCGCTCGTTTCCCTGAGGCTATCTTAGACGTGCACCTCATGGTAGATCCGATTAATGAAAAGATTTTAAGTGATTATGCCCGTGCTGGTGCTTCCATGATTTCCTTCCACCCTGAGGCTACCCCTCACGTGGATCGTTATTTATCTTTCATCCGTGAGTTAGGCGTTCAGGCAGGTTTAGCTTTAAACCCAAGCACTGATATTAGCTCTCTTAAGTATTTATGGGAGCGCTTAGACTTTGTCTTGGTAATGACTGTAAATCCTGGCTTTGGTGGTCAAAAGCTCATTCCTGCCATGATGCAAAAGATTGCTGATGTGAAGGCCTTAGCTGCCTCTTGTGGCAAGGACATTACCATTGAAGTAGATGGCGGTGTTGCTCCTAACACCATTCGTGCTTGTGCCGATGCTGGTGCTCAGATGTTTGTAGCAGGCTCTGCTATCTTCAATAAAGATGATTATCAAGTCGCCATTGCTGACTTGCGTAACGCTTTGGCTTAAAATAAGACGCTTACAAAGTCTTAGCCAAGCCTAGCTTAGCTAAAAAAAGCCCAGTTTTTTAGGACTCAACTCCCAAGACACTGGGCTTTTTTGTAGCCTTTTTTTGCTACTATGGTTTAAGGCCATCCACGCTATCCCCTAGCAGCTCCCTCTAGCGCTCTGGCGCTGACATTTTTGCGTACTGCGCCTTGGCACTCTAGAGCTCAAGCTTGAGCTTTAAAGCCGCTAAACAGCTTGCTATCCCAAGCTCAGAGGGGGCGCTGATCTGCTGAGCTTTAGCGCAAGATAAGTGAGGACCTTAGCTACAGATGGGGAATTGGGAATTTTCCAAAACAAGAGGAGAGAGAGTTTATGGCATTAGTTAAACAGCCTCAGGCTATCTTATTTGATTTAGACGGTACTTTAGCTCACACCTTGCCGCAGCTGAGCATTGCAGCTACCAAGGTGGCCCAAGAGATGGGCATTGAGCCTCCAAGCTTAGGGAGTATGAGCAAATATGTAGGTAATGGCGTGGCCATGCTCTTAGGGCGCGTGATCTTAGGTCGCCATGATATTAGCTTAAATGAGATTAAGCCTGAGCAATTAACTCAGGCCCGTGAGCTCTTTGCTAAATTCTATAGCGCAGGTTTAGCTGAGAACTTTGAAGTTTATGCAGGTGTTGTAGAGGGCATTAAGTACTTCCATAAGCAGGGCATTAAATTAGGCGTAGTTACCAATAAGCCGCATGTCTTTGCCGAGCCTTTAATTAAGTTCATGGGCTTAGAGCCTTATATGGATTGCGTCTTAGGTGGTGAAGTTTTAGCAAGCCGTAAGCCTGATCCAGAGCCTTTATTCCATGTTTTAAATAAATTGGGCGTAGCTCCTGAAAATGCCTTAATGGTAGGTGACTCCATTAATGACGTCAAAGCAGGTCAAAACGCTAAAGTGCCTACAGTAGTGTTCACCTATGGCTATGATGGTGGTTATGACGTGCGCACTTGCTGCAAGGCCGATTATATATTTGATACTTTCTTTGAGCTTACCGCGCTCATTAAGCATTTGCCTAAGGCCTAAGCACTTATTTGCTCCTTAGGTGCTAATAGCGCCTTGAGCGCTAGGATTTTGGCACTCTAGCGCTTAGATTTGCGCTTTGATAAGGAAAATTAAGCAGCTAAAAGCTGCAATTAATGGTAGGATAGCTTGTTTGCAAAGTGCAGGGCTTGAGGTAATGAAGCTCTCCCTTTGGCATTAAAAAGAGGATCATCAAGGAACCTTCAATGGCTAAAGATATTATTTTTTCAGGCATTCAGCCTTCGGGTGAACTTTCGATCGGTAATTACATTGGTTCTTTACGTAATTGGGTACCAATGCAAGACGAAGCTGACTGCCTTTACTGTGTAGTAGATGAGCACGCTATTACTGTGCGTCAGGATCCTAAGGTTTTACGTGATAACACCTTAAACACCTTAGCTATTTTCTTAGCTTGTGGCATCGATCCTAAAAAGTCCATTATCTTCTTACAGTCTCATGTACCAGCTCACTGCGAGTTAGGCTGGGTTTTAAACTGCTACACCCAAGTAGGTGAGTTAAGCCGTATGACCCAGTACAAGGATAAGGCCAAGCGCTACTCTAACAATATTACCGCAGGCTTATTCAATTACCCTGTACTCATGGCAGCTGATATTCTCTTATATCAAGCTAACAAGGTTCCAGTAGGAGACGATCAGCGTCAGCACATTGAGCTTAGCCGTGATATCGCTGAGCGCTTCAATGGCATTTATGGTCCAACCTTCACCATGCCAACTGGCATTATTCCAAAGGCTGGCGGCCGTGTAATGTCTCTGCAAGAGCCAACCAAGAAGATGTCCAAGTCTGATGACAATCCAAAGAATGTTATCCGCATCTTAGAAGAGCCAAAGTCCATCTTAAAGAAGATTAAGAGCGCTGTAACTGATAGTGATGATCCACCAGTAGTAGCTTATGACTGGGAGCAAAAGCCAGGCGTATCTAACTTATTAGAGTTAATGTCAGCTGCCACTGGTCGTGAGATTCCAGAGTTAGTTGAGCACTTTAGAGGCTCTATGTATGGCAACTTCAAGAGTGAGGTAGGTGATGCTGTAGTGGCTATGTTAGAGCCAATCCAGCAGCGCTATAAGGAAATTCGCTCTGATGAGGGCTATATGAAGGAGGTCTTCTTAGACGGTGCTGCTCGTGCTAAAGAGCGCGCTCAAAAGACCTTAGATGACGTCTACAAGAAGGTAGGCTACGTAGTCTTCTAAAATAGAAAGACTTATAAGCTTTAATGAAAAAAGAGCTCCTCAGGACAAAACCATACCTGTTGAGCTCTTTTTTTTTCTAACCTAGCACGACTCATCCCCATAAGGCCTAAACTTGCCTACTCCCGCTACAGCGTTTAATGCGCCCTCCCCATGTCATCTGAGCCACTTGGGTTCATCTCTTCTAGCTCTCGCACTCGCATAGCACTGCGCTTAGCTCTATGTAGAGCAGCGACACTTAAGGCTATCTAAGCCCTTCAAGGGGATGCTTGGCAGCTAAGAGCCAGAGCAGCAAGCTACTAAAAGCAGGGAGTTTAAATCTCAGGAGGATACTTAAGGGGCTCCAATAAAAACGCCCCATGAAAGGGGCGTTGTAATTAAGCGGTAAGCGATCCTTGCTCTTGTAGGTTCATACGCTTGTGCTTGGGCACTTGCTTGATAGCTTGCCAAGCTTTGAGGGCTCTAAGTGAGCTTAAGCGCCTTGAGGAGTCCTAGTCTTGCAGGGTAATTATGGATTGAAACGCAAGCCTATGGCGCAGCCAGTTTCAGTGCAGATCTTAGAGTCAGCAACGACCAAGTTACCTGAGGCAATGGTATGAGTTACCTTGCAGCTAAAGGCTTGATTGAGCATTGGCGACCACTGACATAAAGAGGCAATATCGTCTTGGTGAACTTTATAGTGCTCACGAGGATCGATAATGGCGATATCAGCAAAATAGCCTTCTTTAATCAAGCCACGCTTTTCAATACCAAAGCGCTCGGCTACGTTGATGGTAGCGGCCTTGATGCCCTCTTCTAAGGAGATTTCCTTACGTCTAAAGAGCTCAAAGATGACATTTAAGCTAAATTGCACAGATGGTAAGCCTGAGGCTACGTTCAGATAATTATCACTCTGCTTAACAGCTAACTCATGAGGGGCATGGTCAGTACCAATAGTGGTGATAATGCCAGTTCGTAAGCCTTGGAGTAAAGCGCGACGATCGCGCTCGAACTTAACTGATGGATTGCACTTTAAAAAGCCCTTTAAGCGATCGTAGTCACTTTCATTAAAGAAGAGGTGAGGGATACAAACCTCAGCTGAAATTTGACGGCTGTGAATATCGCCTTGGGCATATTGGGCAACTAAGTTTACCTCCTCTTGGGAGCTCAAGTGCATGATGTGCAAGCGCTTATTGGTGGCCTTGGCAGCTGCAATAGCTAGCTGGGAGGACTTTACGCAGCAGTCGCGATTACGAATGATAGGGTGCATAGAGAAAGGAATCTTATCTCCATACATTTCCTTGGCGCGGGCGGTATTGGCGTTGATGATGCCATTATCTTCACAGTGCGTGGCCACTAAGGTAGGGGAGGCCTCAAACATCTTAAAGAGGGCATTGTCATCGTCAAGTAATAAATTGCCCGTAGTAGAGCCCATATAAATCTTGATGCCAGCAATCTCATGAGGATCAACGCGTTTTACCTCATCGAGATTGTTTTCACTGGCGCCTAAGTAAAAGCCATAGTTTACATAGCTGTCGCGTGAGGCTAAAGCTTGCTTGTCATGGAGGGCTTCAATGGTGGTAGTAGATGGAGAGGTATTAGGCATTTCCATAAAGGAGGTAACACCGCCTAAGGCAGCGGCCGCTGACTCACTTTTAATGGTGGCCTTGTGCTCCATACCTGGCTGTCTAAAGTGCACGTGAGCATCGATAAGACCAGGGAGGACTAATTTGCCTGTGCAATCAATTTCTTTATCGGCACTGTCATTGATTTGAGGCTCGATTTTGGCAATATAAGGACCATCAATAAGTACTTGGGTCTGCTTAAAGCCACTATCGGTCATGACAGTAGCATTTTTTAATACGATTTTGGACACGAAAGCCTCCTAATAAGAGATCCTGACAAGTTTTGTTTGTCTGCTATAGCCTAGGCTTAATATTGCTAGTCTAAAGTATATCCATTGTAGCATTATTCATAGGAGGCGCTGATGTACTATCTAGGATGGTGCTTTGAGTGCGATAAATAGTGAGCGTTGTGGCATTGTCTAGCTAAAAATTTTGCAAATACTAGCAAAAGCTTCTATTTTTGCTCATACTAAAGTTGTGTCATATTTGGCGCTAGAGATGGCATAACTTTAGGTTTGTAAGTATCTTTTAGGAAAGTTGCATGGATAGATTTGATGAATTGATTGCCCCACGCTTTAGTATTAAAGATGTGGTCATTCATGAAAAAACTCGTGTCTTTGAGAAACATTTTGCAGTTGACCTCTACCGAGTTTCTTATAAGAAGTTTAATGGCCATACTACCCGTATTTTAGATCGTGAGATCTTTGAGCGTAGTACAGATGCCGTAGCTATTCTTCCTTTTGATCCTGTAAGTGAGGAAGTAGTATTAATTGAGCAATTTCGTCCAGGTGCCCTCAAAGATCCTGTTTCCCCGTGGTTAGTGGAAATTGTTGCTGGCATGATTGATGTGGGCGAAAGTGAACTCGAAGCGGCGGTTAGAGAGTTACAAGAAGAATCAGGAATTGTAGTTAAGCCTGAGGACTTACACTATATCAATGCTGTCTACCCAAGCCCAGGTGGCTGCTCAGAGCGTGTTACCTTGTATATCGGTAAGATTAGAGCTGATCATATCTTGGCCCATGGTGGCTTAGATGCAGAAGATGAGGATATTCGTATCTTTAAGATGCCTGCTAAGTACGCTTTTGAGTATTGCCGTAATGGCCGCATTAATAATGCCGCAGCCTTAATGGCCCTTCAGCACTTACAGCTCTATTACGACGAGATCCGTGCCTCATTCTTAAATCAAGATAATTAGCCATCTAGCGCCCAAACTGGCACGTCACTAAGTGACAAGACCAAAAAGCTAAGGCCACCCCTTAGCTTTTTGCGCCTATTGGTTCCAAACAAGGCAAGGTTCTAGCTTACTTAAGATATTCTGACCATACCAAGCGCCCGCCCCTGATAACGCGCGCTCCAAGCTTAAGCATTAATCCTTGGCCTTACTCTTGGACTTAGGCCTAGCAAGCTCTGCTTGTTTCTCAGCTGTGATAGCGTCCGTGTATAAGCCTAATAAGAAAGCTAAGCGCTCCTCATCATCAGCAAATGGCTCAGCCCGATAGGCACGCTCAACTGCCTCATCCAAGCGCTCATGTGCCTCCTTAAGATCCTCAGGCATGGTCTTAGGATTGTACAACTGCCCTAAAGACAGCTCTCCCTTATGTCTAGCTCTTGCGCGCAAGACATCCTTGGCCAGCTCTTCAATCTCATTGTGCTGATCCTCAGTGACTTGCGGCCACACAAAGGTATTGAAAGTCATATCTTTTGAGTAGCGAATCCTAGACTCTAATCGACCCGCACTAAACTTAGCCCATACATTGTGCATAAGCGACATCAGAATACCAAAGTCGTAGTAGCTTGCCTCAGACAGCAGATATACATTATCAGAAGCAATAGTGTCCTCTTTTATAAAGCCAAACGGCACATACTTACGTTTTTCTGATGAGGTTCTAGGAATTACCAGTGCTTTTTTAGGATTTGGATTCTTAGAAACATCCTTAAAGCGCCAAGCAATAGACGCAGACTTTACTGTAGCCTGCTTCTTTGAAGCAAGTCTAAACTCTTTAACCTTATTTATTCGCTCCCATACTAAAGGTATATCGAGTTCTTTTGGCTCATCCTCGCTTTTAAACCATAAGCAGTATCTAAACTCGCTATTCATAAGCTCACTACTACGCTCTTCAAGCTATTAGAGGTCTAAATGAAACTAATCCCAAGCTTAATAAGGCGCATGCCTAACATATATGCCAATGCCGCTGCGGGGGCGGGCGTTTGAAGAGTCTGTAAAAGATAGGTCTTGATAAGGGCAGGGCTCCTTATTACTAGAGGGCTCTAACTCTGCATGCTGCACAGAGTTCTTTTGCAAGATAGGGTTTGTGTGCGTAGTAGTAAGTACGAGAGTGCATATTGCGTTTGCCTTAGGGTTCCTTAGGTTGGCTGTGTCAGTATTAGATGCAAGGCCCCCTTAGGTCGAGTGCAATTAGTCCATACATAGCATCTTGGCTTTAGACAAAAAGCAGAAAGCTTGGAAAATTCAAAGCTTGCACTAGAGCTACTGCCTTCAAGATATATGCGATGCAGCAGTGGTGCGGGCGTATTAATAGCTTGTAAGAAGGGATGACTCTCACTCTTATACACCTCATGGTGAGTGAGGCTCCGTATGTCGGTTGCTAGTAGTAAGCAATGACCCTCATGCTACAGTAGTACGCTTTAGGAGTCGTCAATTCATTTAGGCATGCTTAGCCACATAGACCTAGAAAAACATAGATCAAGATAGGGCTGCGTTTGCCGCATGCTCCCTCCATGGCCAATATAAGAGCTGACCTGTGCAGCAGTGGTGCGGGCGCAATAATAGCTTGTAAGAAGGGATGACTCTCACTCTTATACACCTCATGGTGAGTGAGGCTCCGTATGTCGGTTGCTAGTAGTAAGCAATGACCCTCATGCTACAGTAGTACGCTTTTGGCTGTTGTGCTGTTAGATAGCAGTAAAGCTGGGAACTTTAGGGGGCTTGGGTTAGCTGCTAGGTAGGTGAGAAGGGGCCCTATATGGTTAATAGGGCCTAGGAAGTATGAGGGGAGGTTAGCTGCCGATGTAGTAGAGGTTTTCTGGTTGATTGTGTTGCATTCCAATGGAGCTATAGACGCGGTTTAGGTGCTCTGTGTGGCTAAAGTAGTAGAGGTTGACAAGCTCATAGCCATGTTCTTTAGCATAAAGGACGCTCTTGGCCATCATTTGAGCTGCAAGGTGCTTGGTAGTAGCGTTAGGGGTTTTTAAGAAGTACTCAATAAAGAGCTTCTTTTGGCTAAGAGGCACTAGAGCTGAGATAAAACATATTTGACCTTGCTTATTACGGATGACCAATATGTGCTTTTGTTTAATCTGCTCTTTGATATGGCTCTCTTGCTTAAGGGCATAAGCTACAGGATCTCCAAATACTTGCTCTATTACTTGAGTGACATAGGCTGCCTCATGTTCTTGAGCGTAGTCATCAAGACTTAAAGTAGGCGTAGTAGTGCTTTGATTATAGAGCTGGGCACTAGCTTGGACAGTCTCTGGAGTAATTAAGAGATCCATACTGTCCATTCTAAGGCATTGAGCAAAGATGCCCTTAAGATAAGCACATAGTTCGAGTTGGTCAATTTTGGTCAGGTCGTAGCTATAAAGATAGCTTGTCTTACGTTCAAAGGCTGCAAAGACTGGCTTAGGGTAGTAGAGATAGCAAGTAAGGGTCTTTAGATCTGGTGGGGTGGCCTTTAAATTAAGTTCACTTTTTAAGCTTTCAGGCGCTTGAGTTAAAGTTAGGCCTAATATGTCTAATAGCTGAGCATAGCTTAGAGCTCTAATGCCTAGGCTATCAGGGGCAAATGCTAGCTCCTCAGGCTTGCTGGTAAGGGCGCATAAGAGAGCTAAACGCAAGTACTCATTGGTAATTAATTTGTGTTCGTGATTAAAGAGCATCATACCTGAAAAGCTCAGATTGCCTGCTTTTATTTCTTTGTGGAGCTGTTCTAAAGTAGTAGCGCTCTCTTTAGGGTATTTCTTGATAGTAAAGAAGAGCTTAGTTAAATTAAGCTTAGTATGAGGTTCGGCTACACCAAGGAGCTTATGGCTCTTATCTTGGTAGATGATAGTAGCTTGGTGGCTGGGGATAAGAGCATTAGTAATCATAGAGTGCTAGCTTTTCTTGTTAGGGGAAAGATAACAAAAAAGCTACTTAAGAGCTCAAGTAGCTTTTGATGTAATAGAGGATGAGCTTTAGTTATCAATGCTCTCAAAGATATCGCTGAGAGTCTCACTTTCTAAGATGGTGCTAATATCCAGCTCAATATCACGTTCTTCTAACTCGCTAATTAAGTCCATCAGGGCAATAGATGAGAAGTTATCCTGCTCTAAGAGGTTGAGATCATCGCTAGGCTCAATATTAAATACCTTGCCTATAATTGCATAAAATTCAGATTTATTCATAAAATTTCTACAACATTGAAAGAATGAAGTGCATATGTGTGCTTGTTGGTATATTGTATGCGCCATTGTAGCAAAATCTATAGAGCTGTGGGGCGGGCGCTTGAAAAGTGTTAGAACCCTATAGTTAGAGGCTCTGTGGCTTGCCATCGCATGCAAAAGTTGTATGCTAGTATATTAGCGATGGGGGCTCAAATAGAGTTTGCTGGAAAACACCAAGTTTAAGACCAATATCATTGTTAATCCAAGATTAAAAAGGCTTAAAACAGGCAATTGTGCCTTGCTTTTCCAACACGCTCTATTTGAACCGATAGAGGTCAAGTTTGGAGAACCAAAACAAGGGCAAGATTGTGAGCTATTGCAAAAATAAGAATATTTTTGTGTTTGCTATCACTAATCTGTAACAGATGTTGCTGTTCTTGTACGTAATAACAAGTAATATAAGCTAACTATATTGAGGGCTGTAATCAGTCCTGATAACTATGATTTTGAGTATATTTAAGAGTGTCTAGCTACTTAAATCCTTGGCTTTCGTATTTTTGCAATGTTTGGCTGGGTTTTCCCTGCGCTTTGTTGCGCCTTAAGTAAGCTAGCTGTAGGCTCTTTTATATCAAGAATATCAAGACCCAGAATGGAAATTTTAATTTCGCCAAGAAAGGAAGTGTGCGCCAACACTGTCTATTAGAGTCAAGTTGGTTGGTGCGCCTGTAATACTATGACTACATATAATTTGCAGTTAAACAGTTCTGCAGAGCAAATAAGCGTTTTGCAACTTACAGACTCTCACTTGTTTGCCGATGAGACTGGTACATTATTAGGAGTACGAACCGCTGATTCTTTTACTGCGGTGTTAGAGTCTATTATTAATCAAAATATCCATTTTGATTTTGTTGTAGTTACTGGCGATATTAGTCAAGATTACTCCGTGAGCTCTTACCAGCGTTTTGCAATGTACATTGCGGCTTTACAAAAGCCTGTGTTCTTTGTTCCTGGCAATCACGACGATGGTCCTTTGATGTATCGCATCTTGGGCGACTATGGTGTACATACTGAGCGTTCTTTAGTATGTGGTAACTGGCATTTTGTCTTCTTAAACTCAGAGGTCTATAGCGTGCCTCACGGCTGGGTAGAGCGCGATCAATTGGCCTTTTTAAAGAATCAATGTGAGTTATACCCTCATTTAAATACTGTAGTATTGGTTCATCATCTCCCTCAGTTAGTGCGCAGTCATTGGTTAGATACCCAAACCATGCACAACTCCGAGGAGTTCAACTCTTTTATTAGCAATTTTCCCAATATCAAATTGGTTTTAAGTGGCCACGTGCATCAAGAGTTTGATGAAAACAAGGGTAATATTCGCTATATTGCTACCCCATCTACATCCATTCAATTTGAGCCTTTCTCGCATGACTTTGCTTTAGACATGCAAGGCCCAGGCTGGCGCTATTTAAAGTTTGGCCGTAATGGACAAATTGATACCCAAGTATTTAGATTGCCTGCTGGTCGTTTTGTGCCAGATACAGGTGTGTGTGGTTATTAATTTTTTGCTGTTAGTGAATTGTTGTTTCTAAAAGCTCGGCTGATTTTCAAGTTGGGCTTTTATTTTGCCCTGCATGGCACTAAGTACTAACTTAAGCTAAGGAGCGATTAGCACATGCATATCTTCTATATTCACGGCTTTTTATCAGGCCCATTGGCCGTTAAGGCTCGTTTACTTGCTCAGTATGTTGAGGATTTAAAGGATGAGAATGTTAGCTTTCAAGCCTTGAGCTTTTCGGATGTCCCTCAATTAGGGCTGCCTGAAATTATCTCTACTATAGATGAATTTGTAAGCTCCCACCTACAAGAGCCTATTGGCTTAATTGGCAGCTCCTTAGGTGGTTTTTACGCTACGCTCTTATGCTCTCGTTATCAGTGCAAGAGCGTCTTGCTAAATCCATGTATCCATCCACAAGATTATTTTGTCAAGCTTGCAGGACCTCACTATAACGAGAATACCAAGTGTCACTTTGAAGTAGATGAGGCCATGTTAGAGTTCTTAACTGCTCAAGATAAGAGTATTGAGCTACAGCCTGACTTAATTGAAGTTTATTTGGGCTCAGAAGATGAAGTCTTGGATTATCACAAGGCCCTAGATTTTTATAGTCAGTGTAAGATTCACTTTATTGAAGGCGAGGATCATGCCTTTACCCATGACTTTAAGTCCTTAATGCCTGCAATTGTGGACTATTTGCGCTCTAACTAAGGTTTAGCTAAGAGTTGCATGCTAAAACTAAAATCCAAGATAGGTTTGGTGCCTATCACCGCCGAAGTATAAGGAAAAGAACAATGCGCATTTTATTAGTTGAAGATGATGAAATGATTGGCCAGTCAGTGGCGGATAATTTGGCCGATGCCGCTTATGCCGTAGATTGGGTAAAAAATGGTCAGGACGCTTTAGATGCTCCTTTTTCTACTGAGTATGACTGCTGTCTATTAGATTTGGGTTTGCCTAAAGTAGACGGCATTAAGGTGCTAGAGCAGTGGCGTCGTAGCCAGCTCAAAAAGCCTGTCATTATCTTAACGGCTCGTGATGATATAGGTGATCGCGTTTTAGGCTTAGATAAAGGCGCTGATGACTATGTAGTCAAGCCTTTTGAAATGGTCGAGCTCTTAGCTCGTATCCGCGCTGTTACCCGTCGTCGTGAAAGTGCTGCAGCTGATGGCTCCATTACTTATGGCGATTTGTGCTTAAATCCAATTAATCACGAAGTAAAGATTAAAGATGCCAAAGGCAATGAAAATGTAGTCGTGCTCACTGGCCGTGAGTTTGCACTCTTTGAAGCCTTGATGGCTCGTCCTGGTGCCGTGTTATCGCGTGATGCCCTAGAGCGTCGTATCTACGGATGGGATGATGATATTGACTCTAATGCAGTGGAGTACATTATCTACACCTTGCGCCGTAAGATTGGCTCTGAGTACATCAAGAATATCCGTGGCGTAGGTTGGAAAGTCAATAAGGTCGATTCTGCCGCTGCGGCTGCACAAACTAATGCCTAAAGTGCAAGGCACACTTCATATCACTGCTAAAAAACTTAAGCTTATCGAAAAGAAAAAACATTTTTAACTGCAATCAAAAAGGATGTCGCCACCACCCCTGTCTAAAGACAGGGGGTTTAGCGCTAATAGTCTTATGACCTCCCAAGATCTTCCCTCTAGTGTAAACTCATCTCATGTGCCAGATTCTCAGGGCCCTTGCCCTGAGGCTCTCAACTTTTCTGCATCTAAGCTCTCTGATGAAGCAGGCAAGTCCTCAAGTACAGCCTCAAAGGACGCAGCTCTCTTAAGTGGTACTTGCAGAGTAGAAGATGACAAAACCAAGTCTCAAGGAAGTCACAGTGAACAAGTGAGCAGTGGGGCATCTACTGAGAATACAGAGGCTAAAAGTCAGGCTCAAGCTAAGCCTAAACGTCGTCGTTTGAAGCGCAATGATTTATTGCGCTCCTTGCAATTTCGTATTGTGCTGTTGTTTTTCTTGGTAGGCTTAGTGACCACAGCTTCGATGTGTGTACTGACCTATATTAAGATTTATGACACTACCCAAGACTTTGTAGACGAGGAGCTCTCCCAAATCTCCTTAGTGGCCATTAATTACAATATGATTATTCCGCGCCGTTGGGAGCCTCCACGTAATAATCACGGTCGTATCTTTAGAGTTCATAGCATCAATGGACGTTTAGTGCTCACCTATGGCTTTGACTCTGATAATAATGTCCAAGATAGCTCCACTCCAGCTCAAAACATGCAAGGTCGGCACAGACCAGCCCCTAGTGGCTCTGATATTAATCTAGCGCAAGGCAATAGGGAGATAAGAAAGGAAGTCCCTCCGCTTACGCCTTCGATTTTCGATATTCACAAATTTAAGTACGACATTATTATTGCTCCGCTTTTTGGTAGACCTGGTGATGCCTTGTATATTCCACCTGGCGTAGCCGATGGCTTTTATACTGTTTTGGTAGCCGATCAGCGTGTGCGTGCCTTTGTCTCAACTAATACCAAAGGGCAGCGCTTTGTAGTAGCTCGTCCCTTAAACTCCATTGAGAGCATTACTCATCAGGCCTTTATTTCCTCAGTATGGCAGTTTGTGGGCATTATCTTGCTCTTTATTCCGCTGCTCATGCTATCAGTGCGCTGGATGTTTGCGACCTTAAATAAGATTGCCCAGTCCTTATATAAGCGTACTGAAGATGATCTAAGTCCTGTTATTCCTGAAAATCATGTAGGCTTTGTGCCCTCTGAGCTCGATGGTTTTATCTTGGCTTTAAATAAGCTTTTCTCTAAGGTCGATGAGGGTATTCACTCCAAGCGCCGCTTTATTGCTGATGCTGCCCATGAGATGCGCACTCCGCTGACTGCGTTATCCTTGCAAGCTGAGTCTTTGGAAAAAGAAGAGCTCTCAAGCTCAGCGCGCTTAAAGGTGGAACGCTTAAAAGATGGTATTTCGCGTGAGCGTCAGTTAATGACCTCTTTGCTCACTTTAGCCTGCGAGCAAAATCGTAGTGATATGCTCTTAGAGAGTATTGATATCTTTGATTTATATACCAAGCTTATTGATGAGCAAGGCTTGCTAGCAGATAAGAAAAATATTGATATGGGCGTTGAAGGCAATGTGCGCTATAGCGTAGTGTGCGATCGTATGCGTATGATGCGCATTATGTCGAACTTGGTCTCCAATGCCATAAAGTACACCCCTGATGATGGTCGTATCGACTTGATGGCTCGCAAGATGGATGACGGCTTTTTGCAGTTGATAGTACAAGATGATGGCCCTGGTATTCCTGAGGATCACTTAAAGCATATTTTAGAGCCTTTCTATCGCGTTAATGGAGATAGAAGTGCCATTCAAGGTACGGGCTTGGGCCTTGCCATTGTAAAGGCCAGCTGCGATAGCATTGGTGCTAAACTTGAGTTTGCCAATGCCAGTCCACATGGCTTAATTGCCACAGTAACCTTGCGCTCGCTTGATAAAAACTCTCTAGTCCCAACGAGCAACCGCCTGCTCTCCTAAGCAAGGCTTTAAGGCCTGAGAGGTAAAAAAATAGGAACCTATATGGGGTTCCTATTTTTTAGTTTAGCTCCATGAGCTAAAGGGTTTGGATGTTTTAGAGGGCGCCTGGGTATGGAACTACGTCCTTGACGGCTTGCTCAAAGCTCTTGGTAGGCTTGTCGGTAGTTAAACCATACTCCCAAGTAATCACGCCGCCCATGTTCATCACGTGCTTATAGCCTGCTTTGGCCATGGTATTCATAGCAAGGCCAGAGCGGCGGCCAGAGCGGCAGTATAAGAGTACTGGAGTGTCTTTTTCTTTTAAGATTTCAAGCTCTTTATGGTTGGCTAACTCTTCTAAAGGAATTAAATAAGCATTGGCAATGTGGCCACTATCGTATTCGTCTTGAGTACGTACGTCGATAATAATGGCGCCATTTTCCTCAATCAGAGCTTGGGCTAAAGTCTGCTTGATATTAGTAGGTCCTGCACTGTATTTAAAATCGTCCAATAGTTGCTCACCAGCAATTGCGGTAAAAGCAGGAAACATGAAAGCTACTCCTAGAACTAAGCTCTTGACTAGAGCTCGTGCTGAAAATTTACAAAGATTAAAAATTGCCATGATGATCACCCTGAAGAAAAACTATCTGACAGTCTTGTTAGCTTAAGCTTACTGATTGTATACCTAAATTGCGCTTTTTCTCAGTAATTTGCAATTAATTAGCGTTAGTATGGCGCTGATTAATTTCAGAAAAAGAGTCTGCTGAAATAATTCGATTTTCAATATTTTCTAGCGAGAGCTTGCCAGTGTGTGGCAAGTATAAATAGCAAAAGTAAAGGACTAAGAGCGAGCAAGCTAAAGTAAAGCCTAACAGACCTGTAAAGCCATAGCGGTGGAGCATAGGGCCATAAAAGTGCATGGCTACTAAAATACCGATGCCATGGGCTAAGAAAATAGCTGCCAGACCAAATTCACGTCCGCGAATTGGCATAAGCTCTACAGAAATTACCACCAAGAAGATTAAGAAGCTACTAAAGCTAAAGAAAATAAATAAGAGCAGAGCAATAAACAATGTGTACTGAGTAAAGTCAGTAATGGGTAATAAAGTAGTAGTGGTTGCTATGCCTAAAAAGAGCATGCCAATAGTGAAGCTATAGAGTAAGACAATACGTCTTTTGTTACGCTCAATGGCCAAAGCGTGCAAGATAACGCCCATAAAAGCCGTGATAAAGGTAATGTAGACGAAATTGTTGTTTAGGCTAAAGTAGCAGTAGTTGTCAGTGTCACACACTATTTGCAGTGAGATATTGTCCATTAGTATGTAAGGAATAATGATCACTCCGCTCATATTAAATAAAAAGGCCATGATGCATAGATAGGACAGTAAACGACGATATACAGTGTGTTGTAAGAAAAATTCAAAGCCACGGCTCTCACCACGGCAGCACTCATTAATTTCAGCTAATTCACGAGCCGCTGTGCCCATGTCATGACGCAATTTAAATAAGACGGATAAGGCCGCATCTGAAGAGCCAATTAAAGCTAAATAGCGTGGTGACTCATTGAGTTTGACTATAGCAATAGAGCCTAACACGATATTGATGCCTAAAAAGATAATGAAAACAAAGAAAGGATGTTCGTAGAAATCGTCATTATTCATAAAGGCAAAGAATGAGCCTACCAAAATACCAATAGGGATCATCATTAAAGCCAGCGCACGCTTGTTAGGCGGCATAATCTCACAAGTATAGAGAAAAGCTGAGATTAAATAGAGACCAAAAGAGAAGCCAATTACCAGCTCTGAGCAAAGCAAAATAGAAAAATTCGGGGCAACTAGGGATGCAAAAATGGAGAGCGATCCTACGGTAATACTGGAGATAATGGATATCTTGCGGCCTGAGCCGTAGGTGACATAACCTGCGATAAAGACACCAAAAATAAAGCCCAAAATATAGGTGCCCGAGATAATGTCAGCCTTGCTATCGGCAATTAAGAAAAAGTCTGAAACCACATTGTGATTGACAAAGACACTGCCAAGATCAAAGCCAAAGATCATGCCCATAGCGGCAACAATCAACACATGAGGCAAAGGCCATAGGAAAATATCTTGATTGGGGCTGGATAATGCAGACATGGTTCTCTCGTGTGACTGAGTACTAAGTAAAGACAACTCGAAGAAAAAATTATTGTAAACCAAAGTCGCTTAAATGTCTCTTTTGGTGGCATTAAGACCATATGCTCACAGCCTTGCACCTAAGTGCAAGGCTGTAGCTTGGGTTATTTTGTTCGGCATCTTAAAAAATAGGGGCAGAGCAAAAATATAAGCTGGTGTGGCGTTTGAAGGTAGCTCAAGAGCTTTGGCTTTTTGAGTTTGACTAAGCACTGAGAGGGGCAAAGTTTTGCTATCATTGTAAGCATAGATTGAGCTTGAGCTCAATTACCAAGATTTAATCTAAAACTGCCTTCAATAAGGTTTAGGAGAGGTGCATGGACGTTTTAAAGCTGCCTACTTTTAAAGGTCGCGTAACTGTAGTCGGTGATGTGATGTTAGATCGCTATTGGTATGGCTCTTCTAGTCGCATATCTCCAGAAGCTCCTGTGCCTGTAGTGAATGTTGATCGCTATGAAAATCGTGCTGGTGGTGCAGCCAACGTAGCCTTAAATTTAGCTGCTTTTGGTATTGAATGTGATTTAGTGGGTATTGTTGGCAAAGATGAGTCAGGTGAGACCTTGCAGCAATTGCTCAAAGCAGAGCATATCGATCCACGCTTTATTGTAAGCGACGACTTGCCTACCATTACCAAGCTTAGAATTTTAAGCCGTCACCAGCAATTATTGCGCGTTGACTTTGAAAAGGGATATGACAAAGTCGATCAGGGCAGCTTATTATCCACTTTAAGAAAGTGCTTGTGCGATACCAAGGTGGTTATTTGCTCTGACTATGGCAAGGGTGCCTTATCTTCAGTGCAAACCATGATTCGTGAGTGCCGTGCTCATAATATCAAGGTCTTGGTAGACCCTAAGGGTACTGATTTTTCTCGCTATAGTGGCGCTACCTTGCTCACCCCTAATATGTCTGAGTTTGAGGCTGTAGTCGGTAAGGTCACTGACAATGAGGACTTAGAGAAAAAAGCTCTGCGCTTAATCAAGGACTTTTCTTTAGATGCGCTCTTAGTGACCCGCTCAGAAGATGGTATGTCTTTAATTGTTCCTGGTAAGGATGCCTTACATATTCCAACCTATGCTCGTGAAGTGTTTGATGTCACTGGTGCAGGTGATACTGTAATTGCTACTTTAGCTGCAAGCTTAGCTAGTGGCTGTGACTTACCTAGCTCTTGTGCCATTGCTAACCGTGCAGCAGGCATTGTCGTGGGCAAGTTAGGAACCTCCACTGTAACTCCTCGTGAGATTGAAGAGTTTATGCGAGCTAAGGCTTCGGCTTTTAAACATCAAGGTGTAATGAGCGAAGATGACTTAGTCGCTGAGGTTAAAATGCTCAAGCAACATGGCAAGCGCGTGGTCATGACCAATGGCTGCTTTGATATTATTCACAAGGGCCATGTTGATTATCTACAAAAGGCTCGTGCCTTGGGTGATGTATTGATTGTCGCCGTCAACTCCGATGAGTCAGTATCAGCCCTCAAAGGCCCAACCCGTCCTATCGTACCTTTGGAAAATCGCATGGATGTCTTAGCCGCTTTAGGCTGTGTTGATATGGTAGTTCCTTTTAGTGAGGAAACTCCCCAGCGCTTAATTGCCCGCGTGCTTCCTGATATTTTAGTCAAAGGTGGTGATTATAAGGTCGAGCAAATTGCAGGTCACAAGGAAGTGCTCGCCAATGGCGGTAGCGTCAAGATCTTAAACTTCGTCGACAATTGCTCTACTAGCAATATCGTCAAGAAGATCCAAAGCCAAGCCCAATAATTAGTCCTACCCATCCCGCCCTCAGGGATAGGCCTAAGAGCCTCAGGCCCGAGGCCATACCCTCCAAACAAAAAAGGTCGCAATGGCGGCCTTTTTTGTTGCCTAGAGTGTGCCTTGCTGATAGAAGCTCC
>Lana_p2__coassemble_447_pt1 | contig 26311 bp, 19 predicted proteins | sample Lana_p2__metabat2_low_PE_029 | metagenome-assembled genome bin Lana_p2
ATCCCTGATGAGGAAGCCGAGCAAATCAATACTGTTCAGGCTGCTATTGACTACATCAATTCTCACAAGGACTAATGTGAGTTGCGGTGTTTAAACCGCTTCCATACTTGTGTTAATTCCAGCGGCGAAGCTTGTTTCAAGCTGAGCCGTTGGTAGTGCAAAAGTATTAAAGGTCATTGATGGCCTCCTTAAATAGCAAGCCTTGGCTTGCTTATTTTGTTTATAGAGCAGCAAAATTTGCTTTAGCTTATGAAAATGCTGTTTAAGGTTCTTTAGTTTTGTGATACTGTTTGCATTTGTGGGTTTAGGATCCTTTTACCACAAAAGATCTCTTGGTTTTATTAATACTGAGCAAGAAAGGTCTGTAGATTAACAACTAGCATTGAATTAAGTGAGTTCTTCACTCGTAAGGCGCAACTAATGCGACCTTATTAAGACTTAGTATTAAGCACAATTTTTATTTTTTTGGAGGCATTAACGGTGCAAAAGCGCAGGGTAGTAGTGACCGGTCTTGGCATGTTAAGTCCAGTGGGCAATACCGCAGAAGATTCATGGAAGGCCTTACTCGCTGGTAAGAGCGGCATTTCCACCATTGAGCATTTCGACACCAGCGCCTTTAGCGTAAAAATCGCTGGCCTAGTTAAGGATTTCGTACCTGCAGACTGGGGTATTAGTCGCAAAGACGAGCGCAAGATGGATCCGTTCATTCAGTACGGCATTGCTGCTGGTTTAATGGCTTTTGAAGACTCAAAGCTAGAAATCACTGAAGAGAACGCCGAGCGTTGTGGTGTGATGATTGGTTCTGGTATCGGTGGCTTAGGTCTTATCGAGCAGAATATCAATGGTTTAGCCCAAAAGGGCATCAAGGGCATTAGCCCATTCTTCGTACCTTCAACCATTATCAACATGGTTTCAGGTCATTTATCCATCCTCAAAGGCCTCAAAGGCCCTAACTTAGCCTCTGTAACTGCCTGTGCCTCTGGCACTCATGCTATCGGCCTTTCTGCCCGCTTAATTGCAGCAGGTGATGCTGATGTGATGTTAGCAGGTGGTGCTGAGAAGGCCTCTACTCAAATGGGTATTGGTGGCTTTAGTGCTCTTAAGGCTCTGTCTACTCGCAATGATGAGCCTGAGAAGGCTTCCCGTCCTTGGGACGAGGGTCGAGATGGCTTCGTATTAGGCGATGGCGCTGGTGTCTTAGTCTTAGAAGAGTACGAGCACGCTAAGGCTCGTGGCGCTAAGATTTACGCTGAGTTAGTAGGCTTTGGTATGTCAGGTGACGCTTACCATATGACCGCCACTCCAGAAGATGGTGATGGTGCTCGCCGCGCTATGCAAAACGCTCTTAAGGATGCAGCTATTGAGCCAAGCCAGGTCGGCTATATCAACGCTCACGGTACCTCTACTCACGTAGGTGATATCTCTGAGTTACGCGCTGCCAAGGCAATCTTCGGTGATGCTCCAAAGAACACTGTAATGAGCTCCACTAAGTCCATGACAGGCCATTTATTAGGTGCAGCAGGTGCTATCGAGGCTATTATTACTGTGTTAGCTGTACGTGATCAGATCTGCCCTCCAACCATCAACTTAGAGAACCCAGCTGAGGAAGTAGGTGATTTCAACCTCGTACCAAATGTTGCCTTAAAGCACAATATTGAGTACGCCATTTCTAACAGCTTCGGCTTTGGTGGTACTAATGGCTCCTTAGTTTTCAAGCGCATGGATTAGCTCTTGAGACTCTAAGTACCAGCTATTAAGCATGAAAAAAGGCCCACAGTTTTTAACGTGGGCCTTTTTTCATGGCTGTTACTTTTCTTCTTGCTCTTTGGCCTTGTCTGTCTCGCTACGTGAACGCTTATTTATAGTTTGGATGGAGTCGAAGGTAAACCAATCTTTATATTTATTGACAATGGTTTCGTGGACAGTAATGATTTGGCGCAAGTGTTTAGCAATAGCCTTTTGGCAGTTTAAGATATCTCTGTCCTTTAAGTAATTGAAGATTTCCTCATGCTCATCAGTAATAGAGTCAATAGGGGAAATAGTCTCTAAAGATAAGAAGCGAATGCGGTCCATTTGGCCTTTAATGCCTTGGATAGTGCTCCAAGCCATACTAGAGCCTGATAGGGAGCATAAACACTCATGGAATTTATCATCTAAGGCTAAGTAATTAGCTCTGGTATTCTCATCACGTAGGATATTACGCTGCTGGAACAAAATCTTCTGGAGCTGGGTGAGGCGATGATTAAAGACTCTCTCTTCAAGATTCTCGATATTGGCCACACACTCTTTTTCAATGGCAGCACGCACAAAGGAAGTATGCTCAAGCTCGCGAATACAAATGCGCTCTACAATCGAACCACGTTGCGGCAAGATGGACAATAATCCCTCATAGCTAAGACGCATGAGAGCTTCGCGTACTGGCTGACGGGAGACTTTTAATTGCTCAGATAAGGAGTTTTCTGACAAGGTAGTGCCAGGGACAATGGTAGTCTCAGTAATATGCTTGCGTAAAAAGTCATAGATTTGTGGACTAATGGCTTTTTGGGATGAAATACGTATCTTAGGTAGAACTACTGTACATGCAACGGACATGTGAGGAGACCTCGAATTATATTTATAGGGTAGGACCTATCAGGATATAGCTTTGAAGATGGAGAGGACAGCTGCTAACTCTTTAATAAATGATGTCAATCGAGCTTTGCAGGCGTGTTAGTCCTACAAATACAAATAATATAAACAGAGCAAGCATGTAAGATATAAAGTATTGATCTTATAAGATTGCGCTTAGATAAGCTAGGCTTTAACACGCAAAAAACTCCATTGCACTTCAAGGTGGTGGCTTAACAGTGCTCTGGAGTACAGACATTTTTAGGTTAGTTATAAAGCTCGGCTTTGGAGGAGAGCTGAGCTTTAAGATAAAGAGCAGGCTTATAAGCACTTTGCATGGTCTTATAATCCTGCTCCTTGATGAGTTTTTGTTTTGTGATTTAGTATCCAAACCAGCTTGCAGGTGCGGTAATAATACCAGGGAAGACTAAGCAAGCGATTAAGAATAAGAACTCGGCAATCAAGAATGGTCCAATACCACGTACGATTTGACCCATCTTTAAGTTACTTACAGAGCAACCAATATAGAGCACAGTGCCTACAGGTGGGGTAAGTAAGCCTAAGCATAAGTTCATAATCATGATGACTGCAAAGTAGTAAACGTCAATACCTGCTGCCTCAACGAGAGGGAATAATACTGGAGTGAAGATCAAGGTGATTGGAGTGATATCCATTACCATACCTAAGGCTAATAAGAGAATATTAAGCACGATAAGTAACAAGATCTTGTGTTCAACTAAGCCAGACATTAAATCCACTAATTGAGCTGGTACGTCAGCCATAGTAATCATCCAGCCTACAGCACTAGCACCGCCTACGATGAACATCACTACACCAGTAGAGCGCATGGCGTCATAGCACAGCTGAGGAATTTTGGAGAGCTTTAATTGACGGTTGACTAAGGTTGCCACTAAGAAGGCGTAAACACAGGCTACAGCACCACCTTCGGTAGGGGTAAAAGCACCCATACGAATACCTACGATAATGATGACTGGCAACATAATGGCAGGTAAGGCTTTGATGGTGATAGGTAAGATATCTTTGGCAGGAACCTTCACTACATCAGTAATGCCGTCGCGGCGTACCATGATAAACCAAGCGGTCATGATGGAGAGGCCTAATAAGATGCCTGGCACAATACCCATAACGAAGAGCTTACCGATAGATAAACCAGCAGTAACGCCTAAGATAATCATTGGTAAAGATGGTGGAATGATAGGGGCAGTTAAAGCAGAGGAGCAAACTAAGCCAGTTGCACGGGACTTGTCGTAACCTGCGGCCACCATCATTGGAATTAACATACCGCCTAAGGCAGATACGTCGGCAATAGCTACACCTGAGAGGCCAGCAAAGAGCATACAAGCTAAGATGGTTACATAACCTAAACCGCCTCTAAAACGACCTACGATAGCCTGAGCAAACTCAATTAATTGCTTGGAAATACCGCCGTGTTTCATAATCTCGCCAGCGAGAATAAAGAAAGGTACGGTAATTAAAATATAGTTGTCAGTGCCACTTACTACTTGGAAAGAGAGCTGATATGGTAAGTCGCCCATATCTAAGAACCACAGTAAGATTAAGCAGCAGATGAAGAGTACAATGGCAATTGGCATACCTGTAAACAAGAGGGTGAACAGGGAGCCTAAGAAGATAAACAGTTCCATCGTTTAAAACCCCTTATTGTTGATCCTTGCGAGCTTGCTCTGCTTTGGCAATGCTCTCTTGGTCGGCATTATCGGCAGTTAGGGCGTTGGCTTCTTTGGCCAAGCGCTCTAAGGTCTCGTCGTCATTTTTTAATAAAGCTAAGTCTTGCTTGATGTGAGCGATACTAATTAAGGCACAAGCTAAAGTACCAACTAAGACAGCTAAAATCATGACAGAGTAAGGAATGCCAGTTACCTGACCTACAGTAGTAGTGTCGATATAGTACAAATAAGAGCCATAGCTTAAAGTTAAGAGTACTAATAAAGACACAGCCTCAAAGACTACTGAAAAATAAATAGCTTGGCGTGGGGTTAAACGGTCGGTAACAGTGGTGACACGAATATGGCCACGGGTAAACCATACTGAGATGATGCCTAAATAAATAGCCCATAAGAATAGGTAACGCACTAGCTCCTCAGTAATGATAATACCTGAGTTAAAGAAGTATCTTAGTGCTGTATTGGCAAAAACAAAGCCAACCATGGTAATAAGGAGTGCACAGCACAGACCTTTATTTATTTTGCTAGCAATATTGATGAGATTTTCCATAAACAATACCTATCAAAGTAAGTTGCAGCCATGGGATAGGGAACAGTAAAACATCCTTCTTTATAAATGTGCGCGGGCACTTTTGAATTTTTAGGACAAAAAAGTCCCTGCCAACTAACAATATGTGGCCGTGAAAGCTTATAAATATCGCTTATTTAAATCAAAGATAGATGTCAACTACAAAGCAAAGAAAACTAAATTTGCCTTAAATTGTGCACGAGCACTTAAGTAAATGGCAAGCTAAACCCAATTAGCGTTTTTTTGATGTTGAAAAGCTAGGCTCGGCTCGTGAGCCTAGCTTTTAAGTAAGTACCTGTACAGAGGTTCTTAAAGCTTAATTACTTCTTTTGAGGATCTACGCTGGCGCAGTATTCACGAATGGCCTTGGAGCCTGGAACTTCCTTATCAAACCACTCCCAAGCAGGTTCGGCAGCCTTGACCATTTGAGCCTTGAACTCATCGCTAGGAACGGTGATGGTTACGCCGTTTTGCTTGAAGAACTCAACAGTCTCAGCCTCGTCCTTCTCGGAGATTTCCCAATTGTACTTAACAGCATTGTCCATGGCAGTATCAAACCAGCCCTTAGCTTGTTCGTCTAACTTGCCGTACCATTTGTCGTTAACTAAAACGAAGGTAGGGGAGAAGATGTGGCGGCTTTCTAACATGTACTTGTTAACTTCCCACCAGCCCATGGACTTAACCATGGAGTAAGGGTTATCTTGACCGTCAACTACCTTGGTCTCTAAAGCAGTGTAGAGCTCAGTGGCTGGAAGTGGAGTTGGGTTAGTACCTAAGGCCTTGAATAATTGTACGAAGACTTCGTTTAATGGAGTACGAATCTTCATCTTGCCTAATTCTTCCATATTGGTAACTGCAAAGGAAGAGGAGATTTGACGGAAGCCGTTAACGATAACGCCTGCGATGCGAGCGCCAGAGTTCTCAGTGTAATCGCCTTCAAATTGCTTCATGCCGCCAGACAAGAATACAGCACGGGCATGATCCCAGCCATTAATTACAAAAGGCTGCTCCCAAGCACCAATCATAGGCTCGTCGTTCTTAATCAAACCACCAACCTGAGCGATTTGGATAGTGCCACGCTTGCACAACTCCATAATCTTCTCTTCGCCGCCAGCTTCGTTATTTGGCTTTAAAGTAACCTTGAACTGGCCATCGGAGACTTGCTCGAGCTCGTTTTTGAAGTGCTCCATCATCTTGGAGTTTGGATGATCAGGACCAAAGTAGCCTGCAAAAATAACGCGGTAGCTCTTAGCTTGAGCAGAGCTTAATGGGGCTGCAACTAAAACTGCGGCAGCACTGATAGCTAATAAAGACTTAACTAACTTCATGACTAATCCTCAAATCCTCAAAACACATAAAGTGGGATCCCTGCTTACGCGGGATTGTGTACAGAATAGCCAAAATACGATCAATTGTTTGAGCGTTACATCACAATTTATGCTTTTATCCCCTAGATAACCCCCTTTCTAAGGGGGATAAAAAGAGCTATAAATGGCGTAACATCAATACTTTTCGTGTTCTTGTATACAAGAATCCAAGGATTTAATATTTGTGATGTATTTCAAATAATTTTGAAAAAGATAGGAGGTGAAAAAAGTGGTAGGTTGGAGGGGTAAAAGTGCATAGCTACGCTATTTAAAGTTGATATTCTTATCCAATAAGACGAAATTTATCTTGCCTGTATAAGGCCTCTATTTTAAATTATGTGATGCAGTGGTCATTTTTTAGGGACTGTTGTATTGTAGGATCCAAGTTAGCAGGTTTACTTATTTCTAATTTGTTTTTAGCACAAACACACACGAGGTTATTTGATATGAAGGCATGTGTTCTCCATGGTAAGGGCGATATTCGTTTTGAAGATATTCCAGAGCCAGTGATTAAAGAAGCTTGCGAAGTTAAGGTCAAGATTTTAGCAGGTGGTATTTGTGGTTCTGATCAGCATTATTATACCGAAGGTGGCATTGGCACTGCCATTGTAGTACGCGAGCCTATCGTTATGGGCCACGAGGGCTGCGGTATTGTTGAAGAGGTAGGTAGCGAGGTTACTGACTTAAAGGTAGGCGATATGGTCATCTTACGTCCTGCCCGTCCTTGCTTTGATTGTGAGTACTGCCGTATTGGTAAATACTCTTACTGTCTCAATATGCGCCACTTAGGTTCTGCTGCTACTTTCCCTCACGTTCAAGGCTTATTTAGCGAGAAGGTAGTAGTGCACAAGGCTCAGTGCCGTGTAGTTAAGAACATGAAGCCAGAGGTAGCTGCTTTTGCTGAGCCTTTAGGCATTGCCTATAACGGCGTACATTGCTTAGGCGATGTGATTGGCAAGAATGTCTTAGTAATGGGCGCAGGTCCAATTGGCTGCTTATGCGCCGCTGCTGCCAAGACCTTAGGTGCCGATCGCGTCACTGTAGTAGATATTCGTGACCAAGTCTTAGACATTGCCCTTAAGATGGGTGCTGATGAGGTATGTAATTCTAAGACCAACCCTGAGCAAATTGAAAAGTGGTGTGAAAACAAGGGCCACTTTGATTGCTGCATTGAGGCTACTGGTAATGGCTTTGCTGCCGTGCAGGCTATGAAGATGACCCGTCCTGAGGGTGTAGTATCTCAAGTTGGTATGTACGGCTCAGGCCATCAGCCAACTGATTTAGGTGCTTTTGCGGTGAAGGGCTTAAAGTGGAACTCCGTCTTCCGCTTCTATGAGGAATTTGGTCCTTGCGTCAGTGCCTTAGAGCGTGGTCTTATCGACCCATTACCATTATTGAGCGCATCTTATGAGGCCAAGGACATTCAACAGGCTATGGATGCTGCCTTATCTCCTGAGACCATGAAGGTACAAATCCACTTCTAATCAGTCTTGGTGCTGCTCGTGTGAGCAGATTAGGATAGCAAACCTAAGGCGCTCTTGTGTGTCATAGATTTAAGATACGCAAGAACGCCTTAGTTATTTGCACTAAGCTTGGATCCTAGTTTTTAGTAGAGGCAAAAAAATAGCCCTTAGTGTTTTGTTTTAGAGGAAAAGGGCGTAAGCTAAATAAGAGCTATTGCTCTTTGGGCTACTAGTTTTAGCCTCATCTATTGAAGTTTAAGCCTTGCGTTTTCTTTTGCTGGTAGTTGTCATCAAAGCCTTTCAAAAGCCTGACTAGTAGTGCCAAACGAAGTGATCGTGATGTATAGAGTTAAAGGAGGATGCGCAATTTAGGGCAGCTATCTTAAGTAAAAAGCAGCCTACAATTTTTGCGCCTGGATATTATGGATCTGCCAAAACTGAGATTATCAACCAAGTCCACCATATCGGCACAAATTTATGTGTTTTTACGCTATCAAATAACATCAGCCAATATTCGACCAGGTTCTACCATTTCAGAAAACGAACTCTCCGCTCATTTTAAAGTATCCCGTCAGCCTGTGCGCGAAGCGCTCAACTCCTTAGAGCACGATGGCTTAATCTCAGTCATTCCGCAAAAAGGCACGGTAGTTAAAAAGATTTCCGTAAGCGATCTGCGTCAAGTAGTCTTTATTCGCTCCTCATTAGAGTGCTCGAGTATCGATAATATTGCCAAACTGTCGGTAGGCAAGTACACCAAGATTTTAAATAAGCTTAAAAACAATTTAGAGGAACAAAAGAAAAAGAGCGATCCCAATAATTTAGCAGGTTCTTTTTTACCTTTAGATGACAAGTTTCATGAGCTTATCTGTCTATTTTCCGATTGCGCTATGACATGGCAGGTAGTGCAATCTTGCAAGGGGCAATTAGATCGTATTCGTTATTTATCCATGGGTGTAGAGTCGCCTTTAGAGAGCTTAATTCACGATCACGAAGAGATCTTAAAGTGCATCGAGAATTACCAATACGATAAGGCCAAGGAACTCTTAACCTCCCACTTGCACGAGGTCATGATCACCCATAAGTCTATCCAAAAGAAATACGCCGACTGGTTCGAGCCAGAGGAGGGCTAAGTCGCCTCCTCATGAGCGCCACCCCGAGCGCAGCCTGTAAGCGCTTTGACAAAAAGCTTCTTATGTCCATCTTGGGGATGGGAAGTCCTCAAAACTAAAAAGCCCCTAAAGTAGATTATTGCTGTACCTTAGGGGCTTTTCTTGTATTGGAAAAGGGCTAAGATTGGCGCGCTACTTATTCGACGTAGGCGTGGTTATAATCGCTAAACCATTCGCTATAGCGTTGCATAATTGGCTTATGGGTATTGATGATTTGACTTAAGTGATTGGTGAGCAAGTCAGTGGCACCAATGATGTCATCTTTTTTGAGGCACTCAAAGATTTCATCGTGCTCATGAGTTACGCCTTCGGCATGACCTTCAGCCTCAAAAGATAAGAAACGAATACGATCCATCTGGCCTTTGATGCTTTGGATGGTGTTCCAAGCCATAGGGGCGCAAGAGAGGGCACATAAGCGCTCATGGAAGAGATCATCTAGGCTTAAATAATTAGACTTTAAGTTCTCATCATGGGTGATATTGTGCTGCTGCTCTAAAACCTTTTCAATTTGGTTTAAGCAATTGCGCTTGGTGCGCTCATCTAATTTGCTGATATTTAAGACGCACTCTTTTTCAATGGCTGTACGTACAAAGACAGTCTGTACTAATTCGCTAACAGAAATGCGCTCTACAATCGAACCACGCTGTGGTAAGACGGATAATAAGCCCTCATAGCTTAAACGCATCAAGGCCTCACGTACTGGCTGACGGGAGACATTAAAGTGCACTGACAGGGAGTTTTCAGAAATTAAAGTGCCAGGCTTAATAGTAGCCTCAGTAATGTGCTTGCGCAAAAAGTCATAGATTTGGGGACTAATCACTTTCTTAGGAGAAAGTCTTAGTTTTGGGAGATTTACAGTGCTGGCAACTGACATATAGAAAAAGCCTCGTTAATTATAAGTGCTCTTGGCAAAACTAACTTTAAGCTTGTAGAGTGAGGCTAAAAAGAGGTAGGTGGTGATCCTAGGAAGCTGAACCTCAAAAGCAGTTTAATTGTTCTACCAACTAGTACACTAGTCACAGTAATGACAAGTCACTCATTAGAAAAGAAAACATTTGCTTGTAATCTTAACTTACTAAAAACTAGTATTCTAGTAGGTAAATAAAGTTTCACTAAATTTTGTCAGCTTCCTCACATAAAAAAGCCCTGTTTCTTGATAAAAATCAGGAACAGGGCCTTTTTGAGATTACTAAAGGGTCAATTCAATTAGAAGTCAGCGTTGCGTGGGGTACGTGGGAATGGAATAGCATCACGTACGTTGCCCACACCAGTAATATAAACGATTAAGCGCTCGAAGCCTAAACCAAAGCCAGAGTGTGGTACAGAGCCATAGCGACGTAAATCGCGATACCAGTAGTAAGAGTCCTTGTTTAAGCCCATCTCTTCCATGCGCTTATCTAAGAGCTCTAAGCGGTCTTCACGCTGGGAACCACCGATAATCTCACCGATACCTGGAGCTAACACGTCCATAGCAGCTACGGTCTTGCCATCGTCGTTTTGACGCATATAGAAGGCTTTGATGTCCTTTGGATAGTTCTTAACTACTACAGGGGACTTGAAGTGCTCTTCAGCTAAGTAGCGCTCGTGCTCGGACTGTAAGTCGATACCCCACTCAACTGGGTACTCAAACTTCTTGCCACAGTTCTTTAAGATCTCGATAGCGTCAGTGTAGTCTACCTGAGCAAAGTCAGCCTTGATGAAGTTCTCTAAACGAGTGATAGCGTCCTTATCTACGCGCTGAGCGATAAAGGCCATATCATCGGCACGCTCGGTTAGGATGCGCTTGAATACATACTTGAGCATGTCCTCGGCGACAGCGGCACAGCCGTTTAGATCAGTAAAGGCCATCTCAGGCTCAAGCATCCAGAACTCGGCTAAGTGACGAGTGGTGTTAGAGTCTTCGGCACGGAAAGTAGGGCCAAAGGTATAAACCTTGGAGTAGGCACAAGCATAGGTTTCAACGTTTAATTGACCAGATACGGTTAAGTAAGCGTGCTTACCGAAGAAGTCCTGGTTGTAGTCGACCTTACCTTGATCGTTCTTTGGTAAGTCGTCTAAATTAAAGTTGGTTACGGTGAACATCTCACCTGCGCCCTCACAGTCAGAGGCAGTGATTAATGGGGTAGAGACCCACATAAAGCCGCGCTCTTGGAAGAAGGAGTGTAAGGCATAAGCTAAGGAGTTACGGATACGCATTACTGCGCCAATTAAATTGGTGCGTGGACGTAAGTGGGCGTACTCACGTAAGTACTCAACTGAGTGACGCTTAGCGGACATTGGGTAGGTGTCAGGATCTTCAACAAAGCCTAATACTTGAACCTTAGTAGCCTTGAGCTCAACATCTTGACCTTGACCTTGGGACTCAACTAATTGACCTTCGATCATGACAGAGCAAGAGGTGGTGAGCTTTAAAACTTCACTTTCGTAATTGCTTAAATCAGAGGCAACTACTACCTGAAGATTATTGAAGCAGGAGCCATCATTTACAGCCAAGAAAGAAAAGCCAGCTTTAGAATCGCGGCGGGTACGAATCCAGCCACCTACAGTGATGGTATCACCTACTGCGCACTGATGGTTTAATACATCTTTGATAGAAACAAGAGACATTACAATGGGCTCCAAATTTAATATTAGCGAGGCAAAACTACGTGCTCTTTACCGTAGCCTCCCTTAAATTAAGCTTTTTTTTGCGGCCACAAGGAACAGCAAAAAAATCGATCTTAGATCCTAAGATAGCAAAGCTAAGTATGCAAGCGCAAAAACAAGATTTTAGCAAAGCGCCCTTAAAAAGATAGTTATCAATAAAAAGCGAGCTCTAATGGCTCGCTTTTTTCCAAAATTTCAAGGCGCGCAGATATTACTTGGCAGCCTCTTCTATAACGTCCTGAGCCTTGCTCTCTGTAGGGACAGCGCTTTTGAGGGTAGCAGATTCTTCTAATAAGTGGCCATTGCGGCACTTGATGGTGAACATGCCACGTGGCTTCTTGCTCTTTAAGCCTACGATTAAAGCAGGTAATTTGGTTTGCTGGTGCTCTTGTAAGTAGCGCTTAATTTCATGAGCTGGAGCTTCACCTACTAAACGGGACTCAATATAGATAAGACCAAACTCAGGCACATCAATAATGCCTTTGATGACAGTGATGCCACGGACTGCCTCACAAGAGTCCACCTCAGCTTCACAATAGCTGCCAGTGTCAATTAAGGTTTTGATGCGGCGGCTAATAATGAAGGACTTTAAGGCCATGATGCCAAAGAGCAGCGCCATAAAGAATTGTAAGTAGCCATCTTGACCTTGGGTGCGCACATAAAAAGCTAAAGAGAGCGCAATTAAGGTGATTAAGACGTAAATGATGCCAAAGATAAATTGAGCAGTGCCTACGCGCGGCTCAAAAGATTGGCTAGAGCGGACATGAAAAGCCATGATCTTACCTTGCAAATAACATAGACAAAAAATTAGCGAACTACTCGAACTAAGCCAGAATAGCTATAGCTTGGATTAAAGCTCTTTAAATCCTCTTCTTCAGTAAAGTGCACACTCAGTGCGCAGGATCCTTGGAGCACTAATAGGGAATTGTTGGTCAGCGAATCAATGCTAGCTGAACCTACTAAGTTAACTGGTACTAAGAGCTCAAATTGCTGCTTTTCATGAGGGGCTACCATTTGATTGGAGATTTTCTTGCGCTCGATAGTGGCTACTTTGACATTATTTAAGAAGATGTCAGCCTCAATACCCTTAACAGGCAGTGCACTAGCTGAGGCGTGCTCCAGAGTGTAGGTAATAATAAATTGAGGCTCTGGTCCTTGATGGGACAAGCTCAAACTTTCTACTTTGAGCTTAGGGGCACTAGCACCTTCAGGTAGTGAGGAGCAAGAAACTACAAATAAAGCAGCAACTAATAATACTAAGTACTTACAAGATGAAAACAGCTTGGCCATGGCAACTATAAATGAAAGAACAAAAACCAAAGGGAATTAATTTAAGCATTCATCAGCATGTGATGGGAGCTTAGGTATTGTTTGACCTTATGAGAAATCGAACCATAAGGTTAGCAGACTATCCCTAAGCTCTAGTAAATTAGAGCTTTTCCACTCAAATCCACTGCTGTCCTTACGGTTCGAGTTTACATTTTAGCATTAAAGAAGTTTACTTTGTGCCCCATTCGTGCGCAAAGCTAGAGTACGCTCATATTGCAAAGGCTTATTAGAGCACTTGTTAAGGCCTAAATAGTGCGCTGATGATAATTTGCGTCATTTAGGTGCATGTTAGTCAAGATAAGGAAAAAGCAGGAGAGTTGTCATATAGATGTTGTTTTATCTATATGAGAAAGGTAAAAGAATTGATGTTAGGTGATGGGGTTTTTGCGGTTAAGGCTAAGCAAAAACTTGATTTATAAGCATGTGATAGTCTTTAGGATGCCAGTCACCCCTATGCAAGATGACTGGCGACATTGTAGTTGTTAGATGAAATTTTATGTTAATAAATTAAAAATGTCAAGTACTTTTTAATTTATTTTTGAGTTTTTACCCAGCAAGGTGCTCACTTTTCCACACACACTTTTTTTTTAAAGTGAGCACCTAGGTTTTTAAATAAAGAGCTTTGGAATGTACAAGGATAAGAAGTAGCCTCCTACTAAGAGCCAGACAAAGAGGAGTAAGGCGAGTACGAAAGGCTTGGCGCCTGCGGCCTTAAACTTGTCCATGCTAGTCTCGATACCTAAGGCAGTCATAGCCATGGTAAGTAAGAAAGTGTCTATATACTCAATAGTGCCATTTAAAGGGATGTCTTTGACCGTTGGAGCATGGCACCACTCGCCGATAAAGGTATTGAGTACGATAATTAATATAAAACCAATTGCAAAGTAAGGGATGGTAATCTTAGTGCGCTCTTGTGTGCCTTGGCTCTGGCCATTTGCCTTGGCAAGCTTATTTCTCTTGTAAGAGAGCACTACAGCCATGATTACTAAGACTGGGGCTAAGAGCATTACACGAATCATCTTAGTGATGGTGGCAGTGCCTGCAATACCTAAGGTATCAGTTGGATCCATGGCATTACCTGCAGCTGCTACGTGAGCGACTTCGTGTAAAGTAGCACCCGTAAAGATAGCTGTACCTACATCCCCTAATTCTTGGAGCCAACCACTGTGATACATCATAGGGTATAAGAACATGGCAATGGTACCGAAAATTACTACAGTAGATACGGCTACTGCGGTAGTGTGGCTTGGGCACTTAACTACAGATTCTGCTCCTAGCACGGCGGCGGCACCGCAAATGGCACTACCTGTGGAAGTCATTAAAGTAGTTTGGGTGTCCATCTTTAGGAGCTTGCCTAAAAGCATGCCAATACCTAAAGTGCCTGAGACAATGATTACGTCTACAATAACTGCTGGAAGGCCTACAGCATAGACGTCTGCTAAAGTTAAGCGGAAACCGTATAGCACGATACCTGTACGCAAAACTTGCTTAGTACAAAATTTAATACCTGGCAGCCATTCTTCTGGAAGTTTGGATCTCAAAGTATTGGCGTACAGTGTGCCTAATAAAATACCTACAATTAAAGGACTTAAGGATAAGCTTCTTACCATCTCTTGCTGGGCCATATAGAAGGCTGCAAGGGAAAATAGGGCAACAAGTAACACTCCATTAAGTGTATTGGCGCGATGTCCTTTTCTAAACATGTTCTTAACTCTAAAAAGTAAGGCGTAGTAACTATTATGTGAGACATCAAAAGTAGTTATCTAACTGAGTATCTTTTTGATGTGCTTGTAAGATACTCTTTATTTGAAGCTTGGTCTAATGAACTTTTTTTATGGCTCATAACATTTAGTTATGCTGTGTTTGTTGCTTTATATAGTTCATAAAGTGAGATACCAATGGTATTTCAGGCCCTGGGGCTTGAACAAAGCAAAAAGAGCGAGAGAAAGTTAATCCTGGCACCTCTATTGGGCGCAAGAGTCCTTGTTTTACTTCATTTACCACTGCATTACGAGAAAGAATGCACAATCCGCCTGTTTTTTCTGTAAATAGCTTAATGGCTTCGGTATTGCCAAGATAAATGCTGATATTGAGGTCGCTAATTTTAATATGCTGATTTAATAGACTTTGTTCAATGGCATCTAAAGTTCCAGAGCCTTGCTCGCGCAAAGCTAAAGGATGACGCTTAAATTCTTCAACGGTTAAAGTTCCATGAGGGGCAATTTTGCTATTGCTTGAGGTTAAAATGGTTAAGGTATCCTCTAAAAAAGGGGTGTAGGTAAACATTGGAAGACGGTTAATGCCTTCGATAAGTCCCAGCTCAATATTGCGCTGCTCTAAAGAGTGCTCAATAAACTTTGAGTTACCATGAATCATAGAAATATTGGTTTTAGGGAACTCTTCAACATAGCTAGCTAAGTAAGGGGGGAGGACATATTGAGCAATAGTTGTACTTGCTCCTAAGCGTATTTGACCGACATGCTCGTTGTGTAGTAGGTGCATCTCATATTGGAGATTGTTATAGTCGCGTAAGATGCGTTCTGCGTGATGTAGCATGAGTTCACCTGCAAGAGTGAGAGCAAGCTTGCCTCTATTACGTTCAAATAGCAGAACTTGGTAATGATCCTCTAAAGCATTGATATGTTTAGTGACCGCAGGTTGGCTAATAAAAAGTTCTTGAGCTGCTTTGGTAAAAGACAAATTCTTAGCTACAGAGTAAAAGACTTGCAAACGAAAATAAGGCATAGACAGTTCCTAATAGCTCTGATTTAAATTACATACAAGGATTAACTTAGTTTCAGAATAGCATATTGCTTGTAGGCTTTTGAGATTCCTTAGACTCAGTATGAGAAAAGTTTTGTTTAAGGTACCTTTTTTCAGGTAGATATCTTGCATTCTTGCTATGATTTTGGTATAAATTGAGCCACTTTAATTAGAAATTAAAGAATGGTAGCTACGATGATAAATCATTGCTACTACGTCATCGCCCGATGGCGTGCAAGTCAAATTGTTGCTCTTGCTACAGAGCTTTCAAGTTGCGCTTGCAAAAAGGTGCAACTTTTAAAAGAAGCCCCCTTATCGGGGCTTTTTTGTTTCTAGAAATTACCTTTCAACGGCTCCTAGGCCCTCTCTTTTATCCCTACAAATTATTGCGATAGTAACTAAGTGGTATGGCGCTATAGTGATTATTAGGCGCGTCTATCAGGGCCTTTAGGTCGTAAGTTCCAAATTACAGACGGTAATTTCAGCTCTTGTAAGGCGCTTTGATGACCTTTAAAGAGCTTGTTTTTTTAGGTAGCAATACCAAAAATGACCTTGAGTGTCCTTATTAGGTGGCGCTTAGGTCAAAGAATTACTTATTGTCCTTTCGTGTACGAGGTATTAATGGCTGGAAGTTTAGAGCAAAAGCTTCAAGAGCTCATCGAGCCAATAGTCCAATCTTACGGTATGCAATTGTGGGGCTTGCGCTATCGCGTCGGTAGAAATACCGCTCACTTGCAGATCTTTGTTGAGGGCGAAAATGGCGTTGATGCAGACGCTTGTGGCGAGATCACTAACACTTTATCCCCATTGTTAGATACGGCAGATTTAATTGATCCTGCATATATTCTTGAAGTTTCATCTCCTGGCTTAGATCGCATCTTATTTACCAAAGAGCAGATGCAACAAAGCGTAGGTCAAGAGGTTAGCGTGTCATTAAAGATTGCCTCCGACGGAAGACGCAAAGTAGAAGGCAAGCTTCTAAATGTAAATGAAGATGGTTCATTTACTGTTTTAGATAAGACTGCCAAGAGCGAGTTTGTTATCGCGTTTGAAAATGTCTCATTAGCACGTATCGTTCCAGACTTTTCATCATTAATGTAAGAGAGATGCTGAGGCATCATCATAGAGGTTATACCACATGGGTAAGGAAATCATTCAGATTGCCGAGGCACTCTCCAATGAGAGAGCCATTCCAAAGGAGAAGATTTTCGAGGCTTTGGAAACTGCTTTGGCAACTGCTACTAAGAAAAAGTACACTGTTGATATCGATGTGCGTGTTGATATTGACCGCAAAGAGGGCAGCTACACCACTTTCCGTCGTTGGACTGTAGTGGATACTGATGGCCCATTGCCAAATCCAGTTCAGGAAATCTCATTAGCCGCTGCACGTGAGGAATATCCAAACATTGCAGAGGGTGACATTATTGAAGATGAGATTCCTTCTGTTACTTTCGATCGCATCACCATTCAAACTGCCAAGCAAGTTCTCTCTCAAAAGGTTAAAAATGCCGAGCGTGAGCAATTAATCGCCGAGCAGGTAGACAAGTTAGGTCACGTGGTTAATGCTATCGTTAAGCGTGTTAGCCGTGACTTCTTAGTCTTAGATTTAGGTAATGGTGCTGAGGGCTTATTACGCCGTGAGCACATGATCCCACACGAGACCTTTGGTCGTGGCGATCATATCCGTGCCTTATTAATCGATATCAAGACTGAAGGTAAGGGCCCACAATTAATTTGCTCCCGTACCGCTCCAGAGTTCTTAGCTGAGCTCTTTAGAATTGAAGTACCAGAAATTGGTGAGGATGTAATTGAGATTATGGGTGTAGCTCGTGATCCTGGTTCCCGCGCCAAGATTTCTGTACGCTCCAAGGACAAGCGTATTGACCCTCGTGGTGCTTGTATTGGTATGCGTGGTGCACGTGTTAATGCTGTCTCTGAGGAACTCTCTCGTGAGCGCATTGATGTGGTTTTATGGGACGAGAACCTTGCCCAATATGTAACCAATGCTATGGAGCCAGCTGAGGTTTCCCGTATTGTTATCAATGATGAAAAGCACAGCATTGATTTAGCCGTAGCTGATGATAATTTAGCTTTAGCTATTGGTCGCAATGGTCAGAACGTACGCTTAGCTTCTCAAGTTTTAGGCTGGTCTTTACAAGTCAAGGCTGAGAGCGAAATGGACAAGGAATTAGCAGCTGAGGCCGCTCAAATTGTTAAGTTCTTCGTTGAGAACTTAGATATTGATGAGGACTTTGCTCAGGTATTAGCTGATGCTGGCTTCCATACCTTAGAGGAAGTTGCTTATGTTCCTGCCGAAGAATTTTTAGAGATCGAAGGCTTAGATGAAGAGTTAGTTAAGGCCTTACAGGACAATGCCAAGAAGGCTATTGCAGCTCAGGAAGATAAGCTCAAGCAGCAAGGCGCTGCTGAGTTAATGCAAATCACTGGTTTAGAGACCGAGCTTGCTATGAAGTTAGTAGGCAAGGGAATTAAGACCTTAGAAGATTTAGCTGAGCAGGCTATCGATGATCTCTTAGATTTAGGTATCGATGAGCAGCGCGCTGGCGACATTATTATGGATGCTCGCAATTTAACTTGGTTTAAGGACGAAAATCAGGACAATACTGAGAACGCCACCCAGACTAGTGATGCAGCTCAACAGTAAGGAGGAAAGTAACACATGGTAGAAGAGACAAAGACTAATGAAGATAAGTCTTCACGCTTGTCTTTAAAGCGCCCTTCCCAACAAACTGTTAAAGTGCAGAACTCTTCTGGTAAGACCAAAGCTGTTCAAGTTGTGCACAAGAAGAAATTAAACTTCGACGCCAAGGCTGAGGCCGAGGCAGCAAAGGCTAAGGCAGAAGCTGAGGCAAGAGCTAAGGCAGAGGCTGAAGCAAAGGCTAAGGCAGAAGCTGAGGCAAAAGCCAAGGCAGAAGCCGAGGCAAAGGCAAAGGCAGAGGCAGAGGCAAAAGCCAAGGCCGAAGCAGAGGCAAAGGCTAAGAAGGCTGAGCAAGAGGCAAAAGCTAAGGCTGCTGCTGTTGCTAAAGCTAAAGAAAACCAAGAGAAAACTCGCGTGGAAGATGCAGAAACTGCCAAGTTAAAGCGTGCTCAAGAAGAAGAGCAGGCTCGTAAGTTACAAGCTGAAACTGTCCGTCAGGCAGAAGAGGCTCGTCGCTTAGCTGAGGAAAATGAAGAGCGTTGGGCTGCCGAAGAAGAAGAGCGTCGTCGCTTAAATGAGTCCGATGGCTTATCTAACGCTTCCGTTTACGTTCGTGAGGCTGAGGCCCGCCAAGAGCGTGAAGAAGAAAATCGTGGCCGCCATCGTGGCAACGATAGAAATAAGACAGTTACCAAGAAGCGTGAAGAGAATGAATCTCAGAGCTTTGGTAACAATCGCGCTCGCCCTGGTAAGAAGGTGCAAGGCCGTAATCAGCGTGGTAGCAATGGCGCTGCCAAGGCTAACCAGCAGCAGCACGGCTTCAATCGCCCTGTAGCTCCAGTATCTCGTGAAGTTGTCTTAGGTGAGACCATCACCGTAGCTGAGCTTGCTCAGAAGATGGCTGTCAAGAGCGCTGAGGTTATCAAGTGCTTAATGAAATTAGGCGAAATGGTAACCATTAACCAGGTAATTGACCAAGGTACCGCTCAGATCGTAGTTGAGGAAATGGGCCATAAGGCTGTTTTACGCAAGGAAAACGAGCTTGAGGAATCCTTACTTGCTGATCGTCAAAACGATGCTAAGGCATTACCGCGCGCCCCTGTAGTTACCATCATGGGTCACGTAGACCATGGTAAGACCTCCTTATTAGACTTCATTCGTAAGTCAAAGGTGGCCGCAGGTGAGGCCGGTGGTATTACTCAGCGTATCGGTGCTTATCACGTTGATACCCGTGGCTGTGGTATTACCTTCTTAGATACCCCAGGTCACGCCGCTTTTACTGCAATGCGTGCTCGTGGTGCTCAAGTTACCGATATCGTAGTTTTAGTCGTAGCTGCAGACGACGGTGTGATGCCTCAGACTTTAGAGGCTATCCAACACGCCAATGCCGCTAAGGTACCTTTAATTGTGGCCATCAATAAGATTGATAAGCCAGGTGCCGAACCTAATCGCGTGGTCAATGAGCTCATTCAGCATGGCGTTATTCCAGAGGCTATGGGTGGTGAGGTTCAGTTCGTTGAAGTATCTGCCAAGACTGGTCAGGGCGTTGATGAGTTATTAGAAGCCATCTTATTACAATCTGAGGTTTTAGAGCTTACCGCTGTTGCCGAAGGTTTAGCTGCTGGTGTAGTCATTGAGTCCCGCTTAGATAAGGGTCGTGGTCCAGTAGCCTCCGTTTTAGTACGTGAGGGTACCTTACATAAGGGTGATGTAGTACTGTGCGGTCTTGAGTACGGTCGTGTCCGTTCCTTACGTAATGAAAAGGGCCAGAACTTAAATGACGCAGGCCCATCTGTTCCAGTTGAGATTATCGGTCTTTCTGGTGTGCCTGATGCTGGTGACGAAGTTACTGTAGTACGTGACGAAAAGAAGGCTCGTGAAGTTGCCTTATTCCGTCAGGGCAAGTTCCGTGAGCTCAAGATTGCTAAGCAGCAAAAGGCTAAGCTTGAGAACATGTTCAAGGATAACCAAGCTTCTGAACTTAATGTGGTGCTCAAGGCCGATACACAAGGCTCTGTTGAGGCTATTTCCGATGCCCTCAATAAGTTGGCTACCGATGAGGTTAAGGTCAATATTATTGGTTCTGGCGTAGGTGGTATTACCGAAACTGATGCAACCTTAGCTACCGCTTCTTCTGCTATTATCGTAGGCTTCAACGTACGTGCCGATGCTCCTGCTCGTCGCGTTATTGAAACTGAAGGCGTAGACTTACACTACTACAGCGTTATTTATGACTTAATTGATGACGTCAAGAGCGCTATGTCTGGTATGCTCAAAGCTGAAGTTCAGCAGCGCATTATCGGTATGGCCAACGTACGTGAAGTATTCCGTCATCCTAAGTTCGGCTTCATCGCTGGCTGTATGGTTATCGAGGGCGTGGTTAAGCGCTCTGCTCCTATTCGTGTTTTACGTGATAACGTGGTTATTTACGAAGGCGAGCTCGACTCCTTACGTCGCTTCAAGGATGACGTCAGTGAGGTCAAGAACGGTAACGAGTGCGGTATCTGCGTGAAGAACTACCAAGACGTTCGTGTAGGCGATCAGATCGAAGTCTTCGAGAACGTGGAAGTTAAGCGTACCTTATAAAGACCTGCTCTTGCAAAGAGCATGGCACTAGGCTTCGCTTAGAGCTAAGCGCAGCTACTAATTATGGGAAAAGGCTTCACACTTAACTTAAGTATGGAGCTTTTTTCTTATCCATCCTTCACAAAAAGGCCAACGTAGGATTACGTGGGTCGTGGGAGAAACAGGTTTATGCCTAAAAGTTATGGTCGTAATGAGAGAATTGCTGCCTCCATCCGTCGTGAGGCCGCTCGTATTCTTTCTACCGAAATTAAAGATCCCCGTGTAAGCTTAGCTACTGTAACTGAGGTGAATGTAGCCCCAGATTTACGCAATGCTACTATATTTGTCTCTTTTATCGATGACGATGAGAGCAAAGTTAAAGAAGCTATGCAGGTTTTAGACAAGGCCTCTGGCTTTGTGCGCTCTACTATGGCATCTCGCCTCAAGATGCGCTATATGCCAAATATTAAGTTCGAGTTTGACAGCTTAGTAAAAGAGAGCATGAAGCTCGACGCCCTCATCGCTCAAGGCTTAGGCAAGAACGACGAGTTTTAGTCATTAGCGTTAAAATGCGCTTGATACCTCTTTTAAAGACCCCAAGGGCTAGCGCCTTTTGGGGTTTTTTAGTCGCTATAAAAGAGAGGAGGATATGTTGTATCTATGAAAAAAAGAAAAAAATAAAAGGCCAGAGCCTTGTTAAGTGTTTTCCTTATTGATGGCGGATGGAGTGAGATTCGAACTCACGGAGGACGTCAATCCTCGACGGTTTTCAAGACCGTTGCATTCAACCGCTCTGCCATCCATCCGCATCAGTTTGTGCGCACATTATACCGACTTTTACTCATGATGCAAGCCTTTTTGTGCAAGTCGCCCGTTAGGGCGCCTTAAAATAGTTAATGGTCGATGGGTTTGTCTTGGCTATTATGGGGCGTGATTTGGTGAAATTTGCAGATTTTTGGAGTGATAGCTGTCACATAATGACAAAAGTTGTGCGCTATTTTTGACAGGTAATTTTAAAGAGTTTTAGTGACAAAAGTGACTATTTTGTCTCTAAAATAGAAAAGTGTCTAAGAGTAAAAGGCTTAAAATTGGCGTTTTTCTAGTAAGGAGTTAAAAAATTAGGGAAAATTATGAGGCAAAATTTACTAAAAAATAGCGCACAAAATGAGTGCTGTATCTTCCTATTATGGTGCTAAAAAAACAAATTTATGTGACTTTGAGCGATTTTTATTGCTCGAATTAGATCGGGCGCGTAAATTATCACCATCAACTTCAATCTGGCAATTGTTATTAGGAGATAATCCATGTCTTATTCCCAGCAGGTTTTTGAAGAGCTCTCTGCTCGCTATGCTTACCAACCAGAGTTCTTACAGGCTGTTCAAGAAGTTTTAGGTACCTTACAGCCAGCTTTAGATAAGAATCCTGCTTATCAAAAGAATAAGATCTTAGAGCGCATCACTGAGCCTGAGCGTGTTATCCACTTCTTAGTGCAGTGGGTAGACGACAAGGGTGAGGTTCAAGTTAACCGTGGCTACCGTGTGCAGTTCAACTCTGCTATCGGCCCTTACAAGGGAGGCTTACGCTTCCATCCAACCGTAAATGAGGGTGTCTTAAAGTTCTTAGGCTTCGAGCAGATCTTCAAGAACTCCTTAACTGGCACTCCAATTGGCGGTGCCAAGGGTGGCTCTGACTTTGATCCAAAGGGCAAGTCTGACAATGAAATCATGCGCTTCTGCCAGGCCTTTATGGTCCAGCTTTACCGCTATATCGGTGCTACTGTGGACGTTCCTGCTGGTGATATTGGTGTAGGTGGTCGTGAGATTGGCTACTTATACGGTGCTTATAAGCGTCTTACTACCTCTTATGAGGGTGTATTAACTGGTAAGGGCTTAAATTACGGTGGTTCTTTAGCTCGTACTGAAGCTACTGGTTATGGTACCGTCTACTTTGCTCAAGAGATGTTAAAGGATCGTGGTGATTCTTTAGAAGGCAAGCGTTGTGCCGTATCGGGTGCTGGTAATGTGGCCATCTACTGCTGTGAAAAGTTAATTCAGGTAGGTGCCAAGCCTGTGACCGTTTCTGATTCTCGTGGTGCTATTTATGATGAGAATGGCATTAATATTGAAATCTTAAAGCAGGTCAAGGAAGTCGAGCGTGCCTCTTTAACTCGCTATGCTGAGTTAGTTCCTAGCGCCAAGTATGTTCCTGTAAGCGAGTATCCAGAGGGCAAGCACTTTGTATGGACTGTTCCATGTGATGCTGCTTTCCCTTGTGCTACCCAAAACGAGCTTTTCTTAGAAGATGCCAAGACCTTACTTGCCAATGGCTGTAAGTGTGTAGCCGAAGGCGCTAACATGCCATCTACCATTGATGCTATCAATGCTTTCTTAGCTGCCAAGATTGCTTATGGTCCTGCCAAGGCCGCCAACGCAGGTGGTGTAGCTACCTCTCAATTAGAGATGGAGCAAAACGCCTCTATGTGTGCTTGGAGCTTTGAGAAGGTTGATTCCAAGTTACATGACATCATGGTAAATATCTACGCTAATGCTGCCCATACCGCTCGTGAGTTCGGTCAAGAAGGCAACTTAGTATTAGGCGCTAATATCGCAGGCTTCCGCAAGGTAGCTGACGCTATGATTGCCCAAGGTGTTATCTAAGTAAATAGTTAATGCATGACAGGCACCAAAGCATAAGTCCTTTAAGTGCCTGCACGTCAAAGATTGAAGCTGAGCTCTAGTTCTCTTTGCCCTGAGAACTAGGGCTCTTAGCTTTTCTAGCCCCCATCTTTTTCTCTCTCCTCTCTAGCTTGAGCATTGTGCTTAAGTGACTCTTGCCTTTCTTTTACCCCATAACTTTCAAGATACTTGTCAGTATTAGTTAAATAGATTTAAATAAATCGATACATTGAGGCTTAAAAGTCACAGTCAGTCTGGTTAGATAAACTAAGCTTAAGTAAGCGTTTTTTAAGTTAAAGATAGAGGAGTGAAATATAAGGAGCTATGTTTGAGCTATGGACAGAGATAATTTATGATAAATAAGGGAATAGCGTTTGTAGGTTAGTTTGAATTTGACTTATACAACAAGCTACAAAAGCACGCTTTTTCATAAGTTTAGATTATCAATAAGCTTTTTAGTTAAGGCTATTTAGCCTAGCTCTCAATTTTGAACTTTGGGCTATAGCTAAAAAAATTTTTTGTGATATAAGTAGGTGACTGAATTGCCAGATCATGCTGGTAATTAAATCAAACAATGTCAGGTTTAAAAATAAGGAGTTAGCGCGCCATGCATATGGGGTGTCCTTTCCTTTAGATAATCAAGCAAGGCTTAGCCTTTTAAACAAGACAAAACAAGCTTGTAAGGCTTTTAGGTGGCCTACAAGTTCTGATTTTAAAGTAGGTAGAGCACATTTCAGCTCACATTCAAACAAAGTTGTAACAGGAGTTAGCTTATTAGTTTGCTTTGCTAAAAGTTTTCTTCATTGAGTCCTATTTTTGAGGACCTAACAGAATTTTCCTTTGCATGCTTATAGTGCTCAATGTGTGTGTAGCACTAATTGCTGGAATATTGGCTTTTAATTGCTTTTTGTGTCAAGCAATTGAAGTTTTGGCATTAAATGCTTCTTGATTCACTAACAACATTCGCTATAGAGCTTTGATAGAGAGCTGATTTTTGGAAATTGTGCTATGAATTGGTATTTTAAACTTCCGATTAAAGTTAAACTTTTATTAAGCTTTGGTACTTTAATTATTTTCACCTTGTTGATTACGGCCTCTGCCGTCATCTCGATGAAAGGGTCGCAAAATGCTGCATCTTATGTGCACTGGACTTTAGAGGAGCGTTATCAACGAATCAACCGCGTCTCTGAGGCTGCTCGTAAGCTCCAAAATGCTATCTTTATCTACTCTAGTACCCATGCCTTTAATGTGCGCGCTGTACCTTTAAGCGAAGTACAAGGTATGGCCTCTAATTTCCGTCGCTATGCCGAGGAATTAGTGCCTGGTAATTTCCCTAAGCAAATTGGTGAAATCAAATCAGGTGCCAATCAAGTTCTCAATATCTTTGAGGACAAGATTATTCCTTTGGTTAATGCCCAAGATTCACGTGAGGCCTTACGTATCTATGCCGAAGAGATTATTCCTACCTTTGGTTCCATGTTTGCTAACTTTAATTATGTAAGTAACAACATGATTAAAGAGGTCTTCCATGAGATGGATAACATCTCAGATGTGAAGCCTATGTATGTGGTCTTAGCCATTGGCTTAGGCGCTATTATCTTCTCCTTGATTATTGCCGCCCTGACCTCTTCTTATATTAAGGGCGCCTTATTCAATGCTATTACCAATTTAGAGATTATTGAAAAGAAGGATCTCTCCAAGCCTTGTGAGAACCCATATTTTGATGAGTTCGGTGCTATGACCTCTTCTTTAGAGGCCTTGCGTCTTAAGCTCGTTGCTATCATTACCAATGTTATGAAGTTAGCTGAGAATTTAACTAATGAAATGCAGCATGCTAGCGAGCTAACTGACCGTTTAGAGGAAAATGCTTCTACTACTGAGACTAGAACTATTACCGTAGCTGCCGCTGCTAATCAAATGGTTTCTACCACTCAAGAAATTGCCCGCAACTGTGATACTGCCGCTAATATTGCACAGAGCTCTGCTGATAAGACCAATGAAGGCACCATCAAGGCCAAAGAATCCATTAGCGCTATTTACGAGCAATCTGAGCAAATTAAGGCCAATGGTGAGCAAATTGAGGCCATGGTAGAGCAGTCCCGTAGTATTAATAGCATTGTAAATACCATTGATGAAATTGCAGCTCAAACTAACTTGCTGGCCTTAAATGCTGCTATTGAGGCAGCTCGTGCAGGTGAGGCTGGTCGTGGTTTTGCTGTGGTAGCTGACGAGGTGCGTGCCTTAGCTAGCCGTACTAGTTCTTCTACTAGTGAAATTACCGATAAGGTTGAGCGCATGGTCTGTGTAGCCAATGCGGCTAATGAGTCCATGGGTAAGTCCGTAAGTGGTATTACTTCTTTAGCAGATAATACCTCAGTCCTTGATCATGTTTTAACTGATGTGCTCAATCATGTCCAAGACGTCAATGCCCAGATCTCCCAAATTGCAGCTGCTGCCGAAGAGCAGTCTACAGCCAGCAATGAGATTTCCTCTAGCATGCAAGAGCTTACCAATAGCACCCGTGATGTGGCCTTGATTGCTGAAGAGACCAGCGCTGTGGTCAATAACTCCTTTGCCCAAATTGAAAAGCTCAATGCTTATATCAAGGAGTTCAAGCTCTAAGAGCTAAAACTCTTAGCTGTTAGGTAAGGGCAGCTACGATAGATTTCAAAACTTTCACCTAAAGCAAGAAGCTCGCTGTGCCAAAAAGCGGGCTTCTTTTTTGTCTAGCTATAAAAAAAACTGCCTTGAGAGCAGGTTTTTTTACTTGGCTGTCCCTACATAATTGAGGGCTGGA
>Lana_p2__coassemble_492_pt1 | contig 24437 bp, 11 predicted proteins | sample Lana_p2__metabat2_low_PE_029 | metagenome-assembled genome bin Lana_p2
CTTCTCCATAAGTGTGCTTTCTCTCGCTTCCAATAAGCTGAGGTACAGGGTTGCCCTCAATGCAAATATTGACGAAAACGCGCTTCCTGCCTCTAATGATCTTAGTCACCAACGCTACAATTTTTAAAAGACTGCCCTAGCTTAATTAAAGCTAAGGCACTGATCTTGGAGCTAGCTAGGACTTTGTAGCTTTGGTTTAGGCTATTGTGCTCTAAGGCCATAAAGAGCTTTAGGTGCTCTTGCTCTTGCTCTTGCTCTAAAAGAGGAGTAAGTACTAGATGAGCTTCTAGGTCATCTTGCATTACTTGCAAGATTTCCTCTGTACTCCACTGAGCAATGAAATTGGCATTGCCATAGAAGGCAGGCTCATGATGAGAGGTGCGCGCTGCGCTTGGAGCAGCCATTTCACTCTTAGAGCATGGAGTGCTTGGGAAATTAGGAGAGCACTGAGTGCTTTGAGAATTAAGGGAGCACTCAGGGCTCGTTTTTAGACAGGTATGAAGCTGGGCCTTTGGGTTCATTACGCGGCGTATCCTCAATCTTTGGTTTTGGGTCGCTAGTATAATAGAGGCTTTGGATTTTTTAAGTTGTAGCTTTCTATGTTTTCACTAAGCCAAGCCTGCTAGCATGAGGCTAACTGGACATTTATTTTCAAGAGATACTGTTATGCTTGCTTCTTTAATGCACCAAAAGCTCTTTGTGCAAATTATGCGCTTTGCCGTGGTTGGCGGTATTGCCTTTGTGATTGACTTTGGTCTCTTACTCTTCTTAACTGAGTATGTAGGCTTAAATTATCTGCTCTCAGCTACCATTTCCTTTATTGTCTCTGTCATCGTCAATTATCTATTGAGTATTGCTTGGGTCTTTACTGCTGCCAAAGGGCAGCCAAAGAGCAAAACCAAAAGCGCTATTCAAATTATCTTATTCTTTATCCTCTCTACCTGCGGCTTGTTTATCAATAATGGCATTATGTGGTTTAGCGTGGAGATCTTGTCCATTAGCTATATCATTGGCAAGTTAGTCGCTACTTTTGTGGTCATGGTCTTTAATTTCATCACCCGTAAGATCTTATTAGAAGGCAAGAGAGCACCAGTGCCAAGTGCTTAAGTGCAGCGACGCTGGTCAAAGCTCACAAATCTTGGTACTTAGAGTGCTCTTTGTGCGAATTTGCTAGCAATTCAAGATTTTTTATTAAGCACTTGTTAATAATCTGAGCTATCCTAAAAGGTGACTTTTTGTAAACAGCATGTGCGACTAGCGCTCTGCCTTAGAGAGCTGGTCGAGGCTTAATTAGGGTTTTGTGGATCTTTGAACCAAGCAAATCAAGGGGAGCATGAGTAAATGCGCTGGTTGTATTTGGCTATTTTCCTACTGGTCAATATCGTTTTCTTTATCATTTTGTATTTAATGGGAGTAGGCTTAGCTGCCCATATTATTTTACAAGTCATTGTGTTTGTAGCTTGTGGCATTGTTGCTACCTTGATTCATAAGTACAAAACCACGCGCTTTGCTATTCCTAGCCCTCAAGAGTTAGTAGGCTTTAGAAAGCAGTACAACAATACTGATTTTTTTGATTTGACCAATGAGAAAGGGGGCTTAGACTTTAGCTCTGCTTTTACCTCTAACGAAGTTCATCCTATCCAATGCTTTGACCACATCAGCGCTATCTTGATGTACTCCAATCGTTCTGCTAGTTTTAATCCTAATCAGATTTGTATGATTAGCGCTAGCTGGGCTACCACCATGTTAAAGGGCTGCCAAGTCAATAATTACCCTCATATCCACGATCGCTATAAGCACGATATGAGCCGCAATTTATGCGTCGGTGCCAGTTACAATGGCATTTATCGCGCCTTGCAGCATGATTACAAACCTACCGATGATGTCCAATGGATTATTGATAATCCTGGTGTGGAGCGCTACATTTTAAGCACCTTAGATTACTTTAGACACAATCCAGCTTTATTCTTGCGCTCTACTGAGCATACCCTCACTACCTTAGATAAGCTCCACAAATACCTAAAGCAAAAGATTAGCTAAGCTCTCGTAGTTCGATATTAAATCTCGAGCGCAAGGCGCTCTTCTCTTTAACTAAAGCGGGCCTCCTACCCGCTTTAATTATTTTAGGCCCCCATTGGGGTCTGGCCCCTTGGGAGCAGGTGAGGCTCAAATGCTGTATGCTTGCTTAGTGAGCTTGCATATTTTAAGACTCCATATTTGATGGGCGCGCTGCTGCGTCAGCCCCTTAAGCTTAGGAGATCATATTATGAGGTGCGTTCTTTACAAGTTCAGTATTATTAAAAACCATATTGTGAGCGCTGGGCTTGCAGAGCTTAAGAGGCAGGCTCTTCTTTGAGATGCGCCTTGGGCGCAAGGATTGCTCACCCTGCTAAGAGTAGAGATGCGAGCGTAGGCAGGCTTTTACATGTGTATAGGCGGGGACTTTGGCACTAGCGATGCTCATATTGTACAATTAGATACATAGTAATATGCAAGCTAAGGGAGTTTGGCTTAGCTACTTATCAAGTATCAGTCCTAGCTTTCCACTAGCTATAATGATTTTCTAGATTGAGTCTTAGTTTAGGGCGCGCGCTCTAAAGGGATCTGAGGAGAGTGTATGGCTCTAGAGCAATATGATAACAGCAACAGAGCAAGTGATTTGCTCTTTCCTACTCCGTCCTCTGTTGAGGCTCAGCCTCACGAAGTTACAGCTCACATATATTGTGCCTCCCAGAGTGAAGCTGCTGACTTTAGAGCTCCTAGTGTCGCGGATACTGGTAACTTGGGAGCAGCGCAAGGCGCGTTGGTCGATGAGACTGTAGAGCCAGAGCGCAAGGCTCATATGCTCTCGCGTTTGTTATTTGGTAAGGCCAGTTATGAGCTCATCAAGCATTATGTAGAGTTCAATGCTAATGAGAGTGCGGTGCAGGAGCGTTTGGAGTTAAGTGAGCAAGATGTAGAGTTTTATGTGCCTGCCTTAGGTCAATTTAATAGCACGGCTCCTTCGGTACGCTTGGCTTTAAATGCTACGGCCTTATGGCACCAGCGCTTAGCTCTATCAGACTCAAGCTACGGATCTGCTAAGGCCTTTAGCGCTGTAGATGACTATTACTTAGCTCAAGTTCTCTATAGCGCCCATAATGTGTCTTTAGCACCAGCTACCCAAGAGCAATTATTTGAGCTTAAGTCTGTAGCGCCTGATTATGCGCTTGCTTATCAGGTCTATGGTAAGTGGCAGGCTTACTCTTTAGGTAAGGACAGCGCCTTGCATGCTCTGCCTAATTTGTATATGCCCTCTAAAAGTAGCAAGGATGGTAGCTTTGCGCTAGGTTTAGGGATTATCTTGGCACAACCTTTAGGGGAGCTAAGTGATTTATTGCACCCTTATGCAAGTGTCCACAGCGCAGAGGACTTATTGGCTCGTTATGCCAAGGGCGCTAATGTGCACGACTCTAGATCTAGAAGTGAGCTTGGCTTGCCTTTAAATATCAGGCTAATTAGTGAGCAGGTCTCTTATGTAGATGATGAAGGTAAGCTTAGTACCAACTTTGCCTCTGTAGGCGAGCCCTTAGTGCCAGGCACGAAACGCCTTTTAGATCAAGCTAGTATTTGCAGGACCGTAATACCCGAGCCTTTGTCTGGGTGCTTGATGGCTAATTCTTGTAGACTAAATGCAGCTAATCCTAATAGCTTAGAGTGCTTGCTTACCAGCGCGCAAGAGGTAGGAGCGTGTGGCCCATTAGGCTGTGCTCAGGACTTGCCTTTGCGTGGTCACTTTAACTTACCAGATCGTAGTTATAAGGAGCCTGCTTGTTCTAGCGTCTATAGGCCTTGCTTTGTGCATGAGTATGTCGATTTAGAGCATTATCCTGTGCAGTGTTTATGGGGCTCTTATCAGGCCTTTATGCTCTATGCTTATTTAGGCCCGCTTTTAAGCGCGCAAGATCTGGTTTTCAAAGATGTAGCCATTGGCAATAAGATAGTGCCTTTAATGGTGCTAAGCCCTAAAGGAAAGCTCTTTGTCTGCCAATTATGCTCTGAAACTAACAAAGTTTTACTAGACTCTAATTTAAAGGATCGCAATTTATTGGCTCAAATTGAGCGCTTGAAGAGCCGCGCACAGGCCTTAAGTGATTATTTAAGTGAGCGTTTAGCAGGCGAGTTTAATGTCGAGCCACTTTTGATCTTAGATGATAGTTCAGTCTTTAAAGGCACTGCTTTCCTTACAAGTGAGCTTAAAAAATTAAGTGACCAGAAAGCAGAGTATCTGTGTAAGCTTCAGGGGCTTGAGACTGCTGATACCTTGGCTAAAAGCCTCAGTGCCGCCGAGCGTGAGTTCTATCAGCCCTATCTGTTTAATCAAACTATGGTGGGCCCTTTAAAGAAGCGCGCTCAGCAGTGCATTGCGGCCTTAGAGTATGAGTATTTAGCTGCCCAGTTTAGCTTATATGACTCCATAATCACTTCTAGTGTTCACCAGTGCCATTTCCTCTATGTAGATGACAGGGTGACTCGTGATTTAAGAGGCAGCCTAGATGGCATGTCTTTGTATAGCACCTATCTTAACTTAGAGGCTCCTAAAGGGAGCTTAAATTTAAAAACCTCAGTTCCTGAGCCTTGCGATGATGTTGCTAAGGACAATAGTCTAGGTGGCCGTAAGGCTAGGGTACAAGAACAGTCCAAGTCAGCAGTGCGCGCCTCCAGTCGCATGGCTTTCTTAAAGCGTCTTCAAGGCCACGTCAAAGACCCCGACCCTAAGATTAGCGCTGCCCTTGATAAAGCAGCTGCTCATGCAAGTAGGGAGGCAGGTAAGTTTAAGGCCTCGCAAGAGGCACTTTCTGAGAGTGCTTTGCTCTTGGCTACTTGGGGTGAGGATGGATCCTTGATACGTGCTTCCAAAGATAATGAGCAAATTCGCCTCTCAGCTGAGCATACTCGTCACTATTATGTACGCCCGTGTGAGAGTGAGGACTATTCCTGTCTGCCTGTAGCAGGTGATGCTGCCTTGGATAAAGAACTGCGCGAGCCTTATTTACTGATGGCGCCTTTAGAGTTTGATTTTAGTAAGGCACGCCCTTACAAGACCTTAACTTTAGAGGACGATCAGGCAGTTAATTTAGCTACTTTAGGGCTTAATATTAATGGTAATGAGCAACGTCCTGTAACTGACAGTCAATTATCTGCTTTAAGGGGAGCTTTGGAGAGTTTGCCAAGTAATTGCAAGCCTGTGGCAGGCTTAAGCTTGATTGTGTTGCCACGCAAGCTCTATGCTCAATACGCTTTAGATTATGCACGTGATCAAGTGCGCCTTAATTACCACAAGCTCTTACGCTCCATTAGTGAGCGCAGCCAAGCTGAGCTGCAAAGCATGAGCCTAGCGCACGAGCAGGCCCAGTATTTATTACAGCGCTCGCAGGACTTTATTAACTATATTAGTCCCTATGAGTTAGTCTCTAGGGCCTATAAGCAAGCACAAGCGCTCTTACTTCAAGAGCAGCATAATGGACAAATAGCTAAGCTCTGCTCTGAGCAATTACTAGCCTTAGGCAAAAACAAGCTCAATAGCTGGAGCTTAAAAGAGAGCTTGGCGCGCTCTTTAGAGCAACAAGAGCACTTTGAGCGTACTTACAGTATTGATGAGCGTTTACTCAAAGCCGCTTCCCAAGAGCCCGAGCTTACCTATAACCAAGATAAATGGGAGCAGCGCAAGGATTTAGTAGGCATTGATATCTTAAATTACAAATATCTCTATAAGAGCGATAACGACTTTTTCCCTCATATGAGCTATCAAGAACTCTATGAGCAGGAAATGAGCTACTTAAAGCCTCAAGCGAGCTATCAAAAGTCCATTATCTCAGCTAAAAAGCACAATGCCATTGAGACCTTTAAGTCAGCTAAGTCCTTGGCAAAGCGCGGACGCAACAAGCAAGGCTCATAGCCCTATAGGCATAGGGCTTGGCGGTGAACAGCGCTTGTGTAATGTTTTTGTTTGGTAGTAGTGTTTTCACTTACTAAGGATGTAGTTGCATGAAAACTCAAAAGTCTAGGGGTACGCCTACCACTGCCCTCAAAATAGCTTCCCACCAGCTATCAGATGGCAAGACCATTGCTCTTGGCTCTTTAGCACAAGCAAAAGGCCATGCTAAGCTACCAGACTACCCTAGTGCAGAATGTGAGAGCTTGCACCCTGATGGTATCTGCCATGACTCTACAGAGGCTGCCTCTGTAGCAGACGATGACAATCTAGAGTACTTAGAGCCTCGCAAGGGGCGCACCATGAGTGTGGCAGCTCGTATGTCTTTTTTGGTCAATCGTGCCCACGGTACTAATAGCCGCGAGTATGCTATTTGCTCTGAGCACCAGACTCAAAAGCCACTCTTAGAGCGTTCTTTGCAGCTGGTGACTTTAAATGCTGAGCAAGTAGAAATAGTTACTTCCACTCAGCCCTTTTTAGTAGTCGATTGCCTGCTCAATAGCGATATTACCCATTTGGTAGTAGAGCGTGCTGTATATTTATATACCAAGTTAAAGCAGGAGCGTCAGGCTCTCAAAGCACATCATGTTGAAGGGGCGCCATGTAAAGAGCGGGTGCGTGTGTATTTGTGGCAGAGTATCAGTCACAAGCGCCATGAGTACTTAAGGGCCTTGCAAGAGCATATTGCTAATATTTGCTTAGCTGACTTTACTATTGGTGATGAAAGTAATCTCAAGGAAGATATCAAGAGCTTTGATATTGTCATCATTGATGATGTCCAAGCTGTTTCACAATACGATCTCTACGAATTTACTACTCATTGCAATTGTCGCTTTTGTACTTTATTTGTCGATGGTACGCGTCTGAGCAGCATTTTAAATCGTCGCTATGCGCAGCCTTGCGAAGAGCTCTTAGCGCGCGCTTATTTGCCTTTGTACTCAGATCTAGAGCTCCAAGTGCTCTCCTATGCCAAGGCGCGTAGCCAAGTAGAAAGTTTGCCTAATGAGAACTTGCTTGATGATGCTGTGCATTATTTGGAGTGCTATTTTGCCCCTGAGCAAGTAACCGAGCTTATCAATAGCTTTAAGGGCCAATTAGAGCAGCGCTTTGATAAGCGTCTGCGCTATCGCAATTACATGGTGCGCTTGTATAACGAGCAAGTAGCTAAATTGCTCAATCCCAAGACCTCTTATGTAGCACTCCAAGAGAGCTATCGTCAAGCCTTAAACTGGAGCTTATTTCCGCAAAGCGTCCTGCAAGAGCGGATTAGCGAAAATGGTCATTTAATCTTTAGTTCCAATTTTGATTTAAGTGCCCCACAAGCTGCCATGGCTTATTTAAGCGCTTGGCGTGAGGCTAATTTACAAAAGCAATTTAATTTCCTTTCAGCTCACTTTACCAGCCCTTTAAGTGCTCCTATCAAGAACTCCCTAGAGGCCATTGCCCATAGCTGGACCCCTGAGGGCATCTTTACGTACTTAGACCCTGAAAGTGTTGCTTGCATCCCAAGCCAGCGCAGCGCTTTAGAGGCCTTGACTCAGGCCATCCCTGATTTTATGGACTCTATCTTAAGCCCCGCTCTAGCAGAGGAAGCTAAAGAAAACCAGTTTAAGCATAGTTGTCACAAGAGCACTGCTAATAAGTCTAAGACACCCGCTAAGCTCGATGGGGAGGACTGCTTTGAGACAGGAGGGAGGAGCGCAGTTATCAAGGCTAAGCACTCTAAAAGAGGGCAGGTACCTTTATACAACCCTATGAGTACCGAGCAGATGTTTAAGCATAGTGGTACTTTGCAGCACCAAGAGCAAGACTTTGGTAGTGCATGGGGACAGGTCGATGAGCCCTATGGTGCTCACCAAGGCGCGCCTTTATCGTGCTTAGAGGAGCTAGATGCCTATGATTTTGAGCTAGGACAAGGTAGTTCATGCTATGAGGACAGTGCTAGTACTTTCAAGGCTAAGGGCCAGAAGCGAGGGCATGACTTAAGTCTTTTACAGGCTATGGGCTTTGCAGAGCGTGACCCTTATAGTATGGATCATGGTCAGGGCACTATGCCTGATTTAGTCATGCTCTGTGCGCTCCATCGTGAGCTTAATGTGCCGCTTTTTAAGTCTTTTGCCTTGGCTTATAGTTCGATGCAAGTGTACTTAAATCGTCGTCAGGGCTTTGTAATTGATGAGAGTGTGCCTGCAGGCTTTAAGCACTATCGCCGTAGCCATGACTTTATGCGCTATACCTTACACTTTGAAAAAGTCTGGCATGAGTGCTATCTAAGCTTAGTTGCCCAGCGTCAAGAGCGTGCTCAGGCCTTGATTGCGGTTCGCTTGCTCTCTTTAAACTACCAAAGTGCACCTTTAATCTTAAGTGCACTAAGTAAGTTTACTGCCACTTGGTGTAACAAGCATAATCTCTCCTCACGTCTTCCTGTTGATAATGAAGAAAGCCAATTTCAAATTATCGACCAGAATTTGCGCACCCGTATTTTAACTCTTTGCACTTTTCAAATATCTAAGCTTGAGCCTAAGCTTCAGGCTCTAAAGGGCGCATGTCACTTACATCAAGGCCAGGATGCTTATGCAGCTAAGCTTATGGAGTGCTCTCAAGAATTAGCCTCATGCTATAAGTTAAAAGAGCTGGCTTTAAGCTTCAACCCCTTAAGCTCCTTTGATAGCAATAAGCTCAAGGCTTTAGCCCTGATGCTAGGGGCTAACTGGCGCCATTGTCCTTCACAGCCTGTCATGGTAGGGAGGGTTTTACAAGAGCTCTCGCGTGACTTAATGCGCTATTTTTTAGAGCGTGGTATGAGCATGGGAGAGCTAGGTAGCTTAATTTCCTTAGAGCAATTGCAAAATAGTGTGCTTACCGAGCAAGTAATTTTAAGCTCCAATTTAGGTAGCTCTTTATCTATGCCAGCGCTACGGGAGGGCTTAAGCTTTGATAAGCTCAATAGTCCTCAAGAGCTCTTAGAGGCTGCCCCAGACTCTGGCAAATATGTCTATGTAGGCAAGGGTATTACCTCCCTTACTAATCTCAATAGTAGACCAAGTATCCATCGCTCTTTAGCTGACTTTGCTCATGATGCCAAGACTTTAAGTGAGCTTGTAGCTCCTAGGAATAACAAGCAGCCGAGCGTATCTGTAGATGGCTCCTTAGAGGCATTAGCCCCAGCTGTTACTACAGCCACGAGTGATCTCCTTGATGATATCTCACAAGAGAGTAACGCTACCAAGGCCCAAGTGCAGATGCTAGAGCTACTTATGCAGGAGCGCTTGCATAATATTTGGCAGCATGCCCATTATGTGCGTATGCAGCCCTCAGTGCTAAGCCGTCCTCTTGGTAATGATTTAGGCCAAGGCTCTTTAGCTTTGGTGCAATATGCCAAGGGCTTGCAAGGGCTTGCGTCTTATAAGTTGGAGCACACTTGCTCGTATAGCTATCAAGTAAGTGTGCCTTACTATGCTTATGCCGCCTTAGATGCCTTTGAGCATAGTGTGGTACGCCTCTATCGTCAGGCTTATAACTATGGGCATATCTTTAGCTCGATTAAATTACCTAGCAAGCTTACAGGCAGTGTAGAGCAAGAAATGGTCTTGCAAGATGCCGACTTTGCCCGTCGTATGGGAATTAATTACGATTATCTCCCTTGGTTTACTTCCTTAACCGTCCCAGATAAGCTTAAGTGCTCCCCTTTAGCTTTAAGCATGCATGGAGAGCAGTTGTTTGAGGTGGAAGGCTATAGCAATTATGGGCAGGCCTTGGCTTGTTATCACCTCTCTTTACAAGATGCTTACTCAACTCAGGGGCAATATGTAAATAGCCTTTGCAAGGCTATCCTTGCCCCAGAGCCTGCGTTGGCGCACTATGCTCTTGTGCAATGGAATTTAGAAGGCCCGCACTTTAATCAGAACTTTGAACTATCTTTAGTTCCTGAGATCTCCTGTGTCAATGGTGCTTGGGCATTTGCGCAAGATGAGGCTGTATCTGGTAAGGGCACGCCCTTAGGACAGAGAGGGCAAGGAGCGCTAGGTACAACTGTGCTTAAGACAGATTTAGGTGAACAAATTGCCTTGCATATGGGCGATGCACGCTTGAGCTTGCTCAATGCTTATGCTGACAAGGCCAGCTCCTTTTTAGGCTTTTATGATTATTGTCAGAGCCAGTTCTATGGCTGTCGTGGCTTTTGTGCGCCTTTTGCTGACTATGGTATTTCCACGCGTGAGCTCATGCTTTTAGATAAGCGTGCCAAGCATGAGGTACATTGGCCGCGCTCTTATCAAGGCCTTGCTATCTTAAATACTCCTACCCTCTCTCAAGGTCTTATGCAACCTAAGAGCTGGCTTAGTCTGTGTAAGAGCCATGATGGTGACTTACGTAATTATGACTTACTCTTAAAGCTCCGTTACGGCCATTATGATAAGTTATTCCAAGCTGCCCAAGAATCAGGTGCAGATATGTCCTTAGAGTGCGAGCATCAAGGAGTAGCCTCTGTAGCAAGCCAGGAAAGTTCTAAAGAGCAAGTGCAAGAGCATGGCGCCGTGCGCAAGGGCAAACGCCGTGGCACTTTAGAGGCAGGGAAGATGGATGCTCTTGCCGCTATGGCGCCAGATAGTACTCTCACTTATGGACCATTAGCTGTAGCTGGTGTAACTGTTGACAGTAGGCAGGAGCTGCCACATCTGTTAGGGTTAGGCCCTAAGAGCAATTACTTACACAAGCTCGATAGCCGTCGTAGCGATATTAAAGGTAATTTATGGCATAGCGATTTAGAGGAAATGAGTGCTTATAACTATGGTCAAGAGCACTTAACTTGGCTCTCTCCTTTAATGCAGGCCAATGAGAGCTTGTGCTATTACGCCAGATTGTCTTTAGGCTATAACTTATTAGTAAGCTCTGAGGATTTGGTAACTGAAGTAAATTCAGACAAGGCTAAGCGCGCCAAGCTCAAACTCCAAGCCCTGCCATATAACTTAGAGATGGTACCAGCCTCAAGTGCCTTGCGCACCCGTAGCTTGCAAGCTTTGCCATATGTTAAAGATGCCCATTTAGACAATTTAAGTGATGAGCTTCTCTCTAAGCTTGAGAGTGATAAGACCAGCGAGAATTATATCCAGCGCTTAACTAGCGAGGTCAAAAAGCATCATCAGCAAGGTCGCAAGCTCAAAGAGCGTCGCTCTAACCTAGAGTTTAACTGGGATTATGAATTAGGTTCTGCCCCTAAGAACCTCTCTGAGAGCTACGACCTCTTTAAAGTTAGTGGTGAGGGGGATTTCCACTCAGCTGATATCTTTGCCGCGCCACAAGAGCAAAACTCCAATTTGAATTGCATTGCTAAAGCAGAGGATGCCCCATGCTATGAGCCAAGCAGTGCTGCTACTAATGCCACCTCGTATAGCGTTGATCTTCCTGATGAGGGGGCCTTAGCAAGTTCTCATGAGCAAGCTTTACACGAGCTCAATCAGTCACCAGATTTAGATGACTTCACAAGTGCTGATGCTTTCTTTACTGACAGTGTAGATACTATCTTAGGCAATGAGGAGGCTATGGAGTGCGCTGACATAGCAGCAAGCCGTGGTGATTTCTCCTGCTCCAAGACTAAAGATACTGAAGATTTCTTTGCCTTACCTGACTTTGATGAGGAAAAACATCACGAGCAAGCCTTAGAGATAGGTAAGAGCAATGCTGCTAGCATTAGTGTGCCTGTACAGTTTAAACAGCCAAGTGAGCTCTTAGCCTCTAGTATCTCCAATGTCGATCCTAATGTGCTTTTTCCTATAGCTGCTAGCCAAGAAAGTCAGTCCTTAGAGCCTAATTATCCAGATTTTGATGCTCTTGAACATAATGCTCTTGAGCATCATGCTCTAAGTAAGAGTCTGCCTAAGGTAGAGGATTATGATATTTTGGGTATGGAGCGTGAGGGTAAGCTAGATGAGAGCCAGTCTCGTGCCCATCACATGCAGGATGTCACTGTCCTGAAGTCAGGATTTACGCCTGTAGAGAGTAATGCACTAAGCTCTAAAGCAAAGAGCCAGGCGGCGCTGTCTTTACAGGCTTATCAAGACCTAAGTGCATCTGACTCTGAGTACCAGCAGGCGCTAGCGCTAGGGGCAGATGATGAGGCCAAGGCCGAGGCCTTGGAGCTTAAGGGCCATGGCGATGCAGAGCCATGCCTGAATTGGGAGTCTTTGATAGCTGCAAGTGGAAATGATGACTCAAATTCAAATTTGGCCGCCCTTTTAAGTGACGCTATTGGTGAGGCTCACGCGCAGGGATCTGCATGGGTAGTATCTTTAGCTGAGATTGAGCAAAGAGTGCTCAAAGATGAAGCTGCCAAGAAGGCGGACATAAGAGAGCCTCACTCTCACAGCCAAGAGGCTAGCTTTAAGTTAGCTTTAGCTGTGGATTCTTACCAAGGAGCATCCCCTGTACAATTAGGCTCTCTTGAGCACTCAGCACAGAGAGTACCAGAGCTTGAAAAGCAGGAGATAGCTAAAAGAGAGCAAGAGCTTGCAGCGCTCAAGGGGGAAAGTACTAAGAGTGGGGACTATAGTTTTGACTCGAGCTTTGCTAAGCAAGGGACAGGTGCTTCTTTAAGTGCTTTAGCCTCTAGCTATAAAGATATGGATGAGCAAGGGCGCTTAAATGAGCTCTATTCCCAGCAGCAAGATACCCTTGCCATCTTAAATAACTTAGTGCCTTTTGGCTATGGCGCCATTGATGTTGTCAAGGTTAAGTATGCTCCTAACTTTATTTCAGGTTTGAGTGCCTATCTATCTGAAATGCAAAGTGTAGTCAGTGAGCATCCTATCTTTAGTGTGGCTACCCATGACTTTGATTATTTGGCTAATCCTACTGTGCAAGATTACTATCAGCCTGTAGAGGCCGTAGTATCCTCTCGTATGGAGACTATCTCATGGGTAGACTTTATTTGCCGTCACCAAGGACAACCAGTTAAGTGCTCTAGTAGTGCTCCGTCTTTTGAAGCCCTGATCTCGCGTGCTCTAAGCCATTATGTCAAGCATACTCCAGCGTGCTCTTTCTTTAGACGCAATTACTATGCACTTAATTATTTAGTCTTACGCTCTTGGCACTATACCAATCGCCAAGCGCTATTAGACCTAACTTATAAGCAGCTCTTAAGTGAAGTAGAACAAAGCGCCGTAGACTTTATTAGCGAGCTTTTAGAGTGCGCCGCCATTGCACGCCCAAGTAGCACAGAGCGTGCCTGTTACCATGCCTATGTAAACTCAGGGGCTTGTAAAGACGCTGTGAGCGCCACCAATCCATATTTGTGCAAGGAGGTGGCAAGTGTGGTGGCGCAAGAGAGTTATGAGCAGGACGCTGTACTTTTGGCTATGGAGCGCGGAACGCTTAGTGTTAAGGAGCAAGAGGATTTACAGAGTTTTAATCAAGAGCTCTTAAGTAAGTGTAGGGAGCAAAAGCTTCAGCCTGCCGTGGGCTTGGAGGAGAGCTTATCGCAAGAAAATCTATCCCTTGAGTTTAACGAAGAGCTTGCCTTGCAAGGCGCTGCTAGTGAGTGGAGCTTAGATCTTCAAAAGCTTGTGTCCTTGGTAGCATCTGAGCGTGCCCGTTATGGCATAGTTAAGATCTTGGAGGTGAGTGCCTATTTAAATCAGCATCATGAGCGCTTGCAAATTGGCAGTATTGACTCCTTGCGTGAGCTTAAGCTTAAGGAGCGCGTGACTTTAGCCGCCCTTAGCCCTGACTTTATGGCCTCCATTGCCGCTATGTTATCTGAGCTCTTGGTAACCCACGCTGCAGCCTTGGAGCTTAGGAGCGCTCAAGTCTTGCTAGCTAAGCTCTTAGGGACTGATGCTCTATCTTGGTCCTTGTCGGAGCAGCTTAAGGCCTTGCAAGCTTATCAACCTGAGGCGCAGGTCACAGCAGATGCTAACTCTAAGTCCGAAGATGGCGCCTTGTTGCGTCAAGCTCGTGCGCGTGTAGCTCAGTGCTTATGTGCTCCAAGTGCCCATGAGCGTACGCTAAAGCTTTTGGCGGCCGCTTATTTAGCCCATTATAGTGCTGATTTTGCAGCTTTAAAGAATGACTTACTGAGCACTTATGTGTACTTAGATGATTTAGTGAAACTAGGCTTGGTGCCTGCTTTATATAAGCACTCTGGCACTCACAGTGCGCCAGTGCAATCAGGAAAGGTAGCAGAGTCAAGTGAGGCTTTAAGTATGGAAGATCTCTTTGCGCAAGCTGAAGAGCACCCTAATGCCTCAGGCGTGGTCAAGCACCAGCAGCTGCTTGACGATCAATATTTAAGACGCAAGGTCTCCTCCAAAGAGGACTTTGTTGCGCGCTTAGAGGATCTCCAAAGTGAGGACTTTGGCAAGCGTGCCTTTAGCTCCGAGATTGAAACTATCTTAGATTACGTAGCATCTTATATTGAGCCACAATTGGGTAATTCTTATAACAATGCTCAATTAGGCTACTTTAATCGTTCTCGTTTTGAGCTTAAGCGCGAGGAGCTTAACTTAAGTACTATCTTAGGTATGCGTGGCTTAAGTGCCCATAAGGTTGCCCTCTTAATTGGCCCTAGTGAAAACAGCTCTCCTTCGGAGATTTTAGATACTGTTACTAGTACTCTCCAAGAGCTCAAGGTCATCCACTGCGATCGTAAGATCAGCCTAGCCTTTGGCTCAAGCTCGCTCCAAGCCCTCCAGCTGCGCAACGAGTTCTTACGCCGCCTCCGTCCACAAGATCTTTAGAGCCTCTAAGGGGCTACATCTAATAGGTAATAGGCGCGCCGCCCCTTTGGGGCGCGCGCCTATTAGAGGCTATGTGCGTTTAACGCAATATAAGTTAACTGAGCTATGGAGGTTGCTTAGAGTGCGCTTTGGTTGCGTTTGAGGGCTTAGAGTTGTTATTTTTGTAACTTCGTTGCTTTGTTGCTTTTACTTATTAAATTTTGGCACTTTTAGTCATAAACTACTTTCATAGATATTTAAGTTGTAAAAATGAGAGGCTTTAGTTTATGCAACACTTTTTTTTAGCGCGCCGTATGAAAGAGTTGCGTGAGAAAAATGGCATATCTATGGAAGAGATGGCCAAGCTCTTAAACAAAGGCAATAAGTCAACGGTTTCCCGCCTTGAATCAGCCAAGCTTAGTGATAGCTGCACCTTTGAGTTTGCCAAGAAGTATTGCGCAGTATTTAAACTCGATGAGAAGCAGACGGATAATTTCTTGCGTGGCGCCAGAATTGTGGTGCCCGATACTTCGGCCTTGCTTATCAATCCTCAGTTGATTAATGAACTCAATAAGACCTATAACACCATTGTAATTCCAAATATTGTCCTTGATGAAATTGATAGGATTAAGAACCGTGGTACAACGGCTATCAGTCGTAAAGCTTGGGAGGTCATCAAAGATATTGGTTCGCAAATTAACCAAATTGAGATCATGAACTACTCAGGCGAGCTAAGAGGTATTAATAATGATGTGCGCATTATTGCAGTAGCACGCCAAGTAGCTCACGAAAAAAATTGCAGTGTTGAGATCATAACCAATGATGTCGATTACTCGGCTTATTTAAGAGGCTCAGAGGACGTCAAAGCTCTGCCTCTCTCTGAGTTTATGGCCCACAATCAAAGCCTGCCTAATATGCGTCGTTTAGAGCAGATTGATAATTATTTTGCCATGAGCTATGAGGAACTTACGCCGCCTACCGTTCAGGAGATTAATTCCTACTTAACTAATGGCAATACTTTAATTATTTCTACTATCAGAGATCGTAATCACTCGCTTCAAGAAAAGATTGCCAAAATTCGATGGCTGATTGCTCATGGTGCCGATGTGAATGCGCGTGATTGTAGCCGTCGCTACTTCCCTCCTATCTCCCATGCTATTCAGGTTAATAATTTTGAGCTCTTTGAGTTCTTGCTCACAGAATGTCATGCCAATCCTAATATTGGTAGCCGTGACCCACGTGGGGTTAGCAAAGTGCGCCAGAAAAATGAGGGCAATACTCCTTTGATGGTAGCAGCTTGGGAGGGCAAAGCTAAGTTTGTGCGCGCTTTGTGTTCACACCAAGGGATTAGCCTCAATCAGCAAGATGCCAATGGTTTTACTGCGCTCATTAAGGCCAGTGCCAACTTAAATACTCATTGTATGGATATTTTGCTCAAGAGTGGTGCTGATACCTTGATTACTGACATTAATGGCAAGAGCTATCTAGATCACGAACAAGAAGCTCGTGCTTTGGGCCCTTTGTTCTCTCGTTTTAGAAATTCTAGATAATCAGCAAGTCTGTTTAAGCTATTAATTGGTCTTAAGGAACTGACTAGCAAGTCAAGTGTTTTAATGGTTTATTTACCATCAAAAAGCCATCACCTTGCTTGTTTGGTGGTTGGAGTTCTTGCCTTGCATTCAGCTCAATATAAAGAGGAAAGGCTATGATTACGCGCGCTTGCATCTCCATTAACAATCGCTGCAATCTTGATTGTAAGTATTGTCATTTTCACGAGAAACAAGAGTCCATATGTGATATCCCTATGGATGTCTTCAAGATTTTAGACAATATTCGTGCGCATATTGCCAAGCATGATCTTAAACTCTTTAAGCTGGGTTTTGTGGGCAATGGTGAGCCCTTCTTAGATTTTGTAGCTTTGTGCTCTTATATCGAGCATATTGACGACTTGCTCTTATCGGGAACTATTGCCGCTTACACCATTACCAATGGTACTTTGATTAATCGAGAGCGCATTGAGTATTTATCTGCCCATAAGGTCAATATAGGCATTTCGTTAGATGGTCTAGAGGAGATTCATAATAAGTGGCGCTCGCATAGCTACAAGAAAGTGATGCAAAATATTGAGCTCTACCACGATGTGGTAGGTCATTATCCTGCCTTAAATTGCACTGTAGGCAAGGATGTATTAGATAGGGCAGATGAGACCATTGCTTTTTTTGCGCGCTTTGGCTCCCGCATTACTTTTTCGCGCATGATTGGCCAGTATGGCATAAGCCTAGATGAGTTCAATGCCTTTTTAGATAAGGCAGCTCTTTACCTCAATGTGCGGCGCGGCGGTTATGACTGCACTATGTATGGGGGTAAGTGTGGTGCTGGTATGGATAATATCTTCTATGCCAATGGCTCTATTTATGTTTGCGGCAATTGTATTGACCTCCCTTATGCGTGTAGCTCCGATACGCCTTTAGATGAGGTCTTATTTCCTGTGCCTATGTTTGATCGTAATTTGTGTTTTAAAGAAGTAGCTACGAGGTAAGGTCGATGAAATTTGTACTCTATGGCATGCCTTGTGCTGGCAAAACTACTTTGCTCAATGCGCTTAAAGATAAGCTTAAGGTAGTCTGTGGCAGTTCTTGGCTCTATGAACAAACCCAAGGACGCTTTAGCTCTTTACCAGAGGAGCAACAAGCTCAATGGCGCGTAAAATATACTCAATATCTACAAGAGCAGAAACAAGAGCATCTTATCTCTGATGGCCATTATGCTTTTGAGGATCAAGTTGTTTTTACGGCCGCTGATGGTGATTGCTACGATGTTTTCTTATATTTGTATTGTGACCCTGAGGTGCTAATCGAGCGTCTTGCTCTTGCAGAGAAAAACCAAAAATTTGCTCATCTAAGTGTAGCTTATCTGGCCGCTTGGCAACAGCGTGAACTCTATGAGCTGCGCGAGCAATGTCATTTGCGCAATAAGGACTTCTATGTATTGCCTGCCAATAGGCTCTCTATTTTTGAGGTGATGAATTTCATTGATGCTATTGTGCAGCAAGGCTTTAGCTCTTATCACTTAGCCTCTGGCATAGTAGAGCAAATTAGAGGCTTTTTCCCAGAACCTTGTACTATAAGCTTAGTTGATGGCGATAAGACTTTGATTAACGAGGACTCTTTTAGGCAATGTGCACCTTGCTTTAAAACTAGCATTTTTGATGGCAATTTTTACACTGGATATCAGTCCTATTGCTTTGATAAGCTCTCTAAAGGTTTAGTCTTGGAGCTCTCTAATTTAGCAAGCTGCTCTTTAAATACTGCTCTCTGGCCTTATTTGCAGCATCAAAAATTTGTGATTCTCTCAGCTGGTATTAGTGATTTATGGGACCATTTAGCAAAGCGCTTTAATTTGCCTCATGTAATTGCCTCCCCGCTCATTTCAGCAGATACCAAGTATTACGTAGCCAAGGGCTTAAAGTCCTTGGGCTATAAGGTCATCGGCTATGGGGATAGTCAAAACGATTGGTATTTGCTCCATGAGGCCGATGAGGGCTATTTGTGCTTAGGATCACGTATGAGTCGCTCGCTTATAGATAGTGATGTGTCTCAGCTCAACTTGCTCTATCTTAATCAGACTGTGATTTTAGCTAAGTGTAATAAAGACCCTCAATATGCTGAGATTATGCGTGATATAGCCATTTGTAAATCCTCCTCAGGGATTACTGGTGCTCCTTTAGCTCAAGCTCACTTTAATTTAGGTCTAAAGCTGGGCGCCTATATTAAGCGCTGCTTGCCCCATAAGAATATCCCTGTATTAACTCTCGAGCGTGGAGGTCGCTTCTTTGGAGATGGCATTTATATGAGCTTTGGAGGCAAGTTCTATCCTATCAACCCTAAAACAGATAAGCTCCCAGAGCTTAAGAGTAATTTGGTGCTCATAGTCGATAGTGTCATTAATACAGGCAATTCACTACTGTGTTTGATAGCTAAGCTTAAGCAAGCTAATCCTAAGCTCAAGGTTTGTCTGGCCACCAATGTTATCCAAGAGGAGGCTGTATCCAAGTTTAAAGACCATACCTTATTTGCAGTTCGGATTTCAGCTAACAAATTTGTCGGCAAGCGCCAGAAAAAGCAAGTAGGTAATAACGGTCCAGACACTGCCGATCGCCTCTTTAACCTCATTGAGGATTAGTCTCCTTATCGCTAAGATAGCCACAGTAGCAATAGGCATAGTTAGCTACTTTGCAGGCCTTGATATGGAACTGCTAGTTAGTTGGTTCTGCTTGATGGCGCTGTTAGTCTTTGCGGGCTTTAGCCAAGGTTACCTTGCCGTTTTCGTAGATGAACATGACTTGGTCTTGGGCTTTAAGCTTCATGACTTTGCGAATGGCCGCAGGGATGGTCACTACATGGCTGCTCATCAAGGTCGCATAGTGCACCATGCTCTCTGGATGCTCGGCTTGGTCAATAGGATCCATAACCTGGTGCTTAAGCTCTTGTCGGTATTCACTCATTAGCTGCTTGCCATAGCGCTGTACGGTACGCAGCTTAGTTTCAATGCCTTGAGCTGTCAGCTCTTGATAGACCTTAGTGCAATTGTAATTATGGGCTATGAGTAATTGCATAATGAGGTCTTGATATTTATCTAAGCTTTTAACTCGTGTGCGCTTATTCGTATGCGCATCAAGTTTTGCGGGGCTTACAAGTGGTTGTGGTTGAGGCTTGGTTTTTATTGATATCTGGGTGTTGTGAGCCGTAGAGACTTGCGGAGCTGTGCTCTGTACGTGCTCATGACTATAGTCACTATAGCTGTCGGTATAGGCCTGATAGGCACTTTGCAGGCTATAAGAGCTCTCAGGGTCTTGGCCTTGGGGCTTAAAGCTACTGTGCGCACTAGGGGCGCTCTCGTTTGAGTTTGTATTGGCGGTGCTATCTTTTCTTTTAACACTCTTGCTTACAGGTAGGATGCTATGCTGAGCTTGGGTATCCTCCTTAGTGGGGTGCTTGTGCTCTCCTTGCGCTCCATGTGCTGGGCGCTGCAGGGCAGCTTGGCTCTTACTTGCTGCTTTATTAGGGGAAGGGGCGGTAGCTGGATTTGGATACGGCAAAGAGACTTGATGAGCAAAGACTAACTCCCCTGCTGCCAGAGCTTGGTAGTAGGAGATCTTATCTTGCGTCGAAGTACCTATCTGATGGATGTCGCTACTAGGTGCATCGACTGGGAGCTCATAAGTACCTTGATAGGCCATTTTGCTATCAACTTGTGCTTCAGCAGTCACGCTAGCTTGATATTCCTCGAGGCATTGGCGTACTACGCTAATATCGACACCTGCGATAATGGCTATTTCCAGCTCCGTATTGCCACGGGCATGGTACTTTAAAATTAACTGCCGAATGAAAGGATCGATCATAAGCAAAGCCCTCAAGGTTCACGCTTAGTGTCTGCCATGTATTGTCTGTAGTCATCACCTTATCATAGGAGCGTGCTAGCGCCAGTGATCGCCCTTGCAATAGCGGATTTTTCTTACAAGATTATTAGTAAAACCGATCAAGTTCACATATTAAGGACTTTACATAGAGTTTTTATGGAATGCCTAGAAGCTCCTGCATTATCTCAGCGCACACCTAGTGCCAGTGCCGAGCCATTGCCTATGAAAAGATCAGCTGTAGTATAATTTTTGACATACTTATCGGCTAGGGTAGTGCCATTAGCAGAAGCAAAAGCGATGGTGTGGTTGGCTGCGGTGTCCACAATAGATTGTAGTTGTTGTGGGTTATTGAGATAGAGGACTGCGCCCATACCACCCACCTTGGTGGCTGGATAGCTTAAAGAACCATTGGAGTCTTGTAAGCTTTGTAAGAAGGTACGTGCTGATTCTAAGTTTAAGCCCTCATGATTGGCGCCTACTAATAAGGCCGCATTTTGAAGCACTAAAATCTTGCCATCAATGAGGCTTGCGTACCATAGGCTGGATCAATAGCTAAAACACCACTCCACCTAAACTATTCGAGTTATAGATGGCAAATTACGCCTATTTGTTTAAACCTTAAGCTGGCGCTAAGCGCGCTACGCTTCAAGGCTTCAGCTTACTAAAGATTGACACCTCTAGATATGAACTATAGAAAATTGAATGTGTGAGCTAGATTGCTGTACAAAGGTCCCGCTTTTGCTACTATGTGAGACAATAATTGTCCAGTATTTTAAAAGCAGGGTTTAAAGCTCATCACTTTAAACTCTGCTTTTTTATTGGGCGTAACAAAAAGCGAAAGAGAGGGCTTGTAGAGAGCTTGAACCAGCCAAGAGAGGCAAGCTCAAGCCCTGCTTTACATAGCGTGCTCTGTAGAGGACTTGTTTATCTCTTTGGAGCGGGCGCTTTCAGGGCCTAGGCACTTTAATGGTCTGGGAGCTTTAATGGCTGGAGCCTTTGGTTTGGTTGAGGGTAAAGCCCAGATCTCCTACGGCCATTTCACTGGTGTAAGGGTGGAAGCTTCTAATACCTACATCTTCAAATTTATCTTGCTCCATAATTTCATATAAGCCTGCCAAGGCGCAAAATGGCTCCCAGAGCATAAAGTCCATAAATAAGAACTCATGACTCAAGGCTATACCTGTGCAGGAAAAAGATTGCGTTTGGCAATGGTTATATAAGCGCTCTACTAATTGCTTTTTATAATCTAAGAGCTTTTGTTTTAAGCTCTCGAGCTTATCTTGTACCAAGGTTCTATCTTGCTTAAAGTAGGATTTAGGGAGCTGTAAGTTACTCAGTGGAATAATTAAAAAGCACGGCATAATACCCCAGTCATAGCAAGAGAGCGCTGCGCTTTGGTCATATTCATTCATATATTCCTCGAGCTCATAGCAATTGGTAAGGGTCCAAAAGGCCTCTAAGCGCAAGGCTATACTCTCATCCATATCTTCACTAATCTCGCCGCCAATGCCATTATCAAAGAGTACTTGAGAGAAGATATCTAGGCTATTATTCAGCCAGTACTCATTAAAGTCGACATGCTCCACCAAAGAATGATAGCGCATTAAGTCATTGAGCTTAGTTAAAGGTAATTGCAAGTATTGGCTATGAGCGCCATGATTTACATAGATCTCATGCTCTGGAATTTCATTTAAGCTCAGCTCTTTAGGTGCAGTTGCTGCATAATTAGTGATATTTGTAGCTGCTCCTTGGTGATGCTCATAGGACTCCAAATCCTTAGACGCATCTTGCTCTTTAAGCTTAGAAGCGCTACAGGCCTCCTCATCTTTTGTATCATGCTCATAAGTCTTTGCAGCAGGGCTATCTAGTGAGGATGATGGCTGGACATACAGTAGGTTATCTGGCGGGCATTTATTATTCTGCTGCTCTAGATCTATGTTCTCAGAGAGTGTTACCACTGGCTCTAAGATGGTATAACCATCGTGGGCGGCATCATCTAATTGGGCAAGGGCTGCCTCATGCTCATAATCATTAGGTAGGAAGTTCTCTCTAAGCTCGGCTACAGGTGAGGACAGGTGTAAGTCACTTGGCTCTTGATATTCAAGATTTTCTAACCTGTCATCATCTTCTTCATCTAAGCTTTGGGTATAGGCATACTTTAAGGACGATAAAGAGGATGTACTGCCTGTACTCTTATAGCAGCTTGGCTCTATGGTGCTTGCGCGCTCTTGATGGTTCTCTCTTGCTTCAGTGCGGGCATGAGCCGTAAGTGAGCCAGGAGTGGAGCTAAGCTCATAGGTGATATGCTCTAAGAGCTCTTGATAGTCAGCCTCATCGAGTAAGGTAATGACATCAAAGTACATATGGGTGGCGAGTTCACCTGTATTGTGATAGAGCAATTGCATGAGCAAATTAGCACGTAAGTGGTCAGTGCAGTCTTCTAGGGCATGGCTATAGAGCATGATTTCATGGCTCATTTCATCTTGCCATTGGCCTTGCTCGTTGAGCTTAATCAGTACAGTAATATCATTGGCATTGATATGGTGGCCGCCAAACTGGCAATCGTAATTGTCATAAATTGGGATGCCTAATGTGCAAATAAATTGCTCGCTATTGCTGATAATGGCATTAGCTTGGCTGACAAAGTACTGAAGGGCATGCATGCGGGTAATGAATTTACCTACAGGGAATATAAGCTCAAATTTTGCAGGGGACTTATTGGGTGGTAAAAAGCGTAAGGAGAACTTTTGGCCAGGGAGCAGAGCACCTAAGAGGCGCTTAACTTGCTCTAAAGCCTCACTACAATTGCTTTGGGCGGCATGGAAAGAGCGGCTGCGGGTGCGTCTTTGTTCTTGCTTGGCATGATTGAGCTTATCTGCATATAAAGAAATGGCAGGGAGCAGGTTTTCAAACTTGAGCCAAAAGTTTTGGACGCGACGGGCAAAGCTATGATTAAAGAAAGGCAAGGTCAAAAAAGCTTGGCAGCTTTTAAGTCTTTGAGCGACTTCAGCTTGGCGCTCTTTAGCCATAGGTTCTTCATTATCTGCATTGAGGGCTAAAAACTCATGAAAGTGCTTAAAAGCTCTGGCGTAATTACAAATTCCAAATAGGCTCATACCCATGTAAAAGTGCCACTGGGGATGGGCATTTAATGATGAGTGCTCTAAAGGCAGTAAAAACGAAGTGCCTGCTTTGAAAAAATCAATATCTTGGCGGCCTAAGTGAAAGTAACTTGCAGCTAGCAGTAGGATTTGCTCGTCGCTTAAGTTATAGCGATCGACAGCGCGGGCCTTATGCACTACGCCTAAATAATCATCTTGCTCATACAGACGCATCATCTCCTCTAAGAGCTGATGATTGCTAGAACTACTCATACTTCAATTTTTCCTACTAAGCCAATTGATTGCCAATTACTCCTTATAAGGCGTTCTCTTACACCCCATACGGCTATTACATCTATTTTAATTCATTAAATAGCTGACTTAAAAGCTTTCAATGCCATTAAACATGTTCCAAGCTCTTGACTATATGCAGCTTAGAGATTAAAGGCAAGTTAGATACCAGCTGTACCTATTCTTATGTCAAAAAGGTCGGTACTCACATATAGCAGAGAGTAGGATTGAAGTTAGAATGCTTTGCTTAAGTTGGTATTGTTCCTGCCACTATTAGAGTTAGGCACAAGAGGGAGGTTGAATAGGCTAGAACAAGCAGAGTAAATTTAATGCATGAATCAAGAAGAGACAGCTAATAGAGAGTAGAGATTGAGAAAAGTGCCTGATACTTGAGGTTAGTTATTGAGGCTCTGAGGGTTGCGCCGATTATGGGGCCTTTATAAGAAAAGGGCACCTTAGTGCAAGGCATGGTTTGTAGAAAGAAGGAGCGGGCGCTTAAAAGGATTGGAGGTAAGTGCCCTTTAGCGGCGCTGTCTTATTGAGTACAGACCCTATGTCTATGGTTTGAGTGTTTAGCAAAAAGACAATTGGCCTTGGAGAAGGGGCTTAGATAGAAAATCAGCTTGTAGCAGGAATTTTTGGACTATAGGTAAAGTCATCAGAGTTAGGAGCTTACGCTCGTACGCAGCTGTCGTGATTGCAAAAAAGGCAGACTCTGCGTTTTTGCAAAGTCTGCCTTGGTTCAAAAGAGCCTCAAAGCTTAAGAAAGCTTGCCTTTTTCTATGGGCCTCAAGGCTATCTTGAAATTAATCAATTGAGCTTGCTGCTTGCTAATTAGAACATGTAGCGAGCATTACCCATTACGCCGAACTCGTCAGCATTAGAGGAGCCAGTGTAATTGGTGTTCAAGCCAATGGAGAAGTTCTCGCCGTACTTGGCGT